>Ga0315282_10006123_pt1 | contig 20229 bp, 18 predicted proteins | sample YL17G07_20_MG_FD_203693 | JGI IMG/M metagenome (GOLD analysis project Ga0315282, IMG submission 203693) | Sediment microbial communities from Yellowstone Lake, YNP, Wyoming, USA - YL17G07_20 | ecosystem: Environmental > Aquatic > Freshwater > Lake > Sediment | place: USA: Wyoming | collected... | reverse complement strand
CCCGGCTCGGAGGTCGAACTGGCCCGCAAAGGCGGGAATGAGACCACCACTCTGGAGTTCATCGGACAGGTGCGCGACGCCAAGGGCAGGCTGGCCGGCACCGTGCGCGACAACATCGAGGTCAAGCTGAAGGGCGAGAACCTCGGCCAGTTGAGCCACAGGAACCTGCAATACGACTCCGCCTTCACCCTGACCCCGGGAGACTACAGCCTCAAGTTCCTCTGCCGAGAGAACATCACCGGCAAGATGGGCACCTTCGAGACCAAGTTCGCGGTGCCCGACGTATTGACCGAGCAGCGCTACCTGCGGTTGAGCTCGGTGGTTCTGTCCAACCAGCGGGAGGCGCTTTCGGCCGCCGTGGGCGCCGCCGAGCGCAATCAGAGACTGCTGGCCAATCATCCCCTGGTGCAGGATGGCCAAAAGCTGATTCCCAGCATCACCAAGGTTTTCCGCAAGGATCAGAACCTGTACGTGTTCTTTGAAGTTTACGACTCGGGCGCCGATCCCTCCCACAAGGCGCCCAGTGTGGCCGCCAGCGTGAGCTTCTTCCGCGGCAGGCTCCGGGCTTTCCAGTCGGAAACCGTGCGCGTCACGCAGGTCCCGGCCAGGGGAAACGTGGTGGCCATGCACTTCCAGATTCCGCTGGCCTCCCTGGCCCCCGGCCCGTACACCTGCCAGGTGAACGTGGTGGACGAGCTCGGAAAGAAGTTCGCCTTCCGTCGCTCTCCCATGGTGCTGCTGCCGTAGCACAGGCATTCTTGCCTGTGTAAGTTTCACCGTCCCGCCCTATGCAGTTTTCTGCCACAATAGCCGGTGGATGCCGATTTCAGACAGCAGTCGCCGGCCTCACACGAGATGGTGTGCCGAAAAGGAAGAAGACTAATCGGCAGGTGGGATCTCTGAAAAAGAAAATGTCCCGTCACTTGATTGGCGCACGGGACCAGAAGCCGTCCTCCATCGCCGTAAGGCGTGGAGGCCTGCTGGCTTGCGCCAGCATCAGCTATACTCTACCACAAACGGCGCAGTTTTTGTCAACAAATTGAAACGTATTGAGTGACCCAACTTCGAAATCCGTAACCCGTTCTACCTCAATCACTTCCCTTTCAGACTCCCGTCCCTGCCCGCCTCATCCGTGCTATTACTGGAACCGGAGGCCCGTCGTGCCACACGCTCCCGGCCACCCACCCCCGTGGGCCTTGGCGGCCCAGAGCCCGCGCACCCGGAAGGTTGTGACACATAAGTTGTCTCCGTGCGCAACATACTCTTGCTTTTTCTGCCGATGCGTCACAGCCGGTCTCGCCAACCGCTTCAGCGCAGTTCCAGCTCGAAGAGGCGCTGCTGCTGGGCGACCTCATCACCGACCTGACGCTCGCCCTGAGTGAGACCACCGTTCTGGAGTTCATCGGACAGGTGCGCGACGCCAAGGAAGGACCAGAACCTGTCCGTGTTCTTTGAGGTCTACGACCCCGGCCCCGATCCCTCCCGCAAGACGCCCAGTGTTGCCGCCAGCGTGAGCTTCTTCCGCGGCAGGCTCCGGGCTTTCCAGTCGGAACGTGGTGGACGAGCTCGGAAAGAAGTTCGCCTTCCGCCGCTCTCCCATGGTGCTGCTGCCGTGAGAGAACCGCGGGATCTGTCCATATGCTATAAGGGAGTCGAGAGAGACCTGGGTGAGGCCCAGGCGGCAGGTGCGGCCGCAAGGACAAGACATATGAAACTGGCAGCAACACTGGCGATTCTGGTTTTGGCGTTCCCGGCGCTGGCGGCGGACCTCAGCGGGAGGTGGAAAGCCTCGGTCGAAGGGCCGGATGGTCAGACCATGGAGATTACCTTCACCTTCAAGGTGGACGGCGACAGGTTTACCGGGACCGCGTTGGGTCCCATGGGAGAAATGCCGATTTCGGACGGGAAGTTGGACGGCGATGCGATCTCCTTCACGGTTGGGGGCGACGATTTCAAAGTTTTTCACAAAGGCAAGGTGTCCGGCGATGAGATGAAGCTCAAGGTCGAAATGGGGGAACGCACTTTCGAGATGACGGCCAAAAGAGTCAAGTCCTGACAATCCCTTCCGGGCGGTGGTAACCCGCGAGCGCGGGCGCGCATCGCTACATGCGGAGCCCACAGTATGCGAAGTCTGGTGCTGTTGCTTTTTCTGGTGGCCGAGGCGTCGTTATTCGCACAGACTGCTCCCTATCCGGGAGGTTACCCTCCGGGCCAGCGCCCCTACCCCGGCTCGCCTGGCGGGCTCCCATTCCCGTGGCCGCGCCGGGGCAAGCAGAGCGGCCCCGACACCAAGGGGCCTGCGGAGCAGTTGAGCAGTTTCAGGGGCACGCTGCGCAAGCTCGACGAAAAATCCCTGGTGGTCGAGGCGGGCGACGGGAGGATGCTCGATTTTCAGCGCTCCGACAAGACCAAGTTCTACAAGAACTCGCAAGAAATCGCCGCCTCCGAGCTGGAATCCGGTGATCGTGTCTCGGTCGAGGCCCGGCAGGATCAGCAGGGGTATCTCTACGCCGTCAATGTGTATCTCGACAAGTCCGCCGCAACGGCAACGGTCGAAACCTCAACGTCCGCGCCCGCATCCGCACGGGACCCTGACGATCCTGGCCCGCCCACCTTGCGCCGCGGCATCCCGCCCAAGCGCCGGTCCTCCAGCGCCCGGGAGGAGCCTTCTGCAGCAGCCGCTCCCATCCGGCCGCCGGATCCGTTCATCGAGAAGGCGCGGGCGGCGGCCGAATCTTTCTCCGAGAAGCTTCCCAACTACGTCTGCAAGGAGTTCATGGCGCGCTTCGCCAGCACCACGCATCCGGCGGACTGGCGGGCGCAGGACGTGGTTTCCTCCGACGTGGTTTATGAGGAAGGTCGTGAGAGCTACCGCAACCTGGCCATCAACGGCAAACCGATCAAGAAGGCCATGGAGCAATTGGATGGAGCGTGGTCCACGGGAGAGTTTGGCACGATGCTGCGGGATGTGCTCTCCCCCGCCACCGCCGCGGATTTCCGTTTCTCCAGGGAATCCAGCGTGGCTGGCGTCCGGGCGCGGGTTTACAGCTTCCAAGTGGAAAGGCTGAACTCGCACTGGCACGTGCAGGTCGCTTCACAGTCCATCAACCCGGCTTACAAAGGCTCGATCTGGATTGACCCCAAGAACGCGCGAGTGCTCCGCATCGAAATGCAGGCGCGTGCGCTGCCCTCGGAGTTCCCGGCGGATACGGTCGAATCGACGGTGGATTACGAGTACATCCGGATCGGAGCCGGCGAATTCCTGCTTCCAGTGCATGCCGAGGGCTTGAGCTGCCAGCGCGGAACCAGCAATTGCAGCCGCAACACCATCGACTTCCGCAACTATCACAAGTACGAGGCCGATTCCAGCATCACCTTCGAGAACCCCGCTCAGAAGAAGCCCTAACCGCACTCCAGCCCAGCGGTAACCTCGCTACTGCTCACCGCTCCCAGGCTTCGAGGCCTTTTGAAGGTACACATTGACGGCCGACATGGACTGGTCGATTTCGTGGCGGACCTCGACCACGAGATCATCCCCAGGTTTCAGGTCGGCGGCCTTGATCTTCTTCGATTCTCTGTAGAATTTGGTCTTTCCCGAGCAGCGGAGTTCGAGCGTTTGGTCGTTGTCGGTCTGGAGTTCGAGGACCTTCCCAGTCAGCCTGCGGAGAGTGCCGCTGAAGCTGGCCAGAGGCGCTGAAGGCTGCTTGGGCTGGCTGGTCCCTGTCCCAGCTCCGCGGCCCGGCCTGGAAGAACCACTGCCGCCCGGAAGCCTGCCGCCGGGCACAGGAGAACGCCCCATTTGCGAGAGGAGCGGAAGTGCAGCGAGAAGCAGAACGAGTAGCGGACTCGTTCGGTGTCCGGTCATAGACCTATACTACCCCTTGCTGAATTAAACACCGGCTCGTCGACAACCACTCGCACGATTCCTGACGAAGCTTGCCCTCCGCTTTGGTCGGGGGAGTGGCGAGCGCGTTCCTGAGGGGCGGCGCGCTGTCTCTGGGTTCGCTCGTCGATCGAGCATCCCATCGCCGAGGTGATATCGGTAGGATAGGTGTTGATGCTGACGGGATATGCCGGCGGGAACCGGGCGGCAACCGCGCTCATCCTGGCCGCCCATCTGTTCGCGCTCTCCGGCCAAGCGGCCCAGAGAAACATTCGCGATGAGAAGGCCGTCGCGGAGGTGCTGTCCGGCCAGCGCGCCCTGGCCAATGCAGCCTGGTGGGGATTCCAGGAGGAGGACGGCACGGCAGCCTTGCAGGCGGCCATCGACTCGGGCGCCAGGACCGTCGTGGTCCCGTTTCTGGGCAGTCCCTGGATCGTCCGCCCCATCAAGCTGCGCGGCAACCTCGAGATCATTCTCGAGCCGGGCGTGCTCATTCTGGCCAAGAAGGGCGAGTTCAAAGGCCGGGGCGACAGCCTGTTCACCGCCACCGGGGCATCGGACCTCAGCCTTCGCGGGTACGGCGCCACGCTCCGCATGCGCAAGACAGACTACCAGAGCAGCGCTTATGAAAAGGCGGAATGGCGCATGGGCGTGTCCCTGCGCGGGTGCCGGAACGTGCTCATCGAGGGGCTGCGCGTGGAGAGTACCGGCGGGGACGGCTTCTATGTCGACGGCGGCGGCAAGCTGCCTTTCAGCCAGGACGTGGTCATCCGCAACTGCGTCTCCTACGACAACCACCGCCAGGGCATCAGCGTGATCAGCGCGGTTAATCTGCTGGTTGACAACTGCGTGTTTTCGAGCACGCGCGGGACAGCTCCCGAGGCGGGCATCGATCTCGAGCCGGACACCCCCGACCAGCGGCTGGTCAACTGCCTCATCCGCAACTGCCTGTTTGAAAACAACCACGGCCACGCCATTTTGGTCTACCTGCGGCCACTGACGCGCCAGTCCGAGCCGGTTTCGATCCGCTTCGAAAACTGCCATTCCCGCATGGGACTTTCCGCCGGTTTGGCGCCCGAAGAGCTTCTGGACCTGAAATCAGGCGGCGGGGCCGGCATGACCGTGGGCGCCGCCCGGGACGACGGGCCCAAGGGAGTCGTGGAATTCGTGAACTGCACCACCGAGAACACCGGCCGCGAAGGCGCCAAGGTCTACGACAAATCCGCAGGCAGCGTGCTGGTGCGCTTCGTGAATTGCAGTTGGAAGGACCCCTGGGTGTCGGCTGCCATCGATTACGCCGGCCCGCGGGCGCCGGTGCTGATCGAACTGCGCAGGCCGGCGATCACCAAAATGCACGGCGGGGTCGAATTTGTGGATTGTCACGTCTACGACAAGGTCAACCGGCCGGCGCTGGTGGTGGAGGAGGACTCGAGCGAGTTCGGTGTGCGGGACCTGCACGGGCAGATCACCTCTCAAAACCCATCCGGCGCGCGGATGAGATTGGGCCCCAACCCCGCCAATGTGGACGTGAAGGTGCTCGCTGCCGGAAAATGAGCCCCCCACCCTGGCCGTGCATCGAGCTGGCGCCTGAGCTTCTGGAGTGGGCGTGCGGCGAATTGTTGTGCGTACCGGCCCCCGTTCACGTCTGGCACTGGCGAACGGACTTTGAAGAGAGCCGCTGCGCGTCCCTCCTCCAGCTTCTCTCGCCCGCCGAGCGGGACAAAGCGGCCAGCTTTCGATTCCCCCAGGACCGCGCCCGCTCGCTGATCGCGCATGCCGGGCTGCGCCGGATCCTCGGAGCGTACCTGGGCCTCTCGCCGGAGGGTATCTCCTTTGCCGTCACCGCCACGGGCAAGCCTTGCCTCGCTGATGCCGCTGCGGTTTCGTTCAACCTGGCTCACTCGGGCGCCTTCGCCGCCGCGGCGGTTTCACGCGGACGGGATATCGGCATCGACCTCGAGCAGATCCGTCCGGGCCCCGGCTTGGGCGGCATCGCCGAACGGTTCTTTTCGCCGGCGGAGAGAGCCTGGCTGGAGTCCCAAACCGGCCAATGGCTGGAAGGCTTCTATCGGCTGTGGACGGCGAAAGAGGCCATTCTGAAGGCGGCGGGGACGGGCCTTGCGGCGCCCCTGGATCAGGCGCCGGTCCGCCCGGGCGCCGATGCGCCGCCGTGGCACTTGCGGGAGCTCGACCTGGCAGGCGGATACGCAGCAACCGTGGCCTTTAGCGGCGCGCCCGCCCCGCTCCGAGTGCTCACTCCGCAGGGGTAGGATTACGCCGGGGCGTGCGCTCGGCGCAAGATCGCATCGAGGGGGACATTGTCTGGCGTGGAGCGGGTCTCCAGACCAGCCTGATAAGTTATTGATTCTGCGTTCTGCCAGAAACGCCAGAATCGCCACTTCCGCCGAACTGAGGTACACGGCGGGTACACGGGCCTCAAATTCAGAGTCGAAATTCCCGGTTTTCGCACCTCTCAGCCGGAGACCCGAAATAGCTTGCGGTAATGCCCGAAACCGTCGCCCGAAGCGACGGTGATTCCCAGCCCGCGTCTCGGCGGCCTCTATCATCGGTACATCTGGCGCGAAGCGGCATAGCCGGTTTGCGCAGGCCGGGTGCCTGCCGCGGGCTCGGGCCCTCAAGGAATCGGCACGTCAAACTGCTGGTCTTTCTGCCAAGCACCATGTCTGCCGGCGCTTCCGCACGGTACCCGCGACGCCTTGCTTTGCCTCACACCGGAAGTCTGCTCGTCCGGCAGACGAAGACGCGCAGCGTTGCGCGAGCAATCAGGGTTACGTAACGTCCTGTCGTGTTCTGAAGCCGGTTTTGGCTACCCACAACAGGTGCCCTCCACCTCTCAGTGGACGACCTTTCGCCGCTGGTCTGCCCAGCGGGCTGAACTCCTGTCAATGAAGGCTTATGAAACGATTCCGGCCACTCGATAGCCGTTCCGAACTCACCGGCTTCTTTGATCGGCATGGCGTCGGAACGATGATCGACATCATTTCTGAATCATCATCGACACGACTTCGGGGCGCCTATCGTCATCCCCCGGAATCCGGAGGAATTTCAGGCAATCACCAAGCGAAAACCTTCGCCTCTTCATAGTTCGTTCTTCCACGCCTGCCACTCGATTTGCAAAGCGCGTCAACTCTCTCCCCAGAGTGCTGTTGCGGGATACAAGGTTTCCCCGATCATAAGAATCCCGAATATCACTATGAGTGTCTGGCAGAACTGTGTGCACCGGCAGCCCCACGAAGCGCTCGATGTCCTGCTTATAGAGTTCGACTCTCGCCTGCATTCGGTTAACAACCAGATGAAGGCGCTGCGGTGAGTAGCGTCTGCTTGTCAGCATCTCAACAATCTGCTTGGTCCGATAGAACGCCAGCACATCCGGCGTGGTCACGACAAAAGCCATATCCGCGATATCCAGCAAACTCGGGGCGAAATGGCTGAACCAGCTACCCAAATCAACCACCGTCCAGTCGTACTCGGTGCGTACGAACTGTAGCAGGCGCTCAAGGCGGTCCCGATTCGGAAGTACCCTGTCGGTCAGGACCGCAGGGCCTGACATGATGTCCAGATTTTGGGTCTTCTTGTGGACGATGGCCTGAAAAAAACTGTGATCCAAGCGATGCGGGTTGTCGGTAGCGTCGAGCAAGGAGTATTCCGTGTCCGATTTTGTAACAAATCTCACTATGCCGGAAACAAGATCGAAGTCCGCCAGGAGAACTTTTCTATTAGCTTGTAGGCTCAGTTCCACGGCTGTGTGACACGCGATGGTGGTCGTGCCGCATCCGCCCTTTGCGCCGACGAAAGCGATGATTTGACCGAAATGCTGCCGTGACTGTGCAGTTTGCGCCACATGTCTGGCTACAGCATGGCGTATGGATCGCAGTAGCCGCTTGCCGTCGGACTGTCCCTTGGCCAGATATTCTTGCGCTCCCTCTTCCAGCGCGCGGAGTGCCAAGGCCTCGTCATCAACCCCGGACAGCACCACAATCGGCGTATCCGATACGGCCTCACGTACCCGGATGAGAGGCTCCAGCCCCTCGCACTCTTCCAGGGGGAGATCCAACAGAACCACGTCGAAATGTTCGCGCCGGAGCGAAGCCAGCGCGTCTGCTAGCCGGCCGGCCCGTGCCAGTTGGACTTGGGGACGTTCCCCTGCGGTCATGGCTTGTTGAATTAAGCTCGCGCTCCCGTCAGTTCCCACCAGAAGGACGTTGATCAGATTGCCGCGCATCTTCACCTCCCGCTACATCGAACCCCTACCGCATCTTGCGGAGAGGTCCCTGGTCTGAAGGACCACTACTAGAGAATTCCTGAGCGTGATAGTTCGAGTCCATCGTCTACCTCGCAATAAGAACGCCACTCAAGCTCCACGGACCGAGGTCACCAATCCCCCATCAAGCCGACGGAGTTGATCGCCAGGCCCTGTAGGGTGGCTGTAAAACCCCGCAGGTCTATTCTGCCAGGGTCCGGCAGTCCCAAAATCAAGTGTGACTATTAACGCCGCAAGCGTCAGAGGCAAGGCCGCCCAGGATAGAGTCCCGGGAATACCCCAACGGCGACGAGGCGAATTCACCACCTCAGCCCATCTAGGCTTCACTGAGCTATACCTCTCTTCTACCAACACGTGCCGCGCCAGCTTGCAGACTGCTTGAGCGACCGTGTTGTAACATTCGCCCCGGCAAACATTGACCGCCAGCCTGCGAAGGGATGTGCTGCAAACAGAGTTGATTTCGGATTTCGAACGTTTCGGCCTGTTGGTGATTGACTGAAAGTACGGAATCGCGGCCAAAACATCTTCGGGCTCTTATGGAGATCGCGACACGGAGCATCTGCGACGTCCACGGCTGATCTACCTCGCAGTGTCTCTCGCCGAAGGTAGAAGGTCCGCCCGGCACGCACCCCGACAGCCCTGGATTGCAGGGTCGCTGTTCTGAGAACGGAACAGTGGAGGGAAATGGCGGATGGGGCACAACTGTAGTTATAGCGCACTCCTATCGGGATTTCAATAGCATTGTTCTGAATTTAGAACAAACTTTTGCGGCTATTGGTGTGCTAGGAAGGAAGTACTAGACCGTTTCGGCCGCATTCAGCCGGGCGGTTCTAGTACGGATTTACCGGCCCGATGGTACGGACGGTTGGTACCTTTATCACCGGGTACTGTCCGAATCTGGCAGGATTTTGCGATCAGCGGACAGGACCAGTGGAGAGAGTGGGGATGGTGTAGAGTTCCTTTAGCTTGAGACCGGGGGTGATGACCTGTTTGGCAAGTGCAGTAACGTCGTAGTGTCCAAGAACTCCATCTGCTTCAGATCGTGCGGCTTCGAAAGCCCGTTACGGCGGTCTTCGCTGCTATCCTGTTCGAATGCGCCGGACGTTTGACCGGTTTGGCGTATGGTCCAAAAACTCAAATGTGGCGGATGTGACATGTTACGTGAATAATTGAGCCATTGAGTCATTTGGCCATTGAGCCATTGCGCCAGTGACCCGTCGTTCCGGCTTTTCAATGATTCAATGACTCAATGACTTAATTCTTCAATGACTCAATTCTGAGTGGCTGACCGCCGCCCTGATCTCAGCGCGCTCAAGTGAAGCGCCTGCCGCCACTGGGGCCACAGCCGCCCCCAGCGCCGCCGCTGGCGCTGGCGAAGGCCGAAATCAGCCGCTCGACCTCTTCGGACTGGCAGTTTGGGCAGATCAGGTCCCGGTCAGCGTCCTGGAAGCGCCGGAGCAATTCGAAGGTCTGCCCGCAACCCGTGCAGCGGTATTCGTACAGTGGCATCCTGATTCTCAGTTTACAGGATGCAGGCCCGCCCGGCTGGGTGACAGCCCATCGCTCCCTTGCGGACGCGGCCCGCTACGCCGGTTTCGAGCCCCAGGTGCGGCTCATCGCAAGCAGGCCGATCAGCACCAGGCCTCCCCCGGAGGCTATGTTGGTGCGCATTCAACTCGGTCCCGAGCACGGAATCACGTGCGTCAGGACGCCCGTCACCAACACTGCGCCGGACAGGACCGCCGCCGCCCCGCCGATCCACAGAGGAAGCCGATGCCGCCCCAGCGACCCGAGCACCCACACGCCGGCCGCCATCATCGCCGGCCCGGCCAGTGTCCAAATCAGCCCGCACAGAGCATACGCGACGCCGATCGAGGACCATTGGCGCACCGTCCGGTACCCCTCATGGAACATAACAAAACCGAAACACACCATCCCGGCCGCCACCACGGTCGCCACCGCGATGCGCCCGGCTTTCTGTGTCCCGGATTCCATCACTCCAAGCATACCACTCCGGTGCCGGATTTACCTTCCTCACCCTCCGTCGTGTGCCTGCCAGCCCAAGTCCGTTTTTATTCCACCGCGGCTTCGCTGGCCGCCTGTCCCGCCGGTCGCTGGGCCGGAAGAGTGGCGCTCAGTCTGTTGACCAGTCGCAGCGCCGCGCTCAAACCACCCGCACGCTGGATGCCCGGCACGAAAAAGTGGTTACGAAAATCCTGGTCAGATCCGCTGAAGCCATTCAGGTCAGCAACCACATCCAGCGCGATCGGCGCGATCGCGGCCGCGAACACGCACCAGATTCCCGCCTCTCCCAGGCCGATCAACTCCGGCATTCCGCGACTCTGCGCTTGCAAGAACGCCACCGCCGTCAGGATGTCCTGAACACGATCGGCCTGATCCGTGCGGTTGTACGACAGAAAATACTGATCGAATCGTTGCTTCTGAACTCGGATGCCGTTGCTGACAAACGGATCGATGAGCAGCACCGGCCTCCCCGAACGCGTCACCTGCTCGACCAGCTTGGTTCGAAGCGCTGGAGCCACCCCGCCCGGATGCACCACCAGAACTGGCGCACCCTTCCCTGGGACCCAGTACCCAGTCACACGATCACCCTTTCCGATTCGGCTCACCACTACCCGGTGGCCATCAATGGTGCTCTCGAACTGTGAAGGCCAGTCCGCGCTCAGGGCGTAGCGCAACGCATCGCGCACAGCCGCAGGATCGGCGTTTCCCCGGGTCTGCGATGCTGCCGCAGTCTTCCACTCTTGGAACACCCCCGCATAGCCTGCCGTGTCCCGAGGCTGTTCGGCTTTTGGGAAAGCCAGCAGGTCCTCCTCCCGCGGAAGCTGGAATCCCTTGTCCACGAGTTCGGAAGACGCCAGCCCGAGCTGGACCTTTTCTGCCAGAAAGCGGTATACGGCTTCGCGACTCTGGCGATTCTAATTGTGCTCGGCGTTGATGTGCGCATTCTGCACGTTCCGGGATAGCCCGTACAACTCGTAGATGCACCGGATGGCTGGGAACTCTTCCGCCGGCGTGTGACGGGTCCAGTCGCGAGTCGATGACACCAGCAACATGGGCCGGGGCGCCATCATGGCCGCAATCTCGACGTTGAAGGTATCCAGGCGCAGATTCGGCGCCTCTTCGCAGGGGTCGCCTCCTTGCATGTGCGCAGAAACCATGTTTACCGGCGCCGCATACTTGACTCGGTCGTCCACGGCCGCCAGCAGAAACGTCTGGGATCCTCCCCCGGAAGCGCCGGTCCCTCCCAGGCGGCGTGCGTCCACCTCCGGAAGAGACTCCAGAAAGTCCAGCGCCCGCATCGAGTTCCATAGCTGCAAGCCCATCGGATGAAAGGACCACAGGTCTTCCGTCCAGCCTCCGAAAGAATGCGGGGTCTGCCGCGTGTCGTTGAATCCCACCATGTCGTAGGCGAACACAACGTAGCCCTGACGCGCCAGGTTGATGCCCAGGGCAGGTACCGAGTACGAGGGCTGGTCTTCCAGTCTGCCCCGTTTCCAGTGGCCGTGCGGCGCCAGCACGCCGGGCGCGGGCAGCTTCTTTCCCACCGGCAGATACAGATTGCCGCCCAGGTAGTAGCCGGGGAGAGTCTCGATCAACACCACTGCGATCGAGTAGTCCCGGTACTCGATGCGCCGCATGATTCTCGGGCGCAAGGGTGTCTTGACGGGCATGGGCAGCAGTCCCGCCGCCGAGAGGATCTGCTGTCGAAGGTGCTCCTTGCGCGCTTCCCACTGCGCGCGCGAGGTGTAGTCCGGCATCCTGAAGTGAGTCTTGTAATCGGCCACTTCAGTCTGACGGAGGTCGGACTTGGGAACCGCTGCGCACACCCATCCCCCAACCACAGAGACAAGCAACAGCACCCAGGTTCGTATCATCCCATTGAAGAGATGCTCGGCTGCCTGCCAAAGTAACAGCGCACAGAGCCAGCTTTGTGGGGCGGGTCCCCTGACCCGCTGCCGGCCCCCTGGCCGGCCATTCTTGCGGGACAGCTCCCCGGCCTGCCCGGAAGGCCTCAATCCTTGCTGTGCTTTTTGCGGAAGATTATTCTGTGAATGTCGGGCCAAAACTCCGCGGTGAGGTTCCCGATGACTCCGCCCATCAGGCTGGTGCGCAAACGGCCAACCATCACCGCGCCCCTGACACTCGCGAATGGATAATAAAGATTCGACGCTGCAATCCCCAGCGCCATCCCGAAGAGGCCAGATGCGTTGAACGCCGCGGCGCCCGAGTCCTGCCTTGCTATCGCCATCCGGCTGACGGAATAGGCCACCCGCGCCAGAACGCCTGCGCCGGGGCCCTTTCGGAAATACCTGGGATCCTGGTGTAGCACGCAGGCCAGCACGCCGGCGCTAAACAAATTCTGGACACCCAAGTCCCCCAAGGCAGCCCCGAAACGCCTGCCATACGCCGCTCCCCCCTCGCCATACTTGGGCGTCTGGTTGCCCATTTGCGAAAACCCCGAGCCCAGCGCAGCGTTTACGATGTTGAAGGGATCCAGAGTCTCTTTCGCGAACAGATTCCACTTCTGTTTGGCCGTCAGCGGCGGCGCCTTGCCGTCCGTTTCGAACACCGTCTGGTAATTGGGAATGACGCCCAGGATTCGCTGTTCATTCAGGACGGGGGCCGCCTGCATTTCGATCGAAGCCGGAGCCGGCTCGGCCCGCGCACCGCCGGGCGTCAGCAAACAACCTGAAGCAACCAACGCGGTGGCGATCGTCCCGGCCAGCCGCGGACGCCCAACGCTTCGACGAGTGTCCACCTACTTGATACGGCGGTCCGAAGGTGCCCGAGGTTACCCGCGCCACCGGAATTCGCTCCAGAGAAGCGGTGCGCCCCGAGGTGCGCGAGAATGTCCGAAGCAGGCGAAGTGAGGTGAGGATGAGCAAAAAGCGCGTGACGGTGGCGACAACCGTGGGCCTGGCCTGCGGCGTCCTGGCGTCGGTTACCGAGGTCTATGGCTTCAAGCACCCGCTTCCGCCGTCTCTGCTTACATCGATCGTTCTGGGCCGGACGGTCCTGGGATTCATCATCGGCATAAGCGCCTGGCGCACCAGTTGGTGGTGGCACGGAATGGCGCTGGGTGTGGTCCTCAATCTGCCCTTGGCGCTGGAGGTGAAGTGGGCAGGCACGCAGGCATTCGTGGGTGCGCTGCTGGGCGGTTTGGTATTCGGCTTCGTGATCGAGCTGGTCACCAGCGTGGGCTTCAAAGCCCCGGTGTCCCTGTCCTAGCCCCAATACTGTGGGTAGCGCGACATAAAAGTGATAGATTCGAGAAGATGCTGAATTCTGAGCGTGGGGGTACGTTGTTTGACCGCTCCCTTACGGTCGCGGCTCGGAAACGCGATCCGTAACTGAGCCGCGACCGTAAGGGAGGCGCCCGCAGACGAGCTGTCTCGGGCCGAAGAGGACCTGATCGCAGAGGTGTTTGCGCAACACGGTCACAAGAGTCGCTGGGAGTTGGTGCGGTTGACACATGACCTGCCAGAGTGGCGGGATCCGGAAGGAAGCCGGATTTTGGGAGACCCAGTTCGAGCCATCGTCTCACGGAGCTTATCGCATACACTGATTGACATGGCTAAAGAAGAAGCGTGGCGAGGCAAGGTCGGCAGGATGAGCGACCAGGAGGTGGCCGGGTTTCTTTCCGGGAATCCGATTTGCCGGTTGGGCTGTCTAGATGAGGAAGGCTGGCCCTACGTGGTGCCCTGCTGGTTCGAATATAGCGACGGCGGATTCTACATCATTCCCCGGGCCCGCTCCGCCTGGGCGGGCCACGTGCAGCGGGACGGGCGCGTTTTCCTGTGCATCGACGATTCGACGCAGCACGACCGCCGCGTGCTGGTGAAGGGCGAAGCCACAGTTGTCGAAGAGCCCAACCTGGGCGGCCGGTGGGTCGAGATCGCGCGCCGCATGTCGTTGCGGTATCTCGGCGAGCACGGGCCGGAGTATCTGGAGCCCACGCTGGGAGAACCGCGCTGGCTGCTGTTCGTGCGCCCGCTCAAGATGATGACCTGGCAGGGCGTCGGCTGGGCGCGCCGCTACAAGCACACTGAATGGTAGACGGAGGGAACCATGAGAGCATCTGTGAAAATCAACCGCCGCAGTTTCATGGGGCAAGCCCCGGCCTTGGGGGCGGCCCTGGCGGCGCAACCGCGCAAGCGCCGGATTCCGCCGGACTATTTCCGCGTGGGGTGCCTGAACGTCTCGTCCTACTCGCACTTGAGCTCGCTGTGGGCGCCGCTGATCAACCCGCGGGCCAGCGAAAAAGACACCACGTTTACCGGAATGCGCATCACCCACTGCTGGGAGATAGACGCGGCCGAAGCCGAGCAGTTTGCGAAAGTCTACGGATGCGAGGCTGTCAAAAACTTCGACGACATGCTGGGCAAAGTGGACGGCATTATTTCCGGCGGGTACTACAATCATCCCTGGAACCACATCCTGCATGAACCTTACCTGGAAGCGGGGCTGCCCAACCTGATCAACCGGCCTTTCGCGAACTCGCTGGCCAAGGCTCGGAAGATGATCGAAACGGCCCGAAAGTTCGGCGCCACCATCCTGGCCCCTTCCAGCCACGAGCACAACGACGCGATCGCCCGCGCCAAGGCCTGGGCGGCCGGGAAGAAGATCCTCTGCTACTCGGCGACTAACTCCTTCGATGACTATCCCACCCACGGCGTGCACGGAGTCTACATGATTGCGAAGGGCATCGCCGAGGCGGGGAACCCGGTCGTGTCGGTGGCTTACCGCGCCAGAAGCTGGTACAGTCCCCCGGGGGTGATGACCTTCGAACATGCCGACAGGGACGGCCGGCAGTTCTTCGGCAACCTGCACCAGGTGAGCGGCTCCTGGGGCACGCTCGAGATTCACACCGCCCAGGAATACGGCGCGAAGGAATTCCTGATCCAAACCGGCACGGGCGAGCCCTTCAACAAGACCGAGATCTGGGCGCCCACCCTCTGGGCGTTTCAACGCATGGCGCTCGATGGCGAGATGCCGCAGACCTTCGAGCAGATCTACCACAAGACCAACGTGTTTCTGGCGGGCTGGAGATCAATTCTGGAGAACGCCGGCCAGCCGGTGAAGCTGGAAGAAGTCCCCGAGGAGTGGGAATCCCCGGTGGAACTGCCCAATCACCCGGGCGATCCTACCGTGGCCCTGTTCCGGAAGAAGTTCGGGAAGTGACGATCCCGCACCGGCCGCCGTCCACTACCTGTTGAAGACGATGCGGAGGTCCTCGAGGATCTGGGTCCAGTCCGGCTGCCCGATCACGTCCGCCACCGGGATGGTAGTGTTGGTGTAGATCCTGCGGAAAGTGGCGTCCACCACGTACTTCCTGGGGTCCGCCCGGAGCTGGTCCACGGGTGTGGATGCCGCCGCATGGAAAACGACGTGGGCCCATACGGTGGCGCGGGCATTCCTGCCGGCCGCGTGGGCTGTCGAGCCGACGTATGCAGTGTCCAGCAAATGCCGGCTCGAAAGCCGGCACGGCAGCCTGAAAAGGCCACGCCACGGCGGCCCACGAGCCCGGAACACCGCCCCGCCCGGCGGGGTCTGATTCCTATGGTGAAGAGCCGATGACTGCGCCCATGTCAGATCTCATGAACGACTTCGCCTTTGGCTGGCGCATGCTGCGCCGCACCCCGGGCGCCACGCTACTGGTCATCGCCACGCTGGCCTTGGGCATTGGAGCCAACAGCGCGATTTTCAATTTCTTCGAGGTGTTCATCAATCCGCCCCTGCCCTATCGGGACCCGGAGCGGCTGGTGTACATCACCGGAAGGGACGCCCGCAACCATCGCCGCCTGGCCAGCGAGGCGGAGTTGCTCCACTGGAGGCAACAGAAGCAGGTCCTGAAGAGAGCGGGGGCCTTCCGGGGAACGGCGTTCAATCTCAACGGCGACGCCGGGCCCGAGCGCGTCAAAGGCGACAGCGTCACGGAGAACTTCCTCGCCACTCTGGGAGTGCGGCCCGCGCTGGGCCGCGACTTCCTGTCCGAGGACTTCAAGCCCGGGGCGCCGAAAGTGATCCTTCTGTCGCATGCGCTCTGGCAAAGGAGCTTTGACGGCCGCCCGGACGTGGTTGGCCGCTCTGTGGTTCTCGATGGCGCCCCGGCCACCATCGTAGGTGTCATGCCAGCCGACTTCCGCTTCATTCTGGGTGAATCGGCCCCCAGGTTGTGGGTCCCTCTGCCCGTCCAAGCGGGCGGGACAAAACCCGCCTTCGGTGTGATCGCAAGGCTCCCGCCTGGCATCCCAGCGGAGCGGGCCCGAGCCGACCTGGAGGCTGTGGCCGGCCGCTGGCGAATCGTTCGCCAGTTGCTGACCGAAAGCCTGCTGTTCTCCTCGCTGGCCGGGGCCGCCAGCCTGATCATGGCGGTGTGGGCCAGCCGCGCGATCATCGGCTTGCTTCCCTTCGAGCCGTTTGAGGGCCTGGACCTGACGCCTCCGCATCTCAGTCCCCATCTGGTCGCCTTTACGCTCCTGATCGCCAGCTTGTCGAGCCTGCTGTGCGGCCTGCTTCCGGCGCTGCGGGTCTCGAAGGTCGATCTGAGCGAATCCCTGAAAGCCGGCGGGGGCCGCCTTTCCGGCCGACTCGAGAAACGGCGGACCAGCCAGGCGCTGATCGTCTCGGAAGTCGCGATCTCGATGGTGCTGCTGATCGGCGCGGGCCTCATCATCAAGAGCTACGGGCGGCTCCGGGATGTTCACCCGGGCTATCGCTCGGACGGCATCCTGACCATGCACCTCACTCTCCCGGCTGCGCAATACCCGAACGCGCAAAGGCGCGTGTCATTCTTGCAGGGGCTCCAGCAGCAGCTCAGTCAACTGCCCGGGGTGAAAGCGGTGAGCCTGACCAGCGCCGTGCCACCCATGCCCGGCGCGGCGCCGTTTCGAGTGCCCGGCCGGACGGCTTTTGACCCCACCACCCCGGCCACGGCGTCCTATCGCAGCGTGAGTCCGAACTACTACTCCAGCTTTGCGACCCCGTTGTTGCGGGGCCGGTCCTTCAGTGACCAGGACACCAGCCCAGCGCCTCCGGTGGCCATCATCAACGAGGCCATGGCGAAAAAGTATTGGCCGGGCGCCGACCCCGTCGGGGCACTCATCGAGGCAGAGGGAACGGTGCGCAGGATCGTCGGGGTCGCTGCCAACGTCAAGAACGCCGGCCTCCAACTTGACGCGCGCGAAGAGATTGCAGTGCCCTATACGCAGGAGTGCCCCGAAACCATGACCCTGGCGATCGAAGCCGCGGGCGATCCCCTGGCCATCGCCGGCGCTGTCCGGAGGCAGATCCAGACCGCCGATCCGAATCAGCCGGTCAGTAGCGTTGAGACCATGCGCAACGTGTACGTGCGCACGCTCGGAGAGCACCAGTTGCTGGCGCCCCTGCTAGCCGGGGTGGGCGCGCTCGACCTGTTTCTGGCCGTGGTCGGGATCTACGGATTCACCTCCTACCGTGTCTCTTTGCGCCGCTATGCGATCGGGATTCGCCTGGTGCTTGGCGCCACGCCGGGTGACGTCACCAGACTGGTGCTGGGACAAGGGCTGGCTCTGACGCTGGCGGGGGTGGTCCTGGGAGTGCTGGCGGCCGGCGCTCTGATGCGGGCGCTTTCGAGTGTGCTCTACGGGGTTAGCGCGACTGATCCCGCCACCTTCGCCGGGGTCTCCCTGTTGCTGGCGGGGGTTTCGGTGGTGGCGTGGTACGTGCCCGCTCGCCGCGCCACCGCGGTCGACCCGATCGCCACACTGCGCTCGGAGTGACCTGGGAACAGCTCACATCCGCCGGCGGAAGTGGTAACTCTCGCCCCACCCCATCACGATGAACGGATAACGGACTCCGAACAAGTGGTTGTAGGTCTGGGTGTAATCTTCACGGTGGTCCACGGTGTGGCCCATCTCGTTCTCATGCCCGGTGATGATCAGCTCGGGGTTGACGCCCCGGGCCATCCGGCCGATGTCGTCGGTCCAGCAGTTGGGCAGCAGCACGTCCACGTGGTGGTTGTGCCCGATGTGCGCGATCCAGTCGAAATCGCTGCCCGGACCCTGGGCGCCGGACTGGTCGCCGGTATGAACCACGGTGAAACCGTCCGGCGTGGTCACCAGGTGCACGTTGTTGATGAGATCTCCCTGGTGCCCCGGATAAGCCACCACCTTGAGGACGCGCCTCCCGTTCTGGATCGGAATCTCATGCACCGTGGTCGAGCTGCGCTTGGGGGAGATGATTCCCGCTGCCCGCAGCGCTTCCACTTCCGGCGCGATGACCGGCTTCTTCCGGTCCACGAACAGCCGGATGACCGGCAGGCTGGTGTGGTCGCCATGCTCGTGGCTGATGAACAGCGCATCGGCCTGTTCGGCCAGCCGCTCCAGCAGCCCAGTGTCCACCGCGAATCCTTCCCCCTTGAGGCCGGGCACGATGTCGAACGCAAACGACACCGCTGGCGTGCGCACCAGAAACCCGTGGTTGTAGAGCTTCCAGATGCGCAGACCTTCGGTGACCCGCGTGGCTTCGATCTCGCGCACGGCCTTTTCCATCCGCGCGCGGTAGAACTTCTGGACCAGCCGGTTGCGGGGCGCGGATTCGATGTGCAGAACGTCGTCCAGGCGGATCAGCGCGGCCCGGCGCACCGGGTGCTCGACCAAGTCCGGCGGGAACTGATCGAGAATGTCGCCCGCCCAGCCGAGCGACCGCTCAATCCACTCGTCGGGTGCGTTGAGCAATTCCGGTGCAGTCAATGCCCGCCGGGGCGAGGAGAGGTACGGTTTCTTCTCCTGGGCGGGCGCCAGCAACGGAACCGCCAATAGGAACAACAGAATCTTCTTCCTCATAATTCATCCACCAGCCACGCAGAGTAGCACAGGGCGGCAAGGCCGCAAAAGCCCTCAACAGCCGACGTGGCGGAGGCTTTCAGCCGGCCATGGCGGCATTCGTGCCGCCATCGGGTTCAACGCCGGCACGGATGCCGGCGTTGCCGGCCAGAGGCCTGCTCCACGGTCGGCGCTCAACGCGTCGTTAGGAGTATAGAGAACAAGGTGAACATGCGGAAGTTTGGTCGTGCCGGTGTGACCGGTTTGCTTTTGATAGGGGTGTGCCTGGGACAGCCGCAGGTGCGCGGTCATTTTGGAGTGGTGCCGGAGAAGTTCCGCGAATACCAGGTGATTCTGGAGCCCGACAAGGACGCGCCCGAATGGTGGGCCGGCGCGCCTTCGGTGGTGCGGGACCGCAGCGGGGTGTTCTGGATGGCCTGCCGGATGCGCACAGCGGACTCTCCGCTCGGTTTGCGCGGCTACGAGATCCGCATCCTGCGGAGCGAAGACGGCATTCACTTTCGCAAGGTGCACAGCATTCTGCGGGAGAAGGTCTCCATCCCAGGCTTCGAGCGGCCGGCCCTGCTGATCGATGCGAAAACCGGCCGGTTCAAGCTCTATGGATGCGGCCCCTGGGAGGGCGGGCCTTGGTCCATCATCAAGTTCGATGACGCCCAGGACCCCACGCGCTTCGAGCCGGCTTCCGCCCGGCCGGTGATCCAGCCTCAGCCGAAGTCCGGGCCGCGCAACGTCACTCCGGACGGCTACAAAGACCCCTTCATCCTGCACGCCGAAGGCGCCTATCACTGCTTCGTGATCGGCGTCCTGCGCACCGAGCAGGTTTTGTGATGCCTCAGTCTCGGGGAGGTGCTGGATGCCTTGTGGGACAAGCTTTAGCTTGGTGTGCCAGGTTATGGCGCGTATTCAAAGGGGTGAAAGTCCCCTGTGGACCGTAATGACCGGAACCAACCGTCCAGGACGGCATCAAAACCGGAGTCGCCCGCTTGCTCCGGGAACAGCATGGAAGAAACCTGCTTACTGGCCATGCGGTGTCCGGTGTACAGGAGGCGTGACTCCAATCTGGGCTTTCGTGCGGAACTTGAGAACCTGGCTGGTGATGGCAAGGGAAAAGGCACAAGCGGAAGCACCGCGAGGCCGAAAGTAGCGACGCGCCAGCTCAGGGGCGGACTGCTCTGTAGTAGTGGTGAAGCGGGGCAATGCCCGTGGAGCGAAGG
>Ga0315282_10006122_pt1 | contig 20229 bp, 16 predicted proteins | sample YL17G07_20_MG_FD_203693 | JGI IMG/M metagenome (GOLD analysis project Ga0315282, IMG submission 203693) | Sediment microbial communities from Yellowstone Lake, YNP, Wyoming, USA - YL17G07_20 | ecosystem: Environmental > Aquatic > Freshwater > Lake > Sediment | place: USA: Wyoming | collected... | reverse complement strand
CATCACGAACTCGGCTCTTACATGTTGCAGACCATATACCGACCAGGACATAATCACACCTCCATGTGAGAATAGTGTTACCTATGTCCTGATAATAACATGTTACCAATGTACTGAGCTCGCACCCTCCACGTCCGCTACGGCATACCCAGAGCCGCTCACGTCTCAGTCAAGCTCTACGATGTTGCGGGCAAGCTCTGCCGGACGCTCGTGAACGAGGAACAGAAGCCGAGCTACTACAGCCTTGTCTGGAACCGGACCGACAACCGGGGCCGCACGGTTGCGAACGGCGTCTACTTCTGCCAGATGCTCACCGACACCTTTCGGTCACAAAAAAAGGTCGTGCTGGCCAGGTAGCAGCCGAAGAAAGCCCGGCGTCACCGGCAGGAGCTCCAGGCCCCCTACTGCCTCCCGGGGGGAGCTTGGGGGACGGCCCCGAGGGTAACCCCGGGGACGGCTCCGAGGATAGCCCCGGGGACGGCTCGGAGGACAGCCCCGGGGACGGCCCGGGAAATCGCACCCCGGAGGGCCCGGAACATAGCCCCCCGGATAGCCCGGAGGGTAGCCCTCCGGACGGCCCGAGGACCACCCCCGGGACGGCCCGGGGGATTATCCCCCGGGTGACCCGGGGGGCCTAGGCCGGTTTTCGCCTATGGCCTTATGGATACTAGGGTTAGGCCCGGTCTCCGGGGTTTTAGGAAGTTGTCATAGTTGTAATGTCGGGTCGGGTGCGAATTGCCGGTTTGACTAGCTCGGTGACGGGCTTGGGACACAATCCGAAATCGTCGGAGGGGGACAGTCCCAGCCTTCGGCAGCCCAGGGTACAGTCCCCACGATTTCGGTTATGTCCCGCGCAATTCGGTCATGTCCCGCGCTGTCCCTCGGAGTCGGGCGCGGGCTAGTGCCCTATGACCGACACGGTGCCGTCGTCCAGGTTGGCGACGTAGATGCGGTTTTGGAGTGGATTCCAGCAGAGCGCGGTCGGGTGGTTGCCGACCGGCAGGACTTTGACGCTATTGGTGGCGCAGTCCATGAGTGACACGCTCGCGCTTGCGTAGTTGGCCACGTAGAGCTTGTTGACGTAGTCGGCCCAGACCAGGCTGCGCGGTTGGGTGCCGACATCGACATAGCGGATGACGCTGTAGGACGTGTCGACCACCGCGATGCGGTTCGCGCCCGAGACAGCGCAGTACGTCTGGCTCTGCGCGGCATTCCACGCGAGCGCCCACGGTTCCTGAGGAATCGAGACGGTCCAGACGGTCTGGTTGCTGGTTCCGTCCATGACCGTGACCGAATTCCCGCCGCGGTTGGCCACGTAGACCTTGTCGTGGGCGAGGTCGAAGGCCAGGGCCGAAGGCGTGTAGTTGACCGGCTCAGTATGGATGACGGAGTTCGTTGCGCCGTCAATGACCGTCACGCTGTTTGAGGCCGAGTTCGTGACGTAGACCTTGTTTGCGGTCGGGTTCCAGGCGATGGCGTTCGGCCTGGTGCCGACGTTGACCTTGGCGATGACGCTGTCGGCCGCGCCGTCGATAATGGTCACGCTGCTGTCGTTGTAGCCGGCAACGTAGACCTTGTTGTCGAGCGCGTTCCAGCACAGCGCGACCGGCTTGGCCGCGGCGATGGTCCTGGTGACCGTGTTCGTCGCGCAGTTCACAACCGTGACCGCGTTCAGCTCGCTGGCAACGTAGAGCTTGTTACCGGCGCGGTTCCAGACGAGCGCGACCGGGAACTTCTGAACGAAGACGGTGTCTGTGACCCGGTTCGCTGAGTCGATTGCCATCACGCTGCTGTCCAGGTAGCACGCAACGTACACGCGATTGTCGGTCGAATCCCAGCACAGGGCCCGGGGCTGGGCCCCGACCGGCAGGGTGGCGACTACCGAGTCAGGATACGGTGGAGTCGTCACGTAGAACCGGACGCTGGTGCCCGCACTGTAAAGCGCCCGGCACCAGGCCCGCACGATGACGAAGGCGTTGTTTGTCGCCGGGCCGGGCACTGTCCACGACCGGTACGCGCCCGGCGTGGTTGTCCGTCCCTGCCTGGCCCACGCGCGCTGGCTGTCCGCGGAGTAGAAGACGACGGCCGAGTCGAATCCGTCCGTGCCGCCGGTCCAGGTGACGTCGTGCTGGGTGCCGATGGTCCAATGTGAGTTGTAGTTCGGCGACGTAATCGTGATGGCCGAAGGCGGAAGGGTATCGAGGACCGTGAACCTGCCGCTGACGCCGAAGAACGTATCGGGCCGGGCGTACGCGCAAACCTTGACCCTGGCATTTGTGGTCGGCGGATACGGAATCGTCAAGTAGAAGCTGCCCGGCGTCGTTGCCTTGCCCTGGCGCTGCCAGGTCGTTCCATTGTCCACGGAGTATGAGACGACCGTCGAGTCGGCACCGGACAAAGACGGCGACGACAGGATGCGCGGCAGAACCGCGGGACGCGACCGCAGGGCCACGGGCTTGCGGAGGGCCGGCAGCGCTGCGCCCAAGCGGTCGGCCTGCGCCAGCAGACCGGCAGACGCCCGACCGCGGCTGGCCGCTGACCTGACTTCTCCGGCGCGCGGCGCTGAGCGAGCCATGCCCCCGGTAGGCCCTCCGGTCCAGGTCACCCTGCAGGTGTCGAATGCCCGGAATCTGGCGAGAGACTCGGGCGCTGTCACCCTGACCGGCACGATTGTCCGGAACTGCCACAACGGCCCCTGGGCCGTACCGCCGTGGTCATCGTGCGCGATAACCTGCCAGTAGTAGGTGGAATCGTATTTCAGCCGGCCCACGGAAATCGAGTCGGCGCTGAGGTTGCTGTCGACCAGAGGCGGCTGCATGTTCGTGCCGAGGTAGACGTCGTACCGCACGACGTCCCCTGAGTCAGGGTCGCCGCCGTACCAGGACAGAGTCAGCCGCAGCAATTGCCCCTGAGCACCGTTGCCCGGCGTCGGGTTCGCGGGCCTGTTCGGCTGATGATTGGCGCTCGTGGTGAACCGCCACAGCGGCCCTTCGGTCGTAGCGCCGTGGTTATCGTGCGCTATGATTTTCCAGTAGTATACGGTCGTGTAGCCGAGCGTACCGGGAGCGTATGACGTGTCGGTCTGGCCCTGCACCGCGACCGGCGGCGGGACGGTCGTGCCGAAGTAAACGTCGTAGAAGACGCTGTCCGACGTATCGGCGTCTCCGCCGGACCAGTAGAGCAGGGCCCGCACCGGCCAGTCGGCCGCCCCGCTGTCCGGCGACGGTGAGTGAGGTTTGTTCGGAGCGTGGTTCAGCTTGAGCGTCGTGAAGGTCCAGGCCGGACTTGACGTTGTATAACCGTGCTTGTCCCGCGCGACCACTCTCCAGCGATAGAGGGTGGAGAATGCCAGCCCTGCCGCGTGATACTCGGCCGCGGACAGGTCGCTGTCAGCCCGCGGCGGGTTGGCCGTGGTCCCGAGGTAAACGTCGTACTTAAGCACGTCGCCCGCGTCAGGGTCGGAGCAGGTCCAGGAAAGCGTGACCCCGGTGTCCCGGTCCACGGCCCCGTTGTTCGGAACCGGAAGGGACGGCACGTCCGGCGGCCTGTCCCACTTGCGGCACGCCCAGGTCAGAAGGAACGCCAGTCCCAGAACCGGCAGGGCGGATGCACTGAGCGCGAACGGCCTTGGCCGGCGCATCACCACCTCACCGTGAAGTACGCCCCGACCATCAGTGCGCCGAACCCCGCGGCGATGTCACGCTTCACGTCCCAAGCCTGGGTCGATGCCTGGTGGCTCTCCGACTCCTGCCGCGTGGCCGCGGCCTGATACTTGGCGTACTCTGATTCGCCCATGAAGGCCGAGAACGCGCCGCCGGCTAAGCCCGCCAGCCCGGCGATGAGGAAGGCCGGCTTCCTGGTCCTGATCCGCTCCAGGGTCGCGAAGACGCGCGCCGTCTCGGCATACTGAACCTGGGCATACCCCAGCCAGTCGTAGAACCCCGGGCGCGTGACAGTTAGAGTGTATCGAGCCGGGTCCAGTTCGCCCAGCCACGGCGTGCTACCCAGGAGCCGGCCCTGTGACTGAATCTTCGCTCCCGGCGGGTCTGATTCAACGCTCAGGATACCCTTGCCGAAACCGAGCCGGAAGTTGACCGCGACCGGGCCAGCCGACTTCAGGTCAATCGTCTTCTCCACGTCCCTATACCCGGGCATGCGGGCGGTGAGCGTGTGCCGGCCGTAGAGAACCCGGGCCAGGGGCAGGCCTGACTCAGTCGTCGAGCCCTGCACTGCGCCGTCGAGCAGTATCTCCGCGCCGACCGGGTCGGACGTGACGGCGACGGCTCCGTACTGCCCCGTGACCGCGAGAACGCCCGTGTAGTCCCGGTGCCCTGCGCTGGTGATGCGCAGCTCGTGCCGGCCCGGACCAAGGTCCGCAAGCTCGAGCGGCGTCTTGCCTCTCAGTTTGCCGTCCACGTAGACATCCGCGCCGGATGGTTCGGACGTGATGCTCGCGATGCCCAGCTCGACCGAGGCGTGGCCCGAAATCCTGGGCGTTGCCGGCCGTCCCGACCCTGATTCAGGCAGTTTCGCGCCGCACTTCTTGCAGAACTTCGCGTCGTCGCTGTTCACCGTGCCGCAGTTCGGGCATGTCTTCTCCGCGTGCACGAGCGAGAAGCACAGCGCCAGCACGAGGAACACAGCCAGGACCCGGCCCGAGGTCCGAACCTCCGGCACCCGGGCTCTCAATCTGGACATTCCGTCCTCAGAACTTGTACCCGCACTTGACGCAGAAGTTCGCCCCCGGCTCGCGTTTGGCCCCGCACTCGGGACAGGTGGCCCGGCCGTTGGCAACGGTCATCGTCACCTCGGCGTGGGGCCTGAGTCTCGAACCGGACTTGGGCCCTACCGCCATCACCGTTCCGCGCGTGTAGACGTCGCTGTATTGCGAGTCGACTTTCGCGAGAGTCAGCGCCGCCCGCTTCAGGTCGGCCTGGGCCTCGGCAAGACCGAGGCCGGCCAGAACCGGCACGTCCACAAGCCCGGTGCTTACTGAGGCACGAATCGTATCGCCACGCGAAGAACGCCCGCCGGCAGGCGGGAACTGGGATACGACCGTCCCCGCGGCAGACGTGTCGTCAACATCGTAGAACACCAGCGTGAATTTGCGCTCGGCCGCTGCCTTCAGGGCCTGGTCCCTGGTCATCCCCACGATGCTCGGCAGTTTTGCGCCGCGCGTGATGATGCCCGTCTTCAGCGCCACGTAACCGGCTGCCGCCAGAATGATGAGCAGGCCCGGGATAATCAGAACGCGGGGCGAGGCGCGGCCGGTTCTCCGGACCCGCGGTTCCCTTACTTCAGCCGCTTCCTCTGCTTCATCGTCGGGCGCGTCGGCAGGTAAGCGCGCCCGGGCCGCCAGCGACCCTGAGACCGCCGCGAGCGCCCGGCGAAAATCGGCCGTGTTCTGGAACCTGCCTGCCGGGTTCTTGGTCAGCGCGCGCAGTATGACCCGTTCCAGTTCGGCCGAGAGTTCGGGTCTTATGGAACGCGGGGGCGGAGGCGGCCTGTTGACCTGGGCGTCGATAATCTGGTAGTTCAGTCCCTCGTCAAACGGCAGCTTGCCCGTAGCCGCCTCGTACAGCGCCACGCCCAGGGAGTATATGTCTGACCGCGCGTCGACCGGCCTGCCCTGACATCTCTCGGGCGACATGTATCTGACCGTGCCCACCCTTGAGGTGCCGTAGTCGGTAAGCTTGTACGTCTTCCCCTCGCGGACGATTCGAGCGGAGGTTATGTCTCGATGGAGCATCGCCTGGCTGTGAGCGAACTCCAGGTCCTCGAGCACCTGGGCAAACACCGTCAGGAGTTCGGGCTGGGGCAGCGGTCCGCGCTGGCGGATGCGTTCCGCAAGGTTGTCCTGCTGCGGGGACGCGTTGGAATCAGCCCCCTCCGCGGGGGCGTCGGGCATTCCGTGTGACCCGGGAGTAGTAACTGCCTCGGTATTAGCCATTTACTCCGGTGAGCAGGAACCTGTCACGGACAGGACCCGGCTGCCTTCGTGCCGGTGACAGATGCGCTTTCCTGCGTGCACGCACCATAATTGTACCCGGAGTTGTGCCGCAGTTCAAGCAACTGGTTCGCTCGCGTTGCTGACCTTGCCTCCTGCGCCGGGCTAGCGGATGTCGGTTGGAGAAATCGGCCGGGCCGACTCAGCCAGCAGGCTGCGCGCGAAGGGAACGTATGCCGAACCCGGGTACTCAAGCACCAGACCCTCGAGCGTTTCCCGGAACTTGCTCTCATCCTTCAGGTCGTCGCGCAGCAGGTACGCCTGCTCGAGCCTGGCCCTTGCCCGCAGCGGGCTGCCGGCGAATTTCCTGGGGAACTCCTCAAGAGCGGCAAGCGCATCTTTCGGTTTGCCCGCCCGCCGATAAATCTGCGCCCGGAGCAGCGCGGCCCGCTCCGCAATGGCTCCGCTCCCCTGGGCCAGCTTGCCTGCAAGGTCGGCCCCGGCCGCAAAGGCGCCGGTCTCGCAGTCCAGCATCGCCCGGCCCAACTCGCGCAGGCTGGATTCGTCGTTGCTCGATTCGACGATGAGCACGGCGAATTCCAGCCCGTCGTTGACCAGGATGCTCCGCGGGTACTGCCGAACCAGCGCCTGAATCTGCGTTTGCGCCGAGTCGAACATCCCGTCGTAGAAGAAGGCCTCAGCCAGGAGCAGCAGCACCCGGTCGGTGGGCCGGGATATGCGGCGCGTGGTCGCGCGCGCCTGGGCGAGGTTGCCGGTTCCCACCTGTACGGAAGCAAGCCCGAACAGGGCCGGCTCATGGTTGGGCTGCCGTTTGAGCACCCGGTCGTACGCGTCGGCTGCGGCCCGGTAGTCGTGCTGCGCACGGTATAGCTCGGCGAGCTCGAACTGAGCGCCGGCGCCGCTGTCGAGCGCCAGCTCGGCAAGCGCTTCTTTGTCCCGGCCCAGCCTGCGCAACATCCTTGCGGCGTCGGCGTGGGCCTGCTGCTGCTCGTAAATCAGCAAAGCCGCGGCCGGCTCTCCCTCGGTCTCGAGCTCGCGCGCGAGCTGGTACATCTCCTGGTCGCCCAGCACGGGCTTGAGCGTGCGGACGGCTTCGGCGTCCTTCCCCAGGGCCAGGTAGACCGTGGCCTGCGCCCGCACCCGCACCTCGGGCGCGGAAATCCTGTCAAGTTCGGAGATAAGGGCCCTGGTGTCGGCCTTGCCGGCATAGGCGCTGAGCTTCTGCGCGTACGCGCCCAGGGCCTCGGGCTGCCGGTTGAGAATCGCCACAATCTCCCTTGTCGCGGGAATGAACTGCCCGTGCCGCCCGTATACGTCAATCAGCCGCTCTGCATAAGCCCGGTCGTCATGAGTCGCGGCCCGCGCCTGCTGCAGGAGGCTGGCCGCTTCCCCGTATTCCCGCCACCGCGCCGCGATGTCGGCCAGGTCGGGAACGCGCGCCGGCCATGTCTTGGCCGCCCGGCGCAACGCTGCCAGCGCCTCGGCCGGGCGCTTGAGACCGAATTGCGCCTCGACCGCGCCGAGCGCGAAATCGGACTGCTCGGGCTTTACCTTGGCCAGACGAAGGCTCACTGCCTCCAGCGTGTCGTACCGGCCGAGCCGCCCGCTCAGCCGCACCAGCCCCTGGAACGAGGAAAGGTCGCCCGGATTCGCGCTGACCGCCAGGCGGTACTCCACGAATGCCTGTTCAAGCTGGCCAGCTTGTTCGAGAATCTGAGCCGTTCGGAGGTTCTGGGCCGCAGCCACCGACAGCACCGATGCCAGCATCGCCAGCACCCGGACGCTCTCGCCTATCCGTCTCGGGCGCTCGCTCACTCGCGCTCGACCGGGAATCGGCAGCGGGTCACGGGTCATGGCTGGTTCAGCAGTCTCTCAAAGTAGGCCCGTATCATCTGTTCATACTCCGGCGGGTAGCCTGCTTTGAGCGCCCGCATCAGTTCTTCGCGCAGGAGCCGGTTCCGCTCGCCCATGTCCTCGGGCAGTCTCGGCCGTTGCTGAATCTCGAACTCCTTGCCCGACTCGCTCTGGCGCTCCTCCTTGAACCCCTGCTGCCTGATGCTGCGCTGGGCGTCGAGCAGGTGCGAGAGAATGGACTCCTGCCGCTCGACCAGGTCGCGAGTGACGTTCAACTCCGACAGGTCGCGCTCCACGCCCTTCATGTCCTCGATCAGCCCTTCCAGGCTCGAAGTCAGCCCCGGCTGGGTGCCGCCCGCGTTCTGAAGCATCTGCTCCAGCGCTTCTCTTATCGCCCTCTGCCTGGCGAGCATCCGCCCCAGCGCCTGCATCTGGGCTTCAGTCAGGCCGCCGGGTATCGGAATCGGGATGCCTCCCATCTCCGAGTTCAGGCCCATCTGGTCGGCCGTCATCTTGGAGAGCGCCTCCATCAGACCCTCCATGTCGCCCGACAGCCCGCCGCCCTGCTGTGCCATGGCCAGCGCAGCGAGCAGCGCCTCAACCGTCCGGTTCAGCCCCCCGCGCGCGTCGTCCATCCCCTGGCGCATGCGCCCGATGTTGTTGTCAACCATCCCCTGTGCCGCATCCTGCATGTTGTTCATCGCCTGGGCGAGTTCCTGGGCTATCTGCGGCGATACCGACATGGACTGGCCGGCAAGGCTGGCCAGACTCTCAGCCACGACCCTTGCCGCGTCGTGCAGGCCCATCTGCTTCTGCGCGTCGAGCGACAGGTCGGGCTTGCCTGCGGTTGAGTCCTCCAGTTCCTCCTGCTTGTCCGAAAGCATCAGCACGTCGCCCGCGGCTGCGGCCAGCTTCCCGGCCACCTCGGCTGAACGCTTCTTCTTCAACCGCTGGCTCAGTGACTTCAGAGACTCGGCCAACTCCTTCATGCTCTGTCCCAGCTTGCCGCTCCTCGCCCGCGACTCGCTCGACCCGCCCTGGCGCATCTGCTGGGCCAGTTGCTCCGCGGCCTGCGACAGTTGTTCCTGGTCCATCTGCCCCGAAAGCCGCGACAGGGAATCGCCAATCGCCTTGTCCGACATCGAGTCGCCGAGGCTCTGCATCTCCTTCTTCAGGCTGTCCAGGGCCTCCTTGATGTCCTGCTGCATCTGGGCCGACTGCTCGGACGGCTCCCTGCCCAGTTGGTCGGTCAGCCGCTTCTGCGCCTCGGCCAGCTCGTCGGCCTTGCGCGCCAGCGCCTCGAGCCGCTGCTCTTCGGCAATCTTCTTCAGGAGTTCCAGGGCCCGCTCGATGCTCTGCCGCAGCTTGTCCTGGTCAATCTGGAACTTGCCCAGGGCCCGGCGCACGTCCGGCGACTGCTGCTGGAGCTTGTCGCGCAACTGGGCCAGAGACTGCTGCAGCTCGCGGGGCAGCAGGTCGGACAGAAGGTCCTGAAGCTGGCCCATGCGCTGCATCGTCTCCTGGTCCAGAGTCATGCCCTGAGACAGCTCTTCCATCATCTGCGCGGTTTCCTGCTTCAGTTCGGCAAGCTGCTGCACGAGGCCTTCCTGGCTCGAAAGCACCTGGTCCAGCGCCTTCTTCTCCTCCCAGGAGAGCTCGCGACTCTTCTTCAGCTCATCGGCCACGCGGCTCAGGTCGGTGCCGATCTGCGCCTGCTCGGACTGCATCGGCCCCAGCTCGCTGGCGGTGCGCTCGGTCTGGCGCACGGACGCCGTGTAGATTTCCGCCATGGTCGGAAACCTCACCGAGAAGACGTCTGTCCGGCCGGTCTTCGGCCCTGACACGGCATCGTTGTCGGTCACGGAAACGCAGTAGCGCAACTGCTCGCCCGAAAGCAGGCCGGCATCCGACAGGTCCCATGAGTATAAGGTCGTATCCTCGCGCCTGCCCGTCAGCCCTTTCAGCCGGATGCGATGGTCCATGGAGTCCTTGCCGTAGTGCAGGTACAGCTCGCCCAGACCAAAGTCATCAAGGCTGTTGATGCCCAAGAGCACCTGCATGTTCATCGGCATGTCAACGTCACGTCCGGGCAGGAAGAGCTTCACGAACGGCGGCTCGTCGGTCAGCGCCCGCACGCTCAGCATGGCCGCCGCCAGCATCGCCTCCCCGCCCTTGCTTCGAGCCTGGCCTTCGTTCTGCCCGCTGCCTGCTCCCTTCCCACTTCTGACTCCGTCCTGTTCGGTCCCGGGGCCCTCCCGCTCCGCCAGCTCGATTGCCCCGTCCGCGTCTGCTTTGACCGTGAATCGTCCGGTGAACCGGCGCAAGTCCGCCGGGTCCAGACCGAGCCCAAACGTGTCCGGTCCGACCACAAGCCGGCCCTGGCCGACAAGCTGGTTCGCTTCGCCCTCGACGTCGACCACCGTGCCCTTCAGCGCGCTTAAGTCCGCGCTCGTGGTCCGCGACTCCTTCAGGCCCGAGTACTCGGGGTAGTGATACGTGAAGACGAGCCGGTTCAGACCCAGGGGCCGAAGCACGCGCACGCCGTGTTCCTCCGAACGCCGCGAGAGCAAACGGAACCGATACCTGAAACCGTCTTCCACCGCGAGCGCAATCCGGCACGTGTCGCATTGCAGCCTGACGGTCCTCGTATCGCGCCCCTTGCCCGACCGCTCCAGCCTGACTTCCCGGAACGCGCCTGCCGGCTCGACCCGGCACCACAGGGCCACGACGCCGTTCGGCATTACAGAAGTGTCGCCGGGCTGGACCTCGAAGCCGACCTTGAGTGCCGAGGGTAAGAACGCATTGGCCAGGCCCACCCGGGCCCGGGCAGGCAGCAAAGCGCCGAAGAGGAAGAAGACGAGAAGCGACGCCGCGAAGGCAGCACCCGACCAGAGCAGCCGTTTACGACGAATGAGTCCGCCCAGAGGCAGCGGCGCGAGCGCGCGCTCCGCCTGCTGCACTGCCGCGTCCAGCATCTCCATGGAGTAGCCCTCGCGGCTCTTCGGGTCGTACCGGGCGAGTTCACAGGCGGAAACCAGCTTCCCCCTGACCTCCGGGAACCTTTCCTCGACTTCGTACGCTGTCCGCACGAACCCGTTGCCGCGCAGCCAGAACCAGCCGAGAAACACCGCGGGCACGGCAATCGTCAGCAACAGCCAGCCGGACCAGAACAGCGCCGCGATGATGACAGCGCCCATGGCGACCATCGCCGCCGCGGCCGGCGCGAGCGCGGCCAGGTCATTGGCCAGCCGCTGCCGGACCAGCCGGCCCAGCCGGGTCTGAATCAGCGCTCCGCGCGTCATGCGGTCATATCCGTAGGTCGTTCGTCATTGCCGCCGTGGTCTACCTATTCGGACAGATTATACCGCCCAACCGTTGCCCGGACCAGCCGGGCCGACGCCGCAAAAAACGAAGCAGGCCCGGGCGGCCTGCTTCGGCAGCTTCATCAAAGCTACTTCGTGGTGAACAGGACGCTGATTGTGGTCTTGCCGTCTCCGCTGCCGACCGTGACCGTAGCGGACTGCTTTCCGTCCGGGCTCGATGCGCCCATGACCGTGGCGTTGTCCGACTCCATCGTCGACACCTGTTTCCAGCCGGAGATCGCTGTCTTGTAGAAATCGGCCACGGTCTTGACCGGGTCAGCGCTCTCGAACGCGTAGACCGTGCCCGTCCCCTTCTCATTGGTCATCGACCAGCGGCCCTTGGCCGCGGCGTTCGGATACCGGAACTCCGCGGGCAGGCCGGACAGGTCCACGTTGCCGCCGACGTCTATCTGAGCCTTGCCCCCGGTAGCCTTGTTCACTGCCTGTTCGAGGTTCTTGTTCACGAGCCTCTGCGCGGCCTTTTCGCCGCATCTCATGCAGCCGACGTTGGCCGCCAGCATGAACGCGACGGCCAGACTGACTGCAATCAAACTGAGCTTGGTCACTGACTGCCTCCTTGGGTTTGCGACATACTAGTGGCGGTCCCGGCGCGGGTCAAGCATGGCAATCGGGCGGCCGTCAGGAAGAGAAACGGACGCGCCGGCGGATGCCGCGCCCTACTTGACCAGCGTGGCGGTGAACTTGCCGCTGCCTTCCGTCGCCGCGACCTCAAGCGTGAACGAGCCGCCGCCCACGAGTTCCACGTTCGCGTCGTCCGACAGGTCCTGCTCCTCCATCACCCGCCCGCTCGGGCCCACCTGCCGGACAAGGAACGTCGCTTCGGAAGGATAGGCGAAGGTCCAGGTCTCTTTGTCCTCTTCGGCGTCGACCGTGAAGCGGACCGCGTGCTTCGGGTCGACGTAGCTCTCGAACTCAAGCAATTGCGCCGCGCCGGACAGGTCCTTGCATGCCCACTCGCCGGCACCGGAATCGTGCGCTACCGTAACCGTGAACTTGCCCGCGCCCGCGAGGTCGAGGGAACTGTTCATCGTCAGCGTCACGGCCCGGGCGTCCCCTGAGTCGCCCTTGACCGATACGCCAATCGCCGACTTGGCCGGCACCGTGAACCACAGTTTCGTCCTCTCGGAACCGGTCTGGACCTTGAAGCTGTGGCTGTCCCACACGTCACTGACTTTGCCCTTGACCTGGAATCCGGCCCAGGCCGAGGCGACCAGAACGGCGAGCAATGGAAGCGCAATCTTCAGCATGTTTTCTCCTTTCTGTTGTACAGGGATTCTAGCTCGGTACGGGCCGGCGTCAAGCAGCCGTTGGAGGTAGAACGACTGCCGGGCCGCGGAACCCGGGTCAGACCAGGAGGTTTTCGAGCGGCATCATCGACCAGGAGGGGACTATCGCCGGGTTGCGCCGGTCGGCAGCGTCCGACGGCACTTCCGGGGCCGGAAGGTTCTTGTACGGCACAGGCGGAATCTCGACCAACGGGAACTTGAAACCATTGGCCTGCGCGCCCTCGGCAAACCCGAGGATGCGACCCATGCGGTCGATGATGAGATGATTGACGTAGAACCCGCGGTGCTGCCCGCGTACGTCGTATACCGTCTTGCCCACGAGGAAGCCACGCGGCTTGCCGTAGAAATCATAGAATGCGGCCCCGCACAATCGGTACACTGACTTCCCGTAGCGGTTGAACAGAACTTCGTCCATGTTGTTACCTCCGAGGCGTTGCTCGACTCCATATCGTGCAGGACCCACTCCAGCTCCGGCACAGTTGTCCAGTTGGACGCTCTAGTTGTGTTTGGGACTCAGATGTAACCGGTAATATTGTGGCCCGAAATAGCCCCGATGTCAACCCTTGCGCGCCGGGGCTCCGGTGGCGCACGAACACGGCCCTTGGTTCAGGTCCGCCCCGCACTCGGCGCACAGACCCTTGCAGTCCGGCCGGCACGCAGGCGCGATAGGCACCGCCAGATGGATTGCATCGCGCACCAGGGGCGCCAGGTCGAGATAATCGGTGTTCAGCCTCATCCGGTCGACCTCCGCGGCGTCGAGCTCCTTCTCCTTCGCCGTCCCGGGTTCGTAACTCAGGAATTCGGCGGCAAGGGGTTCCTCGAAATCGGCCTCGAACTCTTCCCGACACAGAGCGCATTCGAGCCGCGCGCGGAACCCTACCGAGCCCGCAACCATCATCCGCTGCCCGCTCCGCACGACCCTGACGTTGACCCGCACCGGCCCGACAAGACGGTCGAACGACGGATTCTCCGCCACCTCGCGCGGGCTGAACCCGAGGTCCCCGGGCGGGAACTCGAACCCAAGACTGTTCTCGCCCTGCTTGAGCGCCCCCAGCCTGATAACGAGCGGTGACCTCAAGTCTCCTCCACCAGCCTGCGGACGATCGCGTCCGGCTTGACGTTCTCGGCCTCGGCGCTGAAATTGGTGACAATCCGGTGGCGCATCACCGGCTGGGCAACCGCCCTTACGTCGTCAATCGAAGGCGTGTACCTGCCCTCAAGCATCGCCCGGGTCTTGGCCGCGAGTATCAGGTACTGGGAAGCCCTGGGGCCCGCGCCCCAGCTCACCCAGTCCTTGATGAACTTCGGGCTCCCGGCTGAACCGGGTCTCGTGGACGCGGCCAGCTTGACCGCGTAGTCAATCACCTCGTCCGCCACCGGTACGCGGCGCACCAGCGCCTGCAGGCTCGATATCTCCTCGGTCGACAGCACCCGGGTAAGGTCCGGCACGTACGCCGAAGTCGTACTCTTGACAATCTCCCGCTCTTCCTCGGCGCTGGGATAGTCCACGTAGACCGAGAACATGAACCGGTCGAGCTGGGCTTCGGGCAGCGGGTACGTTCCTTCGAGTTCGATAGGGTTCTGGGTCGCCAGCACGAAGAACGGCACCGGCAGCGCGTAGGTCTGCCCCGCCACGGTCACGCGATACTCCTGCATCGCCTGGAGCAGGGCGGCCTGGGTCTTGGGCGGAGTCCGGTTGATTTCGTCCGCCAGGACCACGTTGGCGAATACCGGCCCCTTAACAAACCTGAACGCCCGCCGGCCGGTGTTCGGGTCTTCCTCGATAATCTCCGTGCCCGTGATGTCCGAAGGCATCAGGTCGGGCGTGAACTGCACGCGGTTGAACGACAGGTCGAGCACCCGGGCCAGCGTGTTCACCAGAAGGGTCTTGGCCAGACCGGGCACGCCTATCAAGAGGGCGTGGCCGTGCGCGAGCAGGCAGACCAGCACCTGCTCGACCACCGTCCTCTGGCCGATGATGACCTTCTCGACTTCGGCTTCAATCTTGCGCCTGCCCTCGCCCAGCTTCTGTACCGCCTCGATGTCGCCCTGTGAACCGGTCCCGGCTGGTTGGTTCGTCACTGGTCACTCCTTTGCTGCAGCAATGTGCCCGCCAGTTCGCGGCACAGCATCTGCGTCAGGTATTCGATGTCATAGACCATGCGCAGCCGGTCTTCCTTCGTTTCAACCAGCGCCTGGACCGACTTCTGGTCGCCCCGGAAGTTGTCCTTGGCCTGCCAGAGCACGTCCCCGGTCTCTACGCCCACCAGACGCACGCTGATGCCGACCTGCGCTGCGGGCGGTTTGGGCCGGAGCAGGAGCAATACCGCTCCGACAACCGTAATCGCGGCCAGCACGGTCAGTGCCGCGGCGCAGGCATCGTGCTCCCGTTCGTTGCCGACCACGATAATCGCCGGGTAGCCCGCCTCCTCACGATGATGATGGTGGTAATGGTCGTCATACGGGCGCACCGTATCCACCTTCACCTCGGGATGGGGTACAAAGCGGGTCACGCTTCCCAGTATGACGGCCTCCGCCCCGAGCATCTTGCCTATTCTCGCCGCGGTGCCGGCATCAAACCGGGACAGAGTATCCAGGTCCTGCTCGCGCCACAGCTCCTCAACCCGGCTCCGCTCGACCAGATTGAAGAGTCCGGTCTTGCCTAGTTGCAGGCTGAACTCCTCGGCGGCGATGCCCGGCGCTGAGCCTTCCTTCGTCAGATTCTCAAACGGCAACACCGCCACGCGCGTCACGCCCGCGGCAGCCAACTTGGGCGAACGGAAGAAATCGGTGACCCGGTACGGCCGGACCGTGGCGCAGTCCGTGCTCGACAGAAATGCCCACGCCGTGACGAGCACAACCAGCCTTCGCCCGGCCTCAATCAGAACCGGCCTCATCGAATCGACTCAGCCAGGAGCTTCGCCAGCCACATCGCGAGATAGTCGGCGTCCCGGCCCATCCGGCTCTTATCCTCGCGGCTGCCGGCGAGCGCCCGCACCCGGCCGTCGGCGCCGTTCAGGGCATCCGAGCCCTGCCAGGCGACCTCTCCGGTCTCGACCGCCACCAGGCGCACGTTCACGCTCACCCGGCCGGGCCGATAGTCATTGACCGTGCCCATCACGACCGCGTGCGCGCCGAGCATCTCACCCAGCTTCACCGCAGTGGACTGGTCCACCCTCGACGGGTCCAGGTCCTGCTCGCGGTAAAGGTCGGTAATCCGCTGCCGCTCCACGATGTCGAACCGGCCCAGCTTCCCGAGCTGGATGCTGAACTCATCCGCGAACCGCGTGCCGTCAGGCCCGACCAGGGGCAGCACCGCTACCCGGTTCTCGCGAATGGCGTTCATCGCCTTGTGGTTCTCGGTGTAATTGGTGAACCTGTACGGACCGACCGTGGCACAGAACACGACGAACACGACGGGCAGTAACAGAAGCTTCCTCATCATCGCTACTCCTTCCGCGCCGCTGGGGCGCGTGCACAATCAAGCGCTCTTCCCCCATCCTGATGCCGCCGGCGCCTCCGACACTTAAGACACGCCCGGCGGCCGGAAGGTTGCGCCCTGGCGTCTACTTCTTGCGGCCCTTGCCCTGATTGCCCAACAGCCGCTCGAGCACCTGGGGCAGGGTCGTGTACTCCATGTCCTTGAGGCCCAGCCGGTGAGGCTCAAACGGCCCGTGTCGGCGCATGTAATCGGCAATCTCGTTCGCCTGACTGCGCGCCCGGTCGAACGACGGGTCGTCGAACATATCCCGAGGCCCGACCAGCCGGCCGTTGTTGAGCTGGAACCCCATGGCAATCACGCGCGGCGGCCCGTCGAACCGCGACGGCGTGGCCCGGCACTGCGCCACCGGCATCATCGGCCCGTAGTGGGAACCGCGCATCCAGCCCGAAATCAGGTGCGGGAACGAGAACGGCTCCAGCGCCTCGCCCACCGCGGGCAGGCCCGACTGGCACCGCACAATCATCACCGGGTCGTCCTTGCCCACGTACCGGCCGGCAATCAGGGCCAGCTTCTGGGTCGAGCTCGCCGCGGCAATCTCGCCATCCTTCTTGTACACGTTCTTGATGATGTAGTTCTCCGGCGAGCCGATGAGCACCAGCAGGTCGTACATCTCCTCAGGACACGAGAGCACGATGTCCGAGCCCTTGTGCAGGTCGTGCACCTCGAACCTGAACCCGTCGTGCATCGAAGGGTCGATTACCAGGCCGATGGTGTTGAACGGGTCGGCGAATATCCGGAACAGCGGCAGGTTCCAGGCCCCGGGCGCGCACTTGTCCCCGCAGAATATGATGACCGGCTCGGACCTGCGCTCCACGAACGTCATCTCGGCCACGCCCGGGCCCATGCCTTTGACGTTACCCGAGAAAGCGTCCGCCAGCATGTCCTGGCCTGCGCCGTACAGCTTCAGGTCCTTGGCCAGCGCGGTTCCGTCCAGGAAGACGTCCCAGGCCAGCTTGTGGATGAGCCTGCTGTCATTCCCGTGCCGATGCGTCATAAACAACTCGAGGTCGTCGCCGCAAGCGGTCACGTGGAAGTCGATGAGCTTCCCTTCGGTCCGGGCATGGTCGAGCAGTGCTCTCGCCCGTTCCAGAATATCGGGATGGCTGGCCGAATGGCCGACGTAGCCGCCGATATCTGCCTTAATAACGGAAAGGGTCACCGGCGTCTTGCCGCCGGATTTGCCTGCATTCTTCATCAGCGTTCCTCCTTAAGGTAGGAACCTCAGCATAGACCAGTCCCCGCCTCCAGTCAAGCAAAACGCGGCCCCGGCTTCAAGCCCGGCTCGGATTCCGGGCCTCGTCTCCGGGTTTGCCCGGACACTACCTCGTGATGACGACCTTGCGGACAGCTTGGGCTTGGGCTTGAGCTTGCGCTTGAGCTTGCGCTTGAACCTCTCTGATGAAGTAGACGCCCGGGAGCCGCGCGTCAGCGTCCGGGTCCGGGCCGACGCACGAGCAGTGCGCGCCGGGTAGCGTTGCCGTCGGGCGTTTCGACCCGGATGAAGTAAACGCCCCCGGCTACGTTCTTCGGTTGCCACATGACCTCGCCCGCGCCTGCTGCGGCCGCGGCGTCAAGCAGCCGGGCTACGACCCGACCAGCAGCGTCAACCGCGTAGATACGGACAGAACCCGGCGCACGCAGGCTGTAGCGAATGCTCATGCGGTCGGTGAACGGATTCGGCCCGATGGCAACCCGTGATTCCGTGGGCGCCGGGCCCGGTTCAGCCACGCCCGAATAGACCAGCCCCGCCGAGTCGGTCTTGATGAGATGCACCCTTGTCATGCCCGTCTGGTCACAGTCGCCGACGCCGGCAACGGCAAAGCCGCCGTCGCGGGTCGCAATCACGCAGTATCCATAGTCTGCAGCCAGGGAATCAAGGCCATAGTATTCCCGGCACCAGAGGCTCTCGTGGTCCGGCCCGAGCCTGAGCAGTATGACGTGCGCCGGCTGGCTGTCGTAGAACTGGTCCCCGGCCAGAATGAATCCGCCATCCGGAAGGGTCTGGACGGAACGGACAAAGAGCCCACCCCCGAACGGGTATTCCTCAAGCATAACCTTGTCCCATACCAGCCTGCCCTCGGCATCGAACTGCGCCAGATACGAACCGAATGAGTCGTTACCGATTGTCCATCCGGAAATCGCGAATCCGCCGCCGGGGACCGGACAGAGGCTCGGCCAGTCCACTCCGTTTGCGCAGGGCGAGGGGGCATAGCGCATGGTCCAGAGCGTGTCGCCGACCGAGTCGGTCCGGACCGTGTAGGCCGAGTCAAAATCCCCGGTATCGAGCACGATACACCCGTGGACGATGTACCCGCGGTCATCGGTCTGGAACACGCACGCGTCGCCGGTGTAGTGGCCTGGAGGCCGGTAGATGCGAGACCACTCCACCTCGCCGCTTCCGGACAACTTGAGCAGGCCCATACCCGCCTCGGTCGCGGTTGTCAGATGGGCCCCCAGCACAAGTCCGCCATCCGCGGTCGGCGCAATGCCCCACACGTCATCGAATCCTGGTCCGGCATAGGTGAAGGTCCAGACCGTGTCGCCGACCGAGTCGGCCCGCACCACCTGAATGTCCATCAGGCCCACTCCGCCGATATCTCCGGCCACAGCGTAGTCGCCGGAGCGCAGGACACAACCTTCTGACCCTCCGGAAACATAGCGTCCGGGGTACCAGCGATACCACTCAATTCCGCCAAGCGAGTCAACCTTGACGAGACCGATGGCGAAGAGGCGAGGCCGGGGCGTGACGCTCGGGTAGTACTGGTCAGCAGCGATGATGTACCCGCCGTCGGCGGTCTGCTGGACCGAGTTGACGTAGAGTGTTCCGCCGTAGAGGGTCCACATTCGCTCAAACGTGATGGAAGCGTCGGCGGCGGCAGGCACGGACAGGAACGCCCAGACCGCGAGTAGAAAAGGGAGCGGGGCCGGAACACGGCGGGTAGCCCGGCACCCCGCTCCCAGGTCTGTAGCTACGATTCCGCGACCCACTACCGGAGAACAGTCACCTTCCCGCCGACACTCTGGCCGTCAGCCGAGACGCGGTAGAGGTAGACCCCTCCCGGCAGCCCCGGGTGGGTCCAGGTCAGCGAGGCCGTGCCTGCCCGCGACTCCGAGTGCGCGGTCTTGAGCAGACGACCAGCCACATCAGTGACGACCAGTCGGACCGGACCCGTTACGCCACTCGCGTCGAAGCGGTGCACCCCGGGTGATGCGCCTACGTGGACTCGCAGCGACCCAAGGTCGCTGAGCCCGGCTGCCTGACCACCGCCCCCCTCGATGGGGACGAAGTATCTGTACATGTGGACCGGAGAGCTGGTCTGCGTTCCGATGTCCAGGTAGCAGATGTTGCCAAGCTGGCAGAGTCCAGCGCCATACTTAACGTCTTCCGGAGTGTTGTCCAACGGCACGGGCGACTGCGTGGGCTGCGTAGCGTCCCAACGGTGGAAATCACGTGTCCCGCCGCCGTACGTGAATACGACTTGGTAGTTGTTCGCGAGTGGAGCCATGCTGGCCCCGCCATTCACCGAATAGGGGTATGTTGGTACCTGGGCCCACCAGGGCGGGCCTGGCGGGTCTTCGGAGGCCACCCAGGTCCAGACGTCGCTGTCGGTCGGTCCGAGAATGGCCGCCACAGTACCTTCCGCCGTAGCGGGGCCGAAGGGCAGCCATGTCAGCGCCGTGCCGGAACCAACACCGCGGGTGATCGGCTGCATCCACTGCCATTGCCCTTGAAGCGGGCTGTCGTAGTCGTATGGCACGACTGGGAACGTGTAGCGCCAGAAGTGTCCGTATGTAACGCCCCCCTGGGAGTGTTGCTGGCCGGTGAATGCGTAGAGGATGGCATACGACCTCCCGTGAAGGTCATGGATGCCGCCGTAGCAGAGGGACCCGCCTTCTATGACGTCTTCTGGCACGGGAGGCGCCGGACGCCACACGTTCTGCCTCGGATAGTAAACCCAGAACTCCCTTGTGCCGGCGTCGATGGAGGGGTCCTTGCCACGGAGTGCGAACACCCAGCCGCCTGGCGGGAATGCGCTGTAGTCGGGCACGAACGCCAGGGCTCCGCCTTTTCCCACGGCAGCCAGTGTGGGGTGCAGGGGAACCTTCTGGCCTAGAAGTCCGGCCGGAAACCGGGGGTCTGGGGCACGCGACCCCGAGCAAACGCGGTGCGGCCGAAGCCTTGTCGCCGTTTCACCTCGCCGATGAGACTTGGCACGAGAAACAGGAGGAAAGTCA
>Ga0315282_10006121_pt1 | contig 20230 bp, 25 predicted proteins | sample YL17G07_20_MG_FD_203693 | JGI IMG/M metagenome (GOLD analysis project Ga0315282, IMG submission 203693) | Sediment microbial communities from Yellowstone Lake, YNP, Wyoming, USA - YL17G07_20 | ecosystem: Environmental > Aquatic > Freshwater > Lake > Sediment | place: USA: Wyoming | collected... | reverse complement strand
TCGAAACCTCAGCAAGAGCCTCACACCGTAATTGTTCGAAGCCCCAGTCCTGGGCGCTCTGGGCAAGCAGGACATCCTCAACTTGAGGACTCTTCTAGGCGGCACATGGATCGTCGCAGTGCTGGTGAATCCAGTGTTCGACTACGAATCAAAGCTCCTGTCTACCGTGAAGCAGAAGTAGAAGATAGTTCCTAGAGCTAGAGCAAGCGGTGCTCGCTATTTCTTGGTCTCCCAGAACTTGCAGGAAATAGGCGACCATGCTTAGCACGAATGCATCTTTCCCGAAGTGGTCTAGTCTCAGTCAGCACAGAGACTCTGTCGACTCTCCTCAGCCTCTTCACAAGTGAACACGAAGGTCGAATTCCTCTAGACGGCGATCAGTGATCGGCACGGACAGCTGAGTTGTTTCAACCGTCTCTCTCGGTGAAATACTCCGAACAGCAGATTCTATTCTGCGGGATGTGGCTACGGGAAAGCTTGCATCCGATCTCAGCTCTGGCTCAAAGAAACCTGACCCAGACAATTCCGTTTCGGTAAGTGAGATCTACTCTTGGGCAAGCCAGCTGGCGTCCGAGAGCCGCAAGCTAGATTGGATCTTCTACTGGTACGTGTGGCCTGACGCGGTTCGTGAAATAATTCACAAACTGGAAACAATGAGCGGAGGAATCATCGGCCTTGTCGGACTTCAAGGAGTCGGTAATTCTCTGTATGGTTCTCGCCAATTCGAGAATGCTCGTTTAGTGTCCAGATGCAATGTTGAACACCCTGCTTCTCAGAGTTCTTTCCATCCCGGCGGCTGTTGCGTCAGCAGCGTCGGAGACGTAGGTGGAGTTACGGTCAGAGGAGTTCTATTGGGTATCCTTTCGGTTTCAGTTTCGTGTATTGAGTTTCTCGGTCGGTCGTTATGCACTTGGTCTTCTTCAGGACTGCTAGGGCTACGGGGGATCGCGTCGTAGACCGTCACATTCCCTCGGAACGCGATTTCCACTGAACGAGATAGGCGATGTGCATCTGTGGGTCTGAGTTCGCCACGCTTGCTGAGACTATTCGAAAACTCTCTTGACTCTCCTCACTTTGTCGAACGCTCTATCGTTTGAGTAGATCTCTGTCAGCTTCAGCCGTTCCATCTGGGCAAGGTATACTCTGTCGAAGAACTCCAAACGTGGATAAGAGGGTTCAAGCTCTTGCGCCCTTAACTCGTCGCCGTATGTTGCCTCGTACTTCCGTAAGGTCGGGTAGGACTCCACCGCATCCAAGAAGGCGTGCATCTGAGATCCCCTCTTGTGATACTCGAGCCACGCGCCGACCTCAGCTATTACCAAACTCGACGTGGCCGCCTCCTCGCCGGAATCTATCCTTTCAAGGATCCTCCTGGCGATCGGTCCGAACTCTGGGTGTGCCGTCATGACGTAGATGAAGATGTTGGTCTCAACGAACCTCAAGCGGTCACTTCCCTAGTCTCTTCCTTTTCGCGATGGCCTCACGTGCTTGGTGCTTGGGGTTTCGCTGAACTATCCCCGATGCGAGGCCCCAGATCGCATCTGTCGGATTCCTGATAGGTACGGCAGGCCTAATGATTATCTCGCCTCCCCTCTGCTGGGCCTCGAGCTTCGTGCCCGAGGTTATTCCGAGGTTCTTCCTCAGTGCTCTCGGAAGCGTGACCCTATGCTTCTCGTCCACGATCAACTCGGCCAATTGTCCCACCGTCTTCAACCCACTCCAACTGTGGGAATAATAAATCTTCTTGTGAATTCTTTAGGCCTTGAGGGCGGTCCTAGAGTGCCCAAATTTCTCTATCAGTCTCTTTCATGTAGCGTGTGTGCTCGTCTATGATCCTGTCGAGTCTACCGTCATCGATCGCTTTTAGGATATCATCGTAGCTTGTCACATCGATGATGGCTGGCTCGTTGTAGTGGTACCATTTCATGTTCGAGGCTGCGGGCGTGTACGATGTGCTGGGGTTCCAGTGGTTGTCGTACCAGTAGATGTGTTGCCAAAGCCGGTGTGCGTCGTAGCCGTCCTGTAGGAGTTGATGCCACGCGTCGCCGTAGGGACAGTGGAAGTAGTTGAGGGTCTCGCATGTGCGGTTGTTGGCTTCGGCGAGCTCATTGTAGATTCGCCATTCCACCTGTCGCATGGCGTCCTCTTTACGGAAACTCGTCGTGTAAGGTTCGCCTGCTTCCTTGTACCATCTCTCTTTGGCGGCTTCTCCTCCATTCTCTTGCCAGTACCGGTCGTGGCGGTCAAGTTCTTTCTTCGCATGTTCGGCTTGATGTATGACGCAGCTCCAGCAGAGTGTATTGCCGTAGGCTGGGTCTTCGAGTTTTTCCATGAGTGCGGCATAGTCGCGTAGATAGTCGTCGGGGACGGTCTTGCCGTACATTATGAGGATGGAGTATCTGTCGGGTAGCTTCGACCAGTCTCCCCATTTCCATTCGTCCGCGTTGACGACGCGTCTTCCATGGAATTTCCAGATGCGCGGTTGTTTCTCGATTGTTCGTTTGAGTCTATGAACTTCCCGTCTGATCTCGTTGATCTTCATTCGCGTCCGCATCCTTATCCTCACTCAGTTTCGCGAGTGTGAGCTGTTTCAGGTCGTTGATTTGCTGTTTCAGCGCGTCGATCTCCACGTCGCGTAGTACCGCGTTGCATGCCTGCCCTGCGGCGATGGCGATTCGTGACCACTTGATCCGATCCGACGCCGGCGTCTTTGAGCTCGTTACTCTCTGCATCGCAATTTCCGTAATTTCACGTAATTGTTGAAGTAGCCACTGTCGCGTTTGCTCTTCAGCGGCCGGCGCCTCGTGACTCGCGGGTTCAACACTGCTCGTTGGTGACATGGTCAAAATGGCGGCCGCCTCGCCGTTGCTTCCACAAATCTTGATCGCGCTGCGTTTTCGTTTCGCTGAGCCGGCCGAGGATCAAGTCACAGATCCTCGTCACGGTCAGCTCCGCTTCAGACTCTTCTTCAAACCCTGCAGACCGAATGATGCTTTCATCATCTGTCTTGCGGGTGGGTCGACGCGACACCGCCTGCCTTGATGGATCCCCACGATGCTTCGTGGATGGCTCGTGTTTTGGAATCTTACGTTTCACCGGGATCATGCCGTATCGGGCGTCAGTGTGGCCTCGATTAGAGGATTAGAGGTCGCCGAAAGTAACCACACGCTCAACCGCGCCTAATCCCCGCCCAGCAGGCCCTCGAATATTTCTCCACGAATAAGCCCGAACAAGCCACAATCGCGCCAACGCGCCGCAAAACACGCCCATCCAGACGGCATAGCTCCCAGTTTTCCGCCCCGGACAACCCTCCCCATCCAGAGCCACGATCGGATGAGAGCAATAGGATGGCCCGTTCGTTGTCTATTCAGCCCTAGGCGAGCGTGGGCTTGTCATGTTGAACCAGACTTGCAGCCAGGCTACTCGATCTTCACCATTCGTAACCCAGCCGAATTCGAATGCATTTGTGTCTGCTTGCCATGTCCAGAGTTCGAAGATTAGTCGGAAGTTGTGGCCGTTGCTTGCTGAGCAATCTTGTATCTGGTAGGTTTCATTGTGGATCTGCAACGTAAGAATGCGTGTAGAGTTGCCGCTCGAGACTGCGTCTGATATGCTCCACGCGAATGGAGTTTCCCAAGTCTCATTGTTCTGTATGAATCGCATGAATTCGGTGACAATCGGCGCGGGTGACTCCAACGCCTGCGTGTCGTCAGGCGGTTTGACGGTCTGGTTGCCGATCTTGACACGTATCGACACCAACTGTACCGAGCCCATGTTGTCGGTGACCCCGAGATACCATGTGACTGGCACTCCAAGGTGAATGTTCGTATCGTTGTTTGGGTAGTAGTCTGCTGCCATGTGGTTCGCGCCCAGGACGTAAAGTTGGAAGAACTGCTCGCGCGGGCGCGGTGTCGTGGCCACATACGTGACCATCTCGCAGATGATAAGTAGGGTGATGAAGACTACGATCAGTGTGCGCCGATTCTGTGAAGATGCGAGCCTCAACAGCGCGACGGGCGATACTGCTTCAGGAGGTACCATTTTTTAGTCTCGGGAGCAAAACACAGGTAGGTAGATTACGTTTGGCCGAGGAAATGGGTTTTCTTGAAAGTGTCAAGCACAAGCATGTTGGGAAGTGGATAGGGCTAAAGGGCACCGATGTTTTGGTCGTGTCTGATACGCACGATGAAGTACTGAGAGAGCTGAGGGAGAGACATGTGGACGGCGCATATGTTTTCTACTCACCAACCGAAAACGAGAAAGAATACGGATTTCTCTTTCTGGTGTACAAATGGAGATTATCGCGCGAAAGCTTATCAGCAGAGTGAGGCTTCAAGGCAGGAGATTCGCAGTCTTCGAAGACGCTCTGATAGATACTGGCGCAGCCTTCACGGTCATTCCGCCTGAGACGGCGGAGTTCTTGGAACTCGAAATTGACAAGCACTTTCCAAAGGCCAAATTGGTCACAGCCTCGGGAGTCATAGAGACCCCCGTGAGGATTCTGGAGAAGCTTGAGATCGCTGGCCAAGAGACGAGAGAATTGCAGGTAGTTGTCCACAGGATCCCCGACCCAGCTCCGATAAAGTTGCTCCTTGGAATGAACTTGATTGAGAAGATGAAGCTCATAGTTGACGGAAAGAGTAATGAATTCAAACTGGAAGACCCAATTTGACTCTCCGCGACCCGATATCATGCTCATAGATGTATTCAACTATTCCAAGCGGCTGTTTTTGTGACTGATAAGATCTCCCGAATTCTGGTCACCGGCGGAGCAGGTTTCATCGGGAGCCACACAGTAGACCGCCTCGTCAGCGAAGGCCGACGAGTCTGGGTGCTCGATGATCTTTCAACCGGATTATTAGGCAACATTGAGACTCATATTGGAAAGGGCTCGCTCAACGTCGTTCGAGGCGATATAGGAGACCAATCGCTCCTGGCAGAGCTGATGGCCAATGTGGAAGCCGTAATCCATCTGGCAGCGATAACAGATCACGAAATCTGTCTCCATAACCCTCGGCTCGCGGACGAGGTAAACAGCAAGGGAACATTCATTCTATTGGAGCGGGCACGAGAACATGACCTTCGACGCTTTGTCTATGCATCATCAGCAGCGGTATATGGTGACGCGTCAAGGATACCGATCTCAGAGGACTGCCAACCAGCCCCCTTGACTCCCTATGGGGCCAGCAAGCTGGCTGGCGAGAAAAAGTGCTTGGAGTACTGGCGCTCATATGGACTGAGGACGGTGTGCCTGAGATACTTCAATGTCTTCGGTCCGCGACAGTCGTCTCGTCATTATAGCGGCGTCATCACAGCATTCATGAAAAGATTGAGTCATGGACAACCTCCCGCCATCTATGGTGACGGACTCCAAACGAGAGACTTCGTAAACGTATCGAACGTGGCCGAGATCACAACACTCGCACTAGACTCAGAGGCCAACGGGGAGGTCTACAATATCGCCTCCGGGAGAGAGACCACAATAAATACTCTAGCACAGAAATTGATCGACATTAGCGGTCGATCTTCCATTACCCCTGTGCACACTTCAGAAAGACAGGGTGAAATCAGACGCAACGTCGCTGATATCCAGAAAGCTAGAACTCAACTCCACTACAACCCAAGAACAGATCTGCAAAGAGACCTGATTGACTTATGGAATTGGTACATGCGGAAAAGTGAACAGCCCCGTAATTAGAATGGCTCAAGTCGTTGAATGGGCCTCACATCTCCTTGCATATGCCATTTTCATACATTTTCTGTTCGGATCAGCCTCGCGAAAGTGATTCTCGGTGCTCTCGTCTACTTGGCGGCATTTCTCACGCTCGCCCCTTTGTTCAGGGCAGTGAAACGCACAGACGTTCAAACTCTGGCTCCCATGCTCGGCCAGATCAAGATACTAAAACCAGTTACAAGCCTAGTCTTCGGATACGAGCTGCATGTCCTGGACGTACTGCAAAGCCGGAAAACAGGAGCGGATTAGAGTAGCGAAGGAGCTGTGACAATCCTCACCATCCTCCTTCCCTCAGCAGCCATCATGGCATGGCTTTACCGCGTGCCTGGATTGATTGTCGCCCTGGTTCTGTCCTCTCTTGTCAGCATAGTCCTCGGCTTGGGGCTCGCGACTGGAAAATATGGGATGCGAATTAGCTTGAGAGGCTCACTCGCTGCGCTGCTTGCTGCAGTCACCTCCGCGCTACCAATTCTTCCGCTCGTCCACTATTCTTGTGGATGGTTGCATTTCAACGAGTCAGGTGGCTGAAACTATTGTATAGGTTTCAAGGTGTGATTCGGGTCAGGGATGGGATTGCGTCAAAGTCGTGGTCGAAGCTCAATATTCTGTGGATTCCGTTCGTTAGGGCTGTTGCGGCGTGAATAGCGTCCCTGGGTTTGAGGTCGTGGCTTTCAACTATCGATTGAGCTTCCGAGATTGTTTCGCCGTCAACTTTCAGTAACTTCAGGTTTGGCAGTCTCAGAAAACTTGCCCCTTGGGCCGCAGCCCTTCCTGGGTCGAAGAGTCGGCGCACGACCCATGTGACCTCATCCCATGTCAATGTGGAAGTGCAGGCCTCAATGGTTCCAGAAGTTATCTCGTGGAGTCTCGTCGTTGCCGTTGCTGCTTCAGGAATACTCTGAGGATCGTAGATGGCTGGATAGATGAAGATGTTACTGTCGACGTAGAGGGGCTTCTTCGAGAACTTCCTCTTCAACTAACTCTTCCACCCTAATCTTGCTCTTTAGTTTCGGGGTCAAGATTGAGAGGTAGTCTTCAACGAGCTGGGATGGTGACTTGCTGGGTCGCATAATGGCTCCTTCATCTTTCACTTCGAACACCACCTCAGAACCGGGCTCAACGCTCAGAAAATCCCTAACATCCTTGGGAATAACGACCTGACCTTTCGGACCAATTCTGCGCTTAAAGTTCATGGCAGAGCCAATGTTATACTACCCATATGAACATATTCCTACCATAAGGTATTACCTGGAGACATTTCTTTCACAAACACCCCCCAAATCAACCCCAAAGCCGCAAACACCCCCACTGTTACTATGCAGTGGCGCCTGGCCCGCCACTGCATACGACGATAGCATGTGACAAACCTCTCGCTGAATGTGCATGCTGGCCAACACATTCGAACTGTATGAGACCCCACTTTTTCAAAGGAGAACTAGGCATGCCATGCGCGGAAATCAGGCCCAAACGCTCTGTGGGTAGACTCCGCAAGCAACTCACAGTTCGCGGCGATATACGCTGATTACCATGGAGCGGTAGGAATGCATTTGAGATGCTTCCTGTGGCACGAGAATAGTAAGGGGCAGTCTTATGTACTACGCGAGCCTCGGTAGTACTCTGACCGACCATGACTGAAGAGGTGCTCGTAACCAGAAAAGGGCAGACAACGATTCCTGCCAGGCTGAGGAAGAAGTATGAGATACGGGAGGGTACACGACTGGAAGTGATCGACTCAGGTTCAGGCATACTGCTGAAGCCCAAGCCGAACACAGTCGACCTTGCTGGCAGCGGTTCTAAGCACTCGACTCCTCGAGAAATGAAACGCCTCCTAGATAAGATGAGGGAAGAGGATGCCTAACCTTGTCTATGACACACGTTTCTTCATAGAACACTTCTACTCAGCCAACGAAACGGTTCAAGGAAGAACTACACGAGAACTCCTGACCAACAAGGCGAAGTATGTCTCAGTGATCACCCTCCACGAGGTCCATCGACTCACATTGGGAAAGGAAGGGCGAGAGACCGCGCAGCTTAGGGTCAGCCTCATCTCCAAGGATTTTGAGGTGGTCGATGTGAACTGCGCCATCGCTCTGAAGGCAGCTGAGATGCGGCATGGCTTGTCCTTGCCGATGGCTGACAGCCTTATTGCGGCTACGTGCTTCACCCTCAAAGCCGTATGCGTTTCTGATGACCCGCATTTTGCCAGAGTCCGAGGCCTCTTGACGAGATGGATCTAGGCTACCTCTGTAGGTTGTGTGAGTCCAAGAGAAGCGGGTATCGTCTTCCAAGCGCTCTTCAATCTCTCATACAACAAGTTCATACAACACGTTCATCGGCCTCGACAGAATGGGACAACACGCGGTCATGGCTATCCTGCGGCATATCACTAAAATGGCATCGTCTGCTGCGCTGATTATGCTTGGCTTCGGAATTGCTGGCCTTTTGCGGAAAGGGCATCTAGACTATGTTATACAAATTGGGGTTTCAACCCGCAGCTCCACGTACCAGTTATCGTGTCCACTTCGCAGCCTTTGAGAATGTGAACGTCGTCGGCCCTTGAGAGAACAAACTAATCGCTGCCCTCAAAGAGGTCTTTTTCCCGTGTCCCTTGATCGGCTAGGGAGACAAAGTAGCTAAAAGCGCGAACCAGAGCAGCAAAAGAACTCTGAAGGGTCACAGCTCATACGAATACCCGTACAATCGCTGAAAAACCCGTCGAGCAGATGTTCGAGTTCTGATCATACCTCCCCCACCGGCATCTCGCTACACGTTTTGTATACACAAAACATATAGCTAAAATGACGGTTAGACCTGCGCGGAAGGTTGAAGCCATGGCCGTGGTCAATTTCAGAATCACAGAAGAAATGAAGCGAAAACTAGCGGGCATTGCAAAGGCAACGGGCGCCAGCCAAACCGAGATGGTGAAGAGCGCAGTGGCGGAGAAATTGACCATTCATGAAGTTGCACGTGCAGAGTCGAGTACGAACATTCCAAGCTGGGTTCCTGAAGGAAAATACGTCGCGCTCGTTCGTGGAGCAGTTGCAGCGGTCGGAGACTCAGTCGCTGAGGTTGTCTCATCCGCCTTGACCAAGTTCCCCGACGAGGCAATTCATGTCGCCCGTAAAGGGAAGTCCATCAAAGCAGTTCACTACGCCTTCCTAGCCCAGGCGGAGATGAAATGCTGGAAATACGTGACGGTCGACCAGGAATCCTATCCAGTCATTCCAGCCACGATCATGGGAACGAAGAAGATGGTTGCCGCGTCGTCTCCGGACACCGCAGCTAGCCTTACCCTTGTGAGCCCGCAGATAGTTGATGGAGCAGGCCTTCGGCCAGCCGCCGAAGAAACAGTCGCGACTGCTGCTGGCATGGTCAAAATGAAAACTTTCAATGCCGCAATAGAACTCCCCGTAGGTTGCTATGATGCAGTCGTGGCATCATCCGAAATCCCCAAGACCCTTCCCTTTCAAATCCTACTGGGCAGAAATATACTGGACCTAGTCGATCTCTACGCACTGGGTAAAAGCAAGGTAATCTGCGTCAAAGATCCGTAGACGGCAGAAACAAGACTCTGCTCTAAACAACGATTTCAACGACTCATCTCACGAGATCGTAGAATCCGAATGACAGGAAAAACTCCGCTAGGCTTAGTTACGGACTTAGTGTTTGATCAACTTGTGACGATTCTTGGGAAGCGCAAGGGGTTTGGTGCAGGAGCGGCGAGGGACACCGGAAGAGCCATCCTAGAGTCGCCACGCATTTTCACGGTTTTCGTCGATGACAGCATTCTCGGAGCAGCGCTTTCTGCCTATCCTGCCTACAACGGAAAGTTGAGTCTGACCGATGTCGTCACAACGGTCGTTATGAAGAAATATGGAGTCAATGACGTCTTTTCCCATGACTCTGATTTCGATAGTGTGAAAGGGATTCGACGTATCACTAATCTGCCATCATAGATTTCGTCAGCGCCGCTATCCGCCGGCAAAAGGATCTGCGCACGGAGACAGCGCAAGAATAGAAGTTCAGTTGTTTGAATTCAAGACTTCGGCTCGTAGATTTCCCTATCCAAGTAATAGGAGAGTATAGCGCGCATGTAGCAGACTGAAAATGACCTGAAGCCTTTAGGCCTCACACCTCAAAGCAATGAAACACACAGAGAATATTTCGACCGAGTAACGAAGGCCGCGGTATGTCTCAGAGAGCCCTTGCGCGAAGTCGTTGAGCTTTTCGAACTGGTCGAGTACACATCAACCCCTCTTGATGCCACTCACTGCCGACAAGCAACACAGGTATTGATGAAGCTCTTCAAGGAGACCGAAAACAAGAGCCCACAAATAGAGCAACGTTCTGTCTAACGTGCTGTTGCACATCGTCTCATTCTGACTGTGCATGCTCGCGCAGAAACTGCGCTGTGGCTCGGAAATCCGAACGGCACCGAACCGGCGAAGACTCTATTGGAACGCGCAAAAAACTCTCCTGAGTTCGGCGACGGCCCAGAAGAGTCAAGGCAATCTTCCTGCAGCGTACGGCTTACTTGCCGAAGCAAGTGCCTTACTCAGCGATGTCCAGCAAACGAAGCGCCAAGCTATGGCAAGCACCGATACGCAAGTTCCCACAGTGCTCATCATGGGACTTATCATTGGAATGTCGGCAAGCTTTCTCATTCTTCAACAAGCCGAGACGTACTGGTGGCTGCGTATTCTGATGGTTGATGATCGTTTCGCCAGTCTCTATGGCGTACCATTGCTTTTCGTAGCATCTGGCGCATTCAACCTCGTTCACACCAACGAGATTCAGCTCTCTCCCGTTGCAAACGTGGCATGCGACTCGCTCCGCAAGCCTACGCCGCGTGATTGGAATCGATTGGCCAGCGCTGATCACGGAGAGCAGATCGAACGTTTTTACGGGGGAAACTACACCGCGCTTGCGCCTAATGAGGAGCTCTGGCGATCTTCGGATATCCACGAAATTCCACCGGTCTAGAAAGCTGACTATTAGACCGAGCGTGGTGTCGTCTACGCCGGAAGCCTCTTTGAGCGCTTGCTTGGACTTCCATTTTCCGTTCTCCAGGACCTCCCATACGGATTCCAGTGTCATTGATTCAGCATCCTCGAGGCATGTCTTGCTTAGTTGAGCGTTGGATATCTGACCTAGTAACTGACATTGTTACAACCACTTCCCTTGCCTGTCAAAGATTCTCCATGTTCATGTCGTGTCAGAGAGGAGGTAAGGGCGCCGTTACTCGATCTCGAATAGCCCAGTCACATAGAAAAGGCGGTCACACATTTCTAGAAACCGATCCCTCGCGAACACCGCGCTATTCCCTTATTCTCCCCCAAAACCACCAGCTTCGAATCAGCGATGTATAGGCACTTTCGAGGCGCCGATTCGTCTCGCGGCTCCCTTTGCACCTCTCAAAACCGTAGGGGTCGCTTGTTAATGATAGTGGCCTTGGCATTTCCCTATTCCTTTTTGCACCTGCACTAGTAGGCGCATTAACACAGTGCTCGTCGACGACCCAAAGCCTAAGAGCTCACCGACAACGCGTGGGCAAATGACTAGAAAAATACCATTGAATCCCAAGGATTCTTGCAAGGACGTTTCTAGTACGAGACTCCATAACCGATTACTTCGCCCGTTAGACCCACGGCACGCGCGGCGTTCACTTTTGACGAAGGCTTTGTGCGAGGCCTGCGGGAAATCGTCAGCGAAGAAGAATGACGTTCTATGCGTCGACTGTGCCTACTACTACACGGTCCTACTTGATCTGCTCGGCGAGGATCGCGATGCCTTCGATAAGCTCAAACAGATCTTCGCGTGGCGTATGAAGAAACTGCAGACCATCGAGTACATGTGAGAAAGAACGAAGTTCCGTGCCACGTCGAATCCAAGTTCTCTTCTGCTGCCCGATCCTTCCGAATTCCTAGCTCGCGGGTTTGAAGAAGTACCGTGGCCATCGCGGCCATTCTTTTGGCGTCGCGGTCTCGAAATCGACTTGAAGATTCATTCCAACCCGAAGGTCTTCAATCTTCACGTTCTTAATCATGCCCGGAAGTTGAGGGTTTTCTTCCAGTTTCATGATTCCTACGGCGTAGGGCGCTAGCGCCTGGAATTGACCGGGTGGAAAGTAGATTATCGTGTACGTAAGCAGCTTCCCACGACCTCTAAGCTCGGTCCACTCCATGGATCTCGTGAAGCATTTTGGACAAAGGTCGCGGGGTGGGCAAATGACGGCGCCGCATTGCTTGCACTTCACAGCCATCAGCTTGCCTTCCGCGCAGAAGTTGTAGAAGTTCTCCACATTCGGAAGGATCGACCCATTTGCGTCGCGAATGAATGCTTTCTTCTTCTCTTCGGATGCGACGGAGAGAGTCATCTTCTCGACTTCCAATCAGTCTCCGCGCTGATAGATGTGAACAACTCCGGTCGAGGCGGACCCACCCACATTTTCAGTCAGGCCGATCTCAGCACCGGCGACCTGTCGCTTTCCTGCCTGATGCGTCAGTTGCAGGTAGATCTCGCATGCCTGCGCAACGCCTGTGGCTCCAACTGGGTGACCTTTCGCCTTCAGGCCACCACTTGTGTTCGTGGGAATCTTGCCGCCTATGCATGTGGCGCCTTCCGCCACGAGCTTTCCGCCTTCACCTGGTCCGCAAAATCCCAAGTCCTCACATGCGATTATTTCCGCTATTGTGAAGCAATCATGCAGTTCAGCAACGTCAATGTCCTTCGGACCCAGATGCGCCATGTTGTAGGCCTGCTGCGCTGCTAGTCTGGTAACCTTCATTGTACTGAAGTCCTCGCGGTCGAAAAGGCTGAGAGTATCCTGCGCCTGCCCTGATCCAATTATGTGGACAGGGGTGTTTGTGAACTTCCTAGCAAGCTTCGGTGACGTGAGCACTATGCAACTTGCACCATCGCTCCGCGGGCAACAGTCATAGAGTTTCAGAGGCCATGCGACTGGAGGAGAGGAGAGCACATCCTGCACAGTTATGCGTTTCTGGAAGTGCGCTTTCGGGTTCAAGGCGCCGTTTTCATGATTCTTCACGGCAACCTTCGCAAGCTGTTCCTCCGTGGTGCCGTATTTCTGCATATGGTCAACTGCCACCATTCCAAAAATCCCTGGAAACGAAATCCCATTCCATTGCTCAAATGGGAAATCTGAGGCCATTGCCAGAATCTCGGTCACGCCTGTCATGCTCAGATGAGTCATCTTCTCGACGCCGCCTACTAGCACGACATCATACATGCCTGACGCGATCGCGAAGAGTGCGGTTCTCAAGGCCACACTGGACGATGCACATGCTGCTTCCGTGCGGAATGCAGGATTCGGCAGCAAGCCGATCCAATCTTGTAAAAGAGGCGCTATGTGTGCCTGATGCTCATACGATTCGCTCATCATGCCGACGAAAAGAGCTTGGACGTCGCGTTTAGGGTTGAGATTGGGACATTGATCGAAGGCTTCCTTTGCTGCCTCAGCGAAAAGTTCGCGCGTGTATAATCCTTCGCGCACGCCAAACTTGGATATGCCAGCCGAAACTATACTAGCTAATGGCGTTGCCATGCTGACTTGCACCTAGGATATCGCAAATTCCGCACACGCAATGCGCAGTGGGAATAATGAAGCTATTGCTCAAGCTGCATGCAAACCCTCTGAATCATGGCCAAGAAGGTTTCTGGCTCGAAACAAGGAACTTGACAGAGCGACATAACAAGCTGAAGTTCGCAGACTAGACGAATATGCTGCCGTGCGTCTGCTTCTCGCGGATTTTTTGCCCAAATCAATGTTCGCAGAGAACGACGAGTTTAGAACTCTACCGAGGCTCCATAACGCCACTGTTAATCTCTTAACAAATTCAAGATGATTGAGCATTGATGGTGAAAAGAGTTAAGAAATCTTCTGGTCGAGGGTGGTGACGGGAGGTTGCTGAGGTGGCTCAGAACGAGAATCAAGATGAGATTCCCCGATGGGATCGACCGTGCCCCTGGTAGGATAACGCGCCTATTGAGGCACAACATCCACTTTTTTTCCTTGTGTTCTCGCGAACTCGCCTAGACTATTAGCGACATGTACTTTTCTTCATCGAACAACCATGTTCCTTCATCAGTGCATAGTTGCCATGGATCATCTCGTGTCACGGGCAACCATCGCGCCAACGCCCACTCACCGACTGAATTCAGGCAATGGACCTGGGCATGTCCCCTCCTGACGAGTCTGTCATCGATTGCCTTGAAGAGTTGTCTCAGCTCACCATTCGGTGACCAAACCATGGCGACCAAGCCATCGAAATCACCTTTGACCATTCCGCCTCTCCAGGCCGGTAGAGATGACAAGTAGTGAGACAGAGTTGAAGCAACATCGGCCGAGCATGAGAGAGCAACTAGCCCCCAGTCTTCTGCGCCAATCTTCAATGGCCACAGCGCGTACCTAAAGACATTCTCCCGTGTCATTCGCGCGATCTTCTTTCCCACATACGCACCTGAAACTTCCAAGTTGCGACCTATGCTGGAAAAAGGTGCTCGGCAATCATAAGCGATCATTGACAATATGTTTAGGTCCAACTTGTCGAACCGATACCTCTCTGCCTGTGTTGAGTCATCTACCGATACCGTTTTGGACTTCGAGAGACTGTCTTGAAGTCGTACTCCCCATGTGTCCCAGTGAATTACCCATCGGCCAAGCTTCATGTCATAGCCCGCGAAGTTGACAGACTGACAGTCTCTAACGAGGCAAACCAATTTGTAGCCAGATAGAAGTCCGCGTTCAATCATTCTATCCAAGAATCGGCGCACAAAACCGCTCCTTTCCTCCGGAGCGTCGATAACCGCGAAAAGGTCATAGGACCCATATGTGCGAAATATCTGTCTACAGTATGGGAAACGCGCCAAGATCGGGAAGACTTCAGACTTGGCACTAATGAACACCAAGTTCTCTACGAGCCCGATTCTCGACATATTCACTATAGCCGTGAACAACAACCCCGCCTTCCTTGAGAGTTGCGTGATCGTTTTCATTGTCGTCGGAATGCTCAGTCCGAGTGCATGCGACGCTTCGCCTGCCGAGACGTTCGGTTTCTTGCACAAGAGGTCGAGTAGACGCAGTTCCGTTTTGTTGAACTTAGGGCTACTGGGTCGACTTGCCAGCGAGTTGAAGATCGTGAAGTAGTCGGAGACACCGAGCTGGGCGTCACCGAGTTCCTTTAAGCGAGACCACAACTCGCGATATAGTGAATCGCCTACCATCATTTCATAGTAGAGAAAGAAATCTATTACCTCATTTGCTCGGAACCTCGTCTTCTGTCGCAGTCCATGTCTTGATTCACCCCACAGCTCCTTATCATTTTTCTTATCCAGTAATTTGTAAGCCAGATATTCTGACTGTTCGCACAACATTCGAGGCTCGTCCTCTAACGCCTCCAAATTCCTTGGAGAAAGCAAAATCGCAGCTTCTCGCGCAAGAACTGCTTTCCTAATGACGTCAAAGAACAATATGGGCGGATTGAGATTCAGGATACCCGCTTCTGGATACCACTGACTTCCCCACCTCCAAGTGTTTTCACTTTCGCAGATTCCGGGAGGAAAGAACGACGCAATCGACAGCGTTCGAGTGAAGCGGTCGCTTTCAGGCCAGCCCATGCCGGTCAAATTCTCCAATTGCCTCAGAGCGGCATTGAACTCCACCCTTGCAGCGTTCAGTCGGGAATTGTATTCAGACGCTAGATCAATTCTCTCCGCAATAAGGCGATCAAGCTCTGGCTTCAGCCAGATTGCGATTTCATCATCTTCTTCCGCAGAATCCACTATCTTGCTTAGGCGTTCCGAGGATTCCGTTAGATGAATCGCTTCAGTAGCGCTTGCCACGCGCTTGAAGAATTGCTTTCTTGCTGCTTCATTACGATACTTGGGCGTTGCCTTTCTGCAGATTTCTGCAAGGCTCTTTGCGAGGACACATCGCATGTAGTCCTCTGAAGCGCGATTCAAGAACTCCTTGTCTGAAAGGTCAAGACTCCTTACCACGTAACGAGAGCTGTGCGAACTTTCGCTTCTGAGCAGATGAGCCAGTACATCGTGCGCTCTGTCCGTGCTAACGGTCTGCTCTCTTAGGAAGATACTTGACTTTAGTTTACTTTCACTCAGCCACGTAATTGGGAGTTGGTTGATCTGCGTAAGTCGAGCATTATGCTTAGGCATGAGATGACTCCTTTTAAAGCTGCTTGGAACGATCCGAACTTAATCCTATTAGGATAGTAGTTCGCTCCCGCAAGAATATGCGTAGCAACGAGTCTTATGGTGATTCAAGTTACAATAACATAGTCAGTATGCAGAAGCTACTAGGGCCTGGAGACTTATGGGTTTGGCATTTGATCGGACATGGTCGCTTGTGGCGCAAGAGACATCATGAGATAATCTGACCCATAATCTCTTCATGTTGCCTCTCGTCAATCGTTCCTTGCGCGAGCAGTATGTCAGCAATTCTATGCATTGTAGAAAAGGAATGAAGTCTGACGCCGATATTTTTCAAATTGGCGCCTCCGCCTTGTTGCCTGTCCAATAACACAACTGCGTCCTCGACGAGTCCTCCTTCGGATCGAATTGCGTCAACAGCCTCTAGGATATTCGTCCCAGTGGTTATCACATCATCCAGAACTAGGACTCTGTCGCCGGGTAGAAGGACGCCTTCGATCCTTCGACCCCGACCATGCTCTTTAGCCTCCTTCCTAACATACATGAAAGGCTTTGCTAGATTGAAGGCGAGAATTGCTCCATAGGCAATTCCTGCCGTTGGTATCCCAGCTATGCGTACCACGCGCTTGACCACGGTCGCGCTCAACACGTACGAATAGAAGGCGATTATCTTTCGGAATGCTTCTGGGTCACTTGGGATAAGTCGCAGATCGACATAGTATGGACTAAGCATTCCACTAGCGAGCCTAAATGTTCCAAATTGCAGACATCCTGTTCTCAAGAGGATACGACACAACTCGTCTTCCCCGCGATCAACCTGTCCGTGCATTCTCACACCGATCAAGTACTTCGCATTCTGCACGTTTATCGTTTATCCAATCAAACCTACTGTAAACGTTTAATCATACTTGGAGCGCAAACACGGCTCAAACAGAGCTGAGCCCATTGGTCGAAATGTGGCTTCCATATGGCTCTTCCCAAGTTCCCGTAAGGATCCCCGACGAGAGACTCGTGGAGATAGTTCGGCCGCAAAGCCAACATGCTCAACTGGATGCCATCGCGGACGCAAAGCGTCTTCTAGAATCCGGCAATTTTCAGGATTTGGCTAAAAAAGCAACAACAGTGTGCATTGGCCTGGGAGCTAGTTCCAACAAACAACTCATCATTAGCCTTGCGAACCTTCTGATCCAAGAGTTGTCCGCCATTGGAATACAAGAGAGCTCAATCACTCTACTCTGCACACCCGATGCCGCGAAAACGGGATTGGACACGATCGCCGAGCACCTCGTCAAGCACGATCCCAATTCATCGGTTTCCGAGTCGGTCGAAGGGTTTCGCGGGGACTTCTCGCCAGCCTTGAACTCGGCACTAGTTAGTACAGATTTGAAGATAGTCCTTGGAGAGTTGAAGCCGCACCATATCTTTGGGTTATCGGGGTTACCTGACATAGTCTTCCCGGGACTTGCTTCAGCTGGTTCAGTGCGCGGTCACTTGTTCAACAGGAAGGGCAAGAGGGCATCTGATCTGTACGCGGAGCGTGTGGAAATCGCTAACTGCGTCCAAAACCTTTTCGCGATGAGCTACGTAGCCGATGCGGAGCTGTCTCCAGCGCGAATCTCGTTCGGGACTGTTAAGGGATGTTTGGAAGAATTGTCGCCGATCCTGCAAGAAATCTGTCGGAGAAGCATACGCAAAGCGTCGGACATAGTCGTAATGAGCTCTGGCGGAGCTCCAACGGACGAATCTTTGAGCCGAGCAGTGGAGGCCTTCCCTGCTGGGGTGGCCGCACTGAAGCGTGATGGGATGCTGGTGGTTGCGGCAGAATGCTCCCAAGGACATGGTGGAGGGGAATTCTACGAATGGTGCGCCGAGCACAAAGAACCTCGCTATCTCGAATCACGATTGCGACATGCTTTCAACTACGACGGCTTCAAAGCATCGTTCCTAGTCCGCGCTCTGGAGAATCACAGGATATACTTGGTTTCGACCGTTCCAGATCATTATGTGGAGAAGACATTTCGAATGCGACCGGGCCGAACCGTAAACTCCGCCCTTCAAATAGCCCAACGCTCCATTGGAGCTGATGCATCTATCACCGTGATTCCAGATGCAACGAGGGTCATAGCCCAAATTGCATAAGCGATAATTGTTTTGCCTTGCTGTGAACTCGGCTGGGTAGAAATCACACTATGTCGGCGCAGTCTTCTCTTCGCGACAGCCCTGTTCTGGCTAGGCGATGCAGTTTCCGCTTTCCATCCTGTTCCGAGACCATCAGGTTCGCTGCGCGCAACTTCTTCATATGATAGTGGACAATCTGCTGGCTCAGTCCCAAGGTTGCGGCAAGCTTCGATTCCCAGATGCCTGGATTCCTTGCAACCTCGATTAGCACCCGCGAAGCAATGGTCAGCGGCGGATGCCCTTCTGAAGTTACTCGCGACTCAATTTCCGGATGAACATAGAAACGCCTAGCCCACCCCTCCCTCGTTGAAGCGAGATAACCTGCACTCTCAAGACGAGCCAACTTGAGTGCAAGAAGTTTCCTCGATCGCAAGAGATGTTTGAGGTCACGCAACCTGCAACCCGGTCTTCGATAGATGAACTTCAAAATCGCTTCTTCCTGCACAGTCAAGGCATAGGGAAGCTAAGCAAGTATCGTTTGGCCGTGTGACTGAAAAATCGGGTTCACATTAGTTGTGCCGGCGACTCTTATCTTAGCGAAGAAATTCACCGATCATGATGGCCGCCAACACAAGAACAACTCCGATAGAGAAGATCCTTACACCTGGCACTTTCCTCGAAAGACGGATCCGCGTTTTGACAATTCCCCTCCCCAACACCACAGTTGCTCCGATCACTGAAAGTGGCATACCCGCAAGAAAGAGAGCGTCAGAGGCGATTCTCATCTTTGGTGCAAGTGCCACATCAGCAGCGATGATCGCAGCGCAGAGGAGGATATCCAGAAACGGCTTCTTCTTGAGTATGTTGAGCATGGCCTGACTTACCTGCAGGTATTCCTAGTAAGGTTTGACAGCTCGTATCTTGCTCAGATCTGCTGGCCGGCAAGGTGACAGGCCGCGAAGTGGCCGGGGGAATACTCAACCAGTTCAGGTTCCACTTCTGAGCATTTGTCGATAGCAATAGGGCATCTCGGGTGGAAACGGCATCCCGACGATGGGTTCACTGGACTGGAAATCACTTGCATATTCTCTGCGTGAGCTACGCAGCGACAGGTCCACAGCGATGATAATGTCACGCTTGACAAGACCAACTTTACCCAAGACGGTCGAGACAATTCAGGCCATGCAGCCCACGGCGCAGCCGATTACAGCAGCTTTGAGGAATTGGAAACTAGTCTTCTGGGTAGTTGTGATAGTCCTGGCACCAATCTTGGCGTTGAGTCTAATTGAGATCATGCTTGGTGCTTCAGGCGTTCTGGCCCTGCCCAGTTGGATGCGAAGCCTGGGAATTGTCAGCGAGGAACAGGGAAGACTCTTCCTACTTGCGCTTGTTACGATATTTCTCACAATCGCTGTATCCGTTTATGGAATCGTGGCAGTCTTCGAAATAATCTCAGCCGAACCACGCAGGCGGCCGCGCAAAAGGCAGCAATAATCGTAGGGCCAACGTTTGCGGTCGCTTCAGTGCCTCAATGCAAGAACCACAAGAATGAGCACGACGATCGGGATAATGATAGGCAAGAGTGTTGTCTCAAGAGACGCGATTACTATCGCCATGTAGTCACGCCACTCTAAGTGCACTCGTCTATTTCGCTTATCTTCTTCAGTTGACATGAATTGGCGCTCAACAAATCTAAGCCCTCTCTCTGAATATAAGATTCCGATAAATGAAACAGCCGTTCCGGCTGGTGGATGGCGAGACACATTGAATTGTGCGATTCCAAGTCAGATTAATGTATCTGGGATTGCCAATCGCTGTTGCTACGGATGGAAGATTTGGAGAGAGTTGTGACACCGGCCTCCTTGGCCATATTTCTCCTCGGATTGCTCTTCATAGCTGCAGGATTTGGGACTTTCGTCGCCGGCCATCTGGAAGGTTTGCTCGTGGTCTTCGTAGGCGTTGCGATGTTCTGGGCAGGCTGGGTCGGTAGCCAAGCGCGCGGACTTTCATGTTTCAGTGCGGCTTTGCTCAATACGTTGGATGCATCTATTACGCTCGCCACATGGAGTCATGAGATCAACCCCATAGTGCTGGGCGCGGGGCCCACTCTATTCATTGCAGCAAAGTTGCTTTGTTCTATTGCCATAGTACTATTCGCGCGGTCAATACCAGACCCGAGTAAAGGTGGGTACA
>Ga0315282_10006120_pt1 | contig 20231 bp, 17 predicted proteins | sample YL17G07_20_MG_FD_203693 | JGI IMG/M metagenome (GOLD analysis project Ga0315282, IMG submission 203693) | Sediment microbial communities from Yellowstone Lake, YNP, Wyoming, USA - YL17G07_20 | ecosystem: Environmental > Aquatic > Freshwater > Lake > Sediment | place: USA: Wyoming | collected... | reverse complement strand
CCCCTGGTAGCGCAGGGTGTAGTCGTTCGTCACCACCCGCTCTTCCACCACGCTCAAGATGGCCGCCAGATCGTGTTGTCGCCCCAGCGGACGATGCGCGTCCGTGGGGTTCGCCACCGCCCGGCTGGAAGCCGGGGAATCGATTGTTCCGCAACATGCTGGCCGAAACCGGGAAGCTGCAATTCGTCGATGTTACGGAGCAGGCGGGCGTCGGCCACGTTGGCTATGGGATGGGCGTGGCAGTCGGCGACTACGACAACGATGGGTTCCAGGATCTCTATGTTACGAACTTCGGCCAGAACGTTCTCTACCACAACAATGGGGACGGAACCTTCACTGATGTGACGCGCGAGGCGGGCGTCGATGACCCCCACTGGAGCACCAGCGCCGCCTGGGTCGATTTCGACGGCGACGGGCTGCTCGATCTGTTCGTGTGCAATTATGTGGACTTCACCACCAAGGGCAACAAGCGCTGCTACGCCCCCACCGGCGATCTCGACTACTGCACGCCCGTTGCCTATAAGGCCGTACCCTCCCGGCTATTCAAGAACCTCGGGAACGGAAAGTTCCTGGACGTCACGGAGTCTGCGGGAATCGGAACTGCTTATGGTCCAGCCCTGGGCGTTATCTGCTTGGACTTCAACGGCGACGGGCGAACGGATATTTACGTTGCGAATGATACCGCCGCGAACCAGCTCTGGTTGAACCAGGGTGACGGAACGTTCCGCGATGGCGCGCTCGAAGCCGGACTGGCCTATAGCATGGCGGGTCTTCCCAAAGCCGGGATGGGGGTAAGCGTTGACGACGTCGAGAACAATGGCGGTTTGATCGTCCTGGTGACACAACTCAGCCGGGAAGGCGCCACCTTGTTCCGCAGCGACGGGAAAGGCTTTTTTGACGATGTAAGTACCGAGTATGGCCTGGGAGAAGCAACCTTCAATTTCACGGGGTTCGGGACCCAGTTCTTCGACTACGACAATGACGGCCTGCTGGATCTGTTCGTGGCCAATGGCGCAGTGACGCTGGTCGACTCCCAGCGGGGGACTCCCTACCCTTACCTTCAAACGAAACAGTTGTTCCACAATGAGGGCAAAGACCGGAGATTCCGAGAAGTGACTGACCTGGCTGGCCCTGCTTTCCGAATTCTAGAGTCCAGCCGCGGCGCGGCGTTTGGTGATATCGACAACGACGGCGCCATGGATATCGTGGTCAACAACAACCATGGGGCGGTGCGACTGCTGCATAACGAGGTGGGGAGCCGCCAGCATTGGTTGCAGGTGCGGCTCGAAGGAGTAAAGACTAACCGCTTTGGAATCGGCGCGCGCGTGGGAGTCGTGACCGCTGGCCAAGAGCCGGTGTGGCGGCGCGTTCACACCGACGGCAGCTACGAGAGTGCCAACGACGTTCGGGTGCACTTCGGCCTCGGAGAGAAAACTAATATTCGAGCCGTGATCGTGCACTGGCCCGATCGCTCCAAAGAAGTCTGGGACAACATTCAACCCGACAGGATCGTTACGCTCCGCCAGGGCTCAGGAAGGCCGCAGTAGAACCGTGCAAAATACTTCGCCAGGAAGTTCTGGCAGGGCCGTCCGGGGAACTTCACGGAGTCCGTGCCCGGAGATTCCAGGCGCGTCCCGCCCTTCGGGCAGGCCTCTTTGCGGGTCTTCAACCCCGATTCCGAAGACGTTGCCGAAGCAGGGCTCAACCATGTGCGTGCCGACGGTACTCGTGCCCGTGGGATGTAGCGCCGGCATCCTGCCGGCTGTCCTGTGCGCATCCTGCCCACACGCCTCTGGGATGCTGGGGCGGGACGCCCCAGCTACTGCCGCCGAGACGGCGGCGCTACCTCGATTCATGTAGCGCCGGCATCCTGCCGGCTGTCCTGTGGGTATCTTGCCCACACGCCTCTGGGGTGCTGGGGGGGAACGCCCCAGCTACTGCCGCCGAGACGGCGGCGCTACCTCGACAGTCTTTGCACCCAAACCCATCGCCAATTTTTCAAATTGGCCTTCCGTGGATTATCTGCTACGTAGTGTATAATCTGGTTCAATTCTTCGTCGCCCCTTATCAGGTGGTCGTAATACTCCCGCTGCCAGAATTCCCCAATGATGCCCAGGATCTTATTTGCCTTCTTTGCTGTGAAGGATTTCCAGGAATGAAGAATCCTCTCCAGCGATTGGCCGGGCAAAGCCTTGAACACAACATGCACGTGATTGGGCATCACACACCATGCCAAAAGGTGGTAGCGTTCCCCATCGAAATGCCGCAAAGCGTCAGCCACCAAATCGGCAATCTCTGACCTCGAAAGATGGCAGCCTCCCTCGCCCAAATCCAGATAGGTTTCGACCCGTTCGGAAAAAAGTTCGGCGAGCCGCTTTCGCTCTGTGGCACTTAACTCGCGTCCCTGCCGTGCTGCTGTCTGCAGGATATCTTTCCGCTCGAATTCAAATGCCTTGACGACGGGCTGCGGAAGCGCGTCGCCCAGCCGAAAAGTGACGAAGTAGGTGCCGGCTTCGGTTTCCCAGTGGGGCAAACGTCCGCGGTCGCGAATGCGGACGTTGCCGAAGCGGGGGTCAACCATGTGCGTGCCGACGGTACTCGTGCCCGTGGGATGTAGCGCCGGCATCCTGCCGGCTGTCCTGTGGGCATCTTGCCCACACGCCTCTAGGGTGCTGGGGCGGGACGCCCCAGTTACTGCCGCCGAGACGGCGGCGCTACCTCAGGTAATACTTGAGGACCGCGTTCCACTTCCCCTGTGCGCTGAGGATCAACTCGATGGTCTCGCGCACGGCCCCCAGCCCGCCGGGCCGGCGGGTGACGTAATGGACGTGGCGACGCAGGAATTCGTCTGCGCCGTTTACGGCGACGGCCAAGCCCACGCGCCTGAGGATCGGCAGGTCCACAATGTCGTCGCCCACGAAGCAGACCTCCTCATCTCCCAGTCGGGCAGCGTGCAGGATCTTTTCGTACGGCGTGAGCTTCTCCAGGGCATTCTGCTGCAGAAAGTGGATGCCCAACTCCTTGACGCGATGTTCGATCACGGGAGAACTTCGGCCGGTGATAATCCCTGTCTTCAGCCCGGCCTGATGAGCCAGGCGAATACCCAGGCCATCGTGGGAGTGGAAGGTTTTGGTTTCGAACAGGCCCCCGCGCGGGCGAGGAAGGTAATAGATCCGCCCATCGGTGAGGACGCCGTCAACGTCCATGAGAAGCAGTTTAATCTTGCGGGCGCGCAGCCGGAGTTGCTTGGAGGTTAATGCCATGTGGTTTTCAGTTGTCAGTTGTCAGTGCTCGGTGGTTGCCCAGAAACGCTGGATGATGAACGACGAATTCCGGCCACGAGCTCCCGACGACCGACAGCTTCTAGAACATCTGGGTGGTCCACAGGTCGTGGATGTGGACTACCCCTTCGAGTCTGCCCTCCACATCGACCACGAGAAGCGAAGTGATTTTCCGCGCTTCCATCAGGTTCAGGGCTTTGGTGGCGAGTTCCTGGCGGGCGATAGTAGCCGGCCGGCGGGTCATGCAGTCGGCGGCCGTCAAAGCGAGTGCCCGGTTCCCTTCCCTTTGCAGGAAACGCCGGAGGTCGCCGTCAGAGATGATTCCGGCCAGGCGGTCTCCGTCACCCACGACCGCCGTGTGGCCCAGGCCCTTCTTGCTCATCTCATAGATCACGTCGGGCAGGAGCGCCTCGGGCCGCACGCGCGGGATTTGTTCTCCCGTGTGCATCACGTTCTCGACGCGCCTCAGCCTCACCCCCAACCCGCCGCCGGGGTGCAGGGCGGCATACTCTTCTTCACTAAAGCCTCTCTTTTCGAGCAAAGCCATGGCCAGGGCGTCGCCCATGGCCAACATGGCGGTGGTGGAAGCCGTGGGCGCGAGTCCCAGGGGGCAGGCTTCGCGGTGGATGCCGACGTCAATCACCACGTCCGAGGCCTGCGCGAGGGTGGAGGTCAACTTTCCCGTCAGGGTGATGAGCGGAATGGCCAGGCGCTTCACCGTATCGAGCAAGCGGAGGAGTTCTTCGGTCTCGCCGCTGTAAGAAAGCGCCACGAGCACATCATTGCGGACCAGCCGACCGAGGTCGCCGTGCAGGGCTTCGGTCGGGTGCAGGAAGAACGAGGGCGTCCCCGTGCTCGAGAGCGTGGCGGAAATCTTCTGCCCGACGATGCCGGACTTCCCCAGGCCCGCCACCACCACACGGCCGCGGCACGCAAAAAGGATTTCAACGGCCTGAAGGAAGTTCTGATCGAGACGCTCGACCAACTCCTTCAGGGCTTGCGCTTCAATCTCCAGGACTTTCCGGGCAGTTTCCAGGCTCATAACGCGACAGCTTAAAGCCAGGATGATAGCACAGGTGGGCGGCGGGCCGACCCAGCGTTCCCTTGCCCCCGCCTTGCGAGGGGTTTGAGAAAGCGCCAGCGAGCGGGACGGGAATTAGCTGGCCGCCTCGGGCTGGTCGGTGAAAAGCGTCACGCGGTTGCGGCCGGCGCGCTTGGATTCATACAGGGCCTTATCCGAGGCTTGCAAGACCTCCTCGAGCGACTGGCCGTGGTCCGGGAAGACGGCGATCCCCGCGCTCACGGTGACCTGGATGGGGGGCTTGTCAGTTCCCGAAGGGACCACCATCCGCCCCACGGCCTGGCGGATGCGTTCCGCCACGAGCAGGCAAGCCTTGGCGCCCGTCTCGGGGAGCAAGACCACAAACTCCTCGCCGCCGATGCGCGCCGCCAGGTTGGTCTCGCGCATGGCCGCGGTTACGGTCTTGGCAAACCCGCGCAGGATGCGGTCACCCACGTCGTGTCCATAGTCGTCGTTAAAGGACTTGAAGTGGTCGAGGTCGAGCATGATCACGCCGAAGGGCTGTTCCTTCCGGCGGGACATGGGAATGATCCGCTTGGCGTAATCCTCCAGGTACCTGCGGTTGTAAAGACCGGTGAGCGGATCGATGGTCGCCTGCTGCTTCATGGTGTCGAGCAAGCGGATGTTGGAAAGCGCCGTAGCGGCGACACTCAGGTAACTCTCCAGCAGCGTTTCGCGCTCGGGTGTCCAATAATTCTTCGCGCCCTCCAGGCGCACGGCCCCGATGATGATGCCGCCGGCGATCAAGGGGCCGCAGTAGTAGCTGCCCTCGCTGGGTAAGACAAAATGCGAGGGGCACGGTGGCTCCAGGGTGACATCGTTCACGCGGAAAGCGCGACCCGTCCGCACCGCCTTGCAATGCTGCGGCTCATCAATCACCGGCCACCCCCGCGCCTCCTCCGGCAGGGGCGCGTGGGTCGCCGCCGCCTCCAGGAAGGTCTCCGCAGGATTCATCTTGAAGATGATGATCTGGCGGGGATGAAAGCGCTCCTTCAACGAGTGTAGGATGTGGTCGTAAACTTCCCGCTCCGAGGTGCACTGGGTGACCCGTTCCGAGAACTGGTTCAACGCCTCCATTTCCTCGCGTTCCTGGCGGAGCGCCGTGGTCATGCGCGAGAAGCTTCGGGAGAGCACGCCGAACTCGTTGTTGAGCTGCGCCGGCAGAGCGAGTTGAAAGTCACCACGGCTCACGCGCTCGGACGCTTCGATCAATTGCTGCACCGGTTCGGTGATCAGGCGTGTGACCGCGCGGGTGAGCGAGAGCAGAACCAGGGCAAGCAGCAACACCACCCCCACACCCAGGTAGAGCATGCGGCGCATCGAGGCCTCCGAACGTTGAGTCTCCGCCAGGCTCTCGGCATTCTCTTCATTGAGAAGAATGAGGAGCCGCTGGCGGAGGGAGGCCAGGTGCGTCTCGCCTTGCGCGAGGGTGGGAGGAATCTCCAGGCTTTCCCCTCGCCGCACCTTTTCAATGTTCATGTTGGCCCACTCGACCTCCCAGCGCCGGAATTCCGCCTGGATCTCCTCGACCTCGCGGACCCGGGAAGGGTCGTTTGCCGCCAGCTCTTTCAACGCGACCAGTTCCCGGGGAACCTCCGTCGCCGCGGTCTGGTAGGATGCCAGGAGCGAGGCCTGCTGCGTGAAGAGATAGCCTCGCACTGCCATGAACATCTCTGAGAGGTGGTACAAGAGGGATTCGCCGCGCACGACGCTTTCCGCCGACCTTCCAGCGTTTCGACCGGTCTGCGTGGCCGTCCAGTAGGCGTAAAAGAAAAGGGCAATCGAACTGAGCAGCACAAAAAGCGGCGGAAGGGTGACGAGCAGAATCTGCTGACGGATTTTCAAGCTGTGGATCGCGAACGCCATGGTAAGCCGGCCATTGCCGTCCTGCCCAAAACCTACCTGACCCTCGGATTCCCGTCAACCCTCTTGGCGGCGCGCCCCGCGAGTTGGGGCCTGGGTGGCGGGCCGCAACTCAGTCGGCCGGGACCGCGCGCTGCTGCGCCCAGGCACGCAGGGCCTCGACCTTTTCCTTCATGGTTACGGACAGAGGATAGGTGGACTGGATTTCCTTCAAAACCATTTCCGTGGACAGGGGAGCCTTCTGCGCGAAGGCGGAGTAGAGGGAGGAGGTCACGGCCTGCTCGATTTCGGCTCCGGTGAAGCCCTCCGCCGCCGCCGCCAGCTTGCCCAGGTCAAACTTCACCGGGTCCTGTTTTCGCCGGCTGAGGTGGATGGCAAAGATGTTCTTGCGCTCCTCCAGGGGCGGCAGGTCCACGAAGAAGATCTCGTCGAAGCGTCCCTTGCGCAGCAATTCCGGAGGGAGAGCCGAGATGTCATTCGAGGTCGCCACCACAAAGACCGGCGCTTTTTTCTCCTGCATCCAGTTCAGGAAAGTTCCGAAGATACGGACCGAAAGCCCGCCGTCCGCATCCGAGGTGAGTCCCGCCCTCGGGAACATCTTCTCAATCTCATCAATCCAGAGCACCGAGGGAGCAACGGCTTCCGCGACCTGCAAGGATTTGCGCAGGTTCTTCTCTGACTCGCCGACGTACTTCTCATACAGGGTGCTGGTGTCAAACCGCAGCAACTGCATGCTCCACTCGCGCGCCACGGCCTTGGCGCAAAGACTCTTCCCGCATCCCGGCATGCCCATGATGAGGATGCCTTTGGGAGGCTCCAGGCCGAAACGCACGGCCTCGGCGGTGAGCGCTCCCCGCCGCTTTTCGAGCCACGCCTTGAGGCGGGCCAGCCCCGCCACCGCGCCCAGTCCCAATTCCATCTTCAGGAATTCCAGGACCCCCTGGTCCTTGATGAACTGGCTCTTGGCCTCGTGAATGCGGTCGATGGTGGAAGGATCAAAGCGATTGCCCTCCAGGACCGCCTGGGTCAAAATCCGGCGCGCCTCGTCGAGGGTGAGTCCCTGGAGACTCCGCACCAGATCCGGCATCCGGTCCCGGGTAAGCTGGTTGAAGATCCGGTATTTCTCCATCAGGTCGCGGATCGTCACCACCACCAGTTGGTTCAATGCCACCTCGTCTGGCAAGCCCAGGGAGTACCGCGCGACATCTTTCTCCAATTCGATGGGGATGGTGACGACGGGAGAAGAGATCACAATAGAGCGACGGGCGCGCCGAAACTGCTGCGTCAGGTCGCGCAGTTTGCGGACGATGACATCCTGGTCAACATATTTGTGAAAGTCCTTCAGCAGGAACAGCCCATCGCTATCCAGCCCGCTGATGGTGGCTAAGGCCTGAGCGGGTTCCTGGGTGTTGTAGATCGGCTCGCCTCCTGCGCGCGCAAATCCCACGGTGACCGCCCAGGTGTAAAAGGGGATGTTCAGGTCCTCGGCCACCAGCCCGAGGATCTCCGTGGCCCGGCTCTCTTCCCAGGTTTCCAGGTAGATGAGCGGGTAGTCGGAATTAACTAATAGCCCGATCTCCTTGCGCGCGTCCTGGCCAGGCATGGCGATTCGCTGGGCTCCTCAAACATTGTTGCTTGCAACGTGCTCCCCTTCCCGGGCTACACCTGTCTCGGTATGAGCTTGCGTCACGGTTCGGCCAGCAAAACTGCCATGATATCAGAAATTGGCGCCGGGAGACCCCAAGGTGACGAAAAACGGGGAGCGGGAGACTTGGGCAGGATGAAGCGAGCCGGGGATTGCCTGCCGTCGCGCTCGGGGCCCGCTCAAGTGGAGAGGTTTCTCAAACGCCTGTAGAGCGGACGAGCCTCCACGTCCCGGAGGATTATTCCAACCTTCGAGTGAAACGGCCCAGGTCCCGCAGCCTCTTCACCAAGGGCTTGAAGCACCGCAAATGCAGCGCGTTGGCCCCGTCGGAGAGTGCACGAGGTGGATTGTCGTGAACTTCCAGGAAAAGGCCATCGACGCCGGCGGCGATGCCGGCCCGCGCCAGGGTCTCTATGAATTGCGGCTGGCCGCCGCTGCGCGTCCCTTCTCCTCCCGGCAACTGCAAGGCGTGGGTGACGTCGAGGACCACCGGGTAACCCATCTCCTTCATCAGCGCGAGCCCCCGCATGTCCACCACCAGGTTGTTATACCCGAAAGTGGAACCGCGCTCCGTGACGAGGATGCGGCGGTTTCCTGTGTGCGCCACCTTTTCGACAGCGTGACACACCTCCCAGGGCGAAAGGAACTGACCCTTCTTGATGTTCACCGCGGCCCCGGAGCGCCCGGCCTCCACCAGCAGGTCCGTCTGGCGGGAGAGGAACGCCGGGATCTGGATCACGTCGCAAACTTGCGCGGCGGGCTCCACCTGCGCCGCGTCGTGGACGTCGGTGAGCACGGGGACGCCGAACTCCTTCTTGATGCACGCCAGGATTTCGAGCCCCCGCAAAAGCCCCGGACCCCGGTAGGAGGCGAGGGAAGTCCGGTTAGCCTTATCGTAAGACGCCTTGAAGATGTAAGGGACGCCGAGTTCCCGCGCGGCCGCGCAAAGGCGCGCCGCCATTTTCAGGGCATGCCGCTCACTCTCGATGACGCACGGACCCGCGATCAGAAACAGCGGGCAGCCGGCGCCCAACGTCAGCTTGCCGACACGGACCAGGTGGTTCATGGCAAATCACCAGACTGGGACTCAGGGTTAGGGGCTAGCAAAACAAATCCCCCGTCCCAGGACCCTAGCCCAGAGTCCCCGCTCTACTTCAGTCCCGGCTTCGAAAACTCGATGGTCATCGGGATGCGCAAGGCCACGGGCTTCCCGTCCTTCATGGCGGGGGCAAACTTCCAGGTCTTGACCGCCTCGATGGTGGCCTCTTCAAGGCCGAATTGCAAGGGGTGGGTAAACCCCACAACCGCGGCGCTGCCCTGCTCATCCACGAGCAGCACAAAGCTTTCCTTGCCGGACTGTCCAACCAGTGAGGCTTCGCGCGTGAGCTCGGGCTTGGGGGTGGAGAGGGCTTTCGGCGGGGTGCCGTCAAATCCTCCCATCGCCGAGGCCGGGTCAAAATCCACCTGCGGAGATAACTTCTGGATGTAGGCAGCAATGGGCGCCGGAGTCGAGGACAGCTTGGAATCCTCTTCGCCCAGGAAAACCTTGTTCACCCGTTGATTGAAATCTGCCAGCGATTCGCCGTCACCCTTGGTTCGAAAACTGATTTCGGAGTTCTCCGTGTAATCCGTCTTTCCCTTCAAGGCCGCCGAGGCGGGGAAATAGTGAAGTTGTCCATCGTCTTTATGGTTGTGCCATAATTTGGCGCATTTGAAAGTGATGCGATCCTTGCGGAAATCCACATCCTTCACCTGCACAGCGCCATCCACCGTCCAGTAGCCCGGCTTGTGCTTCCCCTTCAGCATGCCGTCCTCATTCAGCTCCAGCGTGCTGGCCAGGCGGGAACTGGAACGAAAGATAAGAACCTTGCCGATATATTGAGTCCTTAGAGCTTGCTGGTCCGTTTCCAAAATTCCTGCCTGGGCCATCACGGCTGCTTCAGCGAGCAGCACCACCAGGGCGCCTGCCAGCAAGTAAGTCGTGAGCTTTTTCATATTCCTCTCTTCCCTTCTCTGAAGTATTCAGGATGTGATGAATTCGACGAACGGACTTACATCAGGCAGGAGCGCATGTTCGCCCGATTCTTCTGACGCAGCGCGTGCAGGCGGACGGCATGCCCCTGCAACTCTTTGCATTCAAGCTACCGGGATCTTCGAGATCAGTAGAAACCCCGCGCGGGCTAGGGGGTGGCGACTGTCTTGATGGGAGGTTTCATCCGGCCTGGACGTCCATGCTTCGCGATTCGTATGGACGTGAGCACTCGGAGCGCGCTGCGCAGCCTTCGCAGCGCGCCTGGCAGCAACGAACCGCCCTGCCCACGCACCTCCCACCGCAGCAGCTCCCTACGATTTCGCCTCCTTGGCCAGCGCGACACCACCCGCGGTTACCTGGCGGGTCGTCTTCAGCGCTTCTTCCGCGCGCTCGGCGCGCCGCGCCTCGCCTGGCCTCCCGAGACGTTGCTTCCTGTACTGATAGGCCGCACCGATGAAGGCTTTGAAAAGCGGGTGAGGCTCCAGCGGCCGCGACTTGAACTCCGGATGGAACTGACACCCCAGGAACCAGGGGTGGTCGCGGACCTCCACGATCTCGACGTAAGTGCCGTCCGGCGTGACTCCGGTGAGGTCTAAACCGTTCGCCACCAGAGTCTCCTCATACTCGCGATTAAACTCATACCGGTGCCGATGGCGCTCCGAGATCTCCAGTGTGCCGTAGGCCTGGTGGGCAAAGGAACCGGGTTTGAGCCGGGCTGTCCAGGCGCCCAGCCGCATGGTTCCCCCCAACTCGTCCACGCCGCGCAATTCCCGCAACTTGTAAATGACGCGGTGAGGCGTGCCCGGGCCAAACTCCGTGCTGTCGGCTCCCTTCAATCCGCAAACGTTGCGCGCGTACTCGATGACGGCGCACTGCATGCCGAGGCAGATGCCAAAGTAAGGCACCTTGCGGGTGCGTGCGAACTCAATCCCTCGCAACATGCCCAGGATGCCGCGCTTGCCAAAGCCCCCCGGCACCAGGACAGCGTCAAAGTCCTGCAACTGCTCTTCCCACCGGTCGCCTTCCAGGCCTTCCGCTTCCACCCACACCAGGTTGACCTTGAGGTTGTGCGCGACCCCGCCATGGCACAAGGCTTCGTTCAAGCTCTTATAAGAGTCCTGGTACTCCACGTACTTTCCCACCATGCCGATGTTGACCTCGTCGGCCGGGTTTTTCAGGCGATCCACCAGCTCCACCCAGGGCTGCATGTCACGCTCGGCGGGCTGCAACTTCAGGCAGCGGAGGATCTGAGTGTCGAGGCCTTCATGAGCCAGCACCAGGGGAACCTCATAGATATTCTTCACGTCCTTGGCGGTGATCACGGCTTCTTCCGGAACGCTGCAAAAGAGCGCAATCTTTGCCTTCAGCTCCGGGGAGAGAAAACGGTCCGTGCGGCAAAGCAGGATGTCCGGCTGGATACCGATCTCGCGCAATTCCTTCACGGAATGCTGGGTAGGCTTGGTCTTGAGTTCGCCGGAAGCGTGGATAAAAGGCACCAGGGTCAAGTGGACAAACACCACGTTGTCGCGGCCTTGCTCCTGGCGCATCTGGCGAACCGCTTCCAGGAAAGGCAGCGATTCGATGTCGCCGACCGTTCCCCCCACTTCCACGATCACCACCTCCACGTCGTGGGAGATCTTCTTGATGGCGGCCTTGATTTCGTTGGTGACGTGGGGGATCACCTGAACGGTCTTGCCCAGGTAATCGCCGCGGCGCTCCTTGCTGATGATAATCTCGTAGATGCGGCCTGCCGTGCAGTTGTTGTCGCGCAGCATGCGGGTGTGGGTGAAGCGTTCGTAGTGGCCCAGGTCCAGGTCCGTCTCGGCGCCGTCGTCGGTGACGAACACTTCCCCGTGCTGGAAAGGACTCATGGTGCCGGGATCGACGTTCAGGTAAGGATCAAATTTCAAGAGTGAGACCCGCAGCCCCCGCGCTTCCAGCAAACATCCTATGGACGCCGAGGCCAGTCCCTTCCCCAGCGAGCTGACTACACCTCCGGTGACAAAGATGTATTTGGCATCCATAGGCCTCCTGAAAAATGATGGGCGGATTGGCGGTTACGCGGCAAAGGGTAAACGCAGTGCGCCCCTCTGTTCCTGTGAACAAGGGCGATGTAAAAGTGTCCGTACCGAAGTGAGCGAAGTTCGGAGGGAATCGGTACGGGCAATTATCTGTTACCACCAGGCGCTTGTCAACCGCAAATTGTTTTATCGAACAAGACCAGCCCTTTCAGCTCTCCTTCCATGCTTCCTTGAAGGTCGATTTCCGGGGATCGCGAGTCACTTCCGACCCGTCGGCCAAAGCGCTCCGTCGCCAGAGCTCTGGAGCGTCGGCGACCTCTGGGCGGCAGGCCGATGGTGGTCCCGCAGGGCGCGATGCGGGAGTTGGACGAACGTCGGGGATTCAGCGAACTCATGGACCAACACTTGACCGACTCTCGGGGGAAGAACACCCCGTTGCCCCTTGCTCACCTGCTGCGGCAGTCGGTGTACAGCCGTCTGGCGGGCTACGAAGACGTGCACGACGCGGAGCGCCTCTCCCCAGACCCCACCCTGCGGCTGATCGGTTCAGAAAAGATCTGGGAGCGTGGCATGTTCGGCTTGCTTTCGTCTGGACCCAACATACATTTAATTGTATAATTGACCTGGCTTTGCTGTTATAGTTGTTCCTCGTGAGCGACGAATCGAATAAGACCGGACACGCGACGGTGGTTTGGGAGGGCGACTCAAGAGATGTCCTCAGCGACTTCCCCGAGCGTAAGCGTAGCGCAGACGTGTTTTTTACGTCTGCGGCTTTTTAGTGGGGATTCTTGAACGAACCGCGGACCTACAAATCAGGTTCGCGCTACCTTGCTGCAGCAAGGCGAGAGACCAAGTGATTCGAGACCGTTGCCTTCGATTGGGAGGGGCGTTTTCGAATTGCGGGACCAAGATGAGAGAGCCTGGTATCGCGTCATCTACCTATCGAGGATAAATGACGTGATCTATGTGCTGCACTGCTTCGAGAAGAAAAGTCGTGAGATGCCGAGAAAGGATTTCGAGAAAGCGAAGCAGCGGCTCAAAGCGGTGAGAGCGCGTTGGGCAGAGGAGAAGAAACATGAGAAGCGGGGCCAATAAGCCAACCCATGTAACGCGAGGGAACGTCCTTGACGATCTTGGCTTTTCACCAGAGCAAGCAGAGGCGCTGAAGTTCAAGGCCGGGTTGTATCAGGCAATTTTGAAGTGCGCGCGGAAGTATTCACAGAAGGAACTGCAAGTGATCCTCGCGGAACCTCAGCCGCGGGTGAGCGAACTGCTCAACGGAAAGATTGCAAACAAGAGCGTTGACAAGTTGCTTTACTACGCCGGACGCCTAGGCATTGAGGCCAAGGCCAAGTTTGCGCAGACGCACAAGGAAGTGGTTGAACGCGAGCTCGCTAGGGCCGGCACCACCGCCTAGCCTCCACGAGGGGAGGCATTCGTGCGTCGGGCGTGCTGGTTCTCAAATCTTGATTCTGCAATTTGAAATGCGCTCGCCCGAGCGCATCCTTGATGTTTCCCACCTCCTACCTACAACCTACTACTTACTGCTCCAGCCCCTGGCCCCTGGCCCCTGTTCTTACTCTGGAATCTGTAATCTTAGATTTCTAATCGCAGGGCGCCCAGCACCTGATACCTGATACCTGGTACGTGTTCTTCCCCTTCTCTCCCGCCCCCGCCGAAAAGACTTTCGACTCGAAACCAGGCTGGAGCGTTGCCTGCTGAGGCGGTCAGGTGTACATTACCGGTCGGCCCGAAGTCAAAACGGAAATTCCGGTAGATTCCGCCTCCCGACGCCGCCTTCGTTTTGGCAAGCGCCTTCCATACGATGGTGGTACCGAGAGTGGTTGGGCCGGAGGCTCTTATGAAACGCGGATTCTTACTTACGCTACTGATCGGCACGATATCGCCGCTGGCGTTTTCCCAGAACATGTTCCGGGGCAACCCCACCCATACCGGCGTGTACGCTACCGATGGGCCCCGGCAATTCAACGGCGTCAAGTGGGCCTTCAAAACGGAAGGATGGGTTCTCTCCTCTCCCGCCCTTTCTGGGGGCCTCGTTTACTTCGGAAGCGACGACAAGAATCTCTATGCTCTCGACGCATCGACCGGGGCAGAGAAGTGGAAGTTCTCGACCGGCGGGCCGGTTCGATCTTCTCCGGCCGTGGTAGCCGGAACGGTGTACTTCGGCAGCTACGATGGGAACTTCTATGCGCTCGAGGCGACATCCGGCAAGCTGAAGTGGAAGTTCGAAACAGCCGGCGAGAAGCAGTTCGAAGCCAAAGGCCTCCACGGCTACTTGCCGCGGGCTCAGACGGTGCCGGATCTCTGGGATTTCTTCCTGTCTTCGCCTGCGGTCGATGCGGGCCTGGTCTACTTTGGCAGCGGCGACGGCAACCTCTATGCGCTCGACGCCGAAACCGGGCAGTTGAAATGGAAGTTCGCGACCCAGGGGGTGGTCCACTCTTCTCCGGCGGTTGCGGGCGGGGTGGTCTACTTCGGAAGCTGGGACAGCTACCTGTACGCGGTCGATGGCGCCACTGGCCAGGAAAAGTGGAAGTTCAAGACGGGCGAGGACAAGACGAATAACAATCAGGTGGGGATTCAATCCTCACCGGCTGTCTCCGGCGGTGTGGTCTATTTCGGATGCCGCGATGCCCACCTGTACGCTCTGGACGCCAAGACTGGGCAGGAGAGGTGGAAACTTGACAATCATGGGTCGTGGATCAACACCTCTCCCGCGGTTTACGAAGGAACGGCCTACGTCGGTTCGCCCATTCCCGCCATCTTCCGCGCTGTGGACATCAACACAGGCCGGGTACGGTTCCAATTAGACGCGCGTATGATGATCTTCTCCTCGCCCGCCATTGCCGGTGGCATGGCCTACTTCGGATCCTTCAACGGCAAACTGTACGCTGTGGACCTCAAGACGGGTCAGTTCGCCTGGGAGTTCCAGACCCAGGCCGGCAAGAAGGATGCGCTGGGTGTAGTCGGCCCGGACGGCAGACCCGACTTCAAGGCGATTTTTCGCTCCCAGTTTTACGAAGACATGTACCGTGCCGGCGAGAAGCTGTTCTCCCTCGGTTCCATCGTCTCCTCGCCGACCGTGGATCGAGGCGTGATCTACGTAGGCAGCACGGACGGCAACCTGTACGCGCTGGAATAGGGCTCCTCCATTTCGGCTCCGGTTACGCCCGCGCTGCCTTGCTGACTCAATGAGTCAATGGGTCAATCACCCGATGACCCAATGGCCCGATATCGCTGTCCCGCCGAACGCGTGGATGCGCCACCCAGCGGTCAAAACTGCTTGGGAATGCCGGCTTGCTTTAGAACCGCGTTTGCGGTGTGGCGAGACACGATGGCGTGGTCAACAGAAAAGCGCCGGCCGGTAATGGGGCTGTACCAAATCTCGTGATCTCCACGTCCAGGTCGCTCGAAGTAACAGCCGTGGGCACGGAGAATTTCCTTGAGCTTCGGCGTGTAGGTGGCCATCAGGACACCGAGGCTGCGACGCCGCTTTGTTCGTACTCGTAACGCACAACGAATTCCACAGGCCCGCTCGCGGGTTCCAGCACCCCATTCAGCTCAAGAAGTTCCGGAATTAAGATGCGGAGCTTCTTGGCCAGCGCGTTGGGGGATTCGGCTTCCGCCACCAGGCCGGGCACGTCTTCGCTTTCCGCCACCCAGACGCCGCTCTCGCTGTCCCATCGGGCCTGAATGCTGTAAACCCGGCGCATATTGGCTCCTCTCGCTGCTCCTCAAAGGATTCTTGCCCACACTCACGTATAGTTTAGCACAAAGAGGATGCTTCACCACGGGTGGGGCGTACATCGCGTCCTCTGCCATGTGGGCGACAGCGGGCAGCGAGCGATCAATGGCCTTGGTCAAGCTGGAGGCTCTATTACCTGGACGACGCTTCTGTTCGACGTAGAGGCGGCGGAACCTGTCGCGATCTGATCGGGACGCCGCCACTTCGCTTGCTCGTCACTTGGCACTACGTGCCAGTTCTCAGTCTTCAGTTGCTGACTTCTGGCTCCTGTCTCTCCGGTTTCTGGAGTCCGATGGACTCCACCGGAGTCCTGAAATCGGACCTGACTGCTGTCCTTTCACTCGCCACTCTTCACTTGTCACTGCTTTCGAGTCGTGTGTGGAGCAAGCCGTGGAGATTCTCGAGGTTCCTGAATCAGTCGTGACTCCCTTCGGCAAATCCCCCCGACCCGTGAGGGCGCAGGCCGCCCGCTTCCTGAACAAGGCTGTGAGAAGTATACTTCCAGCTGGCTGGTGTCTCAAATTGGAACCGGGGTATGGAATTGGAAGGGTACATCGTATCCCCCCTGTGGGGTTGAAGTGTCTCAGTCCGAAGAGGAGAGGGGAGATGACGGCCTTGCTGGGGGGAGAGCAAGGCCGTCGCCGACTGGCCTAAAATCGGCGGTCTATGTCGGCTCCCGCCCCCTACTTCGACGTGGTTCGTCAGATGAAGAACGCTTTTAATTATCGCCTCCGCCTGGCCGCGAGCGGCGCGTGCTTGAAACACATTCACCCGCACACATCGCAAGAGGCGCGACGTACGCGCCACCCGCGTATAATCATGTAGGCGCGAACCGTTCCCCCGGAGGAAGACATGGATAACTTGGCGCTCATCGAGCGCGTGAAGAAACTGCTTGTGCAGGCGACTGAAGAGGGCTGGACACGCGAAGAAGGGCTTACACGACTCGGCTCGGTGTTCGACGCAGAAGGCGTGGAACGGCTGGACGCTTATCATCTCGATGTGCTCTGGCAAACAGGAACCGCCACGGTGTACGCGGAGCGTCGGTCTAGGGAGATGTCGGATCCGGACGTCGTGCTTGCGCTGCCGTTCTGGCGGTATCGAACGTCCGAGGATACCCTCGTGCGCCCTAACCACGCGGCTCTCAACATGTTCGTGGCCCGATACGACGACCCTGTGTGGAATCGCATCCTCCCTCCAATTGGGTTTAACTGCCGCTGCATGGTCGAAAGTCTACTAAAGGGCGAAGCCGCGCAGATTCTCGGTGATCAAGCGAACGTGCCTGGGGACAAGCGACTGCCGCCCGGAGCCGGACCCAACCAAGGCTTCGACCGCAAGCCGTGGGCGTTCCTGCGAATCTTCGAGACGATCGAAGAGCACGACGAGTATACGAACGAGGAGGACGGGGAATGAGTGTTTGAAGAAGGTCGCGGCGGGTAAGCTAGTGCTTCACTACAAGTACAACGACGCTTTGGTTCTCCTCAAATGCGCCTGTAAATCGGTCGACGTCTCTTATGAAGCCTAAATCGTAAATTACGAACAGAAGGTTGCCGTACTTGGTCTGGTACGCGCGAATGTCGTCGTTGACCTCACCGATGATTTCCTTTTCGCGACCTTGCCGGTTGCAGAGCTTGAGTTCAATAGCGAGATTAATCTTCGGCACTGTGAAATCGGGAATGTATGTTTTCGAAGAGTACTCGATCCTCTCCGTTTCACGCTTATAAGGCACCGCGGCCCCAACCAGTAAACTCTCGAACGCATCCTGAACCTCAGTCTCAGCTTCAGGCTTTTTTCTTACGACCTGCCGCAGCTTGCGGTCGGCCAAATTTATAAGCGCCATTATCGTGTTGGACTCAGGAGCCGTATTCGTTCCCTCGTAGACCTCCGAAAGGCCCGCCCGCTCAACATGCTCCATTGCTGCCATGAGCAGCCCTCGGGCACTGTCTAGTTGCCGCACGTAGGCTTGTTGATTCTTCTCGCGGAGCACTTCGTCTACGTCGTCAATAATAATGTTCACAAGTAAAGTTCCCCTCACTTGCCATGTGAAAGAAGCGAAGGTAAGGAAATATCGGGACTTACGACCGAAGACTTCCTCAAGGACTGCCAATGTTCTGACTATCCAGCGAGTGTGTTCCGCACAAAAGGGATATTGTTTGGCCAAGAATGAAGTGTATTTGGCAAGTTCCTTAAGCTCCGCGAGAGCTGTTTCCTTCGTCCAAGAAGTGCTCATTCGTGTTTGTATAACTCCTTATGGAGGTAAGTGCAAACGGTTTGTCTGTTGGGCGGGTCGGGCAGCGGGTGGGGCGTCTATAAGGTCGGAGCTGTTCTTGAGGTCTACGGCTTTTCCAGATTTGTCCTGGCGGCGTTGCGGCCATCTGCCGGGGCCGTGAAAAGACCTTGAAGAGCCGCAGGTCCAAAGAACGGGACCTGCGCTACCAAGCTCCGTCGGCGGGCAAACGGACGCGGTCAATCTCCAGCCCGCATCGGCTCTCTGGTTCGTCTGCCTCCACCCCTCTTCAGTGACAAGTGACGAGCAGAGCGAGGGCGGCTCGTGCATAGTCACGGACGCTCGACCCTTTCCATTCCTCCGCACGCTTCACCAGGCCACGCCGCACGGGATTCCTGGGGAGGTATTCTACATTAAGCTTGAAAAGCCAGGTGTAGCACGCCCTCTGATCGTCCCTCGCTATAACGAGGTCGGCGTCGATATCATCCTCAACCTGATTCGGACGGCAGGCATCACAAGGGACGCCTTTCTTGCGCTTCTTGAACGTCGCTGAACCCCCGGGTAAGTTAAAGACCAACCCAACTTCAAGCTAGGATACCCCACAACTAACAGACCAGCTTGGCATCCCGGAAGACCGAACTATGATAAAATTCGAGGCGTCTCTCGTGCGTCCGGGCGCGAGGCGAGGTTGCGCGAGGACTTGCCTCGGCTCGAGTCGAAAAGGGCTACAGCCATGACAGCGCGCCTCGGCTGCCGTACTTCCCGCTTGGGGATGGTGGGCTTTGCCCTGCTGGGCTACCTGGGCGCCGTAGCCCGGTGCGGTCCCGCCGACGAGAAAGTGGGCCAGCCGCCCCCTCAGGAAAAGGAAGGCGCGCGGATCACGGTTCGCCAGCCGCCCGTCCACGTCGCTCCCATCCTGGTGGACGTCAACATGGTGGTTGTCAACGTGACGGTGACCGACCCTTATGACCGCATCGTGACCGGCCTGGACGAAAAGAACTTCCAGGTGTTCGACGAAAAAGTGGGGCAGAAGATTGTCGCCTTCTCCACCGAAGACGCGCCCATCTCCGTGGGGCTCATCTTCGACGCCAGCGGGTCCATGTCCGACAAGATCGAGAAGTCCAAGCAGGCAGCCCTGCAATTCTTTAAGACATCTAATCCCCAGGATGAGTTCATGCTCATCAACTTCAGTGATCGGCCCAATCTGGTCACGGGCTTCACTTCGAAGTTTGAAAACCTCCAGGACCGCCTGTTCTTTGTGAAGTCGGGCGGCAAGACGGCGCTGCTGGACGCCATCTACCTGGGGATTAATGAAATGAAGAAGGCGACGACTAACCGGAAGGCTCTGCTGGTCATCTCCGATGGGGGTGACAACCACAGCCGCTACACGGAAAATGATATCAAGCGCGCGGTGAAAGAATCGGACGTACAGATCTATGCGGTGGGAATCTTTGAGCCCCTCGCCTCCCGCGCGCGGACGCTGGAGGAAGCGGGTGGCCCCAGCCTGCTGGCGGAACTCTCCGCGGTCTCAGGGGGCCGGATGTTCAGCGTTGAGGACCCCAACGAATTGCCGGACATCGCGGAGAAGATCTCCATCGAGCTGCGCAACCAGTACGTGATCGGGTACCATCCCTCCAACCTGGTTCGCGACGGCCGTTGGCGGCGCATCCGCGTGAAGCTGAACCCGCCCAAAGGCTTGCCACCTCTTCAAGTGTACGCCCGCACCGGATACTATGCCCCGACCCAGTAAAACCGCACTGGCCCTTGGCCTCTGCCCCCTGGCACTGTTCGGCGCCGCACTCGCCGGGTGGGTCAGCCTGCGCGCCCAGGACACCCCCCAGCCCGCCAGCTCCCGCACCCCGGCGGTGGAGAAGAAAGGCAAAGAATACACCATCAATGTGGATGTGAACCTGGTGGTGCTGCATGCCACGGTGGTGGACAGGAAGGGGCGCATGGTGAATGACCTGAAGCAGGACGACTTCCGGGTCTTCGAGGACAACGTGGCGCAGAAGCTCTCCGTGTTCAGCCACGCCGACATCCCCGTCACCCTGGGGATCGTCATCGACGACAGTGGCAGCATGCGCGAGAAGCGCCAGGCGGTGAACGCCTCCGCCCTGACCTTCGTGAAAACCTCCAACCCCCAGGACCAGGTCTTCGTCGTCAACTTCAATGACGTGTACTACCTCGACACGCCGGGAGACTTCGCCACCAACATCGAGGAACTGAAGGCGGCGCTGGATAAGATCGACTCGCGCGGCGGGACGGCCCTTTATGATGCCGTCTATGCCTCGCTCGATCACATGAAACTCGGCAATCGC
>Ga0315282_10006119_pt1 | contig 20233 bp, 40 predicted proteins | sample YL17G07_20_MG_FD_203693 | JGI IMG/M metagenome (GOLD analysis project Ga0315282, IMG submission 203693) | Sediment microbial communities from Yellowstone Lake, YNP, Wyoming, USA - YL17G07_20 | ecosystem: Environmental > Aquatic > Freshwater > Lake > Sediment | place: USA: Wyoming | collected... | reverse complement strand
ACGGCGTCCTCGACGGCTTTTTTGAGTGCATCCCGCGATACCAAGTCAAGCATCTGAATGACTTTCTCTTGCACATCTGGGGGCGGGGTTTCCAAATCACGGCGCAAAGAAGCGATTACGGGCTCCAAGCGGGCTTCGGCGGCTTGCCAGCCTTGCTCAGCAGAATATCTTTGGATGGGTTTATCCCTACTATCTCTCCACCACTTCTCGAACGCCTCGTCGCTCATGGTTTCCCTCCTGGGTGCTTGCCTTCGGGAAGCACCTTCACTGGATTTTCTGGATAGTCAATAAGATGCCACCTGGCATATTCACACGCCCGCGCGCGCGCTGTAAGAAGCCGATGGAATGGCTCCAAGGTGGCTGCGAGCACGTACCGAATTGGGCGTCCTGTCCGATCTTCCTCTGTTGCAACCCACGCACACCATCTCTTTGCTTTGCGCTTCATGGTTGCCTCCTGCCGCGCCTCACTCCCGCCACTGTCCAAGCATAATTCTGTGACTCAAGTTCCTTTTATCTCCCGCCACCCGCTCGGCAATTCGAGCAAACTCCTTCACGCTAAGAGTTTGTATGGCTGCACGACCAATCGCCACCGCTAATTGTTCTCCAGGTGTAGCGTGATCGAAGGCTACAGGTTCTAGGAGATGAAGGGCTGTCCGTTTGGCTCTCAGATTATTCACAATTAACCCCCTCGCCGTGCCTCACTCGCCTTCGCGCTCCGCACGGCCCTAGAGCGCCGGCATAAACGGCGAACAACCTGGCCTGTGCATTTTGTTTCCCGCTGAATCTGTTGGGCAACTGCAACGTAGTCTATCGCCTGTGAACATTCGCCTCATCTTCCTTTGTGCGCCAGTTGCGCCTCCCGTGCGGCTCTAAAAGAAAATGGTCACTGTGAACCAGTTGCCGTTTGTAGAAACCAGACTTATGGCAGTCAGACTTAATCCAATCGCGCTTAATCCAATCATAGCTCCTCACCTTTCCCCTGCGCCAGTTGCGCCCTTCTGCGGTTCTCCCACTGTAGACACGACTGCCACAGTTTTTATCTCTCGGATTCTCAGCCCTCTGCCACAATGGTCACAGTCGAAGTACAAGAGAATTTTTTTATCTGGTATCTTGTTCAGTTCCTTAATTGCTTGTTCAACCGTCATCTTGCGCCTTTCTGTGGGCGCGTGGCCGGATTCGCTTCTCACGGCGGGCTCTTAAATCCGGGGGTAGGCCGCCACACGCGCCCAACCCCTAGGGCATCCGATGGCGCTTCCCGTGACACACTCGACACAGCCAAACAACCACAAGCGGCTTGGAATAGTTTTCGTGATGCCCATGTAATTGTCCTTGCCATCCGCACTCGGAACAGGTTTTTGGTTTCTCCAGTTTTCCGTAACGGACGGCAGCGCGAAGGATATTGTCGGCCCTGATCTTGTAAGGGTCACGCGGCCTTGGCTTTCGCGTTCTTTTCCTGTCACGCGCTCTCAAGGCATCTCCATGAATCAGCCGATAATTCCTAAAGTACTCACGTTTGCGTCTGCGAGCCTGATCTTCTGTCATGCCAGATACTATACACACGTGTGCCCGCTGTGTCAAGTGCCGTCGCAAGCGCCCGCATTTCCTACCAATACTTCAGCGCGAAATGCACGACTGCCCAGCCGACAAAAATGGCCCACCCACAAACGACGATCCCGCCGAGCAGGAGAACCATGCCCCAGCAGGTCAGTTCTCCATCCCAACACATGTTCGTCCTCCGCATTCTAGGTGACCCGCCAGCAACCTCACTTAGCCTGGCTTCTCTTGCGGATTTCGGGATTACAACACACGAAGGCCACCCGCGTTCTCAAGCTCATTCCTCCCGACCGACAGCTTCTTCTTCGCGGTCGTGCTCGAAAGCATGACAGATTTTGGCAAGTTCGGAATGTCTCACGTCGAACTCGGAGAAGATCGCTTCGAGGGCGATCATTCGGCTCTCCGTTTCCTCCTGGATTTTCGCCTTCTCGATGCACCGCTCGATGACTTCGACGAACGAACGTGGCACGGTGAAGAACACCTGGACATTGCCCTCCAATAGCAGGTCTGGAACGCGCTCTGATACCGTGTGCTCGAACGTCCGCTCCGTCTCCGAATTCGCCGCATGAAGCAGCTCCTTCCGCCGGGATGTCGGCACCTTGCTCAGCACAATCGCGTTCGCCAGGGTCAGGGATTCGATCTCCGTCTCGTCCATCCCGCCGGCACATAGCTCCTCAATCGCGTGCATCCCGGCGTAGGCCGTGGACCGGCTGCGCCCGAACTTCGCCTCCACCCAATCGCCGAAGCGCTCGTAGCCGAGTTCCTTATAGAACCGTTGCTCCCGGCATTCCTGGCAGAGCTGCGCCACGCGAATCCAGGCTCGCCCGATTATCCGGGCGAGACGGTCGGCTTCCTTGTCAATCTGCTGCGCTCGGGTCATTGAATTCTCCTAAAGAAAAGCACATCCTCATGGTCCACGGCCAGGTCCGGCCGCTGCGCTCGAAAACATGATTACCGTTTCCTTCGGTTTTCTACGTGGGGACACACGCCGCCGTTAATCGACTTGCCAAGGTTACAGTTGAAGCAGAGTGTTTGAAAACCCTCTGGGTACTTCTTTCTCTTAAGCCAGGCGTAAAGGTTAGCCCCCCCGCCGCCGCTTCGAGTAAGAGATTTCCGGTGCTTATTCCCGCCGCCTTTAACATGGTCAACAGAGAGGAAGCCTTCATTGCTTTCTCCGCAGCAGGCGCATGATTTACCATAGGCCTCAAGAGCTTCATCTCTAAGTTTCCTGGTCCAGCGATTCGCGTAGTTCCTAATCTTCTGGCGGTTCTTTTCTCTCCAGGTCGCGGCAGTCGCCCTGACCCTTTCTCGGTTTTTTCTCTTCCAAGCCTTATACGTTGCCGCCCGTCGATCCCGGTTTGCTTGATACCATTCGTTCGATTTTTGTATGGCTCCTTCGGGATTTAGGTGATAGCGGTCTCTATCTCTTTGCCGCCTTCTTGCGATTGCTTCTGGGGAGCGTGGCATTGTTCTTCTCTCCTACGAAAGAATAACACGTCTTCCCACAAAATAGCAAGCTCTGGGTGCTTCCGAACGTGGAGGCGTTTAAAGAAACTCATCCGGGACCTCCGAATCTTCCGACTCCCCCCGTCGAGCGTCATCTGTTCGCCCAGCTCCTCGGTGAGCATCGCCACCTTGCGCTCGATGAGCGTGAACCCCGCCGCGTTCATTAGCCGGATCGTATCTTCGTCCAGGCGGCGGATCGTGCCCGCCTTGACTGGGTTCTTTGTCACGAGGCAGACCACGCCAGCCGGCTTCAAGACGGCGTGCAACTCGCGGTAAACGGCGAGCATGGCGGAGAGGTAGGTTTGGCCGACGCATTGACCGATGTTGTTCTGCGCGGCGGACAACCCGGCTCGATCTCTGTTTGATAGCCCGCTCGGGTCTCTACCTAGAAATTTGACGCGGCTCTCTCCATAGCGTAAATTCTTCATGCCCTGTTTAAATCCACCAGTCCTCTTCGCGCGAGTTTCTGTGTCCTCCTCGCTTTTCATGCTGCCCTCATACGGCGGGCTCGACAGCACGGCGTCAATGTCGCCCTTGGGGTCGCGCAGGTTGCCGATCTGAGCCGTGCCTTTCCCATACAGGTTGTGCGCGATGCCTTTGTCATTCACCCATCCGCTCGATGGCTTGCCACGTTGCGCCGCAGTGGAAATGGCGTCAGAATACGGCGGGCCGGAGATCGCGCCGCTGTACTTGCCCGACCATTCGGCCCCTTCCATTCGCTCAGGATGCTTGTCGTCTCCGCCCTGCCGTGGTTCCTTTGTGTAGGGCGGGGAAGTCACCACGCTGACAACTGGCGGCTGGCAACTGAGAACTTCTCTCAGCCGCCGGGCGTCACCCTGCACAATGCGAAACCAGCCCTGCGCCCCGATTTTCTCCACACACCGCACCATATTGAGCGCGAGCAACTTCACAAAATGCTCTTCCAGTTCGACGCCGATGACGTTATAGCCGAGGCTGTAGCCCACCACGAGCGTGGTGCCAATTCCCGCCATCGGGTCCAGAATCGCGTCGCCGGGCTGCCAGTAACCCATCTGCCGCCCATGCTCGAAAATCCGGTAGCACAGCGCCACGGCCATCTTGGCCGGATGGCGATTTGACTCCCGCGTGAAGAGGTCGCCCCGCCCGCCAGCATAGCAGCCGTACCAGCGCTCAGGTTGATTCATGATTCCCCGCCGCTTCCACCTTGTAGTCCCGCGCCTGCTTCTGAGGATGTCCGACAATCGGACACGGCTTGCCCGCCCCGGCGGGCTTGCTTTCGGCCGCAATCCGCGCGCCGCTCTTCAGCGCCAGATTGCAACTATCGCAGACCACCATGCCCTTGAAGTAGGGAATCCAGTTCTCGGTCTGCTTCGGATATTTGTGCGCTAGCCAGATCACGAGCGGGTTCGCCAGCTTCGTGAACTGATGCCCGCAGAACGGGCAGCGGCATTTGTCCGCCACACATTCCACGTGAATCGCCTCGTAAGCATCCGGCTCGACGAATGCCAGCAAAGCCCTGGGCTCGGAAACCTGCGCCAATTGCCTGACTGCCTGTCTGGCTTCACCAAGGGCGGATTGGGCTTCCTTGTAAGCCACAATCACCTTGCGCGCCTGCTCGACCTTCGGGCAGCAGACATGCTCTAGGGGCCTGAATTTCACCGTCATCACCGGGCGCTGCTCGAGTAGCCGGTTCTGCCTCGCTTCATTCGCCAGCCAATAGATCGCCGCTGGCCGGGGTTCCTTCTGCCCCTCCTGGCTGCTTTTGTACTGCTCGATGGCCTTAGCGAAGTCCCGCACATCCACGTCGGCAAAAGTCCTATACCAAGCCTCGCCCAGCTTCCTGAGCTGCGCCTCAGACCGCCCCGAGAAATATACCGCCTCAAGTTGATACATTTCTTTGTTGAATTCGCTGCGCTGCACGCCGTTCAGCCTCCTGTTCGATTCGTTTCATTTCCTCCTCATGCTCCCGATCTTCTGCCTCCGTGGACTGCTTCCGACTGGGTCGAGGATTGATCTCCCATTGATGCCGTTCAAGGAACCTGTCTGCCCGCAGCACGAAATCCCCGTCGTCCTTCTCCCACTGCTCTGATTTCTTCCAGCGCTCCAAACCTTCCATGAGCCCTGTCCGACAATCGGACGTTTTGATTTCCGTCAGGAAAATCTTGGCTGTCTTTTTCTTGTCTGCCCGGCGATGGGCAGGATAACCAAGCCAGAAATCTTCGAAGCCTTCGGGCCAGGAGGATTTTGGGGCAAGCTTTACTTGATTGGTTTTCAAATCAAGTAAAGCAGGGGAATCTTTAATCTCTGTAGCATTCTCTTCTTTAGCTGGCGCATTTTCCGCCTGCAAGTCGGCTAGTTTCTGGCCGACTTGTTGGCGTAACTTTTCCCAAAGAACATCAAAATCTACGCGAAACCATAATCTTCTGGGAAGACCGATATACTTCTCATTGAGGATTCCGAGTCTTCGTAGAGTTTTCCTTGCCGTTTCCTGTTCCTGCCGACTCATCATGGTTTCGCGTCGCCAATCGTCGCGTGTCTTATAGAACCAGCCACCGTGTTCTTGGCGAACATCGGACCAATAACAAGCCTGGCTCAGAAAAAGACCAGTTAGTGCACTATCACAGATTTCTGCGAGGCAGCGGTGGAATGCTATGGGCCTTGTGAGGATTTTTTTGATCGCTTCCGGTGCGACCTCGGATAGAGCCACTGAATTCCCTCCTAGCAAGGGAGTTGGGGCCTGGTTGCTAGGCCCAGGCCCCACGCGCTTCAGACTTTCGCTGGATAGCCTGCGCGCTGCATTCCCAAAATATAAAACTCGCGGCATGGTGTCAAGCAGAAATTCGCTCAACGTGGCTCCTCAGGATTGCCGGCCATCAAAAGCCGTGCCGGATTTCCCGTCACCGCCGCATCGAGTTTCGGAAGCAGGTGCTCGGCTATCGTCCGGTTGTCCTTGACGACGATATAGGGCAGCATCAACTCACGAAATTCCATGACGCCCGTATTCGCCGCTTCGTAGACGCCTTTTAGGTGATAGAACAGCACGCGCCAGATGCGCCGGACTTGTGCTTCTTGGAGATCCTTCGGCGGGCGCAACGATCTTCGGTACCAGTGAGCACGTGCTTTTTTCTCTGTCGGCTTGCACTGGGCAGTGATTCGAACGCGGTAGGTCTTGCCGTCGATCACCACCTGGGCCTCGAATCCTTCGAAGGGCGGCTGCGAGATGAAAGCGACCGCGCTCCCGCCGTTCCCAAGGATGATTCGGCGGATTCCCTCCTGGGATTTCGGCACCGCAACGGAAGTGTTTTCGTAAGCCATTGACTTTCCTCCTGCTTAGCCTTTCATTATGGCCGCCATAAAACGCATTACGGCATCTTGTGAAGGCTGAAATCCCTTTTTCTTTCCTAACAGGAGAATTTCCTCACAACGGGCTATGTTTACCTTGGGTCCACCGACCACAAGTCCATACATACGTGCTGATTCGAGAACAAGTGCGCCTTTGGCCGCGTCTATAGCGTCATGCCATTCCTGATTAGTTCGCGGATTCCTCATTGGGCTCCTCCGTATCAGACAACTTGTCAATCTGACCGGATTCCACGGGTAATTCTACGTTTTTCGGCCAGCCATTCCGCTGCCAAGCCGATAGCCGCCCTTGTAACAAGACGCGCATTTCCAGCCAGATAGCGATTCTGGCGTTTTACCAGAGCCTTGCGCCTTATCCGGGCCACCGGCCGCTTCCAGGCCCAGTATGCGCCTGTGCATCCAGGTGAGCACGAGACCTGATTCTCGGTCTTGGGCTCGAACGGCTTTTGGCACCAGCGGCAGCGTTTCATGATCTAAGCTTCAAGCAGACCCACCTTGCTTCGTTCCTTGTGTTTTTTAGTCTCTGCCTCACAAAAGTCCGCAACTTCACGCAGGGTTGCTTGATCGAGATAATTTACAGTTCCTTCCGGGCAGAACAGGAAAGCCCATGAATAGCGGCACCATCGGATTGTGCCCAGCACTTTGCCATATCCCCACCCTTCAGGTTCCGCGAGCACAATCCACAGACTAGGATGATTGTAAACCGGATCGTTTTCAATGTGGATTTCATGGAACGTCATATCGACTCCTTATCGCGTCCGCTGAATCAGCCGAGTCAAAACCAAAGCGGCGATCCTTTCGAGGCTGCTTGTTGCAGGGCGCGGCGAGCCTGCTTCCAATTAACCGTGCGCCCGTGGCAGCATGTGAACAGCTTCTGGGCCTGCTCGATATCTTGCTCGCTTCCGGATGGGCCGACTTCCTTGCGAGCCTCCAATTCTGACAATGGGCGGGCAGGCTGTTGTTCTCCGCTGAAAATACACCCCATGTTTGCCTCCTACCGCGTTCGTTGGACGAGCGAGGCCTCAGCATAGACTTCGATCCCCGGAATGTTGATGGCCGACTTCATGGCCCGGACGACGCGGGCGATCTTCGGGTACAGCTTCGCGTCGAAAGGATCGTCCGGCATCAGGTACGCGCGGGGAATCAGGTCGGGATTCTTGACGCGGAAGAGCCAGTTCTCCCGCTTGCCGGTCCCGGCTACCTTCGGCACGGTGGATTCCGCGACGACGGGAGCCATAGAAGGCATAGGGGGAGGCGGCGGAAGCGGCTCCACGGGCACGCTGGAGCCATTGGCGGCCCCCTGTAGGATCTCCTCGGCCACGTCGGGATGTCCCAAGGCCCTGGCCTGCTCTGCGGCTTCCTCGGCTTCTTTCCTGGCCTTGGCTTCTTCGGCCTTGCCCGCAGCTTGCCGCACCAAGCCCTCGAGATTGGAAACGTCGGCATCCGTGAGCTGCTCGAGGGACTTCCCCACCAGCGCCTCCAGGGATTCTATCTGTTCGCCGTAGGAAAGCAGTTGGTCGAACCAGTGGCGCGCCGTGTAGATTCGCGCTTCCCGCTCGCGTTCCCGGCGGGCCTCTTCCTCTTTCTGCCTTCGGGCGGCCTCCTGCTCTTCGTCGTACCGCAGGATGGCAGAGCCGAGGATCGTGATCGCCATCTGGATCGGCGCCGAGTGCTTCTTTTCCTGGGCGCAGATTTCAGAATGCAACTTGTCGGCCATGCGCTTCAGGGGTCCGAAGGTTTCCGCGACCGAAGTCTTGTCCTCTGTCGGGCCTTTGAGCAGCGTGAGAAGGCCCTTGCGCTTCTCTGCTGCCTTGATGTACTCCCGGTTGTTCTGGAGCACGAGCGCATTTGTGATCCCCCGGACAGCTTCCTTGATTCTCTGCTCCAGGGGCTTTGTCGCCTCCGCCGTCACCGACTGCGAGAGCGTAACGATCTGGGCGTATTCGGGATTTATGCTTTCAGGTGAAGTTCCCATGTCTGCCTCCTCTGTGTTTTTCTTGCTTTATATTCATACAAGCAACACCAAATTGTAAGCCATCTTTCCCGAAGCCATACGCCCAGGGGAATCCGGCGCATGAATTTGAATAGCTTCCACAACCAATCTCCGGTTCCCTTGAGCGACTGCTGCTTCGGCATGACTGCCTCCTTTTCAGATTTCGATCCGATAGTGGTTCTTCCTCCAAACCGCGATGACCAGCGCGGCCTTGAAAACATCGTAATCGGCTGGGTCGTCGAACAATTCCAGCCTGTAGGGCTCCCCTTTGCAATCCGGCATCAGCCGGACGCCATACCGCGCCCACTTGTAGGGCCTCACCTTCGGCGGGCCGTATTCCGCCAGCAGGCCGAGTTCGTAGCCCGCGAGCTGGACGCCCCACCAGGGCTCATCCTGCTGCGAGCACTTGAGGTCGAGGATGACGGGCTTGCCGGCAAGCAGCCCCGCCCGGTCAAGCGTCATGCCGTACTGGATTTGTCCGATTGTCGGACGCAAGCGAAGTTCGATGGCTGGCTGATTCCACACATCCGTGTAGGCTGTGAATTGCGCTCGCAGCTTGAAGGCTTCCCATGCACGTATATAATTCTGAGTGTCGGGATCGACTGAATCCCATAGTTCGCGTGCTTTTGGAGGGACATTATCATCCCAGCACCGACCATGCAAATCCAGCCAGGCGGTCGCTTCATGGACCACTCTACCTATGATCCGCGCCCTCGGCTCATCGGGATAATGGCTTGTGTCCGCGACATGCGATAGTGCGAGCGCTTGAGTCACGGAAATCAACGGTCGCCCGTCATCGGCGAAATACCGATGCGCTGCTTTTTCAGAATTCCTCAAATCCCCTTTGTGCATGACCTTTAGACTCCCGTTCCGGCTCCGCCTTCGGCTTAGCGAAGTGCTTGAGCACGTCGTCGAGCTGGGCCTTTGACATCAGGTGGACGTGTTCGACGCCGAGTGTTTTCAGGACGGTATGCACTTCTTCTTCGGTCCATCCCTGCTTTTTGACTACCGCCCAGAAGAGCTTGATCTGGTCCTTCGTGATGACATCCGTCGGGCCTTCTGGCTGACCCTTATCGGATTTGGGGCTTTGGTCTGCCAATCGGACTTTGATCTCATCGAACTTCGACGATGGGATTTCTGCCGTGCTCTTGAACCCGTACTGCCCCAAGAGCCATGCTGCCAGGATGGGTTTCGTCCATCCATGTGCGTCGGCCACCTTGAACAGTTCCTTCCGCTGAGCATCTGTGACAAGAACTTGAGCCTGCTTATTCCCGCTGGCGGCCTTCTTCTCATGCGTCTCTGCAGGTTGGATGTCCTCCATGTCCTGAGTGAAGATTCCCGAGCTGCGCGTCGCTGACAGCGTGGCGTCCACTTTGGCGCGCTTCTTCGCCATCTTCAGGATCGTGTTCTTCAGCGTGGCGATGTCATCGTTCTCGATCCGCCCCACGATCTGATTGGCGATGCGCTCGTCATCGTCTGAGAATTTCATGCCGCAGCCGTTCGATCTGCCTTCCTTCTTCCAGCAAATCCAGCCCCCGCCGTACTCCTCCTTGCCCTTGATCACCGTCTCCTGACCGCAGTTGGGGCACTTGCGCTTCAGGTCGCGCCAGCGGTACTTGCCCTCGTAGCTGTTGCAGGAACCCATGCCGCTTGCCGCCGCGATGCCGCTGCGCTTTGAGCGGAGCACGCAGCGAATCGTGTAGTCGAACAGCGGCGGGATGGCCGACCAGTCCTCCCGCGAGTATTCCCCGACGACCTCGTATTCATCCGCCAGCCCGTACAGTTCGCAGAGTTTGTCGGCGCCCGGCTTGTAGAGCGTGGGCTTCGTGGTTCCGGGAATGACTCCGTAGTCCTCTTCCTCGACGAGGTATTCCTTGATGAATTGCTGGAACTCGGCCAAGCGGGCCTTGGCCGTCTTCAGGTCCATCACCGGCGCAAGCATCAGCTCGCGCTCGGGATTCTGTACAACGATCTCTTTTGTTTCTTCGGGCATGTCTGTTCCTCCTTAAAGATTAGAATGAGAGCGCTTCGTGCTATCGTTAGAGCGTGCTCAGAGCCTTCGCGGCCTCTGTCAGTCCGACCCCTTCTGTCCGTCTTTGCACGCGAGCCAGTAGTTTCCCCGCCTTGACGAAGTACGCGCTCGCCGACAATCCAGACCGCTCGACCGCCCGGTCGAGCAGAGCGGCCTCTCGGCCTCGGCTGTAGACAAAGAAAACACGGTAGCGGCCCTTGACGTTTTTCTTCAATGTCCTCTTTTCGGTCCCCATGTTCACTCTCTGATCCCAACTATTGCATATTGCAATGCGGAATGCAACGGAAATCTTTTTCGTTGTGTCGGCGGAAAAATCATGCTACATTCCCCCTGTCTGCTTCTCCTGGGGCGGCGCTTGGCCCCAATCCGGCGTCGCCCCGCTTTTCACCTGCAAACGAGAAGCCCGATGCAGCCGAGAATCATGCCGATCGCGGCGAAGACGAAGGCGTTGACGCTGACTACTTCGATCTTGCGTTCCCAGGGAGTCATCGGATAGATGCGTGATTGGCCGGCGCGGACAAGCCAGCAGGCGACCGCGATGCTGATGACGGCCACGCCACCGCAAAAGAGAATCCAACCGGCGATCCAAGAAATTAGCTTTTCCATTTAGCCACCCCCTTGCTTCTGAAACTCGCGGGCCAGCGCGAGAAGCGCCAACACCTCCTCTTTGGTCGCACCAATCCGAGTTGGGCCATCTGCGGTAACGAAACCGAAGCAGACCAGCACCGCCTTCGCTAACTCCGCCCCGATGCGAGCTTTACATTCAGTGGATTTTCGAGCATTCTCCGCCTTACGCTGTGTTTCTGCCTTGGCGGTCCATTCCTGTTGCCACTTCCTGTGCCGAGCTTCGGTGCGCTTTTCGACCCTTAAAGGGTCATGCAGCTTACAGTAGGGTTTGCCGTTTCGCGTTACAGATGCCTTGCTCATGCACTGGTGGAATCCGACTCCGAAATCGTCATGAACGCTCCCCCTACACTGAGGTGTCTGCTTCATACTGCCCCCTTTGCGATCTCCACCTGAAGATCAGTCATCCGCGAAGATCCCAGCATACGAATCTAAGTTCCCATGCGAGTGCGGCAGCCGCAGGATGCCGTAATGCGCGTCGGGATCGAAGTCCCCCAGATCGCAGGGAATCGTGTCGCGCCGAGGCCTGCTTCCCTTGCGCTTTCGCCAGGCAAAGGCGCGGCGGTTCGGTCGCTTCTTCATTCCGTTATTTGACGTCCGATTGTCGGTCATCGATTCCACACCCCACGGCATTGAGCAGAGATTCTGCTAAATCTTCGTAGGGCGGCCCATGAAAAAGCGACGGACGCAGGAAACTTGTATTCAAAAACCAGCTTCCGATCCTGCTCCTATCGCCGTCATAAAGCACAAAGTCCTCAAGGATAATCGGACCGCTTACGGAATAGCCTCCATAAGGCGTGACGGTACTGGTCGTCCAGATTCCGCCCCCCGCACATGTGGTCGTCACCTCATAGCCAAGCACCTGCGATCTGCAGCTTGCGTATCCGCTCTGATTCATGCTCGGCTCCCTGTAATCAAGTCCAAGCTCAGCATCAGCCTCGGAAGCTGTATCCACGATCTGCAGACAGGTGCCAGCCAGATGTTTCCTTAAATTCTTCACAAGGCGACGGTGGGGCTTAACATCCGGCCTCATGGCCAAATCCACCCACAGTCCCCACTTGAGTCCGATCCCGACGTATATCTTGCGCACCTTCTCGATGCGCGTCGGCGAGACGGGTGCAGCGGGCATGGGAATGTCCTGAGCACAAGCCGCTGATGCCGTCAAAATCAAAACTGACAAGAGAATTGACTTCATGCTTTCCTCCTTCGTAGGATCCGACTCTTTCTCCAAGAGACACGCCCTCTATATCCCTGCACTTAGCACGGGGCTGTTTTGTTTCAGCCGTAGCCAGCAAAGACGCATCATCCGGTGGGACCGCGCACCTCTCCCTAGGAGGTGTGCAGGTCGGGAGTCGTCAGGGCGGGACGTTGCTCCCACTTTTTGACGCGGTTCCAGTCCGTTCCATTCAGTGCTGGGCGGACGGATGTGCGAACGCCAGCGATTCTCAATTTCGCTTGTCGGGATTGGTTGTCTTGAAAGGTCATATCCCACCACGTTTGGGAATGAAGGCGGGTGAACGTGGCACCCGCCTCCAGAGCTTTTCGCCCTCGCTGAAGGTCGCGTTACCGTCAGCGTTCCCAGCTTAGACAACACCAAGTGGATTGTCAACAAAATTTTTCGCGTCCGATTGTCGGTCATCTAAGGTTCACCCGTGGCATCAGCCATCGGCTCCGCTGGACCTGTGCAGCCCAATTCGCCCAGAATTTCCCGGATCGAGTGCGGCTTCAGATAGGCGCGGACGCCCAGGTTGCGGGCCGCCTCTATCTGTCGGCCATCTCCCGAGAGCAGGATGAACGGCTTGTCGTATTTTGCGGCCAGGGCGAAGACTTCAAGCCAGCATCCCTCCAGGCCATCGCAGAGAATCGCATCGGCATAGTCAATGATATGCAGCGCATCCTGCCAATGGTAGGGATCAACCACCTTGATCCCACAGGCTTGGATTGTCGCAGCCAACATCCGCCGACAGTCGGCGTCATCCTCAACAATCAAGATCGTCATTGCTGTTCGCCTTCCTTTCCTCCGCCAGCGCCATCCTTTGCAGATATGCGGTGACGGCCAAATCCACCTCGTGGGCGTTCTTGGCTTCGCCGACTTCCTTCTTCAGGAGGTCTTCAGCTTCTTTTTTCGTCATCGTCTGTCCCTCTGTCCGATTATCGGACACACTCTTGGCTCAAGATCGCGATGAGCAACCCCGCCAGCATTGCCCCGGCCAAGCCCGCCAGGATCGCCGGCAGATGCCGCTTCCGCTTCCACAAGGCGAAGCCAGCGCCAAGCAACATGAAGCCCAATCCCGCAATTGCTCCAAGAATCAAGGGATACGATATCATGGTTCATTTTCCTTCGCCTTTGGCAATCGCGGCTTCGGCATAGCCACGCAGTTCGTCAGTACGCATGGTTGCATGACCCAGTCGGCTGCTCGGCGCTAAATGCCACAGTAGATTTTTGCACGCCTCCAGCAGCTCAGAAGCCGCGCTGAAGAGATCAGCATTTGCCCACGATGCTCCGGCGCCCTTAGCCGCCAGGACTTCAGCAATGGGCTGCTCTCCATCGCGTTGCGAGTAGATATATCTATGGTCGGTTTTGAGCGGTCCTGGCGTATGCTTGTTCATTGTTCGCTCCGTGTTCGTTTAGCGGATACCTTTCCGCCGGTAAATTACCGTCAGTTTCCCCTGCATTTTCTCACGCTGCGGCGCAGTTGCCGTCCGATATGCAGCGATAAGCGGGTCTGTCTGCGCCTTGTACTGTTCCCAGATTGCGGCAGTTTGACGCTCCGCCTTTGCCCTGTGCGGCGCACAGGCAGCAACCAGGATGCGGTAAGATTCCGCCGTCGCCGCTTCGTATTCTCGCCAGATTTCATCTTCGCTCATGCATCACCTCGGCGGACGCCCGATGGCACTAGGGCATCTCATCCGGTCGCACCGTTCAATGTCGTCCGTCCCTGACCTCGCCAGCACGAAGCCCGCAACCACACGGTTTGCAGTTCTCCAGCCATTCAATGCGAGAGTCAGGGATTCTCTTCTTGCCATCGCCGCGCCACACCTCGAAATCTTCTGGCGTGTGGACATGATGCTGGCCCATCATGCCCATCACGACGTTCTGGACGTGGATCGTCCCGTCTTTCTCCCGCGTGCAATAGAACGTCATCTCATACATCGTCGCACCTCTGCGCTAGTCGCGCCTTGTTTCAGGAACGATCCGATTAAGGTCCGCTTTCCAATTGCTAACGTCCTGTGCCGTTTCAAATCCAAGCAGCACGGCCATTGCACGCCCGAGCAAAAAGCAGGCATGTAGGCCAGCTCCCGACCGGACGAAGTACGTCAGATTCGGCCATCTCCGGCTGAGAAGATGGGCGTGTGCGTGGCGAAGCGTTTGATATGCCGCTTGCTGTCTGGGCGTCATGCGTTTCATTGCCTTCTCCTTTTCCGGGTTGTCCAAATTTCGGATTCAGCCTGTCTCGATTCTGGCGTCATCCCTGTTTGGCGTAATCGGCAGCGATCTCTTGGCACAGCGAAATCAGCTGCTCCCGAGCCTTGCGTTCATCCAGGCTAAGACTCTCAGGATTTCCCATGCCGACAGACTCAAGGCAGTCGCGCAGATCACCAAGCGTATTCTGAAACATACAGTAATCCATATTCGCCATACATCACCTCTCTACCTTCGCTTGCGCCATGTCGTGGCTTCCCATTCGGTCCCGGCTTGTGACGGGACCCGCGCGTTAACCCGCCCCGGAGGGGGCGGGCCACTCCGCCTTCAGTTGACCAATTTCTTCCACCCGGCGTCGTCCTGGAGCATGATGTCGCCGCCGACCCGCTCAAGCTCCGTGGCGTGGTCGTAGTTCTCCACGTCCTGAGAATAGCGGGTCACGGCGTTCGCCAATCCCCATTGCGTCAGATCGCCGCCGCGCGCCAGATGCTCAAGGATTCCGCCTGCAGCGGTCACGGGGAGCGAGTAGACTTCAGCCACAGCCTCGACAGCGTCCTCCACCTTGCCCGTGATCTGCCGCTGCGTGCCGCCAGCCGCAGCGTCGGCGAGCTTCTTGAAGCGGATCTCGTCGAACGCGGCCTCCAGCACGTCGCGCAGCTTGAGGAAGAAGGCGCGGTTGTCGGCCTGGACGGTTTCCGACTTGAAGACTTCGAAGGCTTCCTCGAGTTCGCGGTCGCCGTTCCGCCCGATGTGGTAGCGCCTCATGCCCGCCTCGGGAGCAATCGCGCCGTTCAAGCAGACGAGCCGATAGAGCATCGGCTCGACTTTGACGGCCCCGGCACCGATCTCCGAATTCGACAGAACGATGCCGGCCTGGACCACGTCGCCCTTCTTGATTTCGAGGGCCACGCGGGGCGTCGTGGCCTTGATGTACAGGTGGGAATCCGTCACTTCGGCGCTGAGGATCTCCATGCCCGGACGGGCGAGCACGGGAAGCGCCGTCGTCGCCACGTCCCAATTGTCGAGTGGGCGAAAGCGGTGCGAGAGAAAAGCCCGGACGTTGCCGTCGAGCGTGCGCAGCATCCTTGGCTGGGATTGCTGGCGCAGCCAGTGATTGACGTTCTCACAGAGCAGCGCCGGCGCCTTCTGAGCCATGAGATCGTAGTATTTCTTGGGGATGTTGGCCCACGAGGCGATCTGTCCGTGAGCATACGGCGTGACGCCGAACTGTCCCGGCACGCCTTCAATGGAAATCCGAGGCTCCGAAGGCATCGGCTGGATCTCGATGCAGATTTTGTTGCTCGGGGCCTTGAAATCCCGCTTCGTCGCCAGCTGCCGCTGGAGTTCCTCGGCCACTGCCTGGATGGTTCGTCCCTGCTTCATGTTGTCCTCCATCCGCGCGCCCCCGGCATGAGACCGGGAGATCACGCGGCAGACTTTCCCGGTTCACTCGCCCGCCCTTTCGGGATCGGTGGGTCGCTCGCGGGATCTTAACTTTCGTTCCCTTCATCCTGGAAGTTTTGTTTCGTCGTACCAGAAGCTGGCGTCTTTGGGCAGGAACCCTCTGGGAACACGGGCGGCACTCAGCCTCGCTCTCGCCTCCGCTCTGACTCCAGCCGTGCGACAAAGGTCGCTGATAGTGTTGGCAGCGGTCGCACCATTCCTCATCGTCGATGAGGATGCGGATAGGTTGCCCGCAACTATGGCAAAGCATACACGAGTGCTTGGGCATCACGATGACCTCCTTTGTCGCCAGCGCTTTCGGATCGAGCACCCCAACAGATAAGCCTGACCCGACAGCGTCGCACACATAAAGTACAGCGCCACCACCCAAGCTATAACGTCCCAGCCTCTCATGTTCTCCGCTCCTCGTTCATGTGCTGCGCGAGGAATTCAAGCATCTCGTCAGCACGCGTGGATTCGTAAAACTCTGTTCGTGTCATGGCCGTCCTCCTTATTTAGGCGATCTCTTTGATGACGCGCGCCTTAGCGCCCGCGCGAATGACATACTCATCGAGCTCCTTGTCAAGCGGTGCATACTGTAACAACAGCACGTCATCGCTCGCAACTTCGATGAGAAGCGAAGTTCGGCCCGGCCAGACGGCCTCGCTCAGCGCACGAAGCCCACTGCCTGAACTCGACGAGCCTCCTCGAATTACGTCATCTAGCAGGTAGACGCATAAACCACCGAAGTCGTTGTCGCGGACTACAAATGTGTCATCGAACGACTCGGGTTTCGTTGTGTAGTGCACGACGAAAGTTCTCTTTTGGCTTTTCGTCGTGGAGAGTATGGATCGCTCACGCGAAAAGAGGGCGTCTTTCATCGTAGCACCTCCCGTCCGCCTCACGCTCGTGGGATTGATCTTTCAAGGCTGCAAGCCTTCGTTCGTAATATCGAAACTCTCTGGGAATAGCGTCTAGGTTTATAGAGACCCCCGCCAAAACCTTGACTTGGCGCAGGACAGGCTCACCGTCCGACCCGATGCCAGCCAGTTTGCCAGTCACGGGGAACACTAAGCGCCCCTGGCCGCGCAAGGACGGGCAAAGGACACTGGGGTCAAGGTAAACCACGCGGTCCTTAATCCAGGCCGGATACACAGAGACCCCGGCTTCAGCTTCGCGTGTGGCGGCGTTGTGCGATCTGAGAGACCACCGACCGAAGCGGATGTAGACGGGCATTCCCGGCTTGTAGTTGACGGCTGGAAACCTATCATCCCGAATCGTAAATACCATGTTATCTAACCTCACTGGCTAGCTCTACTGCCTAGGACCCATTAGATCCTAGGCACTGGAGTTAGCTGACTTGTTTCCACGCGAACTTCGGCCATTCCAATATTGGGCAGTCTGGGTTGGTCAGGGGGAACCCATACCAAGCCTGCTCTGTTTCGCTAGTCAGCACCACTATGTGGTTTGACTGGTCAAAACCTAGCCTGTCGCTTTCGCACTTCAGCGTGATCGTATTCAATATCCCTTGAATTGCCCTGCAAGCTTTCGGTTTCATTTTAGCTCCTTCTCACGGCTTGGCGGTGTGCCAGTCCCGTGGACCCCGTGATATTCAGCGCGACGGCCCAAGAATGCCTTTGTGTCCCGATCCCGTTTCCACTGCAAGAAACTCCTACGCGCTGCCGTGATAGGCTTGCGTAGTCGCTTGGTCTTCGGCGCTCCCAATTCAGTGACGGAGATTTCATTCAAGAGTCGCATCGCTTTGCGGTAATCCGGCATTAGCGTTAACCCCCTTACTCTGCCAGCATGACCCGGAGAACAACCCCGAAGTCAACTGGCTCCTTGGTCAAATCCACTGCAAGGCTCTCGGGCGTGGTAGGACCCAAGGGCCTGGCGGCGGGCTTGGCTTGCAGTTGACTGGCGGGCTGTATCATCGTGCCTTTCATGGTTTCCAGTATTGCAAAATGCAATGCAAATGTCAAGCAAAATCTGGCGACTTTATTTCCTTTGTTTTCAGCGGTTTAGCGGGTATGTTGTCAAGAAGATAAACCGGCGACGCGGATTGTTGCCAGGAAGGTTGTCAGGCCATCACGCGGCGCAGCCAGCCGAGAAGGAACCGTTTTTTGTCGGGTTCAGATGCGTCCGGCTGGCGAATGACCAGATTGGCATAATAGTACGCCTGCCGGGCGCGGAACTCACGCAGCAAAAGCTTGGGCTCTAGAGCATTGGTCGCTTCGCGCGTCTTCGGACCGAACATGCCATCGATGACGACCGGGCCGATTGTGAGATAGCGTATCGCCTCTTGGAAGATCTGGACAGCCGGTGGACGTCCGACATTCACGCCGAAGTCGAACAGCTCGTCCGCGACTTCCTGGCTTGAGATCCCGTCATAAAGCGGATTCCAATATTCCGCCCGATAGATTTCCTTCGCTCGCTGCACGGTCAAGGCGGCAATGTCAACGTCTGGGTGGAACCGCTTCGAGATGCCGAATCGCGTCTCGCCCCCTGGATCGAGCAAATCATGGACATAGCCCCCCTCCCATGCCAGCGTTTTGCTGACTGAAACCTCAAAATCCGCCATTCGAATCGCCTCCCCTCGGAAAATCCATACCCCTTAGCCCTATCCGCTCCCCGCGATGCGTCTCAGGGCAACGTGGCGCGATCTACGGCTATCTCAGGGGCTTTTCTGGCGATTTCAGAAGTTGTCCCATCCGAGCCAGCCGAAAACCCAATTCAGCAACTTCTTCAGCAGGATGATTCCGCCGATGCCGAGCAACGCCCCGACCAGGTATTTCAACTTACCTCCTCAAGATGGCGACGACGATCCCGCCGGTCGCGCCGCCGACCAGAAACCACTTCGCGTTTTTCCTGAATCTCACCCATAGTCCGCCGCCCTTGAATGCCTTGACCGCGCTGTCTCGCTCCTCAGTCAGCAGCTTGACCTGCTCCTTGTAAGTCGCTTCTTTTTTGAAGAGATCGGCCTTGTCCTCGCCGCAGGATTTCAGTTCGAGGTTCGCCCGGTTGCAATCCAGGTAGAATTCCCGCAGAGCCTTGACCTGGGCAGGATCGAACACGAGCGAGGGCTCCGCAGGCTTCTCGCCCGGCGTCGCTGCGGGCGGCTCCACGACCGTGGGCGCGCCCGGCAGATTCACGTACTGGGGAATCTCGCGGACGATCTCGCGCACAGGGATGGGCCGCCGCTTCAACTCCTCCACAGCCTGTACCAGCTTCGCCGTCTCCTCGGCCCGCTGCGCCATTCCCCGGTCAATAGCCTCGCGCTGGGCGCGCAGCTCGCCTATCATCCGGTCTTTGAGTTCGATCTCTGTTTGCAATCTGATGTTGGCGTCGTGCGCGTCACGCCAAGCGAAATAGCCGAAGATGGCTAGCGCGACGATGAACAGCCAAGGCGCGTAGCGCTTTGCTGTTTCGAGCATAAGCATTTACCTCACGATTTTTTGTCTTCCGCTGCCGTTCCGCCAGGGCTGGGCGCAGCCGGTCCATTGTTGACCGGCGGGATCTCTCTCTGCCAATGGAGTATCCCGACCAGCCGGTCCAGACCCATGTCCACCATCAGGCCGATCATCCCGGCCAGGAACGGATTCATCTGCATGGCAAGCAGGTCGCCGACCCAGCTGAAGCTCTTAGCTGACAGCCAGGCGGCGAAGCTCGGCGGCATGTAGGCGATCATGCCGAAGCCCATCGTCTCCAAAAACAGCCGCCAGGCGATGGCGACGCCGTGGACCGAGAGGTAATGCCGATAGGACACGATGCCGTTCAGCGCGGACCTCTTGGACGCCTGCGCGTGCGAGAGCACGCTGAGCATCTGGCCCAGGAAATAAAACGCCCAAATCAGCAACACCGAGTGGTGGTGCATGTTTCCCTCCTGATTCCGACAGCGCTGCGCGCTACAACTTGCTGCGGATCTCCGCAACCTTCGTCCGCACGAATTCTGCCGCGCGGGAACTCTCCTGCTTCAGCCCCGTCTCGATCGCGTCAAGTCCCGCGTGGTATTCCTTGAGCGCGAACGCCTCGAGCCGCTTTCTCCAGACGAACACGACCAGGGCAACGATCAGCCCAACGACCAGCCCCGTCATGAAGTTGTTTCCCATGATTCCCTCCTACAAGCTACATATTGATAACGCCTGCTGAAAGCATGTACAGGTTCGTTCCGTCAAAAATCCCGGCTTGCGCACTACAGGTTGAAAGCGTCGCGCCGATGGTCATACCGCCCTTGACGTTTGTGGGCCAGACGAAGGTGCGGCTGCCCGTCGCGTCCTGGCAGATGATGAAATTGATGGTCTGCCCGGTCGAGGCATTC
>Ga0315282_10006118_pt1 | contig 20235 bp, 18 predicted proteins | sample YL17G07_20_MG_FD_203693 | JGI IMG/M metagenome (GOLD analysis project Ga0315282, IMG submission 203693) | Sediment microbial communities from Yellowstone Lake, YNP, Wyoming, USA - YL17G07_20 | ecosystem: Environmental > Aquatic > Freshwater > Lake > Sediment | place: USA: Wyoming | collected... | reverse complement strand
CCGCCCGCACCGACTCCGACTGTGACTGCGGCCACCACGACCATTGCGACGACAACAAGCGCGACCATTATCGCTATGATTTTCTTCTCCATCCTTCTTCACTCCTTTTCGTCCGCATCTGCTGAAGAGGCGGATTGGCGGCTGAGAACAACGCACAGCGCGCGCTGGTCCATCCCTTCTGCTTCGCTTTCAATATATCAGGGTATGAGTATATATTTTATTTGGTCGGTTGCCGCCCAAAAGCTGGCCATATCGTCGGCCTGGCGGTTCCGAGTCTCTAAACTTGGAGAGGGGTGGACACATAAGCATTCGCTGCCGCTCTTCGAGAACCTAGCAGGGATGGATCGGTCTGCCTGGAAAAGTGAAGAATGAAAGGGTTTCCGAAGCCTGTTCAGGCCGACGATGCGGCCTTGTCGGTAATCCTCTGGCCCATGATCATCGAGAGCACCCCGACGATCAAGATGCCCAGGAACGCACCCGCGACTCCTAGGCTCGAGTGCTCCAGGGCCGAGTTGATCGGGCTCCAGAGCATTATGAGGATCAAGGCGAGTATTCCGAACAAGAACAGCGAGAGCGACAGGTTCGGCATCATGTTGGGGACCTTCTTCCCCGATGACATGGCCCTTTGGACGAGCATGTAGACGAGCAGGCCCACGACTATGACAACCGCGGCCAAGCCGATGAACATGCCCAGATTCGTCTTTATCGGGGGGACCCAGGTCCAGTACCACTTGATCATGGCGGAGATCTGTGACCCTATGATACCCAGTATGATCAACGCGACGCCAATGACCCTGAGGTCGATCACGCTCGTGGGATGCGATGTAGAGGATTCCTGCTCCTCGACCTGGATGGCCTCTTGCTCCTCCTCCACCTCGGGCTCCTTGACTGGAGCCTCCCTCTCCTCGACTTCGATTACTTCCTCGACCGCTTCCTCTTCGAATTCCGCACCGCAGTTGGGGCATGTGGATTGAGAGAGGCCGACGGACTTCCCGCAGACCGGGCATTCGGCCGTCTCCTCCTCGTCCACGGCCTGGACCTCTTCCTTGGGGTAAGCAGCTGGCGCGGCCTTCCCAGGCTTGGGGCTGGCCGCTTCGGGCTGCTCTTCCTCGGCCGCGACCTCCTCCTCGAACTCAGCACCGCAGCTAGGACATGAAGCGACATCCAAGCCGACTGGCTTCCCGCACACTGGACAAGTAGCTTGCTCTTCCTCGACTTTCTCGGGTTCCGGTTCCACTGGTCTTGATTTCTTAGCCATGAATCCCACTGTTCCGGGGGCGGAGATTGAACATTGGTCTTGCTGTTTAAAAACATTCCGACTCGGTGCGTGGATTCGACATCGTCCCGCCCATCAAAAAGACTTGAATCGTGGCCTTTCTCGCAGCATACTGGCTGCACGTCCGAGAAGACCGAGAGCGCACAAACAGTTATACCCCTGAACGATTACTACCGCGACCAGCATGAAATCCGAGCCAAGTCCAGATCTCCTAGACCGGGCAACTCGTTTCTCAGAGAGTCATAATGGTCAGAGGTTGATCGTCTCGGCGTTCTCGATCGTCGCCGTGCTTATCCTACTGGCTTTCCCAGGAAGCATCCTCGCCTACATGTTCGGGCTTCCACTCATCTTCTTCGTGCCCGGCTTCGCGCTCGTGAGGCTCTTCTTCTGGAAAGGCACCTCTGTCGAGGCGAAGTTCGTCCTCAGCCTCGGCATGAGCATACTCGTCGTCATACTGCTCGGGTTGCTGCTCACGCTGTCACCCATAGGCCTCATGTCCTCGACCGCGCAGGCCTCGCTCATCATCTTCGCGCTCGGGGCCGTCGCGATCGAGGCGAGATGGCTGCACGCCGACAGGGAGGGAAAGGGCGTGGCTCCGATAGTCTCAGAGCCCAAGGAAGAGGCGAGCGGAGGGAAGATGGACAAGGTCGTGGTCGCGATGATCGCCACTGCGCTCGTGGTCTCCGCAATCTCCCTCGGAATGATCGTCACCGCCAAGTACCCGTCGAGGACGTACTTCGCGATGACGGACGAGAACGGCAGCGCGGACATCAACGTCACTCAGAAGGTCGGAGGCAACATCACGCTGGTGCTCCACGTGAAGAACGGGGAGTCCGGGGCGAGGACGTTCACCATCCTGTTCCAGAACTGGAATTCCACTGCCCTTGGGAGCTGGAACGACAGCAAGACCGTTCAGAAAGGTGACTACTGGAACCGCACCGCCACGATACATCTACCTCTCGTAGGCGCGTTCCGGTTGGATTTCACACTCTATATCCAAGAACCGGGCAAGGCAGCGATCGAGTACGGCGAGCTGCATCTGTGGATATCGGTCGGCTGAAGAGACTCAATCGTCACCGAGAAGCTCGTTCGCATCCAGGGGCTCGACCGCTTCCCCTTCCAAATCCTTTATCGATGTTATCGTCGTCTCCTGCACTGCCACGAGCATCGATGCCAGGGCGCTCGCGACGCTAATGGCGACCGCCGCGAGGAGGACGATGACCAACAGGCCGACATCGACCGTGACCAAGAACTGGTGGCCGAAGATCTCGAACGCGCTCGAACGCGACAGGAGGTCGACCATGAGGACCCCCAGCCCGATGCCCATCAATGCGCCTGCAAGGCCCGTCCAGAGGGCCTGAGGGAAGACCAGCGCCCTGATCGCGGACCTGGGAGCCCCGATGGTCTTCAGCACGCCGAGCTTCGCCCTGCTCTGCCTGATCTCCTTGGAGAAGACGGATGTGATCGCCAGCGAGGCGAGCAGTGCGGATATCGCACCGATGGAGAAGAGGGCGACGGAGATGTTCCCCTCGGAGATCTTCACCGCCTGATAGATCGGGATCGAGGCCGAGGAGGAGAGGGAGGTCGAGCCGCCGTACCTGATGACGAGCTGGACCAGCCCGGGGTTGTCGGCATACCATGACTGGACCGAGAGCCCGACGGAGAATGAACCGACCTGGACGGTGTGGTCCCCTGGCTGCAATCCCTGGATCACGAAGCTCACGGATTTGGAAGCCATCCCCGGGAGAGATATGTTGAGCGTCTCGTATGTAGTCGAATCCACTAGGACGGCCAGGTTCAGATACCAAGTCTCGTTGCCGTCGTTCTGCACCGTGACCAATCCTTTGGATGTCTCAGATTGCTTGATTGAACCTGGTGACAGGGAGAAGGACACGACCGTTGGCAGGAACGCATCAGGATAAGTGGACGGGTCGACCACTTCGACCCTGGCCGAGCCTCCCGCGTATCCCGAGAGGCCCGCAGACAGCTGGAACCATCCGGCATGCGCCGCATTCAAGTGTGCGATTCCCTGATTGTCGCTCAGGACGGATTGATTGTCGAACTGTACAGACGCGTCCCTCGCCGGGGAACCGTCGAAGGTCGAGATCGTGACATTGAACTGCGAGCCGAGCAGCGCGCGAGAGGGAGCGCTCACCTGGAGATACGGATCGACCACGGTGACGTCGACGACGAGCTTGACTGGGAAGTCGCCCGAGACTGATGCCTGGATGGTATGCCTGCCCAAGTCCATCAGGTCGAGCGACTCCTGGACCGTGGTCGAGCTCGAGGCGTTCAACGTGACGGTCCTCTCGGCCAGCACCGAGCCGTTGTCCGTGAAGGTGACACGCTCGGACCCCCCGCTCGAACCCCAGTTACGCACTCCCACGCTGATGTCGAGCGGATGTCCCTGCGCCACTTGGCTCTTCGAGGAGTGCATGTCGAAAAGGGTGAACCGCGCGGCTTCCGGTGATAGAAGGTTCTCGAGCCAATCAGGACTACTCGTCGAGACCCGGATGATCGATGCCTTTCCGTCCGGCATCCCGGATAGGAACCTCGCGACGCTAATCGAGACCAGCATCTCGTCATCGAGCGGCGTCCCCGTGTTCACGGACCTGCTGATGTTGACGATCGCCATCCTGGAAGAGAAGCTCCCGGTCAGGGGCAGCTGGTAAGGGAGCTTCATCGCGAGTCTGTCCAGCAGGCGGTGGCCGATCAGAGCATCTGATGAGTTCAGGCTCAGGACGTCCGGCCCGAATCCTTGTCCCACGCCCCGGACGACGAATGAGACGCCCCTCCAATTGGAGAACGAGAACACCTCCGGGCTCGCGCCCGTGATGTTGGGTGTGACCCGCAGAGCGGACACCATGTCCACGCTGACTTGGCTCGAGAAGATGGTCGGAGCTGAGGTCTCGGATATGACGAACTCGCTGTCCCCAGCAAAGGCCGAAGGTGCGGACCTGAGCCCGGACAGGACCGAGAGCGTGGCGGTGAATATCATGATCGACAGCGCGACCACGACGATCACCCTGCGCCGTATCAGGATCATCGGACCACCTCCTTCAGGTCCTCGACAGGAGACGACCAGGTCATCTTGACAGCGGGGATGAGTGCGCCAACCAGACCGGCGAGGACGGCTGCAGCGAAGGACAGCAGGAGCAGAGTCTCGCTCGCCTTGATCATGAAGACGGATGCGAACATGGTCGACGCGATGGTAGAGATGCCGTACGAGAGCACGATGCCGAGCGCAAGTCCCAGGGCGCCTCCCCAAGCGCTGACGATGACGGCGTTGGCGAGCAGATATGACAGCACCCTTCGCCTGCCCGCGCCTATCGTCTTGATTATTCCTATCTCGTGCCTCCTATCGGCCGTCTCGGACCCTATGAAGCTGTAGGCCAGCACTGCGGTGACGAACGACGACGGGAGGAGGACCCATGACATGTCGCGCTCGATCTCTCCCACCCCCGAGCGCAGGAATTGAATGATCCCGATCATCGGCTCGACCGAGAACCCGCTCGATTCCAAGCTCGTGATGTCGTCAGCTGTCAGGGACTTGGAGATGACGAAATTGAATCCCTGCTGTCCTGTCAAGGAGCGCAGGAGCTCGGGACTTCCGAGGAGCCAGTCGTCGGAGAACATAGGCGACGAGAACTTGCCCGAGACCGTCACCGTCTCGGACCGCAAGGACAGGTTCCCGACGAGGGCGAGATTCGTCCCCGCGCGTACATCGTTCCCCGTCGTCGAGAAGGAACTTGGCAAGACGTGATTCGGGTCCTCGATGGAGAACACGGTGATGTTCTGTTCTGAGGGTTGCGCAGTGACGAGAGCGAACATCCCGAACGCGCTCTTCACGGAGGAGCTAGACAAATCCGATTGACCGAAGAAGCCCATGCCATGTTCGGCTGGGAGAGTAACCAAGTAATAGTCGGCGGAGAAGTTGCGTTCAAGTTTCTCGGTGGAGTTCCTGATCCCGCCCGCAACCGAGAAACTCGCGACTATGAACATCGTGCAGAGCGCGATGCCCCAGCTCGTGGAGCGGGCCCTTCTGCTGAACCTGAACAGGGGAAGTCGTGGTGTTGGCAACGCGAGAAAATGGGGAGGTCCAGAATATATACATTCGCTGTGAAGCCCAAGCCACTGAGCTCAATCCTTGCCGAAGGTCGCGGCCTTCATCTTGGAAGCATGCGCCCTCACCGCCTCCAGAGCCCACGACCTGTCATCCATATTGCCGGCGTACAAGGATATCAGCTTGGAGCCTTCGACGACCCCGGACGCACCCGACGACATGGCCGCTCGCACGTGCTCCGGTGAGGATATCCCGAAACCCAGCACCACCGGGAGCTTGCTCCGCGAAGTCACTCTATTCAGCAGTTCCACGGCCGAGTGCGGCAGCTCGTTCCTCGCGCCAGTGGTGCCAGCGACGGAGACTACGTAGACGAACCCCCGCGCTTTTGAGAGGATGTAGTCGATGCGCGAATCACTGGTGGAGGGAGCTATCAACCTGATCACATCCAGTCCGTGCTGCGATGCAGCGGCATCCAGTTCCGTCGACTCTTCAGGAGGAAGGTCAACTGGCAGGATGCCGTCCGCCCCGGCTTCAGCGAGCCGCCTGCAGAACGTCCCGACTCCCATTCGAAGGACAGGATTGTAGTACGTCATCACGACAATCGGCTGAAGGACGCCATCCCTCCTGAGGTCGGAGATCAGCTCGAAGAGATCGGAACATCTGAATCCAGCAGTGAGAGAGCGGTTCATCGCCTGCTGTATGACAGGCCCGTCCGCGACCGGGTCGGAGAAAGGCATGCCGAGCTCGATGATGTCCGCGCCCGCTCCTGCGAGCGACTTCACCAGCTCCATCGTGAATCTCTTGTCGGGGTCTCCAGCGCACACGTACGGGATGAACGCAGACGAGCCACGCGCCCTGGCGAACGCCTCGGGTATCCTGGTCACAGCTTCCCCTCCAGCTCTGCCACCTGGCTCACATCCTTGTCCCCCCTCCCCGAGAGGTTGACGATGATGACTTGATCCCTGCTCGAGGCCCTGGCCAGCTCCGTCGCGAACGCGATGGCATGAGCGCTCTCCAGGGCGGGTATGATGCCCTCCGTCTCGGAAAGCAGATGGAACGCCCTGAGAGCTCCATCATCCGTGATCGCGGAGTACTTCACGCGTCCCGATTTACCGAGGAACGCATGCTCTGGTCCGACCGCTGGATAGTCGAGACCGGCAGCGACCGAGTGCGTCTCCAGTATCTGGCCGTCCGTATCCTGGAGCACCATCGTCCGGAATCCATGAAGAACACCATCGGACCCAGCACATATGCTCGCGGAGTGCTTCCCCGTCTCCACGCCTTTCCCACCAGCCTCGACCCCGTACATCGCAACGCTCATGTCGTCCACGAATGGGTGGAAGAGGCCGATCGAGTTGCTCCCGCCGCCTACGCATGCTACGAGGGAATCCGGGAGCCGGCCTTCGGCGCTCAGGATCTGGGCCCTGGCCTCTCTGCCTATGACGGACTGGAAGTCTCGCACCATCGTCGGATACGGGTGCGGACCCACGACACTGCCGATCACATAGTGCGTGTAATCGCTTGTCGCGGCGTAGTCCCGGAGTGCTTCGTTGATCGCGTCCTTGAGCGTTCGAGAGCCACTCTTCACCACGTTGACCTTCGCTCCCAGGAGGCTCATGCGGTAGCAGTTGAGCTTCTGCCTCTCGACATCCACCTCGCCCATGAACACCTCGCACTTGATACCGAGCAATGCGCATGCGGTGGCCGTGGCCACCCCGTGCTGTCCGGCCCCCGTCTCCGCAATCACCCTCTCCTTGCCCATGCTCTTCGCGAGCAGGACTTGGCCGAGAGCATTGTTGATCTTGTGAGAGCCGGTGTGTGCAAGGTCTTCTCTCTTGAGATAGACCCTCGCACCACCGATGCTCTCGGTCAACCTCTTGCAGAGGTAGAGAGGAGTCGGACGACCCGCATATGTCGCGAGAAGATGGTTGAGATCCTCGTTGAAAGCTTTGTCATCCTTCAACCTCGAGTACTCGGACTCCAGTTCTCGCAACGCATGGACCAGTATCTCGGGAACGTAGAACCCGCCGAAATCGCCGAAGTATCCAGGTTCGCTCATTCGTGGCATCTCCTGATGAATTCCGCAACCAGCTCTGGATCCTTCTTCCCAGGCGAGCTTTCGACGCCGCTGGAGACATCCAAGGCATATGGTCCAAGGACTTTCGCGAGATGCAGGCTCTCGATCGTGAGTCCACCGGCGACTATCGCCTTCGCGCAGCAGTCAATGGGGATAGTGGAATAGTCGTACGACGAACCTGTTCCTGGTTTCCCGTTCTCGAAGACAAGGGCATCCGCCGCCTCAGAGAACCTTGTGGCCTCTGAACGATCCGGTGGGACGACCCGGAAGACCTTGACTCTCAAATCTCTCAGCTCGATCAGATCGCTCGGCTCCAACGAGTAAGTCTGGAGAACATCAGCGCCGCTTGCGAAAAGAAGTTGGAGAGCATCATCGAGATCATGCGGGGCGCACACCAAGACCCTCGTCATCGTCACACCCAGCGAGGAGCATATCTCGGATATCTTCTCGACCGGCAAGCTTCTTTCCCGCCCGTGGACATGAACAAACCCGATCATGTCAGCTCCGAGCTCACCGCACATCGTCGCGTCCTCCAAGCTCGTGATTCCGCATATCTTCACTTTCATGGGACCACATTCCTCGACGCCTCGACCATCTCGTCCACCGCTCTCTCCAAATTACCCGCTTCCATGAACGCCGAGCCAATGAGCACGGCATCAAAGCCTCTCAGCCGGGGCAGCTCGGAAGGGGCCCGGACTCCGCTCTCTGCAATGACAACCTTCCCAGGGGGTATCCGCTGCCTCAACGCCTGGACGCTCGAGAGATTCGTGCCCAGAGTCCGCAGGTCCCTGCTGTTTATGCCGATCAGACTTATTGAATCGAAACACTCGCTCGCTAACAGCTTCGCAAGATCCTCTTCATCGTGGATTTCGACGAGCGGCTCCATGCCGTGGGAAATGCATGATGCCGCGAGGGAGCTCAGTGCCTTCGACTCGAGCGCTTTTGCGATCAGGAGAACTGCATCAGCTCCAAGGTTGGACGCTTGTTCCACTTGCATCTGCGAGACGACGAAGTCCTTGAACAGCATCGGCTGCCTCAGCCTCGTCCTGAAGAAGGAGAACAGCTCAGGGCTACCAGAGAAGAACTCCGGTTCGACCAGGACGGACACGCCGGAGATTCCAGGTCGAGCATATCCTCTTGCCGCGATCGCCGGGTCAGGAGGGACGATGAGAGGTCGAGATGTCGGGGAGCTGGGCTTGTACTCGGCGATGACTGACAGATTCCCTGAGAGGATCGACTCCGAGAGCTTTTGGCCAGAGCGATTCATCGGACTGATCGTCGGGGGTCTGGTGGTCAATAGCCTCAACATCCTCCGGAGGACGATCACCGATAGGACGTTCGGATTCGACAGTAGGACTGGATCAAGCATCATGAGAGAGGACTCGCCACCTTCCATGCTCGATATCTGCGAGACCAGGTCCGCGGACAGCTCCGCGGCCCTCGCTATGAGCACCTCGGGCACAAGCCCCCTCTGTCGCAAGCCCGAGACATCCATTCCCATCTGTCTCTCCCGCTCTGCCGAGATAGCGACACCTGCGAATTCCTTCAGCTTGTCATAGGCTCGGCCGCTTCTGAGTGCCGATTTGGCGATATCCAGTCCCTCGTGGATGCTCCGGGCGCGTCCCGCGACATAGATCGCCGCACCAGCGTTGAGCGCGACGATGTCGGACCTCGCCGAGTCCTCACCCTTGAGTATCGACACCATGATCCTCGCATTCTCTGCCACATCACCACCCCTCAGGTCGTGGCCTTCCGCGGCGTGGAGGTCGAAGGCGCTCGGATCCAGTTCGTACTCCAAGGTGTGTCCATCGACCAACTCCACCACGCGCGTCTTGTCGGTAGTCGAGATCTCGTCCATGCCTCCGCCGTTCACGAGCATCGCATGCGATGTGCCCAGAGCGCGGAGCACCCCGGCCATTGCCGGCGCGAGGGCCGCATCATACACTCCGATCAGCTGATGCTTGACGCCGGCCGGGTTCGTCATCGGACCGAGGATGTTGAAGAAGGTCCTGAGGCCAAGTTCGCGTCTCGGACCTGCTACATTCCTCATGGAATCGTGGAAGACCGGGGCGAACATGAACCCCATCCCCGTGGAGGACAGGCACTTCTCCACCTGGACGGGGTCGAGGTCCACGGGTATTCGGAGAGCCGACAGGACATCCGCCGAACCGCACCTGCTGGAGACCGACCTGTTGCCATGCTTCGCGACTGGGATCTCCGCAGCCGCGACGACGAACGATGCCACCGTGCTGATGTTGAACGTGCCCGCGCCGTCTCCGCCCGTGCCGCACAGATCGACCGCTCCCGGAGGGGAGGTGAACCTGGCGGACTTCCCCCTCATCGCAAGGACGAATCCCAACAGCTCGCCCTCGGTCTCGCCCTTCATGCGCATGGCCGTGATGAAGGAGGCGATCTGACTCTGCGTGGCCCTGCCATCCATCATCTCGAGCATCGCATCACGCGCGATCTCGGTCGTGAGGTCGTGCCTCTCGACCACTCGGGCTATCGCTTCCTGGATCATCTCTCACACATCCTCAGGAAATTGGAGAGAAGACGACGCCCGCTGGATGTGAGTACGGACTCCGGATGGAATTGGACGCCGTACACGTCCTTTCCCCTCACCTTGAGGGACATGATCTCGTCCTTCTCGGTCCTCGCAAGCACCTCGATCGAGTCGGGAAGGCCCTCCCTGCTCACTATCAGAGAATGGTATCTCGTCGCGTTGAACTGAGGAGGGATCCCGTCGAAGAGAGGCCCACCAGAATGCGAGATCCGGCTCAGCTTCCCGTGCACTACTTCGGGCGCCCTCCTTATCGAGCCACCGTGGACCATCGCGATCGCCTGGTGGCCCAAGCACACTCCGAGTACCGGCCGGCCATAGCCGTCGTTGGAGATGACTTCAAGGCTGCGCTTCGAGTCCTTCGGATGGCCGGGCCCCGGCGAAATCACGTATCCATCGACCTTCCCGATGAACTCGTCCAGGTTAGGTGAGTCGTTCCGCTCGACGACCACATCCGCACCGAGCTCCCCCAGGTATTGCGCGATGTTGTAGACGAACGAGTCGTAGTTGTCGATCAGCAGGATCCTGGTCATCTGGTGCGACCTCCGTTCGAGGAGGATATCGCCTGGAGCATCGCGCCCATCTTCTGCTCCGTCTCCATGTACTCCTTCTCCGGGACAGAGTCGGCGACGATGCCAGCACCGGCCTGTATGCTCGCCCTCCTTCCGCTCACGACAATCGAGCGGATGGTTATCGCGAAATCCATGTTGCCCGTGAAGTCGAAGTACCCGACCGCACCACCGTATGGTCCGCGCCGCGCAGCTTCGAGCTCGCTGATGACCTGCATCGCGCGTATCTTGGGGGCTCCGGTCACCGTGCCTGCAGGGAAGCAGGACTTGAGCGCATCGAACGCGTCCAGGTCTTCCCTGATCTCGCTCTCGACATTGCTCACGATGTGCTGGACATGGGAGTACTTCTCCACGGACATCAGCTCGGTGACCTTGACGGTGCCGAACTTGGACACCCTGCCCATGTCGTTCCTGTGAAGGTCGACCAGCATCACGTGCTCCGCCCTCTCCTTCTCGTCCAAGAGCATGTCGATCTTCAGCTTCTCGTCCTCTTCCACGTCGTGCGAGCGAGGGCGGGTGCCTGCCAGTGGCCTCGTCGTCAGCTTCGTCCCCTCCAGACGCACTAACATCTCAGGGGACGACCCTAGCAGCTGGATCTTGTCAAAGTCGAGATAGAACAGGTAAGGCGAGGGGTTGAGGGAGCGGAGGATCGAATACATCCCGAGTGGGTCCCCCTTGATGTCGAAGTCCGTCCGTCTTGACAGGACGACCTGGAATATCTCCCCGTCCAGGATCTTCTCCTTCGCGTCGCAGACCATCCCTTCGAACTTGCTCTGCGTAGTGTTGGAGCGCCCATCGGTGATGCTCAGCTCGGCTCGTTCCGTCGGCTCCATTCTCGCGAGGGCGTCCTTCAGGTCCGACATGTTCCCGTGAGAGATCAGGAGCGTCCTGGTGTTCAGGTGATCGATGCACACTAGATGCTTCGGGAGGACGAAGTACAGCTCCGGGGTGTGGCTGTCCTCGGTCCCCGGTTCCTCGATGCCATCGAAGTGGCGGACCATGCCGTACCCGGCATATCCGACCATCCCGCCTGAGAAGGGCGCGACAGTCGATGCGCCGCACCTCATCGACTTGAAGTGGTCGCGAAGGGCCTCGTAAGGGTTCGTTGCGCGGATCGATTCGCCATCGACCACGACATGGCCGTCGTGCGAGGTGAAGACCGAGATCGGATCGACGCCGATGAACGAGTATCGCGCGACCTTCTGCGGACCCTCCACGGATTCAAGGAGGAAGCACTCGCCAGGGAATTGCTCCCGCAACGATGAGAAGATCGAGACTGGGTCGAGCTTCAGGTTCTCTTCAATCGATACGCTCGTGGGGAGATGCGGACTTGGACGAACAGCTTGCACTGTCTCGTTTGCACGGGGCCCAAAAGCTATCCCCCCGTTGATTCATGGTCAGATATGATGTACAATGTACTACTTATAACCTTACTGAACAATTCTATACCCAATGAAGGAGAAGAGTGGCGAAAATGTGCATCCTTACTCGAGGTCAGCAAGATCCCATCTCCAAACCGATTTTTTAAAAAAGTGCATCAAATGAGCCGACGACAGGACTCTCAATAAGTAGATTAGCGTCGGTTGTATTCGCCTTGGCCAGAGGCATTGTTTTTCCGAGTTTCCAGCCTCTCAATCCAGGAAACGGAGAGAGGGAGGCTCGCCTTTGAAAGCTCGAAGCTCCGATGGAAAAGCGACAGACTACCTTCGTCTGGCCAAGCCCTACATGAGCAGACATAGGACTGCGAATCACAGATTCACTCCGAAGGGGTCCGCACTCCTGGTCATCGACATGCAGGGACTGTTCCTGGACAGGTCCTCACATTCACACTTGCCCGATGCGGAGAACATAATCGGCAATGTCCGAGACCTGATCGATGCGTATCGGAACCGCTCGCTGCCTATCATATTCACGAGGCACGCGACGAAGCCATCCGAGAGCGCCGGAGCGATGGGGAGATGGTGGGGTGATGTCGTCCGGGACGGCGACAAGGCGGGAGAGATCGACCCGCGCTTCGCTCCCAAGAAGGGAGAGAAGGTCCTGCGCAAGACCCGCTACAGCGCATTCGTCGGGACGGGTCTGGAGCGGTATCTGCGCGCCCAGTCCGTCTCGAGCATCGTCATCACGGGCGTCATGACCCATCTCTGCTGCGAATCAACGGCCCGGGACGCGTTCATGCGCGACTTCGATGTGTTCCTCGTGGTGGATGGGACCGCATCCAAGACGGAGGATCTCCATGTCTCCAGCATCAAAACACTCACGGATGGTTTCGCCATCCCAGTAACGACCTCGGAGGTGGTCAGATGGTTGAAGATGAAGTGACGATCATCGGGGCCGGACCAGCGGGGATGTCTGCCGCGATCTACCTTCAACGGGCAGGGCTTTCGCCTGTGCTTCTGGAGAGAGGCGAGCCCGGGGGATTGCTTCGCAGCGCGAACTGGGTCGAGAACTATCCGGGTTTCCCTGACGGCATCCCAGGCCGGGACCTGGCGACTCGATTCAAGGACCAGCTTCGCCAGGTTGGAGCCAAGGTGACGAGCACAGAAGTGCGGTCGGTCAAACGCGTGCGATGGGGGTTCCAGATCAAGAGCCGCCTGGGAGACCGCACTTCCCGAGCGGTGATATTGGCAACGGGCACGCGACCGGCGAAGGTCGCGATCAGAGGAGCCACGGAGTTGGCTGGGAAACGCGTGTTCAGCGAACTGCACGAACTCCCCGCGTCGCTCAGGGGAAAGCGGTTGATAATCGTCGGTGGCGGCGACGCCGCCTTCGACTACGCTCTGGGCCTGAGAGAGCGCGGAGCGCAGATACTGGTCGTGTCCCGCTCGGAGCCGTGCTGCCTCTCGCTTCTTCGAGAAAGGACGGAGGCGCTGGGCATCGAGGTCGTGATCGGGGCATCCCCGAGAGCGGTCCGACGCGCAAAGGACGGATTGGTCATCACATGCGATGCAGGGGCGTCCGAAGTCGAACTGGCTGGAGACATGCTCCTGATGGCATGCGGCCGAGTACCGAACATCGACGTCCTCAGCCCGAGCCTTCGCCGGGGGATAGGAGCGAGCAGCAAAGGATTCCCAGAGACTCGCGTCCGAGGGCTGTACCTTGCTGGCGATGTCGTCCGGGACAAGCAGAGGCAGACTGGGATCGCCGTGGGGGACGGCATACGCGCCGCGATGCTGGCCGAAGAGTACCTGGGAGGAAGGTGAGCGGATGAGAGTCATAGCCGAGTACGGGAATGACGACCTCGCAAAGGTCTACGTCGCGAAGATGAGGGAGGGGGGCGTCTCGGAAAAGCAACACCTGGTGGAGTTCGTTGAGTCCGTCCAGCCTCCGCTCCCGCGAGAGCAGAAATGGGTGCTCATCGTCTCGTCCATGTTCGGCTGCCCGATCAAGTGCAGGATGTGCGACGCTGGTGGGGACTTCGCTGGCAAGCTGACATCAGATGAGATCCTTTCCCAGGTGGACTACCTCGTCCGCAAGAGGTTCCCTGATGGCCATGTGCCAATCCCGAAGTTCAAGATTCAGTTCGCGAGGATGGGCGAACCCTCGCTTAACCTGGATGTGCTCGATGCGATGACGAGGCTCCCGCTCGAGTACTCGGCACCCGGACTCAACGTCTCGGTCTCGACCGTGGCCCCGAAGAGCAACGTAGCCCACAACTTCTTTGAGGAACTGATCGGGATCAAGGAGGCCCATTATCCCGGCGGAAGATTCCAGCTGCAGTTCTCGATCCACACGACGGACCCGGCGGGCCGAGACTCGCTGATACCGGTCAACAAGTGGTCCTTCGAGGAGATAGCCTCATACGGGAAGCGTTTCGCGCAGCCGGAGAACGGCGACAAGAAGGTGACCTTGAACTTCGCGCCCGTCAAGGGATATCCCATAGATGCCAGCGTGGTCCGAAGGCACTTCGACCCCGAGAGATTCATGATCAAACTCACTCCCCTGAACCCGACCGTCCGGTCCAAGGAGCAGGAGCTCACGTCCGCCATCGATCCCGAGGACAAGTGCACATCAGACCACCTGGTGGAAGCATTCATCAAGGAAGGCTTCGACGTCGTCCTGAGCATCGGGGAGCCCGAGGAGAACCGCATCGGCAGCAACTGCGGACAGTTCATCCAGCGGGCGATCCAGGCGAAGGGCAGGCCCAAGGAGAGTTACGAGCTGGAAGAGTACCTCGTCCGCGCGGGAAGTTAGCGTGGGACGGATCAAGCCATCAATATCACGACAAACCATAGAAGACCAGTGTTCTCGACGCCGTGTTTGTATCCGTTGGAAGCATGTATCAGGTGGTCAATCCCTCATGAGCGCCAGGGCTGCCTGCGCTCTGTCTGGTCTGCCCAACTTCGAATAAGATTCGTATTCCCATGCAAGCGAGAGAACAGGGACTTCCATATCCTCGAATGCTTCTATCCGCCTGATCTTGGCCATATCTGGGAGGGCCTGCCATGTTCCATCCTGATTGCGAATCTGGAGATCTCCCATGATCTCCACCTTGACTCCATCTATGTTCAACGCACCGAAGTGCGACTGTATCTTTTCGCCGGTCTTGAACGAGACGGGAGAGACCACACATTCCGAGAAGATGCACTCAAGTTCATACGCCCCAGCTCTGTCAGTCCTTATGTCGATGTCATTTGGCTCGATGGGGGCGCCTCGAATGGCAAGGCCAAGGCTGCCGACAACTGCCCAGTTCAGGTTCCGATTATCCAGCTGGAGACAAAGCTTCCTCAAGGCCTGAAGAAGCTGTGGCCGGATTGTCACTCCATGTGGGGTCATAGGCAGTCACAGAATCAGCGTTCTTCTCTAAGACCCTTTTCAGGGCGTAGCAAGACTTCATTTGAGGAGAATCAGGCCCGGAGCAAAAGAAACGCCCGGTAATCCATGTTGTGCTGGACGAACTCTGGCCAGTCCCACTTATTGGAGTTCACTAGCGTTTTGACTTGCTGGGTCAGGTCCACCTGGTTCGAGATGAGCAGGCCCGCATCGAGGGCGAGAAACGAGAACTCGCTCACCGTCACCGCTCCCCCTATGCACTGCTCCCACGACCCCTCGCAGCTCGCCTGCGAGGTCCTGAACGCGTCTGAGACCGCGACCTTCGCCCCCGGCCTCGATATCCTCGCGATCTCCTTCATCGCCAGCGATTTGTTCGGAAGCAGGTTAATCGTCGCCTGGCTGATGACGACATCGACCGATTTGTCCGCGAGAGGGACCCGCTCGAGGTCGGCCTGGACCAACTCGATGTCCGTCTCCATGAACCGGGGCTGTTGGGAGATCGATCTCGATAGGCAGAGCCCGGTCCGCGAGAAGTCGATCCCTACCATCCTCCCGGGGGCGCCCAGCTCGATGGCCCTGAACGCGAGGCTGCCGGTCCCGATCCCGAGATCCGCTACGGTCTTTCCCTTCATGGGCTGGACCATCCGGATGAGCGGGTCGGCGACCATCGAGAGCGATCTCCTTCGATCCGCAGCGGCATCATTGTCCTGGCCTTTCCACTGGACATCGTACTTCTCCCTGGTCCGCTCTTTCAGGTCGCAGGGCTTGGCGCATTCTTCAGGAGTCATGGAGGCAGATCCGTATCGATCAGGCATCCTATGAAATAATCCCTTTCCATATACCTGAGCGCTTGCGCCGTCGCAGGATTCTGATCGCATGGAAACAGGACATCCAATAAACACCATCACTGTCAGGAGAATGGTCACGCCTTCGCTGTATCTACAAGGCAAGGGCGCAATCTATCACCTCGGCCAGAAGGCGCTTCCGTTCGGGGACAAGGCCTTTGTCGTCGGCGGACGGACGGCCCTTTCTGTCGCTGGCGACAGGGTGAGGAAGTCCCTCGACTCGAACGGGATCGAGGTCGTCGGGTGGAAGGACGATGTCAAGGACTGTACGCACGCGACCATCAACAGGCTCGTCGAGGACGGCAAGCACTGCAAGGGTCATTTCGTCGTCGGCGTCGGTGGGGGAAGAGCGATCGACACCGCGAAGGCTGTCGCCTGGAAGATGAAGGTGCCTGCGATGACGATCGGCACCCAGTGCGCGACCAACGCCGATGCGAGCATCGAGTCCGTCGTGTACACTGAGGACCACAGGTTCCTCGAGGTCCTGACGCTCCCCAGAAGCCCGGTCCTGGTGATCGAGGACACGGAGATCATCTCGAAGGCGCCGTTCAAGTACATGGTCTGGGGGATGGGGGACGCCCTCTCGACCAAGTTCGAGTCCGAGGCATATGCTAAGACGAGGCGGAAGAAGAAGGATGGGCAGGTGCCCGCCGCCCCCGCACTCGCTCTCGCAGATGCCTGCTTCAAGGGCCTGATGGAGCACGGGTTCAAGGCCATCATGGACCTCAAGAACGGAATCCACTCGTTGGACGTGGACGACGTCATAGAAGCGGTGAAACTGTCATCCGCATTGGCGTTCGAGAACACGGGCTGTGCGCTCGCCCATGGGCTCCACAACGGCCTCACAAAGACCGGGCAGGTCAAGGGGGAGCACGGCGAGATAGTCGCGTACACAACCATCGTTCAGACGGTCTTCGAGAAGAGGCCGAAGGACGAGATCCGCCAGATAGTCGAATGGTGTGAGAAGGTCGGTCTGCCGACGAAGCTGAAAGCCCTCGGCGAGCCTACCAAAGCCGCGCTCAGGCAGGCCGCCGAGTGGGCCTGCGACAAGGACCCGAACGGGAAGAACATGCCGGACAAGATGAAGGTGAGCGATCTGCTCGAAGCGATCGAGCAGGTCGAGCGCGGAATCTGATCATTCCGAAGAAGACTCGGCTTGCCAGAACGGCCTTTCTATCACGCTGATCCTGTGCCTGCCGATCATCAGTCCCGCTATCGTTATCCCCGCGAAGTCGAAGATGAGGTCGCCGATCGTGTCTATGCCCGGGTGGAAGTTCGTCCATCCGAAGATGGCATCTGTGAAGAACTCGGTGAACTCGAAGAACAAAGAGACTACGACCATCGTCGCGATCGCGAATGCGAACTTCCTCCTCCCGTTCGTCTTCGGGGGACCAGTCGGGCTCAGGGTCCAGCACAGGAACGACCAGAGGAACAGCGTCATCGCGGCGGTCCCGATGAGATGCGCCCAGTTGTCGTACCAGTTCGTGTCGGAGGGGCTGTAGCCGAAGTACCCGGGCATGCCCGCGTCCATCACGACCATGAAGAACAGGAGTATGATCGCGCCGCCCGTGATGACGGCCTTCCGCTTGAGCTCGAGCAGCACCAGGGGTACCAGGATCACGAACGCGAACGAATAGGTCCAGCTCGACCAGGTCCATCCGCCTCGCTCCATCGACATCGTGAACAGCGTGAGGAGGATGATCAGGACGGACAAGGAGACGAACGGGAATCCCGCAAGGAGGGGTTTGGGTTGCTTCTTCGCCTCTCGGGAGAGCCAGGCAGACCGGTGGAGCGACCTATCACCCAGGGCGCGCATTATCCTCGAGAACCGTGCTAGGTCGGTCTCCTTCCGTTGCTCAGTCATCTTGAAACCGCTCGATGCTGATGATAGGGCGTACAGAGCTATTAGATTGCTCCCTTCGGACGCTCAAGCCAGGAGCTTCTTCTCGTATTCCTTGACTATCTCCGACCCGTGCCTGAGGACGTCCCTGTCCAAAGATGGCACTTTGTGCTCCTTGAGTATCTTCCTCGCCTCTTCCCTGGCCTCGTCCGCCATCCTGGTCGACAGGGTGGCCTGCCAGAGCTTCTTCCTCTGGTCCCTGAAAGGCGTCTCAGCCTTGAAGTTCCGGAGCGTGTGCGGGTTGGTCAGGAAAGTGTTGCCATGGCCCACCTGCTCGATCACATCCAGGGCGATCTTCTCCTTCGAGACCGTGTACTTCTTCATGTAGCCTCTGATGTCCTCCCACAGATAGGAATCCATGACGACCTGCTCCAGCGCCGCTCCCTTGGCGTGGTCGAGGCTTCCAGCACCGGACATCATGTCCGAACCCGAGAAGGTCCCCATGGCAGTCCCGAAGGCCTCGCCGAAGGCCGATTGCATGCCTGGGTCGACCGTCTCGATCCCCCAGCTGGCCACGAGGTTTGGTAGCCCGTATCGGATGGCGAACTGGGCAGCGCCCGCGCTCAAGACCGGCAACCAGTACGAGTTGTAGTCCATCACGCCGGTCTTCATGTCCATCGGAGCCGACTCCGTGCTGTAGACGAACGGTGCGCCTGGAGAGGAGATCTGCGTGATGACCAGGCTCGCCAGGTTCTCCGCGTTGATGTTCTCGATCGTCCCGGCCATAGTGATCGGGGACGACAGCCCACCGAGCGACATCGACATCGAGACGACCGGTATGCCGTGTTTCGCGAACTCCACCTGAGCTTCGATCTCCGGGCCCGCGAACGCGAGCGGAGCAATGGAGCAGCTGATGACGGAGAAGAGCGGCTTCTTCCTCAGTTGTTCAGGTCCGCCTGCGACCAGCGATGCGAGCTCGACCTGTCTCCTCGCACTCTCTACGCCGTCCGTGGCGGGGACGACATGGATGTGTTTCGTGTTGTTCTGCAGGGCCGTCCAGAGGGACTCCACCGCGAGCGCGTCCTGCGGGACGTCGGATGCGGTGACAGTCGTCCAGCAGATGTCGACAGCGTCCATCGCATCGGCCATTCTAGAGAAATTGGCTAGGTCCTTGTTCGTGGTCGGTCGGTTCCGTCCCGAGTCGATATCGCGAGTGTAGACCGCAAGACCGGTCGTCGCCAGGAGCGGATATGTATCGACCGGGACCACTTTTTCGTTCTTGGGATCCCTCGCTCCGAGCACGAGCCTCTTCGGGGCCTTCTTCAGCGCGTCCAGAACCATGCTTTCAGGGATCTTCGCAATGCCTCTCTTCTCGTCGATTGAGGCGCCTGCCTTTCCGAGCATCTTCAGCACGGATGGGCTTTTCACCATGACGCCGATCCTCTCGAGGCATCTCAAGCTCTGCTCGTGTATCAGGTCCTCTTCATCCTTGTCCAAGAACTTCAGCCGTGCCAACGCCATTCAACTGCCCCCTAGGCGGAATCGATGATGCCGAACGTGGCTAAAACCTTTCTCAATGTAGGGAGAAAGAAAACACGAGCCGGCCGGTCCAAGAGGAGCGGCCGCCGTGTAAAGCGTTGATAATGGATCTACATGTGGGCGGTCAGTCTCTTGTTGACCTCATCCCAGTTCACGACGTTCCAGAAGCCTTCGACGAACTTGCCGCGGTCGTTCTTGTAATCGATGTAGTAGGCATGTTCGAATACATCCAGGACCAGCAGCACTGTGTAAGCTGGGTAGACGTTCATGTTGTGCTTCTCGACCTGCATGATGTACGGCCTGGATGTCTGCGAGCCGAGTGTCAACGCGGCCCAGCCGGACCCTTCGACGGAGTTCGCGGCTGTGGTGAACTCCTTCTTGAACCGGTCGAAGCTCCCGAACTCCTTCACGAGCCAGTCGCCAAGCTGTCCGCCTGGCACGCCTCCGCCCTTCGCGGACATGCTCGGCCAGAACAACGAGTGCAGCGCGTGCCCTCCGATGTTCCACGACAGCTCCTTGAGCGTGCTCTTCACGTCAAAGTCCGTTTTCTCCGCTCGGGCCTTGTCCATCTTCGCCAAGATGTTGTTGGCCCCGTTCACGTATGCCGCATGGTGCTTGTCGTGGTGTATCTTCAGCTGTTCCTCGGACATGTACGGCTTGAGGGCACCATACGCGTACGGCAATTCAGGCAGG
>Ga0315282_10006117_pt1 | contig 20236 bp, 16 predicted proteins | sample YL17G07_20_MG_FD_203693 | JGI IMG/M metagenome (GOLD analysis project Ga0315282, IMG submission 203693) | Sediment microbial communities from Yellowstone Lake, YNP, Wyoming, USA - YL17G07_20 | ecosystem: Environmental > Aquatic > Freshwater > Lake > Sediment | place: USA: Wyoming | collected... | reverse complement strand
CCGTCCTGTTGGATTATGCCGGAGCCCTCGACGGGTATCACTCGGATCAGGCGCGGCTGTTTTCCCTGGGAGCGCTCCCCGAGGATCTGGTGGCGGGGTACCGGGCGTGCCTCGGCATCCTGGAGGAGGTGATGGCGGCTCTGCGTCCCGGCGTCGAGGCGAACGATGTCTTCGCCCGAGCGGCAGCCCTGGCGGGGCGACTGGGGTACGCCGATCGGTTCATGAATGCGGGGCCGGCGCAGGTTCGCTTCGTCGGGCACGGCGTGGGCGTCGAGCTGGACGAGATCCCCTACCTGGGGGCGGGGCCGAATCTGACCATCGAGGCGGGCATGACCTTAGTGCTCGGTGCCGAAAATGCGGCGACATAGGTTCCGGCTCCCTCCTCGTCCCCCTCAACCTCCCCTTCTCCCCTTGGGGGGAGAAGGAAGGGATGAGGGGTGAAACGGGGGACGGGGAGATTCTGAGAAGAATACGTCACCGTAATTGCGACCAGGAGCACTTGGCGGTAGAGCCAAACACGCCGCGGGAGCTGGTGATCCTGTGATCCAGGCGGATCACTGGAAGTCCATGAGCGGGCCTTACTCCTTCTCAAGAATGGCCGGGCGGGTAAAGCGCACGCCCGCCACTTCCATGGAAATCGTCGGGTACTGTACCGGAGGAGTGATCATCTCCGGTCCGCCGGACGTGGCGAGGATGGTATCCTCGGACTTCGTGCCGGTGATGGTGGGATTCCAGGTGAAGCCCTGATTCACCTGAATGACGTCGGGCGTCGCGGGGTGGACGCGGTAGTCCCTTTGCTGGTAGCCGATCGGCCCTCCCTGGTGGTGCAATTTCCACTCGTCGGGAAACCCTTGCTCGCGATAGGCATCCAGCCCCTTCTGCAAGACCTCCCGCGCGGGCGTGCCGGGGTGCGTATGGGCCATGAACGTGCAGTCCACAACGACGTTGGCCTCGTACTGTCTCTGCAAAGCGGCCGGCAGCTTGCCGAAGTGGACGAACCGGGTCAGACAGACGATGAGGCCCCCTTTCCGCGCATTCACGGAGATCATGAGGAATCGGTCGATCGTCCGCTCGGTGGGGATGGGGTGGCGGAATCGCCGGACCCGGTCGTCGGCCGCGACCATGAGGCCAACGGGGTCGATCCGATCCTTCCACAACTCGCGGCAAAGCCTCCCGACGACGTCTGACTCCTTCTCGCCCCGGCGGGTTTCCATCGCCACCTTCTCGACGGCGCGGGATACCCGCTCGCCCAACCAGCGGTAGCGCTCGACCTCGGGCGGCGTCAGCGAGTATCGAAGGCGGGCGATATCCTCCGCCATCAACCGCGTATCCGGAACAAACACATCGCAAGCTACCAGGCCCTTCCCGACGAGGCTTCTCAGGATGGGGGCCTCCAGATCCTCGTACCAGGAGTGCGTCTTCACGGTGAAGCCCAGCTTCTCGACATTCTCCTCCTGGATCATCCGAGGGGCCTCGACGTTGTTGCAGAGCACGAACTTGGCGTTCTCGGTGACGAGAAGGGAGGTGCCCCCCATCTCTGTGGCGAGTCCGATGGTGTTCACCCCCCCGCACGTCATCCAGGAGAAGTTGGCCTGCCGCTTGAGGAGCACACCCCTCAAGCCGTTTTGCTGCAGGAACCGCCTGACCCTGCCTTCTTTCTCTACGAGTTCGTCCATCCTGGTCATGACCCCGCCCCCTCCCCAATTCACCGTTGCATGAGTGCCACCGCGCCAGAATGCTGTGCCCGTAACTTATACCCGAAACCTTGGGAGTCAAGAGCTTTCCTCTTGGAGAGGAGAGCAGGATGGTACGGATTGAATCGAAGATAGGACACTCCGAAGAGCGGGAAAAGCTGCGTGGCGTTGACCGAGGCATGCTAGTCATGTGTGTCGCAAATCTGCCGACCTTCGCCCCGAGTCCCCTCCGGGACGCCTGGGGCCTCGTCGAGAACCGGCCGGCCTTGCTCCGGGTCGTCGCGCCGTCGGCGCTCCTCCGCGCCGTAGTCACGCCACGGGCGTGACACGGCGACCGAACCCGGCCGGCCCGCGGGCCCGGCGTCTTGGAGCGGCCCCGGGGCTCGGCTTATGCGGGCGGATTTCGGACACACATGACCAGCCGAGGATAGAGGAACAGGTTCCTGGACCAGGGATCAGGGTTGACAAGGTGTTGGCTCCCTCCTAGACTGCCGCTCGGTCCTCTGGCCTTTTCATTCCTGCCTGCGCATTTTCATCACCGGAGGCTCGCCATGCGCATTCGTGACGTGCGAACGATCCCGCTGGAGTATCCCCTGCCGCAACCTGTCTTCGACGCAAACTACACCATGGCCACAAAGCCCGCACTGGTGGTCGAGGTGGAGGCGGACGACGGCCTGATCGGCCTGGGCGAGGCCGCCCATTTCGGGGGGCCGCTCCGTTCGACCCAGACGGTCATCGAGGGCGAGCTCCGGGAGCATCTGCTGGGGGAGGACCCCCGCGAGATCGAGCGGCTGTGGGAGCGGATGCATCAGCGCGCGTACAAGCACGCGCGCGGCGGGGTGCTCGTCGCGGCGATGAGCGGGATCGACATCGCCCTCTGGGACTTGCGGGGCAAGATGAGCGGGATGCCGCTCTGGCGCCTGCTGGGGGGCTACCGCCGACGCGTGCCCGCCTACGCCACGGGCGGCTTTTACGCCGAGGGGAAGGGGATCCGCGAGCTCTGCGACGAGATGCGGGCCTACTGCCAGCATGGATTTCGCGCCGTCAAGATGAAGGTGGGGCGCAACAGCGACATCGAGGGAAGTCCCCTGCGCGCCATGGCGCATCGGGGCGTGTGTGAGGTCTCACTGGCCGAGGATCTCGCCCGGGTCCGGGCGGTCCGCCAGACGATCGGGCCGGACATCCGGCTGATGGTGGACGCCAACGGGGCCTGGGATGTCCCCACGGCCGTCAAGGTGGGGCGCGCCCTGGAGCCTCTCGACGTCTATTGGTACGAGGAGCCGGTCTGCCCGGACGACCTGGTGGGGAGCGCCGAGGTGACGGCCAAGATCACGATTCCGGTGGCAGGCTACGAGACCTGCACCTACGGGAAGGTCGGATTTCGGGACTACATCGCCGCCAGGGCCATCCACTTCGTCCAGCCGGATGTCGCCTGGTGCGGCGGACTGACGGAAGGCCTGAAGGTCGCGCACCTCGCCCAGAGCTGGAACCTGCCGCTGGCCCCGCACATCCATGGGTCGGCGATCGCGGTTGCCGCGGCAGTCCACCTGCTGGGCGCCGTCGCGAACGCCAGCATGGCCGAGATGGTCTTCCCGGCTCACCCCCTCATGGCCGACCTCGTGCGCGACCCTCTGGTGGTGGACCGGACGGGCCACATCGGGCTCAGCGACCGGCCGGGCCTGGGCATTGAGCTGGATCCCCGGATGTTGGAGAGGTACCGCATCGATCGGTAGCGGGCGAGAGACCCCCCGGGGGGCCGGGAGTGGAAAGCGAAATTTCCTGAGGGAAAGGGAGCGTCCAACCTGGATGATGTCTGGGTTTCGGCCTTGACAATGCCATCGATTGAAGCTATGTGACCGGAACAGGATATCGGGTGGTGCGGCGGCCCGGCAGTCCGGGGATCCGAGGTGGCGGGGCGCCCATCGAATCTTTTCCTGAACAGGGGACACCATGGCCATCCGTTCCCGCGACTTCCCGGCTCCCTATGCGCGGGCCCTGCGCCGGAGTCTCGCCATCATCGGGCGGCGGCTCGAGCATCCCCCGGGGCCCATGCCCCACGATCTCCGGAAGGAACTGCAGGCGATCCTTGCGGGCGATCGCCCCACCGTGGACGTCGTCTATGGAGGCGCTCAGGGTATCTGCCAGGAACCCTATGCGCGGAGCGCCGGCTACCGCATTCTCCTGTGCACCAAGACCTTCCTGCCGGAGCCGCGGTCGCCCGTCATTCGACTGCCAGCGGTCTTGTTTCATGAGCTGATTCACATCGCCCGGGGATGGGAATTGGACGCCGAGGCCTTCGAGAACGCGTGGTTCTCGGCCGCCGAGGGCGCCCGTCCCCCCGACCGAAACGATTGGACCATCTTCGAGGAGGACAAGTACGAGGGCTGGTGGGTCCGTGTGAACCCCCGCACGCGGCAGGTCGCCGACTACGCCGATCGCCTCGTCGTGACGTTCCCCAAGCCCACGCCGGCGCATGACCAAGGCGGGAGAAACTGAGGGGATCCGGTCGGAGGCGCTCAGGGTTGCAGGGGAGTTTCTGGTCAACGACCTGAAGGGAGGAAGACGATGCCAAAACCCAGAGCAACGAAGAAGGAAAAGTTGGGTGTGAAGATCGTGGTGGAGATCACGGGGCACATGCAGCGGGGCGAAGTGGATCAGTTCATGGCATCCCTCAGCAGCGTGGTGAACAACCACCTGGAGAATGGCGGGAACGGAGGAGGTTAGCGGCGCTTTCAGGGAGCCCCGGCGCTATGCGGAGGGACTGGTCTCAGGGCTCGCGAATCCCCAGGTCTTTCAGGAGGCGTGACAGGTAGGTCCGCTGAAGCCCCAGGGCCTCGGCCGCCCGGGTCTGATTCCCGTTGGCCTGGGCCAGGGCCGACCGCAACAGCTCGCGCTTGAACTGCAGCACCGCGTCGTGATAGGTGCCGGACGCCCCCTCAGGGGCCTCGTCGCTGGGCCCACCCCTGGGGATCGGCAGATCCTTCGGGCCGATTTCGGCCCCGAGGGACAGGACGACCGCCCGCTCGATGGCGTTCTCCAGCTCGCGGACGTTGCCCGGCCATTCGTACTGCGTCAGGATGGCCAGGGCAGCCGGCGAGATTGTCTTGGTGGGCCGCTTCAGTTCGGCGCTGTACTTCTCGATGAAGTGCCGGGCCAGGGGCTCGACGTCCTCTTTCCGCTCGCGGAGCGGCGGGAGGACAAGGGTCACGACGTTCAGCCGGTAGTACAAGTCCTGCCGGAACCGCCCCTCCTTCATGGCGTGGTCCAGATCGGTATTGGTGGCGGCCACGAATCGCACGTCCACCCGGATGGGCCGCGTGCCGCCAACCCGCTCGAACTCCTGCTCCTGGATCAGCCGCAGAAGCTTCGCCTGGAGCGCGGGGCGGATGTCTCCGATCTCGTCCAGGAACAGTGTCCCGCCGTTGGCCAGCTCGACCTTGCCCTGTTTTCTCTGATGGGCGCCCGTGAAGGCCCCTTTTTCGTGGCCGAACAGCTCGCTCTCCAACAACTCTTCCGAGAGGGCCACGCAGTTCACGGTCACCAGCGGACGGTCGCGTCGCGGGCTCCAGCGATGGATGGCCCGGGCCAGGATCTCCTTCCCGGTTCCGCTCTCCCCCCGCAGGAGAATGGTGGCGTTGCTGGCGGCCGCCTGCTGCGCGGTGCGCATCAGGTCCTGGATGGCCGGAGTCTCCCCGACCAGGGGGCGATCCAGGCTGTCCAGTTCGCCGTGCAGGAGCCGGTTCTCCTCCCGCAGCGAGTCCCGCTCCAGCGCCTTGTTGATCACGACTTCCAGGTGGGCGGGGTCCAGCGGCTTGGGGATGAAGTCGTAGGCGCCGGCCCGCATGGCCTCTACGGCTCGCTCCGGTGTTCCCAGGGCGGTGATGACGATCACCGTCGTCTCGATCGCCTCGCGGCGAATGGCGTGGAGAACCTCCATCCCGCTCACGCGGGGGAGCTGGAGGTCGAGGAGGGTGAGCGGGGGGGCCTCTTGGCGGAGGAGCGCCAGGGCTTCCTCGCCGTCGCCGGCGCAAACCACCTCCAGTCGCATGAGCTGAAGGCGGTCGGAGAGGAGTTCCCGGATGTCGGGGTCGTCGTCCACCACGAGGATCCGGCTGCGCGCCCTGGTCATAGTCGTCTGCCCGCCTCCCTCTGGAGTTCGATGCGCGGTTGCACCTCTGCGGCGGGGACGGTGAACACGAACCGGCTGCCGCGTCCCAACTCACTCTCCACCCGGATCCGGCCTCCGTGCAGCTCGATGAGGCTCTTGGCGATGGCCAGCCCCAGGCCCGTTCCCTGGGTCTTCCCCTGGCCGTCGCGGCGCACCTGGTGGAACTTCTCAAAAATCGCCTCCAACTCCTCGGGAGGAATCCCCTGTCCCGTATCCTCGACGCTGAATTCGATCCAGGCCCGATCGGTGGTGGGGGCATCCTCGGTGACAGAGACCTCCGTCAATTCCGCATTCCGCATTCCGAATTCCGCATTCGATAAGAGCGTCCGTGCACCAACCCTGACCCGCCCGCCGCTGGGGGTGAACTTCACCGCATTCCCGATGAGGTTGATCAACACCTGCTGAAGTTTGTCCCGGTCGGCGTACGCTTCCGACGAGGACGGGAGGACCGCCACCTCCACGGCCTTCTCTGCGGCCACCGGCCGGATGCCCTCCACCACCTCCTGAAGCAGATCCCCCGCGGACACCGCCGTGGGATGGAGCTCCACCCGTCCTGCCTCGATCCGCGATAGATCCAGGAGGTCGGTGATGAGGCGGACCAGGCGGTCCGTATTGTTTCGAACCCGGGCGAGGTAGCGCTGGAGCGCCGGGGTCACCTCCCCGGTGACGCCGTCCAGCAGGTTGTCCACCGCCATGCGGATGGCCGTGAGGGGAGTGCGTAGCTCGTGGGAGACGTTGGACACGAACTCCGACTTGAGGCGATCCAGAGCCTTGAGCTTCTCGTGAGAGGTTTTCAGGGCGGCGTTGGCCTCGGACAGGTCCCGGGTCCGCTCGGCCACCTTGGTCTCCAGGCTCAGGTTGAGCAGCTCGATCTCCCGGTAGGCGAGGGCGTTGGCGAGCGCCACAGCCGCCTGATCCGCCAGTCGCTGCAGGGTCTCCAGCGTGCCCTCGCCGAATCCCCCCTCGTGACGCCGGCCGATTCCCAGCACTCCGACGCAGCTTTGCTGCAGGCTGATGGGGACGAGGATCAGGCCCACCACGCCTTCCTCCTCGAGGATCCGTGCCTCCTGGGGATCCGCGTCCAGTGCGGGAAGGGATGGCGCGAGGATGCGGCCCTTCTCCAGGACTCCGCCCGCATGCCCCTCGCCAACCGGGATGATCCAGTCATGGATCCCTGATCCGACGGTGCCGGAACAGGCGGCGACCACGGCGTGCGCGGCATCCCGCTCGCGGTACGCCAGGAAGGCGAGGTCCGCCTCGCACAGCCGCTCTGCGTGGCGCACCAGGGTCGCCAGCACCGTCTGGAGGTTCAGGGTGGAGGAGAGTTCCCGGTCCACCTCGAAGCGGGCCCGCAGCGATTCGGCCATCCGGTTGAAAGCCTCGGCGAGTTGTCCCACCTCGTCCTGTCGGTCCGGCATGATCCGGTGGCCCAATTCGCCCAGGGCCACCGCCCGGGCGCCGCGGGATAACGCCTGGATCGGGCGGGTGAGGCGACGCGTCTGGAAGTGGGCGTAGAGGAGCCCCGAGATCAGCGTGAGCACGCCCAGGCTGAGGACGGTGTTCCGGGTCTGGCGGATCAGGCGCATCTCATCGGCGATGGAGATGCCGATCCGCGCTATCGCCCGCCGCTGGTTCAGGATCAGGACCGGCGTCGCGAAGTCGTAAAGAATCTCGCCCCGCGGCGTGCGCACCTCCTGGAAGAGCGGTGTGGTCGCCGCCAGGGCGCGTCGGGTCAAGGGATCCTGATACATTGCCCCCGTCTCTTTCACGGAGGTGTGGATCAGTACGCGGCCGTCGAGGTCGAGGATCATGGCGTAGCGGACGTCGCCCTCCCGCGCCAGGCTGTTGACCACCTGGCGCATTCCGATGAAATCATCCGCGACCAGGGCCGGCACGCTGCTGAAGGCGAAGATGGTCACCAGACGGAGGCCGTTGTCCCGCGCCGTTCCCAGGATGGCTGCCTCCTGAATCATGAGGACGGCGGGGATCAGGATGGCAAAGATCACCGCCACCAGCAGGATGGTGTGGAGGGCGAAGCGGGTCTGCAGGCGCAGCCGCCGGTATCGTTCCAGGAGGGGAGCAAACCGGCCCATGGACCTCCCGCCTCAGCGGATCTCCACGTTGACGAGCTTGTCCTGGGGTAAGCCGTAAAGGTTCAGGATCAATCCGGCCACTCGGGCGTTATACGCCGCGATGCTGATCTGGTGGTACAGAAAAAGAGCGGGCGATTCGTTCACGATCAGCCGTGTGGCATCGCGGTACAGGCGGAGGCGCCGCGGATCGTCCATGGGCTGGCGAGCCTGGGCCAGGAGGTCGTCTACCTTCGGGTTGTTGAAATGCCCGAAATTGTCCGGCGACTTGGACTGGAACAGGGGGATGAGGAAGCGCTCGGGATCGGGAGTGCTGACGAACCAGGCGTACAGGTACAGGTCGTGTTGTCCCTTCCGGCGCTCCTCGTGAAAGGACTTCCAGTCAGGAGTGCCGACCAACTCGACGGTGACGCCCACCTTGCGCAGGTCGGACCGGATGGCCTGAACCACCTCGGACCAGTCCTCAAGGGAGGCGTTGTACAGCAACCGCAACGTTAGCCTGCCTTCAACCCCCGCCTTGTGGAGGAGGCCCCGCGCCCGCCGGGGGTCGTGGGCCGGCTGCCGGATCTGCGGATCGTAGCCGAGACTGGCGGGCGGCAGGGGGCCGCGCGCCGGCAGCATGGCGCCCCTCCCCAGATAGGTGGCCAGCCGCTCCCGGTCCACGCCTCGGACGATGGCCTCGCGGACCCGCCGGTCCTGCAGGGCGGGCCGTTCCAACTGCATTCCCAGAAACCGGAGGTTGAGCCCGCCCACCTTCATCAGTCGGAGGGAGGGATTGGCCGCCAGCCGCTCGAAGAGACTGGGTGGCACCTCGGAGACGAGATCAAAGTCGCCGGCCTCCAGGCGGCTCATGGCGACCTGGGTCTCCGGGACGAAGGGGAACACCACCTGGCTGACATGGGGGTGCCCATGCCAGGATTCGGCGACCGGCGTCAGGATGATCCGGTCGCGCTCCCACTGCTCCAGGCGGAAGGGCCCCGTACCCACCGGTGTCCGCGTCAACTGGAGCCCGTTCCTCGTGAGGGCCTGGGGGCCGACGATCTTCACCAGGGCGAACTGTTGGGGCCGCGGGTACAGGAGCGTGATCGCGACCGTCTGGGGATCCAGGATCCGGACCTCCTTCACCAGGCCCGACAGGACGCGCTCGTAGGCGTTGGGCGGCGACGTGGAGTAGTAGGGCGAGCCGGCGAGGAACTGCCTTTCGTAACTCACCTTCACCGCCTCGGCGTCCAGGATCGACCCGTCATGGAACCGGACGTTGCGTCGCAGGGTGAAAGTATAGGTGAGGCCGTCGGCGCTCTCCTCCCACCGTTCGGCCAGGGCGGGCAGCATGCGAGTGCCGTCAGCGGAAAGCTGGGTCAGGGCATCGTAGAGCAGCCAGATTACCCGGTCCGCTTGCACGTTGCTGGTCTTCCCTGGGTCCAGGGAATTTGGTTCGCTGATGAGCCGGTGGACGAACGGGTGATCGGCGGCCAGGCCTGGCCCGGCGGCGATGCCCAGGGCGCAGGCCAGGGCGAGCGTCAGGAGGCCACAGGGAAGGGCCGCCCGCGCCCTGGAAGTGAGTGGGGATTGTGGACCGGCGTGTGACATGGCGTCGTCCCCTCGTGCCGAGCGCCTCGCCCCCGTGCAGGTGTTCCATCTGGCGGAACACGCCTCATTATCCATTTGGCCCCGCTTCTGTCAATCCTCAATTCGCATTGGCGGGAGAAAAGGGCCGGTGTTGGTGGGACGGATTCGGCAGGTATTGCGCGACTCCGGATGGGGGCGCAACAGGAGACGAAGAAAAAGCGGTCCCCGCGATTCAGAAATCTGGACCGCCTAGCTATCCTGCGCGCCGCTCGCGCACCGCGTTGGCCCGTGCCCGGCGGATTGGCGGCCGGCGGCACTGCGACGTATGGCCGCACGGCGTCCGATGCGAAGAGCGGCCGCGGCAACCGGGTTGATCTGTTGACTTCAGGGGAGAAATCACGTAGGGTAACGGACGGTCGGAGGCATAAGTGGCGGACAAGCCGCGGGGGGTTTACATGGCTGATGTGGCATCGCGAAAGCTGGCCGAAAGATCGGATCGAGGGGACCGCAAGGAACGAGACAAGGCGCTGGAGTTGGCTGTCTCCCAGATCGAGAAGCTGTATGGCAAGGGCGCCATCATGCGCATGGGGATCTCCGGGGCGCTGCTGCCAGTCGCGGCCATCCCCACGGGCTCCCTGGAGCTGGATTACGCCCTGGGCGTCGGTGGGGTTCCGCGCGGCCGTGTCATAGAGATCTTCGGCCCGGAAGCCAGCGGCAAGACGACCCTGGCCCTCCACATCATCGCCGAGGCGCAGAAGAAGGGGGGCGCCGCGGCCTTCGTGGACGCCGAGCATGCCCTGGACGCCAACTACGCCAGGCTCCTGGGGGTCAACATCGACGACCTCTTGATCTCCCAGCCGGACACCGGGGAGCAGGGGCTGGAGATCACCGAGGTCCTGGTGCGGAGCGGCGCCGTTGACGTGGTGGCGATCGATTCCGTCGCGGCCCTGGTGCCGCGGGCCGAGATCGACGGGGAGATGGGAGATTCCCTGCCGGGCCTGCAGGCCCGCCTCATGTCGCAGGCGCTGCGCAAGCTCACCGCGGCCATCAGCAAGTCGCGGACCTGCGTCGTTTTCATCAACCAGCTGCGCGAGAAGATCGGAGTCATGTTCGGCAATCCCGAGACCACCACGGGCGGCCGGGCTCTGAAGTTTTACGCCTCGGTGCGCCTGGACATCCGCCGCATTTCGGCGATCAAGGACGGCGAAGAGAATATCGGCAGCCGGGTGAAGGTCAAGGTGGTGAAGAACAAAGTCGCTCCACCGTTCCGCGAGGCGGAGTTCGACATTATCTACGGGGAGGGGATCTCTCGCGTGGGGAGCCTCGTGGATTTGGGCGTGACCCACCAGGTGATAGAGAAGAGCGGGGCGTGGTATGCCTTCGGCGGCGAGCGAATCGGCCAGGGGCGCGAGAACGCCAAGCGTTTCCTCCAGGAGAATCCGGCTATGGCCGACGAGATCGAGGGGAAGCTCCGGGCAGCCCTGGGCATGGTCGCTCCGCCCGAGACGGAGGTGTAAGGTCCATGGAACTGCCGGATCTGCTCAAGGTGGCGGTGGAGCGCAAGGCCTCCGACCTTCACGTCAAGGTGGGAAGCCCGCCGATCCTGCGCATCGATGACAAACTGGTCCCCCTGCTGGAGATGCCCCGCCTCGGCCAGGACGCGGTCGTGACCATGGCCGCCAGCGTGATGAACGCCAAACAGCGGGAGAAATTCAAGGAGCGCTGCGAGATCGACCTGGCCTACAGCGTCCCGGGCCTGGGCCGCTTCCGGGCCAACGTCTTCCAGCAGCGGGGGACGGTGGGGCTCGTCCTGCGCGTCATCCCCATCAAGATCCAGTCGATCAACGAACTGAACCTCCCCCCGGTCCTGGAGAAGATCGCCATGGAGCCCCGGGGCCTGGTCCTGGTCACGGGGACCACGGGCTCGGGCAAGTCCTCGACCCTGGCGGCCATGATCGACCACATCAATTCCAACCGCTCGGGGCACGTCCTCACCATCGAGGACCCCATCGAATTCCTGCACCGGGACAAGAAGTGCCTGGTCAACCAGCGAGAGGTCGGGGTGGACACCCCCTCGTTCAGCGAGGCCCTGCGGAGTGCGCTGCGCCAGGATCCCGACATCATCCTGGTGGGCGAGATGCGGGACTACGAGACGATCTCCACCGCCATCCTGGCGGCCGAGACGGGTCACCTGGTCATGAGCACGCTTCACACCCTGGATGCCACCGAGACGGTTAACCGGGTCATCTCCGTCTTCCCGCCGTACCAGCAGAAGCAGATCCGGCTGCAGCTCGGGGCGGTCCTCAAGGGGATCATCGCCCAGCGGCTCATCCCGCGGGCCGACGGCAAGGGCCGCGTGCCGGCGGTGGAGGTCTGCATCGCCACCGGCACCGTGCGGGAGTGCATCGTGGATCCGGACAAGACCCGGAAGCTGAATGACGTCATCGCGGCGAGCGTCAGCCAGTATGGAATGCAGACGTTCGACCAGTCACTGATGCTGCTGTACACGCGCGGCTTGATCACCCATGAGGAAGCGCTGCACTGGTGCAGCAATCCCGACGACTTCGCCCTGCGGGTGCGCGGCGTCACCTCCTCGGCCGATACCACGTGGCAGGGAGTGCCCGAAGACGTCCCGAAGGGCATCCCGGGGATGACGCGACTCTAGAGGGAATGCGGAATGCGGAATTCGAAATGCGGAATGAGAAGGCGCGTCGAGGGTGGGGCGCGTTGAGGAGGAGGGAAGCGGAAACCTGGTGAAGCGGGGATGGGCCAGCAAGGAGGGTAGAGCGGCGGAGCGCGCGGACCCGTGGGAGGTCGCGGTCAAACTGCTGGCCATGCGGGCCCTGACCGCGCATGAGCTGCGGCAACGCCTGGCCCGGCGCGGCTATGCCGCCGACGAGATCCAGGCGGTGGTCGCCAGGCTGGTTGCCTCGCGCTACCTCGACGACGTCCAATACGCCAGGGCCTGGGCGCATGCCCGGGCCCATCGTCATTCCGTGGGGCCGGCGCGTCTGGCGCGGGAACTCCGGTCCAAAGGCATCGCCGAGGCCGAGATCTCCCGCGCGTTGCGCGAGGCGTTCGACGAGCGGGACGCCCGGGAAGTCGCCGAGGCCGCGGCGATCCGGAAGATGAAGGGACTTCGCGACGTGCCCCCGGAAGTGGCCCGGCGGCGGTTGGGCGCATTCCTCACGCGGAAGGGGTTTGCCGTCGAGATCGTTCTGGCCCTGTGCCGGAAGCACTTCCCCCACGGCGAAGACCCGAATGCCCCAATGACAAATGACCAATGACCAATGGGTGAGACCGGCGGCTCCGGCCCGGGCGCGAGTAGGGTGGACAGCAGGATGGCAATGACGCCGAAGTCCGGCAACGAGATCCGCAACGGGTTCGTCGGCTTTTTCACCCAGCGGGGGCACACCCACGTCACCAGTTCTCCGCTGGTGCCCAAGGCCGACCCGACGCTGCTGTTCACCAATGCCGGCATGGTCCAGTTCAAAGACGTCTTCACCGGGAAGGAGAAGCGACCCTACGTCCGGGCGGTGACGGCGCAGAAATGCGTCCGGGCCGGCGGCAAGCACAACGACCTGGAGAACGTCGGCCGCACCGCCCGCCATCACACGTTCTTCGAGATGCTGGGGAATTTCTCCTTCGGCGACTACTTCAAGGACCGGGCCATCGAGTACGGGTGGGAGTTTTTGACGACGTCCCTCGGCCTGCCGGTCGACAGGCTCTGGGTGACGATCCACGAGGGCGACGCCACCATGGGCATCGGTCCGGACGAGGAGGCCCGGGGCCTCTGGCGACGCTACGTCCCCGACGCCCGGATCGTGGCGTGCTCCACCAAGGACAACTTCTGGGCCATGGGCGATACCGGCCCCTGCGGTCCGTGCTCGGAGATCGTCTATGACCAGGGGCCGGCCATGGGCTGCGGCAAGCCGACCTGCGCCGTGGGATGCGACTGCGACCGCTACCTGGAGCTGTGGAACCTCGTCTTCATGCAGTTCGAGCGAAGCGCTGACGGCACGCTCACGCCACTGCCCCGGCCGAGCATCGACACCGGGGCCGGGCTGGAGCGCATCGCCGCCATCCTGCAGGGCGCGGCGAGCAGTTTCGACACGGATCTTTTGCGGCCCATCATCGCCACGGTGGAAGACCTGACGGGCAGGCGCTACGGCGCCGACCCCAAGGCCGACGTCTCCATGCGGGTAGTCGCCGACCATGCCCGCGCGACGGCCTTCCTCGTCACCGACGGGGTGCTGCCCAGCAACGAAGGACGCGGGTACGTCCTGCGGCGCATCCTGCGCCGCGGCCTGCGCCACGGGCGCCTTCTCGGCCTGGAGGAGCCGTTCATGGCCGTGGTGACGGGGCGGGTCGTTGACCTCATGCAGGCGGCCTACCCCGAACTCGGCGAGAGCCGCGACTACGTGGCGCGGGTGACCCAGAACGAGGAAGAGCGGTTCGGTCACACCCTGCGGGTGGGTCTGAAGCTGGTCGAATCCGTCGTGGGGGAGCTCAAGACCCAGGGGACGGCGGCCATCCCGGGTGCGGAGATCTTTCGCCTCTACGACACGTACGGGTTCCCCTTGGACCTGCTGCGGGACATCGCCGGCGAGCAGGGCCTGGCTCTGGACGAGGCGGGGTTCGAGCGCGAGATGGCCGACCAGCGGGCCAGGGCCCGGGAGTCCTGGGTCGGCTCTGGAGAGGTGGAGATTCCCGCGGGCCTCAGGAATCTGACGGCGACGCTGGCCCCGGTGGAGCCGCTCTGGTACCAGGCGCATCAAGCCGAGGCGGTCGTCCTGGCGCTCCTGAATGGGGACGGTCAAGTCGTGCCAATCTTGAAAGAGGGGGAGACGGGCGAGGTGCTGCTTGACCGGACGCCGTTCTATCCCGAGGCGGGCGGGCAGGTCGGCGACGTGGGAACGCTGACGTCGGATGGGACCGCCGTGGAGGTGACGGACACCCGGCGCCCCGTGCCCAGCCTGGTGCTCCACCGGGTGCGGGTGAAGCGCGGAAGTCTCACCAGGGGGCAGACAGTCCACGCCGCGGTGGATGCGCCGCGCCGGAAGGTCACGGCCAAGAACCATACCGCCACGCACCTCCTGCACGCCGCGCTCCGGCAGGTCCTGGGGGATCACGTGAAGCAGGCCGGCTCGCTGGTGGCGCCCGATCGCCTGCGCTTCGACTTCACGCATTTCAGCCCCCTCACCGACCGCGAGATGGACCGCATCGAGGAGCTGGTCAACGAGCAGGTATGGGAGAACCGGGCCCTCCAGATCGAGGTCATGGACCTGGACCGGGCGCTTGCCCTTGGGGCCATGGCCCTCTTCGGCGAGAAGTACGGCGAGCGCGTCCGCGTCGTGACGGTCCCGGGATTCAGCCTCGAGCTGTGCGGCGGGACGCACGTCGCAGCCACGGGAGAGATCGGCCTGTTCAAGCTCGTCAGCCAGGGTGGCGTCGCCGCGGGCGTCCGCCGGATCGAGGCCTTCACGGGGCCGGGCGCCTTCCGCCACGTCAAGCACGAGGAGCAGGTCCTCCTGGAGGCGGCCGAACGGATCAGGGCGCGCCCCTTGGAGCTGTCGGAAAGAGTGGAGAAGCTCGCCGGCAGCGCGCGGGAGCTGGAGCGCGAAATCCAGCGCCTGCAAGGTCGCCTGGCGGCGGGGACGTTGGAAGGCATCCTCCGCCAAGCCGTCGAGGTGGACGGGATTCGCGTGGTGGCGTCCCTTGTGGATCTCCGGGATCCCAAGGGGATGCGGGAGCTGGGCGATCGCCTGCGGGGGGAACTGGGGAGCGGCGTGGTGGTCCTGGCCAGCCAGGCGGGAGAGCGCGTCACCTGGGTCACGATGGTGACGAAGGATCTCACCGCCAAGCTTCACGCGGGCCATCTCGCCCGGGATCTGGCGAGACTGACCGGCGGGGGCGGGGGCGGTCGGCCTGATGTCGCCGAGGCAGGCGGAAAGGATCCTTCCCGGATTCCAGAAGCGCTCGCCAAGTTGCCCGATTTGGTCCGCGATCAACTGAGCAAGCAAGGCTAAGGGACGGCTGCGCCGGCAGGGGACAGAGATAGCCCGGCTGGCCGGCGAAGGGAGGTCTTCACGTTTTTCTTGAATCCTTGCGGACTTGGGTGCTATAAGTGACTAATTTGCCTCCAGCGCGGAGTCTTCGGGTGCCGATCGAGCGGGATGGATTCGTGTTCATCCTGCCCACGCTCGGGGTAAGCGCTGTGCTGTACGCGCTGCGCTTTCCCTGGTGGGCCACCGCGATCCTGCTGCTGGCGGCCTTTCTGGCGTACTTCTTCCGCGACCCCGAGCGGGCGATCCCTCAGGGGGAGCGGCTGATAGTGGCCCCGGCGGATGGTCGCATCGTCGCCATCAAGCCCTTCGCGGACTGGAAGGGTCCGTTCGGCGAGCCGCTGACGCGCGTGAGCATCTTCCTTTCGGTCTTCGATGTTCACGTCAACCGGGCGCCAATCACCTCCGTGGTGAACGCGGTCACCCACCGGCCGGGACGATTCATGGCCGCCTGGGGTGAGGCCGCGTCGGCCGAGAACGAGCAGACGCTGATCCATTTCGCCTCCCCCGACGGGGACATCTGGGTCAAGCAGATCGCCGGCCTTTTGGCGCGCCGAATCGTGTGCCGGGTGCGCCAGGGCGTCAAGGTTGCCGCGGGCGACCGGATCGGCCTGATCCGGTTCGGATCGCGGGTGGATTGCATCCTGCCCGCCACCGCCGAGTTGAAGGTCCGTCGGGGCCAAGCGGTCAAGGGGGGGAGCACTATCATCGGGGTCATCCCGTGATGCCCCGGGTGGCAATGCAAAACGGACAACCGACAATTGGAAACCGGCCAGCCGCTTTCGTTATTGGCCGGTTGTCGGTTGTCGGTTTTCAATTTTCAATTCCCCGGAGGCCGAAGCCGGAGGGGGCGCCATGAAGGCAGGGCGGGGTGGCATGCGGCGACGGATGCGGCGGGGCGTGTACCTGCTCCCCAGCATCCTGACGCTCGGGAACCTGTCCTGTGGCTTTTACGCGCTGGTGGCGGTGTACAACGACGAGTACGTGACGGCGGCCGTGGCGGTCCTCTTGGCGCTAGTCTTTGATTATCTGGACGGCGGGGTGGCCCGGATGACGGGGGCCACCAGCGACATCGGCATCGAGCTGGATTCGCTGGCCGACTTGGTCTCTTTCGGGGTGGCCCCGGGACTTCTGGCCTACGTCTTCGCCCTCAAGCCTTTCGGCTGGATCGGAGGCCTGGCCGCCTTCGCCTTTGCCGCCTGCGGCGCGCTCCGGCTGGCCCGCTTCAACGTCCAGACCCGCAGCCTGGACAAGCGCTTCTTCGTCGGCTTACCCATTCCGGCCGCGGCTGCGGTGGTGGCCGCGTTCGTGCTGTTCATGAAGGAGTCCTCGGCGGTCGTCGTTTTCGGGCGGGAGCTGATCCCGCCAGCAGCGACGTCCGCCGGGGTCTTGCTGGGGATGTACGGGCTGGGGTTTTTGATGGTGAGCAAGATCCGCTACCGCAGCCTGAAGGGACTGGAGATGCGGAAGCGGCGACCGTTCACCATCATGACGACGCTGCTCCTGGTGCTTCTGGTCGTGGCGTCGCATCCCAGCCTGTTCCTGTTCCTGTTCTTCTCGCTGTATGCGGCGTCCGGCATCGTCCGATCGTTGCCGGCCTGGCAAAAACGACATCCCGTAGACATTCCCGAGCAGTCGGCGCCCGGCAAACACTAGGGCGCGACTGGTTGGCTGGAGGAGTCGCATCATGGCTGAGCGCATCCTGATCTTCGATACCACGCTCCGGGACGGCGAGCAGTCGCCCGGGTACAGCATGAACACCAAGGAAAAGCTGGAGATGGCAAGGCAACTCGCCCGCCTGGGCGTGGACGTGATGGAGGCGGGCTTTCCCATCGCCTCGGACGACGATTTCGAAGCGGTCAAGACCATTGCCGAGCACCTGAAGGGCGGGCCCATCATCGCCGGGTTAGCCCGCGCCAAAGACATCGACATCGATCGCGCCTGGGAGGCGCTGAAGCACGCCGAGCGCCCGCGCATCCACACGTTCATCGCCACATCCGAGGTCCACATCAAGTACAAGCTGAAGTCCACCCAGGAGGAGGTGCTGGAAGCCACCGTGGCGGCCGTGAAGCGGGCCAAGCGGTACACCGAGGACGTGGAGTTCTCGGCCGAGGACGCCCACCGGACCGACCAGGACTTCCTGTGCAAGGTGGTGGAGGCGGCCATCAAGGCGGGGGCTACGACGATCAACATCCCGGACACGGTGGGCTACGGCATCCCCTGGGAGTTCGGCCAGCGCGTCCGCGACCTGATGAACCGGGTGCCCAATATCGACCGGGTCGTGGTGAGCGCCCACTGCCACGACGACCTGGGGCTGGCGGTGGCCAACTCTCTGGAGGCCGTCCGCGCCGGGGCGCGGCAGCTGGAGTGCACCATCAACGGGATCGGCGAGCGGGCGGGGAACGCCTCGCTGGAAGAGATCGTGATGAGCCTCCGGACCCGCAAGGACCTCCTGGGATACGAGGTGGGGATCCGGACGGAGGAGATCTATCGGACGTCCAAGCTGCTCCAGTCCATCACCGGGATCAGTGTGCAACCCAACAAGGCCATCGTGGGGGCCAACGCCTTCGCCCACGAGGCGGGCATCCATCAGCATGGCGTTCTGGCGAAGCCGCTGACGTACGAGATCATGACGCCGGAGTCGGTGGGCGTTCCCAAGAGCAAACTGGTCCTGGGCAAGCACTCGGGACGCCACGCCTTCAAGAAGCGGCTGGAGGAGCTGGGCGTCGAGCTCGGCGAGGAGGACCTGAACAAGGCCTTCGTCCGGTTCAAGGCCCTCTGCGACCGGAAGAAGGAGGTGTTCGACGAGGACCTCCTCACTCTGGTGGAAGAGGAGGTCATGACGCCGGCCGAGACCTACACCCTGGAGCACCTCCAGTTCACCAGCGGGACCAACATCGTGCCCACGGCCACGGTCCGGCTCAAGATGCACGACGAGGTCTACCAGGAGTCGGGCTGGGGCGACGGGCCGGTGGACGCGGCCTACAAGGCCATCGATCTGATCACCAAGATCCCGGGGAAGCTCCTGGAATACCAGCTCCGGGCGATCACCGGCGGGAAGGATGCTGTGGGAGAGGTGACGGTGGCGGTGGAGATGGACGGCCAGCGGATCGTGGGCCGGGGCAGCTCGACCGACGTCATCGAGGCCAGCGTGCGCGCCTATCTGCACGCCATCAACAAGGTGGTGGTGGCCGGCGGAAAGAAGACGGCCAACGAACTGGAGAGGGCGCGGCGGGCGATCTAGCACTTCCTTCCGGAAATCTGTGCCATTTAGCGATACCCCCCGGGGGCGCCCCGAGGCGACGAGCTCGCGGGGCCAGCCGGGTTCGGTCGCCGGGGCGCACAGGGTCACAGAAGGAGCGAGGACACTCTATCCCCGGCGCGGCACGCCCGTTCCGGGGGCGGTGCCGCCGGAGCAAGGCTGGCCCGGTATCGACGAGGCGCGGCGCTCGGAGGGGTGGCCCCGGGGGGTATCGCAAGGGGACTTTTGTAGATTGGTAGTTGAGGAAAGGCGGGATCATGCGACGGGAGGGCTATGTGGTTGCCGTGGCGGGGGCCACGGGCGCAGTCGGGGAAGTGATGCTCCAGATCCTGGAGGAGCGGAAGTTTCCGGTCCGCCGGGTGAAACTTTTGGCGTCGGAGCGATCGGTCGGCAAGGTCTTGAAGTTTCAGGGCGAGGAGATCAAGGTCGAGCAGCTCACCAGCAGCGCTTTCCAGGGGGTGGACATCGCCCTCTTCTCGGCCGGGGCCAGCCGGAGCAAGGAGTTTGCGCCGGCCGCCTGGAAGTCCGGCGCGGTGGTGGTGGACAACAGCTCCGCCTTCCGGATGGAGCCGGACGTCCCCCTGGTCGTCCCCGAGATCAACCCGCACGCCATCGCCCAGTACACGAATCGGGGGATCATCGCCAACCCGAATTGCACCACGATCGTGACGCTGATGGCCCTGGCGCCCCTGCACCGCTACAGCCGCATCCAGCGGGTCGTCGCCTCCAGCTACCAGGCGGTCTCGGGGGCAGGCGCCAAGGCCCTGGAGGAGCTGAAACGGCAGGTGCGGGCCTGGGCGAACGGCGAGCCGCTCCCGGTGGAGGTGTTTCCCTACCAGATCGCGTTCAACGTTTTGCCACACATCGACGCCTTCCAGGCCAACGGGTACACCAGGGAGGAGTTGAAGCTCGTCGACGAGACCCGCAAGATCCTGGAGGATGATGCCATCCGAGTGTCCCCGACCACGGTTCGGGTCCCGGTCTTCACCGCCCACTCGGTGTCGGTCCATGTGGAAACGGAACGAAAGATCTCCGTCGCCAAGGCCCGGGAGCTGTTCGCCGCCTTCCCCGGCCTTCAGGTCCTGGACGATCCGGCCAACCGGAAGTACCCCATGCCCCTGTTCGCCGCCGGCCAGGACGACTGCTTCGTGGGGCGCATCCGCCAGGACCTGGCCGTTGAGAACGGCCTGAATCTCTGGGTGGTGGGGGATCAGCTCCGGAAGGGGGCCGCGCTGAACGCGGTGCAGATCGCCGAGGTCTTGATCGAACGGTACCTGTAGGCCAGCACTCACAACAGAGACAAGAGGCCTTCGCGTTGGACGCGGAGGCCTCTTTCTGTGCAATGCGGGACGCGAGCAATACGGGACGTTGCGTCCCGACGCTCCCTG
>Ga0315282_10006116_pt1 | contig 20236 bp, 14 predicted proteins | sample YL17G07_20_MG_FD_203693 | JGI IMG/M metagenome (GOLD analysis project Ga0315282, IMG submission 203693) | Sediment microbial communities from Yellowstone Lake, YNP, Wyoming, USA - YL17G07_20 | ecosystem: Environmental > Aquatic > Freshwater > Lake > Sediment | place: USA: Wyoming | collected... | reverse complement strand
TATCAGCGCCCTTCTTCTGTTCAACTGGACGAGCGCCGACAAGTCCTAATGCCCACCACTGGAACTGGAACGGGTCTTGCTTTGCCAAGGTTTCCGCATCAGGCAAAGAGACCGGTTCGCCGACAACCTTATAGGCTATCTGGTCGCCGAAGGCATCTCGTAACCGGTGTTTTATGAGTGTTACGGCAAGGTGAGTAATGTCTATCCCAATCCATCGGCGATTGAGCCGCTGCGCAACAGCGACAGCGGTGCCACAGCCGCAGAACGGGTCAAGAACCATTTCGCCTTCATTGCTGCTTGCTTTGATTATGCGCTCAAGAAGTGCTTCAGGCTTTTGCGTCGGATAGCCGAGCCGCTCAGCGGCTTGAGCCCCAATGGGCTTTATGTCATCCCATATATCCTGTAACGCAAGCCCGGGCATTTCGTCAAGATACCTCTTGTATGCAGGAACCCCGCCTGGTTTAGTCTGAACAACACGGCCTTGTCTAATGAGTTCTTCCATTTTCTCTTTTGAGTAGCGCCAGTATCGTGTAACGCCCATTACCTCATATTGAGGATTGCCCTTACTTGCCCCGCCTGGCCCTGTCAGATTGTCTAAACGGTATCTGCGTCCAGTCTGAGGTTCTACATACTTGTAAAAGGCGTCAAGGTACTTCTGATTATAAGAAAGATAAATCGGGTTCCATTTCCAATCCTCACCTTTGGTATAAAATAGGAGCACATCGTGGACGCGGCCGTGCTGCTTCCTTCCCTGTTTGGTGTCACTGTGAGCGCTGCTGCGCTTCCAGACTATCTCACTGCGGAAATTTTGCGGCCCGAACACCGCGTCCATAAGGAGCCTCAGGTGAGCACCTGCTGTCGTGTCGCAGTGGAGATATATTGACCCTGTCGATTTGAGCACGCGGCGGAGTTCCACCAGACGCGGCGCCATCATTGTAAGGTAGGCTAACATATCACTGGTGCCCAGGAAAGTCCGAAACGCCTGCATTACCTGCGAGACTCTGCCACCAGATTCCACCACTTCTGTGAACGCTCTGGCGGCAGTCCTGTCCCACTGCCAGGTATCTTCAAATGCTTTCACCTGCGCGGCTGCGCGCGTTCCGTTCTGCTCGGCGAATAGAACATTGTAATCCTCATTGCTCTTGAATGGCGGGTCAAGGTAGATGAGGTCAACTGTCTCGTCTTTTATGTATCGGCGCAGAACATCCAGATTGTCGCCGTAGTAAAGGATGTTATCGGTCATATATTGAACTCCTGTCTGATTCAACAACTGTGTAAAGTATAATCTCCGGAAGGGAATTGTCAACCGCGCGATGATTTGGAAATTGGAAAAAGTGCGGCGGGAAAAGGAAAGAAGCGAGGCCGACGGGATTCGAACCCGCAACATCCAGATCGACAATCTGGCACTCTAACCAATTGAGCTACGGCCCCAACTATAAAGTATGAAGTATAAAGGCTGAAGTATGAAGGCAAAAGTGCAAAATCAAGACGACTCAAACTTCTTGTTCTTTACTTCATACTTTATACTTCACACTTCATACTTTCCAAAGATATGGGCGATATTGGTCTCGAACCAATGACCTCCTGCTTGTAAGGCAGGCGCTCTGAACCACTGAGCTAATCGCCCTGAATTTCAGGTGTCAGGCATCAGGTATAAGCGAGTTCCTGGCGCCTTTTACCATTTATACTTATACGCGCAGAACTATGTTCTGTCAATAATGAATGTGCTCGCGAAATTCAACTACAATTCCTTTAGTGCGGATTCAATGCGGGAGAGCGCTTCCTGAAGGCGCTGGCGCGATTGCGCGTAAGAGAATCTTATGTAGCCTTTCCCGTATTCGCCGAAACAGGTGCCTGATAGACACGCGACGCCTGATTTGTTCAGGAAGTAATCTGCCAGTTCCTTGCAGGAGGAGAATTTTCTCACTTTCTGGACGTTGGGGAAAGCGTAGAAGGCGCCTTCAGGCATAACGCAGGACATCCCCGGGATTTTGTTGAGACCGTTTATGAAGAGGTCGCGTCTCTGTCTGAACTCTTTCATCATCTTTTCCGCTTCAGACTGGTCGCTGGTGAGAGCGGTGATTCCTGCGCGCTGGATAAATGCGCAAGTGCAGGAATCGGAGTTGGTCATCAATTTTGCCACAAGAAGCGCCCATTCAGGTTTCATCACTCCGTATCCGATTCTCCAGCCTGTCATCGCGTATGTTTTGCTGAAGCCGTTCAGAATTATTGTCCGTTCCTGCATTCCCGGCAGCGATGCGATGGACTCAAATTTTTTATCGTAGAGCATTCTGTCATAGACCTCATCGGAGAGGACGACGAAGTTATACTTTTGAGCCAGTTCAGCGATGCCGACTAAGTCCTCGTGTTCTAAGACGCTTCCTGTCGGGTTATTAGGCGAATTGATTATGACCATCTTGGTTTTGTCGTTCACCAGACTTTTGAACTGGTCAAGGTCAAACCTGAAGTTACGCTTTTCAAGCAGCGGGATGGGAACAGGCTTCGCCCCAGAAAAGTTGATTACAGATTCGTAGATGGGGAATCCCGGATTTGGATAAATCACCTCATCGCCTTTTTCGCAGAACATAAGTAAGGTGTACCACATTATGGGTTTTGCGCCTGAGGTGACTGCGACGTTATCGCGTGTCACCTGTATTTTGCGGGTAGTCGCGATATAGTTTGCTATGACGTCGCGCAAGTCAGGAATGCCCTGCGAGGGGACGTAATGTGTCCAGCCTTCATCAAGCGCTTTTTTAGCAGCGTCTTTTATGTATTTTGGTGTATCAAAGTCAGGCTCGCCGATTTCAAGGTGAATGATATTGCGTCCGCCTGCTTCAAGCGCTTTCGCCTTGGCTAACACATCAAATGCGGTCTCGGTTCCGAGTCGGCTCATCCTTTCAGCAAGTTTCATATCTCTATCTCCCCAATCTCCAGAATCTCCGTATCTCCTTTTCTTACACGTTCAGTTTTTTCTTTCGTGCGATTGCGCGTTTCACAGCCATTTTTAAATCGTTCACGCTCAGGTTGAAGTCATCCATAAGTTCTTCCGGTTCTCCGCTTTCGCCGAATCTGTCTAAGATTCCAATCATCTCTACAGGCACAGGGGAGTTCTGAACAATCACTTCGGCAACAGCGCTTCCCATCCCGCCCATAACCTGATGCTCTTCCGCGGTTACTACGCAGCCAGTCTCTCTGCACGCCTTCGTTATAGCCTCTTTATCTATCGGTTTTATTGTGTGGAGATTTATCACACGCACGCTGATGTTCTCGCTTTCAAGTTCTTCCGCCGCCAGAAGGGAACGATATACCATATATCCGCAGGCTATTATTGTGCAGTCTTTGCCGCTTCTGAACTGCGTCGCTTCGCCGAGAACAAACGGAGTATCTTCAGTGGTAATGACCGGCACAGGTTCTCGCCCAAACCTGATGTAGCAGGGACCAATCTTTTCGCCTATTGCTATTGTGCATTTTTTCGTCTCTATCGCGTCGCAGGGAACTGTGACTGTGAGGTTTGGCAGGCATCTTGTGGTTGAAATGTCTTCAAGTCCCTGATGAGTCGCGCCGTCTGGACCGACAGAGACGCCGCCGTGAGCGCCTCCAACTTTCACGTTCAACTCGCTGTAGGCGACAGTGGTTCGCAACTGGTCCCACGCGCGACCGGCGGAAAAGACACAGTATGTTGAGATAAACGGTATCTTGCCCGCAAGTGAGAGACCGCCTGCTATCCCGGTCATATTCTGCTCCGCTATCCCGATGCTGAAAAATCTGTCTGGGAAAACATCTTTGAATAGCGAAGCCGAAGTTGAACTTGTCAGGTCTCCGCCGAGAACAACAACATTATCGTGCCGCTTGCCCAGTTCAACCAAACCTTCTCCGTAGCCGAACCGCGTCGCCTTGAGCGGAAGTTCCCGCCCCCTTAGTTTTATCTCTGCTGTCTGCATTATCTCCTCCTGTGGAAGTTTAGCCGCCGAGTTTACTCGGCGGGTCTCCAGCATACGGCGGGCAAGCCCGCCGGCTAAAAATCTACTGCCTCAGTTTTGCAGGTTGCAACTGAACTTTCGCGCCGCTCCAGATACCGGTTCTTTCCTGTTCTCTGCGCAGTTCCTCTAACGCCTGCTTTGCCTCTTTCACATTAGGCGCTTTGCCGTGCCAGCCTGCCTGATTTTCCATAAACGAGACGCCTTTGCCCTTTGTCGTGTGCGCTATTATCACGGTTGGCTTACCCTTATTCTCTCGCGCCTTTGCCAGCGCCTTCAGCAAATCCGCAACATCGTGCCCGTTTGCGTGAATCGCGAACCAGTTGAACGCTTCAAATTTCTTGTCTATCGGGTAGATGTTCATTACATCAGAAACCCGGCCATCTATCTGCAGGTCGTTGTTGTCAACTACGGAGACAAGGTTGTCAAGATGATAGTGTCCAGCCGCCATAACGGCTTCCCAAATAGAGCCCTCATCAAGTTCACCGTCCCCGTTCAGGACATAGACGCGCCAGTTCTTCTTATCAGTTTTTGCGCCGAGCGCGAGCCCTACGCCAACCGAGAGTCCCTGACCAAGCGAACCGGTTGAGACCTCTATTCCCGGCAGCCCTTTGTTCTTTCCCGGATGCCCTTGCAGACGCGTATGGAGTTTACGCAGAGTAAGCATCTCTTCAGGCGAGTAGTAGCCTGCTCTGGCAAGAGCGGCGTAAAAGATGGGGCAGACGTGCCCCTTAGAAAGGATAAATCTGTCTCTTTCTTCCCACTGCGGGTTTTTCGGGTCATAGTTCATCTCGTTGAAGAAGAGGACAGCCATAACATCTGCTGAACTGAGACTTCCGCCGGAGTGCCCGGAGCCTGCTTCCACAAGCATACTTATTACGTCAATGCGAAGTTGCACCGCTATCTGCTTCAGTTCTTCCACGCCTTTTGCCATTCTTGCCACAGACGCCCTCCTCCTACGAAAAGGTCTCAGACGGAAAAAACTCATTTTACACCCTGGAAGGCAGTTATTGCAACAAAAATCGGCGCAGAGTTGTCGCACAATCTCTGTGAACAGGGAAGATATTCGTGAACCAGTAAAAGGCAGGATGCCGATATAGTGTGATGGGGGAATCTCTATTTGGTGAAAGCCGTAAGAGGCGGACTATGAATACGAAAGAGGTTGTGCGTGAAATAGCAGGTCTCGTTCTGCTTCTATTCGGCGTCTTTCTTTTGGTGAGTTTTGCCTCTTTCAGTCCTGCGGACCCGCCGCAGCCGCTTGCGGTCAGGGCTGGTGGCGGAATAGATAACTGGTGCGGGCGAGTCGGAGCGCATCTATCGTTTTACCTTTTCCGATACATCGGGATATTTGCTTCGTATATTGCCGCCGCTGTCTGTATGCTCTGGGGCGGGTCTCTGTTTACGAGAAGACCTGTTACTGACGGCTACTTCAAGGCGATTGCAGCCGCGCTTCTGATACTGTCTGTTGCGACTGTAGAGAACCTTCTTGTTCCGCAGTGGCTGTTTCCGACGCGGCTTGTCGGCGGCTACTACGGAACCTTTTTTGCCGATTTTCTCTCCACCAATCTTGGAGGAATCGGAGCGTATTTTGCGGTATTCAGTCTTCTCGTAATATCTTTCGTCTTCTCCACCAATCTGCTCTTCTTTGATTTCTTGAAAGATTTGTGGGTCTGGGCGAGGGGACGGGCAGGAAGCATCAGGCTGAGAGCGGCGAGAGAGAAACGGTCTGCGCTAATCCGCTCTGACGAAGTAGAACCGCGACCTGAAGAGGAGAGTGTAGAGTCAAAGACAGTCATACCCGATGAAGCGCTTCAGGCAGACCAGAAGGAACAGAAAGAGAAGGAGAGGGCGGTCAAGAAGAAAAGTTACGCACTTCCTCCACTTTCTCTACTCAATCCTGTTGAGAAATCGCCTTCAGTGGATGAGGATGAGTTGCAAGAGACATCACTTTTGCTTGAGAAGACGCTTGGGAACTTTGACATAGCGGCGAAAGTGGTCGGGACTCAGCGCGGACCTACACTGACCCAGTATGAACTTTCGCTTGCGCCGGGAGTGACTGTGAGCAGCATCTGTTCGCGGGAAAAAGACATTTCAGTCGCTCTCGGGGTTCAGAACATTAGGATTGTGGCGCCGATACCGGGCAAGAACACTATAGGCGTAGAGGTTCCCAACAGGAACAAGTCAAATGTTTGTCTGAGAGGTTTTCTTGAATCGCCTGAATTTACCAGGAAAAAGTACACTATTCCGCTATTTCTCGGGAGAGACACTTCTGGCGACCTTATCATTTCCGACCTGACCAAGATGCCGCATCTTCTTGTGGCTGGAGCGACAGGCTCGGGAAAGAGTGTCTGTCTGAACTCCATAATAATGAGCATCCTGTTCACGAGGTCACCGCAGGAGGTGAAACTGATTCTGATTGACCCCAAGAGGGTTGAGTTCAGCACATTTGAGGAAATTCCTCACCTCTATCATCCTGTTGTCAGGGATATGCGCAAAGCAGCGGATGTCTTGAACTGGGCGACGCGCAAGATGGACGAGCGATACGAGATTCTCTCTGCTACGAATGCGCGCAATATCCAGGATTTCAACTCGCTCGGAAAGGGCAAGATTCAAGAAAAACTCGCCAGTATGGAAGAAGAAAACAGCGCGAAAATCCCGGACTCTCTTCCACATATCATAATTGTCATAGATGAGTTGAGCGACCTTCTGCTTGTTGCGCGAAAAGAGGTAGAGTTGTCAATTGTTCGCCTTGCGCAGAAATCGCGCGCAGTCGGTATCCACCTTGTGGTCGCCACGCAGAGACCCTGCGTAGATGTGATAAGCGGACATATAAAGGCGAATATGCCTTCGCGCATAGCGTTCCGCGTGACCAGTATGGTTGATTCCCGGACAATTCTTGACCAGAACGGTGCTGAGTTGCTTTTAGGAAGCGGAGATATGCTTTATCAGAGTCCGGACTCTCCCGCGCTCAGGCGCGCGCAAGGAGCGTTTGTGATGCCTGCGGAGATAGAGCGCACAATCTCTTACCTGCAAGAGAGGGAGAAGCCGGAATTCAACGAAGAACTGGCGACCTGGCAGGCAGAGCCAGCGCCTTCCGAGGCAGTACCTGCTCCTGACCCTGATTCGCCCCAGCGCGATGAGAAATACTATGACGCGGTAAAACTTGTTCTGTCAGAGCAGAGAGGCTCAGTCTCTATGCTTCAGCGCAAACTTGGGATTGGCTACGGTCGCGCAGCAAGGTATATGGATTTTATGGAGGAGGATGGGATTGTCGGACCTGATAACAGTTCCAAGCCACGCGAAGTTATTATGTCGCTTGAGGAGTGGCTGACAAAGAACTCGGCCAAGGCGCAAACGTAGCCTGAAACTTTCTGATTCACATTCAGGATTCTGTTCTATTTTGCCGAAAAATTGTATAGGGTGCTTTCGCAATGTTTCGCGGTAGCCTGACAGAGAGGCGATAACCGCGCCTGATTAGGAGAAGGCGGAACTTCAGGGAATGGACTTCAAAGTTTACAGGATAGAGACGGGCGGTAAAGTGAACCTTCGCGACCACACCGCGTTCTATGTGATAAGCATAGATTGGAAGATACGCTCTTTCCCGCTTGGCGAGTTTTGCCGTCAGATAAACGAGGTCATAAAGCGGCAATCTGACCCAGCAGACGTGACGATAAGTGACATAATCTTCTCTTTGCGTTCGCCCGGCTCAGGCAGGTGAGACTCACCTTTCCCCGCTATGTGAGGATTATTCTCGTGTCCACTGCGCAGGAGCAGGGACCGGCAGGCGGGCTTACAATAAAGGGATTCACCTCAAGAGACCCAATCTGGTGAAAATCTCCAACCAGTTGAGAGATTCGCAGAATAGCGTCTTTCAACTCGTTTATGTTCACCGGTTCTTCGCCGCGAATGCCTGTCAGAAGCGGATAGCCGCGGATGGAGCGAATCATCTCATCTGCGTCCACATCAGTTACAGGATGAATTCTGAAACTGACATCTTTTAGAACCTCAACGTATATTCCACCCAGACCGAACATCATAAGAGGTCCGAAGGTAGGATCCTGCGTCATTCCGATTATTGTCTCTTTTCCGCCTTTTATCATCTTTTGCACAAGGAGAGTGTCAATCTCGGCAGGTCTGAACCTGGACTTCAGCAGTTTCAGAGCCTGGAGAAGTCCAGACTCTTCGCGGATATCCAGAATCACCCCTCCTCTGTCAGACTTGTGGGAGATTGTGGAGGAAACTATTTTGAGAACGAGAGGGAAATCGTGAACGTCTGCAAACGAGAGCGCGTCCTCTCGCGTTTCTACTCTCTTTGAGGGGACGACCTTTATGCCGTATGCCTGGAAGACCTCCTGCGCTTCAAGTATTGTTAGAAATTTGCGCCCCTCTTTTGCGCATCTGGCGAATATCTCCGAGACCGCGTCTCTGTTCACCTCAAAATGCGGTATAGTTCCGGCAGGTCTTCTGCACCACTGGCAATACTTCTCAAGCCCGGAAAGCGCTATCGCGGCTGACTCCGGATAGACGTAGTTCGGAATCTTGCTCTCATTCAACAAATCTATTCCGCCTTCTTCATCCTGCTCGCCTGTCATAAAGCAGGCGAGAATCGGTTTGCCGGGGTTCTGCCTTTTTCCTTCCGCAATCGCGGCTGCGACCTCGCGCGTGTGCAGGAATATCGGCGGAACAAATATCACAAGAAGAGAATCTACATTTTCGTCCGAGAGGATTACATCCATACACTGCTTGTACTGAAGCGCTGTGGAACTGCCAGTCATATCAACAGGATTTGTCGCAGACGCCTCGGGCGAAAGAATTTCCCTGAGTTGGTCTCTGGTCTGCGCGGAGAATGGCGCAATCTGCATACCGCGCGCAGCAAGCGCATCGGTCGCCAGTATCGCGGGTCCGCCCGCATTTGTCAGAATTGCGACGCGGTTTCCTTTTGGCAGCGGCTGCTCAGCAAACCCTTTCGCCAGATCAAAAAGTTCCTCTATTGTTGAAGCGCGCAAGACCCCGCACTGCTCAAAAAGCGCATCAACCGCCACATCCAGTCCGGCAAGACTTCCTGTGTGACTCACCGCTGCCCTCGCGCCAGCAGCGGTTCTGCCCGACTTTACAGCGATTATCGGCTTCCTGCGTGAGAGTTCGCGCGCTATCTTTATGAAGTTGCGAGGGTTTCCGAAACTCTCAAGATAAAGAAGAATAAGTTCCACATTCGGGTCGTCAGCGCAGTAATTGAGCACATCGTTTACACTCACATCTGCGCGGTTACCCAGACTCGCAAACTTGGAAAGCCCGATATTCACCTCTCTTGAATAGTCAATGATTGCCTGACCGAGCGCCCCGCTCTGAGAAATAAAGAGAGTCTTGCCCGGCAGCGCCTTCGCACTCGCAAAAGTTGTGTTCATCTTTACATCAGGGTCTGTGTTCAGCACGCCCATACAATTTGGTCCGACAAGCAGAATCCCGGCAGAGCGGACAAATCTTTTCAGTTCCTCTTCGCGCTTCGCCCCTTCCTCTCCTGTCTCTTTATAGCCGGCAGTTATCAGAACTACGCCTTTTACTCCTTTCTCTTTGCACTCCTTCATAACATCCATAACCGACTCTTTCGGGACGACAATAACTGCCAGGTCAATCTCGTCAGGCGCGTCAAGCAGGCTCTTGTAACACTTTATACTGTGAATCACATCCGCCTTCGGATTTATCGGGAAGACTTTGCCCTCAAACTCGCCTTCAATGAGGTTGTGAATTATCTCACGTCCTATCTTCCCCTTCTTTTTGCTGGCGCCAACAACAGCGATAGACCGCGGCCTGAATATCGCATCAAGTTCCTTACTCATTACAATTTACCTCTGACTGTGAGTGTTTCCGGGTAAGAATTATACGCACAGAACAGTTCTTGTCAAACTCATCCGCCGCAGAACGGAAATTACCTGTTTTCAGACATCCGCTTGAGGCGGGGCTTGCCTGTTGCCGCTGTGCGTGCGCACCGCTAAGTTTTTCTGCTCAGGCTTACCTTTGTTGTGCCGTAAGTGCGAGCGAGTTCAACTTTCTCGCCGAGCGCCTCTTCTGCGAGAGTTCCGCCCTTCCTTTCGCGAAACATCAGAGTAGCGTTCTGCGCTGCAATCTCTGAGTCAATAATCTCTCGCAAAAATCTTTTCAGTATCTGTCGTGTCTTCGCATCTTCACAGAAGGCGTAAGGCGGGTCAATAAATATGATGTCAAATGAGGCGCCCGGAAGATTCTTCATAGTCAGAATGTCAAAAGCGTCTGCTCTCATAACGGCGGCGCGCGGTTCTTCTGCGCCAGTCGGCAAAACCCTGAGTTTTCGCAGATTGTGTTCAATTATATCACAGTTACTCTTATATTTGTCAACAAACAAGGCGAACCGGGCTTGACGACTGAGAGATTCTATTCCAAACGCGCCTGTGCCGGCAAAGAGGTCAAGAATCTTGGCGCCTCCAACTCGGTCCGCAAGTATATTGAATAGAGCCACGCGCACCATATCAAGTGCGGGTCGCACTGACCCTCCGGCCGACGTATTCGGCGCGAACAGTTTTTGACCTCTGAACTCTCCGCCTGTTATCCGCAGCATAATTCTCTCTTGCTATGACCGCGTATATGCACATTATAGCAGGTTCAGGCGCTCAAAGAAATAGCGCAGCCGCCAATGTGAGCGAAAGGCTTTTGTGGCACGATTTTTGAGAGGGGCAGGATAAGGCGCAGGAGTAATTCGGGCAAAATAGCGGTTGACAGACGAGCAAATGGCACAATATAATAGTTTTTTGCGCGGAAAACTGAGCGCTCACAATGATACACCGAAAGGAGAAATTATGGACATAAAGTTCAAATGTGAGTGCGGGCAACCTCTCAAGGTCGGCGAAGAGATGGCAGGTAAAGTTGGCAAGTGCCCTTTCTGCGGCAAACAGGTTCACGTTCCTATAATCCTGGAGGCAGAGCCTGAAGATGTTCCAGTTGCTATTGCCTTTGCGCAGCCGACCGCAGAGAGCACGCTGAAGAAGCCGCCTGCAAGGCTTGTTGCGAAGCCCGGGTCTGTCCCCATAAAGGTGGAGACACACCAGACAAAACCTGCCGCAGGATTGCGCACAAGGAGAGGCGTTAGAGTTAGGGCAAGAGGCGCGGAAGAGGAGGAAGAAGAGTTTGAATCTCCTGCTGACAAAAAGATGAAACAGTTGATAATTGCGGGAGTAATCGTCGGTATCGCGCTCATTGCGCTTCTTGTATGGTATTTCGCCTCATACAAACCTGTAGCAGAGCAAGAGCGGCGCATTCAAGAGTACCAAGAGAAAGCGCTTGAGTTTAGCACGGATTTGGCAGAATTCTGCGACTCTTACGCTGGAAAAGAGACACCCTCTAATGCGGCAAAGTTCCAGGGAAAAGTCAATGCTCTCAAAGAGAAGTTTGAACAAGGACCCAGGGCTGTCACGGAAGGTCACCCCGGAATGCGCAAATACTCTTACAAATCTATGCAGACAGTTCTGAAAAAGTTGGACGATGCCTTAGAACTCGTCCAGGAGAGGGCGCAAACACCGGAGCCTGGGAAAGAGAAACTTGATAAGATAAACTCAGACTTCCAGGCAATCATCAAGGAGTGCGGTGAATTTACGCCCAGGATAGAAAAGGAAGCCAAGAGCCTCCGTGAGCGGTAGTATAGCCGTGTTTGTCTTACTTGGTCCGCTAATCTTCCTGTCGTTACCCTTTTTCAACTCTGCCGGCATAACGCAGAAAACAGGTTCCGCCTGCGCCAGCGAGGTTAACCCTGAAAAGTATTTCACTCAGGAGCAGATTAACCGCGGACGCTCATATCAACGGGAAGGGCATATCATCTATGCAGCGAACTGCGCTGTCTCTCTATTAGTTATAATTGTTTTTGTCTTCACCAATCTCTCGCGGAAACTTGAAGCACGGGTGGCGCGAATTTCCAAAAATTCTTTTACCCTTTCAATCTTGCTCTATTTTCTGATTTTCTATCTTATCCTGAGCGCGCTACTTCTGCCCCTGTCGTTTTATAGTTCCTACATTCGGGAAAAGAACTATGGTTTCGCGACTCTATCGCTCTCCAGATGGTTTGCCGATTACGCTAAATCTCTGGTGATTGGATTTATCCTGTCGTCTATTCTGGTGGTTGGTCTCTTTTCCGCAATCAAGAAGTTTCCGCGTATCTGGCACATCATCGCCTGCGCAGCGTTTACGGTCTTCATAACCCTAATGGTTTTTATCGTGCCGGTAGTTATAGACCCGCTATTCCACAGATTCACCCCATTAGCGGATGCGAATCTGAGAAGCGAATTGGTTTCGCTTGCAAAGAGTGCGGGAATTGACGCGCGGGAGGTGTTGGTTATGGACGCCTCCAGCCGCACAACCCACACAAACGCCTACTTCACAGGACTCTCTTCAACCAAACGCATAGTTCTTTATGACACGCTGATTGCGGCGCACTCGCCCTCTGAGGTGAAAGTTATTCTCGCGCACGAGATTGGTCACTGGAAGTATCTCCATATTTTGAAAGGGATTCTTATCGCGTGCGCGTGCGCGTTTGTGGCGCTGACGATTCTGCGTCTGGTTCTTCTGCGGGCAAAAAGCGATTATGAGCGAGGCGGACTTCTTCGGTTTTTGGGAGTTTCTGAACTTCACGCGCCTTCAACTTTACCGCTAATTCTGCTAATTCTCTTTATTCTCGGCGCTATATGGCTGCCTGCCCAGAACGCGATTTCGCGCCATTTTGAGCACCAGGCTGATAGGGAATCGCTTATTCTGACAGATGACCCGCAGTCTTTTATCAGTGCGCAGGTGAAACTCGCTGTGGATAATGCCTCTGATATTGTGCCTCCGGCAGCGGCGTATTACTTTCTCTACAGTCACCCGAGCGTGATGGACCGCATCGCAGCGGCAGAAGATTTTGCGGAAAGGCAGAAGAAAGAATGAAAGTGACTTACACATTCTTTGACACTGGTCTTGGCACATTATACGCAGCCGAGAGCGAACGCGGACTATGCGCGCTCTCACTATGGAGCGGGTCTGAAGAGGATTTCGTCAAATGGCTGCGAAGTTATACAGGTCGTGAGTGCGCGCGCGATGATTCGCTTGCCTGGCAACTGGTCAAATTTGTGAGGCATTATCTATCGGGTGAAAAGGCGTTCCTAAATTTCTCACTTGATACCTCGTTCGGAACAGAATTTCAGCAGAAGGTCTGGGAAGCGACGCAGAAGGTCGGATACGGAACTACCGCCACATACAGCGAGATTGCCAGACAGATTGGAAAGCCTCGCGCTGCTCGCGCTGTTGGACAGGCTTTGCGCAAGAACCCGATACTGATTGGCATCCCCTGTCATCGCGTTCTCGGAAAGAGCGGGAAACTGACAGGGTTCGCCTGCGGAGTGGAACTGAAGAAGAGACTTCTTCGTCTTGAAGGCGCTCTTCATTAGTTCGCTACTCTTGAGGAGGTTCTGTTTCCGAGATAACTTCTTCTGAGTGTTTTTCGCCGTCGTAGGTGAGAATGGTGCGTCTGCATTCAATCACAGTGTCAAGGTTAACGGGGCGGGTCCAGATTGTGAAGAGGTTCTTGAGCGCGTCTTTTGCATGGTCTATTCTCAGGTCAATGCCCTCGTGCCTGTGAATGAGAAGCAGTTCGCCGCGGTTCCTGTAGTTTCCGTCCTGCACGTATATGAGCGGCTGTCCAAAGTTGGAGAGAAGAAATAGGAGCCTTCGCTTCACTTTCTGAAAATCTCTGTCCACGATGACAAACTCGCCTTTTTCCTGGTCAAATGCGTAAGTGAAGAGTTTCTGCTGGTCGCAGAACTCCTGGTCAAAGAACTCGTCTATGAATGTGACGTCGTTGTGGATTTTTCTGGCTTCAAAGATTTTCCCACGTCCTCTGCCGAGCCCGGTGTCGGTTATCTTCTTTGTATCCCGGGATTCTTCGGACTCGTTTTCAAATCTTCCCTTGTTCTCTTCTTCTTCTATGTATTTGTAGAGTTCCACGCCGATTTTGTATGGATTTATCACGCCAGGGCGCGAACCGAGAGTGCCTGAATGGTGGTCTGCGTAGTCCACAATTTCTCCATCAGAGCACAGTTTTTCCGTCATCATTTTTGAGTGCCAGTATGTCGCCCACCCTTCGTTCATAATCTTGGTCTGCATCTGCGGAGCAAAGTAGTAACTCTCCTCCCGAATCATTGAAAGAACGTTGCGCTGCCAGCGAATAAGCGGTGCGTGCTCTATCAGGAAAAGGAGAATATCTTTTTCAGGCATCTCGGGAAAATTCATTTGCTTCTTGGCATCCTCCTCAAGAAGTTTCTGCTGCTCCTGCAGAAATTCCTTCGGGTTTATGAAGGAATCCATATACTCTTTGCTTCTGAATTTGGTCGCTCTGCGTCTGACAGTTTCTTCCAGTCGCTGCACATCCGTTTTCTTCTTTCGCAGAACAAAGGGGGAATGGATGTCAATGAGATTCTCAATTGAGAGGCAGCAATCAATAAAGTTCTCAACTGTATCAACGCCGTCAAGTTCCATATACTCGCGGATTTTTGTGGCGTGATTCGCTATCTCGTCAACCATTTTGCGGCTCGTCTTTGAGAACCAGTAGTTGTTCTTGAAAAAGTCGGAGTGGGCGTAAACGTGCGCCATAACTGTCTTGTGGTCTGTCGGTGAGTTGGAGGAGACAAGGTATGCGTAGCAGGGGTCGTTGTTTATCACGAGTTCGTATATCTTCTGAAGCCCATATGAATGCGACTTCTTCAGTTCCTCATACTCCATCCCGAATCGCCAGTGCGGGTATCTTGTTGGGAAGCCGCCATAGGAGGCTATCATATTCAGTTCATCGTAGTCAACGAGTTCAAAGATGACTTCATAGAAGTCAAGCCCGTATTCAGCCGCGACATCGCGCACCTTGTGTTTCAGTTTCAGCAGTTCTTCAGGAAATTCCAGCGGCATCAGATGCTCTCTTTCGTACTGGAGTGAAGAAAGTCCGAACGTTTTCGCGCCCTTTGCACCTCGGTGACCAGCGCTGCCGGAAAGAAGGCTGGCAGATTACGTGGGATAGACATCTATCTTGATGTGAACGCGGGTGCCTTTGCGCTCCACCTCAATTCTCACTTCCTCATTCTCGGTTCTGTTTTTGAATAGGAGCGAAACCTTATGGGCCACCTTTGACGGAACTTCCTCAATAAATTCATAATTGTGCAGTTTCATCTGCCGCTCGTAGAAACTGACAATCTCGTCAACGCGCGTGTCGCCAACAAGGTGCAACTCTGCCACCCGCAGCGAATCCGATGTGGGCGATATGTATGTGAAAGACTCTGACTCAAGATACTGGTAGCCGCCGGGAGGAATCGGAATCTCTTCATCCAACCTGTACTTTTGACTGTAACCAGGCAGCGGCGGAAGCGGCGTTCCTACACAGGCGATGCCGCAAAGCAGAAGAATAACAGAAACAAACCCTGCTGCGCACCTCATCTCTCCTCCAGGAAAAGTTAGAAAGGTTCCTTTTCGCGTATGGCAAAAATCCAGCCGTTTTTGAACCCAAGGTATATGCAGTAGTCGGATTTCCCCAGCCTGATGTCACGAGCGTCTGCCGGATTGGTCATAAAAAAGTCAACATTGGCAAAAGACTTTTTCCAGCGCAGTTCTCCCGTCTCGTTATCAACTGCCGCAATCTCCTTGTTCCGGGTTAGAACATACGAGTTCTGTCTCCCTACCAGAAGGAGTTTCACGCCTTCTTTCAGTTTCCATCTCAGTTTACCGTCTTTTCGGTCAATCGCCAGGAAGTAGTCATTGTCGGTAGGACAGTAAACAGTCATAGTCAGGTCTGTTGTCCCTGACTTTGCACTGTCAATCGCAATCGGGGACCCAACCCTGGATTCGCACGGAAACTTCCACACAGGAGTGCTGTCCGTCTTTATCGCGTAGAGATAGAAATCCTGGGAACCAACGTAAAGCCTCTTATTGTAAAGATACGGAGTTGAGGTCACAGGACCGCGGCAAGGAAAAGACCACGTGATTGTCCCACGCGAAGCGTCTGCGCAATACGCTTTTCCATCAGTGGACGCGAAGTAGATTGAAGGGTCTTCCTGACATCCTCCAGCAACGATGTCGCCGCCCGTTACATATTCCCAATCCTGTGTCAGGTCCTTCTTGTCTATCGCGCGCATACGGTCATCCCAACCGCCGTAATAAACGTGGCTGCGACTTGCAAAAGGCGGACTCGCAGCAGGCTGCCGCAACTCATAAGCCCAGACTCTGAAGCCCTCCTCTTCGTCTATGCAGTGGAGAGTGTCGTGGCACAGAACATAAATCTCATCGTAAACTGGCGGCCCGCCAGGAAGTTCTCTCTCATAGACATAAACGAACGGTTCTGCGCTGATCTCGTTGCCCAGGTCATAAACCCACTTGACAAACCCATCTTTCGCTCTAATCTTGTAAAAGTAGTGCCCTCGCGTCTGTGTGAAGATGTTGCCGTTCATAAAATACATACTCACAATTTCGCGGTCGCGAAGTCTCGTCTCCCAGAGTTGTTCAAAACCGATAGACTCCCACTCTACAGGCAGAACGGGGCGCCCTGAGCGCACTGCCTTTCCTTCTCCTGTCGGAACGTACTCCGTGCAAGAATATAAATCCTCCGGCAGAATGGCGTGCGCACCCTGCCGCCGCTCCGCCTCTGCAAACTCCTTCTCGCTCACGATGCAGCCGGCAGACACAGCCATAAGCGCTGCACAGAGGAGGCAGCAGAATTTCATTCTTTCTCCTTTCCGAGGTAATCTGCTAAATTTATTTTGTGCTCCGTCTCATAACGTTCCAATTTCTCTATCCGTTTCAGGTCTTCCTCAATTCTCAGGTTCAGTTTGTATATGAAAGGTTTTCCTTGAAGTCTGTCCATAAGGTCCTGTTTCAGATTTGCCCACGAGCCTGAATACAGTTCATCGCGCAGGGTCAAAAGAAGTCTATCCTCCGACGACAGCGATTTGACAAAACTCTCATGCCCGGACGCCATAAACCCCAAACCTCCTACTTTGAACAATTATATGCCACCTCAGCGCAAAGTCAAGCGTTTTTTCACCTGAAAATAACCACGCCTTTTCAACCTCACTGCGAATTTCCTTGACGGTTTGAGGCGCTTCTGGTAATAGACAAATTTTTGAGTCCTTCCAGGGTGTTCAAGAGGCGCTATGGCAGAGAAATCTTCTTCAGAGACCAGGTGGTACAATCTGAGCGTTTACGACCTCTTTGCACAACTGGGCTCTAACTGGGATGGGCTGACGCAGGAAGAGGCGGCAAAGCGGCTGGCGCGGTTCGGCACAAATGAACTGGCGGAAAAAAAGAAAACCTCCGCGCTCAAAATCTTTATTGAGCAGTTCAAGAGTTTTCTCATTATCCTTCTTCTCGCCGCCGTAGTGCTATCTGGTGTGCTCGGAGAGAAAATAGACGCCCTCGTAATCCTCGCCATTATTATTCTCGCGGCAGGTCTGGGATTTATTCAGGAATACAGGGCAGAGCGCGCGCTTGAGGCGCTCAAAAGGATGGCTGCTCTCACAGCCTCTGTAATCAGAGGCACAAAAGAGATAGAAGTCCCAGCCAGAGAACTTGTCCCGGGGGACATAATTCTTCTGAGAACAGGCGATAAGATTCCCGCCGATGGTCGCCTCATTGAGTCGGTGAACCTCAAAGTGGAAGAGGCATCGCTTACAGGAGAATCTGTTCCTGTGGAAAAGACAAGCGAGGCGATAGACGGGGAAGTGGGTGTGGCAGACAGGCACAACTGTGTCTTTATGGGGACGACCGCTGTCTATGGCAGAGGAACTGTGGTGGTGACCGGGACCGGGATGTCCACAGAGTTTGGCAAAATCGCCACTATGCTCTCTGAGGTTGTGGAGGAGAAGACGCCTCTGCAAGTGAATCTTGACAAGATGGGCAAGTGGATTGCTATCGGTGCTATTGTGCTGTGCTTCCTTCTCGCCGGAGTCGGGATACTGCGCGGGCACAAAGTATTGGAAATGCTTCTATGGGGGGTGAGTCTGGTCGTTGCTGCCGTGCCTGAATCACTGCCCGCTGTAGTCACCATCTCGCTTGCTCTCGGAGTTCAGAAGATGGTGAAGTGCCACGCACTGATAAGAAAACTCTCTGCTGTGGAGACGCTGGGCTGCACAACAATAATCTGCTCTGATAAGACAGGCACACTCACTCAGGACCAGATGACAGTTCGTCAAATCTACGCTGACGGCAGACTTTTTGAGGTAACCGGGGTCGGTTATGAGCCGAAGGGCGAGTTCCGTGCCGACGGAAATCGGGTTGAGCCCGGGCAGAACAGCGCGTTGCAGACTCTTCTTCTTGCCGGCACTCTCTGCAGCGATACTTCGCTTGTCCTTGATGGCGGATTGTGGCGCGTGAAAGGAGATCCGACTGAGGGCGCACTCGTCGTTGCTGCGGCAAAAGCAGGGCTATGGCAGAAGGAACTTGCGACCCAGTTTCCTCGCGTCGGCGAGATACCTTTCACATCTGAGACGAAAAGGATGACCACGGTTCACAAAACGCCTCAGGGCAGGATTGCGTATTCCAAGGGCGCGCCAGAAGTGGTTCTGAACTCCTGCGCTCACATCCTGAGCGGTGGGCGAGAAGCCCGACTTCATCGCGAGGGCAGGGAAGAGATTCTCAACAGAGCGCAGGGTATGGCAGAGCAGGCTCTGCGTGTGCTGGCTGTAGCGTATAAGAGGCTCACAGAGACTGATTCCGCCGCCACGGATGTGGAAAAAGATATGGTCTTTGTCGGTCTTGCTGGAATGATTGACCCGCCGCGCCAGGAGGTAAAAGAGGCGATCAGACTGTGCGAGCAGGCGGGCATAAAGTCTGTGATGATAACAGGCGACCACAAGTTGACCGCTGTAGCAATCGCAAAAGACCTCGGACTGCTCAAGAAAGGGGAAGCGGTTACAGGCGCAGAGGTTGACAACATCAAAGATAAGGAATTGGATTCGCGCGTGGAAGAAATAGAAGTTTACGCGCGTGTCTCGCCCGCTCACAAGTTGCGCATTGTGGAAGCACTTGTAAAGAAGGGGCACATAGTGGCTGTAACAGGTGACGGGGTCAACGATGCCCCTGCGCTGAAGAAGGCGGATATAGGCGTTGCTATGGGAATCACCGGTACCGACGTCAGCAAAGAAGCGGCAGATATGGTGCTCACAGACGATAACTTCGCCTCAATCGTCGCCGCTGTCAGAGAGGGAAGGATTATTTTTGATAACATAAAAAAATACCTTGTCTATCTGCTCTCGTGCAATCTGGGCGAGATACTCCTTTTTGCAGCGTGCGTTCTATTCAGTCCTTTTTTATATCCAGCGGGGATACCACCTGGCGCTCTTCCGCTAATCGCTGTTCAGATTCTGTTTGTCAATCTGGCTACAGATGGTTTGCCTGCCATCGCTCTCTCCGTTGACCCGCCTGAGCCGGATATTATGCGCCAGAGACCGCGACCGAAAGGGCAAACCATTTTCACCAGACCTGTCCTCAAATACATCGCAGGCGTCGGTATCTGGACAGGACTGGTCTCGCTCGCGGTCTTCTTGTGGGCGCTCCATTCGGGAAAGAGCCTCATTGAAGCCCAGTGCGTCTGCTTTGTCACTCTCATACTTGTCCAGTTTTTCAACGCGTTCAACTGCCGCTCTTTCAGCCGTTCCCTGTTCTCCATAGGTGTCTGGACCAATACATGGCTGTGGCTTGCGGTCGCTTCTCAGTGCGTCTTGCTGCTTCTCGTAGTCCATTTGCCTGTTCTTCAAAAGCCTTTTCACACTTATGCGCTTGACCGGATAGACTGGATTGTCGCCGTGGTTGCGGCATCGACCGTCTTTATAATTGTGGAGATAGCCAAACTTACCGCTCGGCTGTCAGCTTTCTGGCGAGGTGTCAGGTAACAGGTATCAGGTGTCGGCCAAGAATCCATCCTGACCTCATACCTCACGTCTTGCAGGCTTGAGAATTGAGACTTGAGGCTTGAGCAGCGAGGCTTAAGAGGAATATTCCCTTCATTCCTCAGGCCTCATCCCTCACGCCTCACGCCTGTAAGAATCCTGTAAATTGCCATTTTTAGTAACTCACACGCTAAACAGAAGTTACACGATTTTAGCCTCTCCCAATTTACAGGATTTTGCTCTGTTGAAAAGTGGGCAGCAGCAGAAAAATTCACTAACTAAGCCGCTGATCCCAACGGCAGGCGCGGCGCGGGGGAAAATAAAACAATCCCTATGTTGTGTATC
>Ga0315282_10006115_pt1 | contig 20239 bp, 22 predicted proteins | sample YL17G07_20_MG_FD_203693 | JGI IMG/M metagenome (GOLD analysis project Ga0315282, IMG submission 203693) | Sediment microbial communities from Yellowstone Lake, YNP, Wyoming, USA - YL17G07_20 | ecosystem: Environmental > Aquatic > Freshwater > Lake > Sediment | place: USA: Wyoming | collected... | reverse complement strand
TTCCTTTCTCTTTTTCTTCCATTCATTATACCATATTTCCCATTCACATAACTTTTAAATCTTACCCATAAAATCCTAACTATTGCGAATAAAAGAGATAAATGCATTCGTATAATGTGCATTATACGCATAAAGGGTTATGATATTGCAAATAGTATGCTATAAAAAAGGTGTCAACTATCCTCTCTTTGAAGAGATAAGTGTAACTGGGAATTTGAGGGATAGTCTCACTTCTTAGAGAAGAATCTCTTTATTCTATTCCAGAGATTCCTATTCTGCATCTGGGTTATCTGGGTTTCTAAGGCTTCTACTCTAGCCAGAAGCTCATTTATCATCATATCCCTTTTTGCTAGCTTGCCTAAAAATCTCTCCGGAGCTATTTCCTTTTTTGTCGGTACAATGTCTATAATTTTATGCTTCTCTAGAAAATCTTTTACTGAGGTCTGAGCTACTTCTTTAAGAACCTCGATCTCTCTTTCATCGAATTCAAGTCTATTATCTACCCTTCTTCCAACCCCAAAGCCTTTCTTCTTCAGTCGGTAGATATATGTCTTAGCTGTATTAACTTTTAATCCTGCCCTCTGGGCTACCTCTTTTAGATCCATTTTATTGAAACCGAAAAGTGAAACTTCTCATTAAAGTTTCAACTAAGTTTCAGCTATAAAGTATCATAAATACAAATATAAGTCAAACTGAAACTAAAAGTGAAACTTTCCTGTTAAATACTTATCTCTATTAAAATCCTCTTATAGATCTCTTCAAATGCAATGCTTTGAAAAGTTCATCAAAAGTGTTACAATATGAAAAAGTAAGGAGGTGAATATAAATGGCTACAAATAAACCAAGGGTTTATGTAGTGCTTGATGAACAATTATATAGCATTATTAAGCAGCTATCTGAGGATGAGGATGCATCAGTGTCTTCTGTTGTAAAAGATTTGGTTAAAGAAGCACTTGAACTAAGAGAAGATATAGCACTTTCAGAATTTGCTAAAGAAAGAGAAGAAACATTTGATAGATTAAAAGTACTATCACATGATGAGGTTTGGAAATGAGCTTTACCGTTATTTATCATCCAGATGTTAGTAAAGTAGATCTGCCAAAGATTCCAAATGATATTAAGTTAAGGATAAAAAAAGCGATAGAAGAAAGACTTATGGCTGATCCTACAAAGTACGGCAAGCCACTGAGAAAATCCTTAAAAGGTTATTGGAAATTAAGAGTTGGAGACTACAGGGTTGTTTATAAGATAGAAGGAAATGAAGTAATTGTCTTAGGCATAATTCACAGAAAAGAAGTGTACAAAAATATACACTGGAGACTATGAGGGATACTTTAAATGCGAATTGCCTCACATAAAAATCTATACCAAAATTTAGAGTGAGACAACCAAATAATATCTCGCATAGAAAATTAAATGAGGCAACACGGAGTTACAAGACCTTTTCAAGAGTTCACTGAGAAAAATATCTATCTAAAAAGATCCCAGATTAGGGATTGAAGTATGATACACGTTATATGACGGTTAAAAAAAGGAACTATGCTTACTTTTTTTCTGTAATACAAAATGTGTTATAATATAAAAAAGAGATCTTTGGAAGGTATAGGATGAAAGAAGTGAAATCTATTCAATGGACTAGAGGAGCAATTAAACATATAACAAAACATAATATAGAACCTTTCGAGGTGGAAGAGGCTCTATTTGAAGACAAACCTATTATAAGACGGGGAGGAAAAGATAGAGCTTATATTTTAGCTCAAACATTATCGGGGCGATCTGTTTATCGTTATTTCCTATCCACCTGTAAAGGGAGAGATAAGTATAATAACAGCCCGTGATATGGAAGAAAAGGAAAGGAGGCTGTATAAGAAAGGATGAAAGATTTAAAATTCAAGAATCTTAAAGAGGAAAGAGAATATTGGGATACTCACTCAATAGCTGATATATGGGATAGCCTTGAACAGATAGAGTTAAAGTTTACCAAAAAGGAGAAGCTAAAGACAGTATCGGTTCGTTTTAGCGAAGAGGAGATCTTAGAAATAAAGGATTTATCTAAACGTTACGGGATAGGTTATACAAACCTTATAAGAGAGATTGTCAGAAAAGCTATAGAAAGGTTAATCCCTATGTGAGAGGGGTAGGGGTTGTCAAGAAACTATACATATTTTAAGCTGTTCCTTATCTGATGTACTATGCAAAACTGCACCTCTGTCTCCGGAAAGACCACCTTACCGCATTCTCTATCCCTGGCAAGTTATCACTACAGAGTATAAGAATGTCTTTTACTCCTCTATTCCTTAGGTCATTTAGCACATTTAGCCAGAATTTTGCATTCTTTGTATCCGCCATCCATAAACCTAATACATCCTTCTTACCCTCAAGATCTATCCCTACTGTTATGTATACGCCTTTGTCTTTGCCTCCATCCCTTCTTTAACTTTGAAGTATATAGCGTCTATAAAGACAACAGTATAAACTTCCTCTAAAGGTCTATTCTGCCATTCTCTTGTAGTCATACCTCTTTGGTAAAGTGCTAGAATTATCTCTTCTATCCCAGATATATTTTGTCGTCTATACTCCTTCTGATAATGTTTATCTTGAGAGCCATCCACCATCTATACATAGAATGTGACCATTTACATAATCGGAAGCATGTGAAGCAAGAAAAATAGCACCATCTACTATGTCTTCTGGCCTACCCCATCTCCCCGCAGGAATTCTTTCAAGTATTTGTCTATTTCTAACTTCATCAGCAATCAATGCTTCGTTCATTTCCGTAGCTATATAGCCTGGTGCTATGGCGTTAACATTAATACCATACCTTGCCCATTCATTCGCCAAAGCTTTGGTTAACTGTGCCACTCCTCCTTTACTAGCTGCATATGCGGGAACTGTAATACCGCCCTGAAAAGATAACATTGAAGCCATATTTATTATCTTTCCCTAACCATTTTCTTTCATAATAACCGCAGAAGCCTGACTCAATATGAAGACAGTTTTAAGGTTTATATGAATGATATCGTCACAATCCTTTTCAGTGAAAACAAGAGCTGGATTTCGCCTTTGAATTCCTGCATTATTCACCAATATATCAAGTTTTCCAAATTCTTTTAATGTTTCATTTATTATCAAATTTTTTGCATTGTCTAGGTCAAATAAGTCGGCATATATTTTTAGACATCTCCTTCCTGTTTCTTTTATTAATTTTTCTGTTTCTTCAAGATTCTTTCTTGCAACAATTACTACATCTGCCCCTGCTTTAGCAAAGCCTACCGCTATTGCCTTTCCAATCCCTCTACTAGATCCAGTAACTACAGCTACTTTACCTTCTAAACTGAATAAGTCTAACATTTATTAGACACCTCCAACAGTATAGGGAATTTTTATGACTTAACATCACCATTTATACTGAAACGCCTTGTTATTTTGCAATAGCCATTGTTAAATAGATTTTGACTATTTTATTCATTAACTCTAAAAAAGAAACTTCATTACTTCTCCTTTTCCATAGGAGCAAAGGCTTTTGTGATTCTTCAACTTTTTGCATAGGTGATCTGTTAGATCATACTGCTTTACTATACAATCGACATCCTGTAGGGCTCACCTTATTTCCCCTGGATCCATTGTAACTTTAAAATCGTATAATTTTTTTTTGGGAAAAGAGATAGCAGTTTCTGTTCTTCCCCTAGACGCTAGACTTGCCTATCGGACATACTAGAAGACATCTCCCCCAACAGTATGCTTCTCTATGTTTTCTATAGCATAACTCTTTATTTACAATTACTGGTATATTAGACCAGAAGGTAGTTTCATCTAGAGATTCTGGCACAGTAACGCATTTAGTACCACAGGCATTAACACACATACTACAACTAGTACCTAGGCATACTTTTCTCTCTAACATCTCTCTAGGCTTCAAAGGTGCCTCTGTTATAGCTGACATAAAACGTACCCTAGGTCCATATTGGGGAGTAATTACTACCCCATTAAGTCCAAATTCACCTAAGCCAGCTCTTACTGCTGCATGACGATGAGAGAAGGGAGCAAAAAATCCAGGGATCTTTTCCATAATATTGGCATGGTGTGCGTATGTGGCAGGAAAGTAGACACTTTTATATCCTTTACTTTCTAGGAATAAAGCCACCCGCAAGCCTATTTGCTCTAGTAGAGTATTTACTGTTTCATAACCACATCTCCCATATATATGTTCTTGTAATAGATTTAATCGCATTTCTTGGTCAGTTATTATTTCAGAGTCTTTCAATACTGATGACCATTCAACTATAGTACTTACCAGTGGAACCCCCATAGATATCACACTTTGGGCGTTCTTAATAAAGTCTGTAGGACTATGTCCTCTGGGGGCCCCATCAAATCTATCGATAGATGCAAAGCCAATTATACCTACGCCTAACTGTTTTGCAAACTCTCTAATCTCTTTTTCTAGCTCTTCCATAGTTTCCTCCTTTATTTTAGTAAGTTTAAGGTAAGAATATCAAAACTTTTAAGGAGCAAGAGAACAAATTCTCTTGCTCCTTTCTATTATTTCTCTAAGCTTCTTATTACTTTAGAGTGACTTTTATAGTTTTAATTTCGTAAGGTTTTATAGCGAAGAGAATAGTATTCCCCTTTACTTCCAAGGCTTTTTCTTCTTCCTCTAATAGGTTCGTTTGATATGCCTTAGCTATATTTTCCCAGAGAGAAACCTGAACATCAGTATTTTTACCACTATACTCTACTAATCTAAGTATTATAGCATTAGGCTCTTTGTATGCAGGTTTCATAGCAGTTAAAATGACATCTTCTGGAGTTACTTTACAGAAACTATAACTCTGAGGAAGTTTAGAGTTTACCCCTTCTATATTACTTAGATTTGGCATAAACGTTAGTATAGGAGTATTGAATTCCCAGCCAAGTCTGTAAGCTTTAGCTTCCTTCCAATCTCCTTTATGAGGGATCATCCTAAACTTCCAGATGTACTCTCCTGGATTTTCTTGCCATACATCTCTATCTCCACAACTGTATTGAGTCCTCAAAAGGACAGGTTCTATTCTATTGTTATCAATATAGACAGTTAATGGCTGGCTAATTGCTATTATTATCCCATCACTTTCATATAAGACGTCTATCCACTTAATCACTTCACGAAAATGATATCTGTCCTTAGGTTCGAGTTCATCAGGGTTTATATTTCCCATATTGAGGATAGCCTGATCGTCTATGCCTTCCATCATTTCTGGCCATTGCATTGCATAGAAAGGCACACCATACCATGTCTCTTTATATCCATCAGAATTAAAGGGTAATGATAGTCTTAGATGTTCTTCCCTCTTACCCCACCAGTATAATCTTATTTCAAGGTCTATGTAGTCTTTGTTTCTATAGAGTGTTATCTCTTTCTTAACCTTTGAGTTGAAAATTTCTCCCTCTAAGCATAATACAGCTTTTAGCGGAGTTACCTCCTTTATGTAAAACCTTGTAGCCTCCTCATGGGTTATCTTATCACTTAGATGGTATCTAACATCCATACCTGGGTCATAGATAGAGAATAGTTTACCGAATGAGTTTTCCCCTATTATATCTTTATTTATACTCTTACTGTATAATCTCTCTATTGTATTATCCTTAGGGTTTATTTTGATATGGAAAGTATTAGTATCAACTGAGTATATACCATCAATAAAGGAGATATTAATCCAGGAAGAATTGATAGGATTATTGGCTTTACCTTCTTTTAGATAAAAGGTTTTATAGCCTAAAGAAGGAATATTATTAGCTTCGAATGTGATATGTTCCCCTTCTATTTGAGATACTACGGAATTCCCTTCTCCATCTATTACTTGAATCTCTTTATTTTTATTAGTAGCTATATCTATATTGACTATTTCATCTCTATCCCAAGTAGAAGGATTAAATACTACTATTGGAGTTAGGCCATTAAACTTAAATTCTATAAGTGAGGTTATATTGTTTAAGCCTGAATTTATAAGTGTTTCTACATAATCTATGGCTTTTATTCTAAATTCTTTCTTGATAAAGTCATTCTGAACTCCGCAGAATCCAGAATAGTTATGGTCTTGAGGAAATAATTCTGCCTTCCATGCTTCTAGCAGTTCTTCTCCAGGTCTTATCTCTGGTGCTTCTACCTCATTTCTCCAATGTCCCATCTTTTTCCACCATTCTGCCTTCTTTATTAGAGACTCTATTATTAGGTCAAAACTCTTACATATACTAAAGAGTTTCTCACAACTTAGAAGCATATTCTCTAGTTTATTGTCTAGTCTATATACTTGTGGGAAAGAACTTGTAGCTCCTCCCCAACCAAATGGCCATTCTCCTTTTATAACAGGTAATTCATCAGGATTGACTCTATGCAAGGATGAAAAGACAACAGTAGGTGAAGCTATCTTAAATTCTACCTCAGGATATTTCTTGGAAGACTCTTCTATTAGTTTATATATATCGTCATCAGGCATTACAAGGTCTCCATATCCTCCTCTTACTAAAACCCATTCAAAAGAGTCTCCTAAAGTGGATAATAGTTTATCTATATCTTCAAGTTTTTTCTTTCCGTATGAGGCTGGTGTGGCAGGCCATAAGTTGATGTATATAACTGAAGAGCCATCTGGAGATTTCCAATTGAAAGTTGTTCCTACACCCCGTGCTCTTAAATAGTAGTCTATTCCGACTTTACGAAGGATTTGAGGAACTTGAGGAGATAGTCCAGGAAGGTCAGGATGGCAAACACTCTTAGGTCTTATTCCAAATGTGTCCTGTAACCAATATATACCAAGTATATGGTGTCTTAAAATAGACTCACCTTCATGGGAATGTTCTATTCTATCTACATAGGTAGCACCTATCTCTATTCGTCCTGAATCTATTAGCTGTTTTATAAGTTCTTTCTTTTCGGGTCGCTTCTTTAGATAGTGATCTATAAAGACAGTACTCTCAATATAGTAGCAGTAGTCCTGATATTTTTGGCAGAGCTCTAATACTTTATCCATAATTTCGACCCCATAATCTAAACATCCCTTAGGTGTTCCCATCCAGAACAAATCGAGATGAGAACCTAAAGTAAAATAAACTACCTTATTCTTCATAAATACTCATTCCTCCTTATTTTAAATCTATTCTAATGGTTTTTATTTCCTTAGGAGATATCTCTAAAGAAAAAATGGATTGATTTACATTTAATACCTTTACAGGTTTATTATTTAACTTTACTTCAGAAATCTTCTTGTCAGAAAGTAGATTATCAACTCTAATTTTTGCAGTCTCTTCCCTAATAGAAGGATTGAATAATCGGATAAATAAAGAATTGTCTTCTATATAGATTGCCTCTACTGATATCTCTCCTTCAATTAATTCTAATATGCTTCTTTCTTCAGCCACACTAACAGGGCGATTAGTTTCTTGGGGGATGATACTTAAAGACTTAGGGAGATAGTTCAATTCAGTCATTAATCTTAGATTATCATTTTCTCTCCAGTGGGGTTCATTATGGGAGCTTAAAGAGATTCTATAAGTTTCTTTACCCTTTAATGGTGCACTTTTAGATAGGGCATATTCAAAAGCTCCACCATATCCAAGTATTACTGATATATCTGTTATATTCGAATCTTTTTTAACCATATAAGATGTGGCTCGATCACCTATAAGAGAAAGCCCTATATTACTTTTTTCATCAAATACTTCAATCCAATTGAGAGCTTGGAATTCAGAATTATTTGGCTTGTAAACATCATAAGGTGCATCAGCTATAACGTCTGAAAGGTTGAGATCTATAGAAGATTGGATAGATAATACTAAAAAATTATCTATCCAATCTTCTATAGCATTTAAAGTAGAACTACCTACAAGTAACTTCTCCCCAAAATCAAGAGTAATATCAAAATCAATCCTTTTTGTAGAAGGTAGAGTAACTTCCATGGAAAATGGAATACTTGAAATATCCCCCTTTATTCTCACGACAGAAGAAAAGGGTGTACTTTTTATAAGATCTACCTCCTTTATATCTGATCTGCAAGACTTTCCTAGAAGAGAGGATGTATAGAAGAAACCTTTAAGATTTATAGGATTATATAAAAGCTCTTTATTTAATTCTTTATCAAAGATACTTTTTACCCCTTCCCCTGTTATCTGAATCCTGTAAAACTCATTTTCAAGAGTAATAATTTGATTATTGATATTACTTGATACTAATTTCCCCGGGATATTATCATCCTTTGTTACTTTATTTTTTAGAAAGAAGGTAGTATATCCCAAGGAGGAAATTTTATGTATAAAAGATAAATTTACTTTTTTAATACTATTATCAAGATACTTTTCTAAGACTTCTACAAAGGCAGGTATGGTCTGGCCATTAATATCCACAATTTCTATTTGTCCAGAAAAGTTTTTCTCTGGACAGAGGACATCTTTTAATTCCACGACTCCATAATAATCCTGGGGAAGTGTATTACACACAATAACAGCTAATTCTCCTTGAGGGCAAGATATTAACGAACTCATATCCGTAAGAGAATTCTTGATTACCTCTTCTGCTAAATTCATGGCTTCCCCTGTCCAGAAGTCTACCCAGTCTGCATAGCTTTTGTCTGAGGTCCAAGCTCCAAAACTTATGGAAGCACATACCCAGGCATCGTGGTGTTGAGCCATTAAAAGTAACTTCCAGCCTTTTTCTAAATCCTCTGCAGGATATGGAATATTTGCTACTATATAGGCAATACTTGCTATTTTCTCTGCTTCTATTAATTTGTTTTCGGCTTCTCTAACTCTTTTTTGAACCTTCCCACCTAAAAGTCCCCAGGGAAATCTATATGTAAAATCATTATAAGTAAGTTTCCATACATCAGTATCCTGAGGAGAAGGTGTATTATTAAAGTATTCTTTCCAGGTAGTAAATTTAAGATAATTAGGAGAAGTCTGTAAAAGTTCAGCTTCATTAAACCATGGAATCCAAGAGGTACGAGTGCCAGGTGCGAATTTTATGAAGTCTCCCAAATTAAATGTAACAGGATTTTCGATACCCTCTTTGTAAGCCTGTCTCATAAAATTATAACTAGGATAAATATCAAGGACATAGTTATAATACTGATTAAATTCATATCTTGGTGAAGTATCTATTTTACTGCCATCAGGGCCTATCCACCATACCCTAGATTTTTTTATTGCCGGAGGATTACCAAATAATGCCCAAGTATTCTTTAATACTGCATATTTAAAATCAAAGCCATTAAGTATTTGAGGTAGCTGAGAAGTAAAACATGGTTCCTGAGCAGCATATGTTTCCAAGTTTACTCCAAATATATCTTTAATGATATCATTCCCTATTTTTATCTGACGTATGCAACTTTCTCCACTGATGGCAAAAAGTAGTGGTTGGGCATAAGTACCTCCTACTAACTCTATCTTTCCCATTTCTATATACTTCTTTATACCATTAATTACTGAAGAATCAGCTACTATTATTTGGGATCGTTCCCATTCAAATTGGGGACCATATTTTAGTTTTTCTAGGGTATAAGGTTCTATTTCTAGATTCACTTTATACTGGGGATAAGTCTCTAATAAATAGAATAGTGCTTGAAAGGATTCTCGTAAGGGCACCAATGAAGTTAAGTAATATCCTCCATGATACCCATCCGAAAAATAAAGTACTTCTTCAGAGAAAGTTTTTAAAGGAATAAATACTATAATAAGTCCTATTAAAAAAATCCATATTAACAATTTCATAAGTTTATCCCTCCTAGACTCTAATTTTTATTACCCTTTAAGTCCAGTTAGTGCTATCCCTTCAACAAAATACTTCTGAAAGATTATAAAAAGTAAAAAAACTGGTAAAAATGCCAATACCATTCCTGCTGAAAGTTCATTCCATATAATGTCGTAAAGGGTACGGCAGACAAGTGTCAAAGCCATTTGGATAGTACGCATATCTGGAGTATTAGTTACAATAATTGGCCAGAAAAGGTCATTCCATCTCCCTAAGAACTCTAGAACTGCTAAGGTAGAAATAGCTGGTGCACATAAAGGAACGAATACTTGCCAATAGATTCTAAATTCGCTAGCTCCATCAACTCGAGCGGCATCAAATAATTCAGAAGGGACTCCAAGAGCAAATTGACGGATAAGGAAAATTCCAAATGGAGCTCCAAGTCCAGGTACTATTAAAGCTAAAAAGGTATTAAGCCATCTTAGATTCTTCAAAATAAGGAATACAGGAATAAGTGTTACCTGCCCTGGTATCATTAATGTTGATAATATAAAGAGGAATAAGACATTTCTTCCTGGAAATTGGTACTTAGCAAATGCAAGCCCTGCAATAGAGGCAAGGAAAACTGTACCTAACATTCCTAATGTGGCATAAATTGTACTATTTAAGAGATACCTGGAAAAGCCTCGAAGAGTTAGAACATTAAGATAATTCTGTGGATTAAATGGATGAGGGATCCATGAGGGTGGCCATTGAAGAGCTTGTTCATATGTCTTGAATGAGGTGACTACCATCCAAGCTAATGGCAAAAGCATAGTAATTGCACCTAGAATTATTACAAGATATAGTACTCCATGTAAAATCCTATATTTCAAAGTTCTGCCTCCTTTCCATACGACCTAAACTGTAGATAAGTTAAACCTATAAGTACTATAAACAGGAGCCATGCTATAGCAGAGGCATATCCCAGCTTTAACCACTGAAATGCATTCTGCCAGAGATAAAAGACTATTACTCTAGTAGTGTGTATAGGTCCTCCTCCAGTCATAACATATATAGCATCAAAACTCTGGAAGGAGCCTATAAAACCAAGGACAGTAAGAAAAAGCAAAACAGGCCTCAGGAGTGGAACCCTGATATACCAGAACTCCCCCCACCAGTTACATCCATCAACTCTTGCAGCATCACGATATTCTGAAGGTATCCCTAAGAGTCCTGCTGCCCAGATTGTAATATTGTACCCTAAGCCCTTCCATACTGTCATAACTATTACACACGACAAAGCTAACTTGGGCTCCCCAAGCCACGCTTTAGAAGGAATATTAAAGAAACTTAAGAAATAATTTAACAAGCCAAAAGAAGGATGATATATCCAAGAAAATATTAAACCGGCAATTGTTGTAGAAAGAATAACTGGAACAAAATAAATTACTCTTGCTGTGCTTGCAAATTTAAACCATTTTTCACTAATGATAAGGGCAAAAACCAAACCTAATAAGATACCCGGAAATACTGTTCCTAGACTGTAATATACAGTAGTCTTCAAAGCCTGCCAGAGATATTTGTCTTCCAGCATCTCTTTGAAATTTTCAAGACCTACAAACTTAGATGCTACTGGATTAGCGATATTAAATTCCGTCATTGATAGCCATATAGACATAAAGATGGGGATAATTCTAAAGACAATTATTAAAAGTAAAGAAGGAAGAACAAATATATAAGCAGCTCTTATCTTGGGATCCCTAAGAGATTTTATTAAATTATTATCCTTCTGCATATATTTCTCCTCTCATAAAATCTACTATATAACAATGGGGAGAGTGATTACTCTCCCCATATCCTAGGTTCTACTTTGGTCTCTTTTGTATTATCTCTTGAATAGTCTCCTCAGCTAACTCGTCTAGAGCTTTTTTGGGATCTTTCTTCATTATTACAATCTCTTGAAGTTTAGTATTTAGCATATCCCAGAACCACTTACCTGCATTAAAAAATGCTAACTCTGCTCTTGAATACTTCATTTGTTCTTCGATTGGAGCTACTATGTCTACTGGCTTCCAACGAGGATCTTTATAACAGGATTGCCAGCTAGGCATGCCCATGAGCAAAACTCCACCATAATCTGCCATCGCTATGGCTTTATCAGGTCCACTTAAAAACTTGATTATATCCCAAGTAATATCTGGATATTTTGTCTGAGAAGACATACTCCATATGCATGCATCATACCATCCTGCTCTAACCTTGCCTTTGGGTACTAGTGCTGTACCATACTCTAAGCCCTTCTGACGAGAGAATGAATTAACCATCCAATTGCCATCTAATATCATAGCAACTTTTTGACTACTAAAAGCTTCTCTATAACCTAAGGCTCCTGGAACTCCAGGGGTTGGTGCTACCCCATAAGTTAATACAAGATCAGATAGATATTTTGCTGCCTCAACTCCTATTTCACTGTTAAATAAAGGCTTTTTAGGATCTTATTCATTATCGAAGGTCTTTCCTCTCATACTCCATAAATAACTTATCCATACTCTGTTATATTCGTCACATTGAAATCCGTATTGAGTAATTCTCCCTCCCTCATCTTTCTTTGTTAATTTCTTTGCCGCTTCTGCAAGGTCCTTCCAAGTCCAGGTTTTATCAGGAAATTTTACTCCGGCTTCTCTGAACATTCTCTTATTGTAATATAGTGTCTGGCAGCCATTCAAAGTGCTATAACCATATCTTTTACCTTTATAAGTAGTTACCTTCCATATAGCTGGGAATATATCCTTAGTGTTTATGCCATTAGACCCATCAAGATACTTATCTAGAGCGACTGGTAGCCCTTGTTCTACATATGCAGGAAGATTAGGAGTATGAATAAAGAAGAAATCAGGAGCCTGTCCTCCAGCAAAGCTTGTAGTAAGTTTCTCTCCATAACCTGTAGTAACCCACTCAATCTCTACTTTAACATCAGGATGAGCTTTGGTATATTCTTGACACCACTTGTCATACAAGTTTTCCTCTTCGGGCCATGATAACCATCGCAGCCCCCTTATAGTAATAGGAGCAGAGTATGACGTAAAGGCAAATAAGACTACTAGTAAAGTACTTAACACTAGTATCAAACTTCTCTTTTTCATAAATACACCTCCAATCTAATTTTTAGAAAATTAAACACATACTAAATAGTAATCATTCCCCCACATTTAAACCTCTTTACGCCAAATTCTAAATAGCGCTAGTAATTAAATCTAAGAACTTTTCCACCTCCTCTATTCTATTTTGTCTATCTTATATCCATATGTACCTAGACTTCGCAGTTGGATTTCCATATTCACTTTTCAACGACTTTCCCCTAAAGACTATAAGTGCTTAAGATTCATCACTATACGAAACAATATATCATAATACGATATTAATGTCAACAGATTGTTGACTCTTCAACTTTTTGCGTGGTAGGTAAACCTTCTCGGATGACAGATAATTGGACAGGCAAGGATGCCTGGCCTACCAATCCCATTAATTTTGAAGATGCGGAAGATGAAAACAATCTTCTCTATTTTAAGTTCCACGCAAAAGTTTATAGAGCCCAGATTGTTGGGAAATTATTTCCCCTCTACATTCTTTTATATTTTTCAAAAACCCTTTTTATTGGTACTCCAGCAGCTAATTCCCTTCTAGTTCCTTCTTCTCTTATTTCTACCTCTTCGGCTTTAAAAAGTACTTCTAATGCGAGCTCCTTAGGAATCACCATAACTCCATCAGAATCACCCACAATCCAATCCCCAGGATTTACTCTTATTACAGTAGTAAGACTACCAGTCACATATATTGGGACATTGATATCTTCCGCTCTCCATCTTTTTTCTGATTCTATAGGCGTAGTATATCTTAGAAAGACAGGCCAGTCAGGAATTGCCAATAATCCCTCTAAATCTCTTGAACCTCCATCTATTACTACTCCGGTAGCCCCTAATTGTTTAGCTGAATAACTCATCATCTCTCCCCAATGGCCACAAACCTGATCCTTCTCGGCATTGATCACTACGGTACACCCTGGATAAACAGCTCTAAAGGTTCCAAAATCTCTAAATTTAGGAAATGCCTCAAGATATTCATCTTTATATCTTGGTTCTCTATTTCCTCTTATTGTTAAAGCAGGTCCTGCTACATGCATTCCATATTTTATTGGTTTTATTCCTAGGGACATACACTGGTTTGGCAAACCCATATAATCTAAAACATCATAGATTGTGGCAGAAGCTATTTTAAGGAACCTACTTATCATTTCATTAATATCTATGTTCTCCATAACTTCATTCCTCCTTCTATAATTTTTACTTACCAAGATGGATACATCGCAAACCATTCAGGTCTCATAGGATCAGGAATATACTTTTTAGAAGTACTCGCTAAGCTTTTATAAAATTCATGATACTTTTCTACCTTTTCTTCATCTAAAGAAATTCCCAAACCTGGACCTTCTGGAGGTCTCATATAGCCATCCTTGTATTCTATCTTCCCTCCCTCAATCACATCATCTTTTAGATGATGGTAATGAGCATCTATAGCGTGGGTCAAATTAGGTATGGTTATAGCTAAGTGGAGCATAGCAGACAATCCAATTCCAAATTCCAAGCCACTATGCATTCCTATCCCCATCCCAAGGGCACTACACATTCTTGCTAGTACTTTTGTATTTGTAAGTCCTCCCCAATACCAGGGGTCAGAAAGGATTATATCTACAGCTCCTAATTTTACCGCTGATCCGAATTCATCAAATTCTTTAACACACATATTAGTAGCTAAAGGGATATTTACCCTCTTTCTAACCTCTGCCATCCCTGGAATTCCCCATGTAGGATCCTCATAGTACTCTAAGTCAAAGGCTTCTAATTTTTTTCCAACTGAGATTGCTGTTTCAGGTGTCCATACTGCATTCGGATCAAATCTTAGCTTTACTGAAGGACCTAATGTCTTTCTTAGTGCGGCTATTGTCTCTACCTCATAATTAGGTTCAAATACACCTCCTTTCAATTTAACGGTTTTAAACCCGTACTTATTAACTAAATCTAAAGCATGTTCTGCCATTTGTTCAGGGGTTGTCACTTCTCCCTTTCCTTCAGAATTTGGATATCTATAGAAGAGATAGGCAGATGTTGGAACTTTATCCCTTATTTCCCCCCCTAATAGTTCATATACAGGTAAGTTTGTATATTTACCTTGAAGATCTAGACATGCTATCTCTACTGGGGTAAGGATATGTGCATTTCTAGAGTAATATCCTCTCTGAGAAATCTTCATCTTAATTATTTCTAGATTAAAAGGGTCCTCTCCTATTAGAACAGATTCGAAAGATCTAAAGGTATTTTCATCTATACTTCCAATTGTTTCTCCCAAACCAACAATCGACTCATCAGTATAGAGTTTTACTATAGTTCTAGTAAATACAGTATGCACCGCATAGGAATGCCTTAAAGGTGCCTCTATAGGAATACTCACCTTTCTTAATTCTACTTTTGTTATCTTCATTCTTCTGTTCCTCCTTCAATATTAAAGAATTATCTATCGTATATTTACTAAACCACCATCTACTACAAGGGTAGCCCCAGTAATATAAGAAGCCTTATCGGAAAGTAAAAATGTTACAGTCTTAGCTACATCTTGAGGTATCCCTATCTTTCTTAGAGGAATTCTATCACTCAGATTCTTTCTACTTTCTTCTGTCCAGAATGGACGATTCATATCAGTATCTATGGCCCCTGGAGCGATAGAATTAACAGTTATACCAAAAGGTCCTAAATCTACAGATAAACATTTTACTATTACTTCAATAGCCGCTTTAATCGCTGAATATATTCCTTGAGATGGTAAGGGACTCATTGCGTTAATAGAGCTAATAACTAAGATCTTCCCGCTTCTCTGAGAGAGCATTATCGGTATAACCTGTTTCAGACAGAGGAAAAATCCTTTCAGGTTTACTGCTATCAATTTATCAAAATCCTCTTCGGTGGTATCTGCAATTCCAGCTTTTACTGTTATCCCTGCGTTATTTACGAATGCATCCACTCTCCCATATCTACTCATAGTTTCAGTGAATAGTCTAGCTATGTGTCCTTTTATCGTTACATCGCTATGTATAAATGTAGCTTTATCTTTATATTTCCCTTGAATCTCCAATCCTTCTTTTTCATCCCTCCCCCCAAATATAACATCGTAACCTTCTGTGACTAACTCCTCTACGATAGCCTTCCCTATCCCCCTGGTTCCTCCAGTAATAACTACAACTTTTGACATTGTAATACTCCTTTATTATAGAGATGGGCGTTTATAGTAATTAACCCTTGAGGGGTCAGCTTAGCATTCATTTTCTTACATACATATTCAGCAATTTCTCTTAGGCTAGCTAATCCTTTCTTTGTGCCTTCACTTACTAGCTCTTCTATTTTATATACGTAAGAATGGGATTCTTCTAAGAAAGACTTAAGTTCTTTCTTATTTTCAAGAATAGAGAAATGTCCAGTAATGAGATACGAAGGCTCTAAAGCTATTATCTTTTCTATCGAAGATATATAGTCTTCTACGTTCTCATACTGGGGCAAAGCATTATTTACTCCTTTCCAACATATACTATCTCCAGTAATGAGAGTTCCAGTCTCCCTATCCCATATAGAACACGAACCTTTAGTATGTCCTGGGGTCTCTATAATCTTCAGTACTCTATTCCCCAGATCTATCTCTAAATTTCCAGAAAAAATAATTGTAGGAAAAGTTTTCTCATCCATTTGTAATAAAAAATTAGTTATATCTGCCTGAGTAAATCCCCAGTTTTCAGGAAATTTACCTAGCAAGTTATAAAATTGAGCTATATGATTTCTCATATATGGAGCAGCCTCCATATGAGCTATAGATGGACAAGAAAATTCTTGTTGTAGAGAAAAGTTTGAGCCGATATGATCATAATGTTCGTGAGTACTAACTAGAATAAACCGACTATCTTGTCCTTTACTTTCCTCTAAGATAGCGTCTTTAATATACTTATAAGACTCTTTTATCCCTGTATCTATTATAACTATAGTATTATCCCCTTTTATAATGGTACTTCTAGTAAATATGCTTCCAAATGGTAAATCTAAAGAAATTATTCCAGGCAGCCTATTATATACTCCTAATTCCATTTGCCATAACTCCTTTCATTGAATTAAACTCTTTTTCAATTTCCTCTTTATAAGGGGAGGCAAGTGTACAGCCTACTCTTGTAGAAGTTAAAGCCCCAGCTATATTAGCATATATCCCTATAGTAGAAAGGTCCCATTTACTAAGGAGTCCATAAATAAAAGCAGCGTCGAAAGTATCTCCAGCCCCTGAAGTATCTACAATAGGTTCAGAGGGCTTATATGAAGGTATATGAATCAATTTTCCTGAATCACCTATTAAACAACCATCGGACCCTATTTTTAATGCTACTATTTTGGGCCCCATATTTAGTATCTTTTTGACATATTCTTCCTTGCTCATTTTCCCAAAAACAGAAACTGCATCTTCCATACTCAGCATTACCACATCAACTAAAGGGATTGTATGCCTTACAATCGATCTAGCTCTTTCAATAGACCATAGTGTTGTCCTTACATTTAGGTCATAAGTTACAAGCACCTTGTTTTCTTTAGCCATTTCTATTCCTCTAAATACCGCATCACAACTACTAGAAGAGATTGCCTGAGTAATACTACTGGTCTGGAATACCTTCAAATCTCTAAAAAGAAAGGCATCTACGTCTTGTGGTGAAAGATGACTAGCAGCAGAGTCCTTGCGTAAATAGATAAACTTATGTCTACCGTTATCCCTAACAATAATGTATATACCAGTAAAACTTCCCTGTTCTATAATTATAGGATCTGTGTCTACATTCTCTTTTCTCCACATCCTCAATAAAGCTTCCTCTAACAGATCGTCCCCTACTCTTGTTAAATATCCACTTCTGAGGCCAAGTCTTGAAGCAGCTACTACTACATTTGAAGTATCTCCTCCAAATCCTAGTTGAAATAGCTGTCCTGGGGAAAGTTCCCCCTCTTCTATAGCTGAAAACTCTACCATCGGTTCTCCTACACTTAATAAATCGGTCATTATCACCTCTCCCAAGAGTATACCGCATTGTAGATTATCGTTTCACAATATAAATCATACTATATGCTTAGTATTTATGTCAATAGTTTCCGACTCTTCAACTTTCCGGATGGAGAAGATAATGGGAATCTTTTCTCGCTAACTTGTCTAACAAGCCTTTTACACTAAGGAATTCTCTTATAAATAAGAATAAAGGGGAATACCTTTCCTCAAGATAGAGGTATTCCCCTTCTAAGTTCCACGTAAAAGTTTATAGAGCCTAGTCTTTCGTGTTCTTTGCAGAGTTCTAGCACTTTCAGAGAATTACTATTTGATAAAAGGAGATTTATTTAATAGATATTTCTTTTCTTGCATATCCCCACCCTAATCTTTTAGAAATCTCAACTGCTGTAGCTTTAATAAGAGGACCTAATTCTTTTTCTATACGTTCAATAGGAAGATAAAAAGCTGCTCCTGAAACACTTATTGCAGCAACTACTTCACCAGTAGAGTCGAAGATTGGGGCCCCTACACATCTAATCCCTTCTTCATTTTCGATATTGTCTATACTATACCCTAAAGCTCTTATTTTTATTAACTCTTCCTTTAGCCTCTCAATAGATGTTATAGTATTTGGTGTTTTCGGCTCTAATTTTATATCCTTTAATAAGGTATTTAATTCCTTTTCCTCCAAGTAAGCAAGAATAGCTTTACCCAAAGCAGTACAATAGAGAGGAACCCTTTTCCCCACACCAGAGGCCATATGTAGAGGTCCAGTGCCTTCAATCTTTTCGATATACACAATTTCACCATCCTCAAGTATACCAAGATGAACAGTCTCTCCACTCTTACCTCTAAGCTCCTCTAAAAGCAGTTTTGCTTCTCTTCTAACTTCAATATTCTCCAAGAGAGAACCTGATAGTTTTAAAACCTGTAAGCCCAGTTTATATACTCCACTGCTATCTATATTCTCCACATACCCTCTCTCCATTAAAGTTTTTAATATCCTATGAGTTGTAGTCTTATGGAGCTTTACTTTTTTTGCAAGCTCTTTAAGTTCAAGAGGTTTCTCTTCCTTAGATAAAGCCTCTAGAATAGTAAGTGCTCTTTCTATAGACTGAACGTAAGAAGACCTAATTTTATTTGTTCCTTTAATCTTCTCTCTATTCTTTTTCATCATAAGCCAGTTATACTATAACTCCCTTCTTTTTCTTAGTATTTATTTTACACCTTAATATTTTACAATAAATATTTCCTAAATAAAAAACAGATATCACCCAAAAATGGTTCAGGAATCTCTATAAAGCATTTAATATACTTCCTAGTATAGGTATTCAGCAAACTATCTAGGAGGTCTAGATGAAACAAGTAATATATCATGTACTAGTTCACTACATGTGATACACTTCCTCTTCGTTTATTTTCTCTAAAAACTCCTTAGGAGAAAGGTATCCTAATTCCTAATGTGGTTTTATTGAATTATATATCTCTTTTGTCCAATACTCAAGTACTCGAATTGCCTCATCAAGAATCTATCAGGAAACTAGTATTTTATAAGCCCTTTTTCCAAAACCTCCTTACCATAGCTATAATACCTTCTTTGGGAGGAGGAAGGGCTTTTGAGGTGACTAATTGGTCATAGCTTTTTCTAATCTCTGAGAGTTCTTGTAAGAGCGACTGAATATACCTTTGCATTTCACTTATCTGCCCCTGTAAGAATACTTTATCCTCTTCTAATGCCTTAATCTTTTCTAATAGGAACTGAATCTCTTGTCTATTATCATCAGTACTATACTGTTTTATTACAGATTCTCTGGAAACCTCTTCCTCAGGGATAACATATTTCCCATCAACCTTTACAGCCTTAATCTTACCATCTTTTATATATCTTCTTATTGTCTTTTCAGATACACCTAAAATCTTAGCAGCCTCTTCAATAGAGAAATTCTTTTCTTCCATATCTCCTCCTAGCTAAATTATACAATACTCTATAGACATTGTCTAGACAAACTTGTCCAGCCTAAAATTAAAAATCTAGTCTAATTCCATTTTTTGCTTGGACATAGACAACTTGGACATACTTTTGTCCAGTATAGAGGTAGCAATAATCTCTCTATTTAAGAAGACTTTTTGCTTGGACAATGTGTCCAAGCCTGGACAAAAGATGGACAATGTATCCAGAGGATCAACTATTTCTCTAGTTGCTTAATATTCACCTATAATTTCTAAGAATTCATTAATAGAGATGATCTTTATCCCTTCAAATTCTCTTAAAGATAGAATATGTCGCTTATCCCCAGAAATAATATAATCCACCTTTTCCTTCTAATGCACATTCAAGGATATGATTATCATCGTCTTTACCACTTATTACAGAGACTCTAAAATTCGGATAGACCTCAGTAGCTCTTGTCCTTATTATATCTAAAA
>Ga0315282_10006114_pt1 | contig 20240 bp, 9 predicted proteins | sample YL17G07_20_MG_FD_203693 | JGI IMG/M metagenome (GOLD analysis project Ga0315282, IMG submission 203693) | Sediment microbial communities from Yellowstone Lake, YNP, Wyoming, USA - YL17G07_20 | ecosystem: Environmental > Aquatic > Freshwater > Lake > Sediment | place: USA: Wyoming | collected... | reverse complement strand
GTCAGCGGCAGGGTCCTGATCCAATTCAAGTCCGAGGCGGGGCCCAAGACGCCGAACGAGCGTGCCGAAATGGTCCGGCAGGCAGGCGGGACGGTCCACGCCAGCTTCGACCTTGTGCCCGCCGTAGCCGCGGACTTGCCGTCGGAAGCGGTGAAGAAGCTCAGGGGCCGGCCGGAAATCGAGTCCATCGAGGCGGATGTCCTACTCTACGCCATCGGGCAGACGAAGCCCTGGGGCGTGGACCGGATCGACGCCGATCTGGTCTGGCCCGCCGGCAACACGGGCAAAGGGATCAAGGTCGCCATCCTCGACACCGGCATCGATTACGATCATCCGGACCTGAAGCTGACCGGAGGCGTCAATTACGCCGGCACGTCGCACGACGGCTATACGAGCCCATACTACTGGAACGACAACCATGGGCACGGCACGCACGTCGCGGGGATCGTCGCCGCACGCAACAACACCATTGGCGTCATCGGGGTCGCACCCGACGTGAGCCTGTGGGCGGTCAAAGTGCTCGGCGATAACGGCAGCGGCTACACGAGCGACATCATCCAGGGGCTCGATTGGTGCGTGGCACACGGCATGCAGATAGCGTCCATGAGCTTCGGCGGGGGCAGTACTTCGACGTTCAAGTATGCCTGCGATCGCGCGTACAGCCGGGGTGTGCTCCTGGTGGCCGCGGCCGGCAACAGCGGCGGGGCGGTCGAGTACCCGGGCGCATACTCTTCGGTGCTGGCCGTTTCAGCCACCGATTCTCGCAACGCTGTTCCATCGTGGTCCAGTTACGGACCTCAGGTTGACCTAGCGGCGCCCGGCGTGAGCGTATTGTCGACCTACAAGGGTGGAACCTACGCGACGATGAGCGGCACGTCTATGGCCTGCCCGCACGTTACCGGCGCGGCCGCCCTGGCGTGGGCCTCGGGGCTCACGTCCAACTGGGCGGTGCGAAGCCGGCTGCTGAGCACCGCAGAGGACCTGGGCACAAAAGGCTTTGACTACAAGTACGGATACGGCCTGGTCGATGCCCAGAGAGCTGCGGGAGTCGTCGCTACCGCGGCGGCTGCCGTGCAAGAAGCCGCACCGGTCGAGGCGACGGCGTCCGTACGCTCGATCATGTATCGCACGGAAGGCGGTAGCTCGGGCAAACTCGACCTGCTGATTGTCGCACGCGTCGAGGACGGGCAGGGAAAGCCTGTCGCGAACGCCTCAATCACGGCACAGGTGTCCCGCAGCGGCCATCAGCACTGGGCGTTGTCCGGCACGACTGATGCCGAGGGCGCAGCCACGCTCAAGATCGACAGGGCAGCGTCCGGCTCCTACGAGACCACAGTCACGGAACTGACGGCCGAGGGCTTGACCTGGGACGGCACGACTCCGCCCAACGGATTCTCCAAGTAGCGGAGCGTCACGAACCGTGTGCAGTTGGAAAGACGCACGCGGGGGCAGAGATGGTGTCATTCTGATGCGAAGCAGAAGGACCCGGCCACCGAACGGGGTTTCTCCCACTCGCAGGCCGGATCCTTCGCTTTGCTGCGCTTCGTTCAGGATGACGGACCGCGTGCACGAATCGATCGCAGCGACACGGCGCAGGCTGAGGATTGTCCCTTGCCTCTGTTAGCGGGGTTGTCTCGTGGGCGGACGGGGGCACTTGTCCACGAACTCCACGGCCTTGTCCATGAGGATCTCGCCGGTCATCTCGCCCAAGCTCGTCCGAGTGATATAGCTGTACCGCTCGAAGCTGTTCCAGTCGGCCCTCGCGAGGATGTAGCCGAACGCATCGTTTGTCAGCCCGAGCAGGAGGTTATGCTCGCCGTGCATCTTGCGCTTGAGGTAATGGCCGATGTTGGGCAGGGCCTCGCCGGGGATCGTGAGCATCTGGGCGTCGCCGAGATTGACCACGTTCACCTGTGTGGCGACGATGCCCCGGTCGTCCATCTTGAAGCCCAGCGGCGATAGCTTCACCACCGCGCGCATCGCGTCGTTCTGGATGGGGAACTCGATCGTGGTGTTCGCACAGAATAGAATCGGGTTTTCCTGAACAGGGGCGTCGGCAATGATGCGCAGGGCCTCGTCGGCCAGCAGGCTGCCGATGCGGATGCACTCGTCCCACGTCTGAATGTCCTTGCCGTTTGGCCCGCGGCAATCGGCGGTCACCATGCCACCGAGCGCGCTATTCATGAAGATGCCCGTGCCGGCCTTTCGCTCCTCGATCCGGTCGTACAGCGGCCCGACAAAATCGGGGCTCATGATCTTCTGGTCGGGCCCGATGATCTCCGGATGGCACGCATAGTTGACAAAGGTCGCGATCGGCTTCGAGTCGGCGCCGAGGAACTGGATCACGTGGCAGCGGGGATCGTACAACTTCTCGGCATAGTAGTTGTAGGCGATCTTGCCGCGAGCCTGGCCGGTGGCGATCTTCACCTTGGCCGATTGCAGATTGCCCGCGGCGTCATTGATCGCTTCGGCAAGCTTCGCGCACACGCTGTTGAGATACTCGACATCGCAGGCGGTCTTGCCGCCGGCATCGGGGAAGCCGTAGCAGTCCGGGGCGCTATGGTTGTGCGTGGCGCCAATGAGGATGTTCTCAGCGGGGATGCCTTTCACCTGGCTGCGAACCTTGTTGCCCAGCACGCTTGGAAAGCCCAGGAAGTCCGTGCTGCAGATGGCGACGCGCGTGTTGCCGTTTTCGAGCACCAGCGCGCGGACGGTGAGCTTGCCGATCTTCTTCGTCACCGGCTCCGAGGGTCCCATGCCGCCGGAGACGGGCAGCAGCTTTTCCGGCGTGACATCGCGCGCGGCAGTCGCCGCCCGAAACGCGCCCCACGCCGGGCCGCTCAGCAGGAGACACAGTACTACCGCCGACATGAGGAATCTCGCGGCGCAGAGGTGCGTGCTCCGTGCTATGGCGCGTGAGTGTCCGGGTGGCAGCGTCAAGCGCAGCTTGGCGATGGATTCTACGGATAGAGGAAAACCATCGCCAAGGCCTTTGGCCTTGACGCCGCCACCCGATGTTGCACAGACTCCTGTTGGAGTGCCTCTTGTACCCATACCGTTTTCCTCCTGTTCGCTATCACCATAACCCAATATGCCTTGAAGGTGTGTGGAAAGTCGGTTCATCGTAGCATGCACATCTTGCCCATGTGTCGCAGGGCCATCCTGGCCCTGCCAAGCACCAGTCTTCTTCACGGGCGAGACGCCCGTGATACACACGGGCAAGATACCCGTGCTACGTTCACACATCCACCTATAGCCGCATGAAATCTCCGAGCGTTTGCACGTGGCTGTTTCTCTGGTTGGAAGCCGGCTTGGCGTCGGGCTTGGCAGCACCTCTTGCGACAGGTGCGGATTTGCCCGCCGGCTTGCTCACCGGTTTGGCCTTTGTCGGGTCCTTCATCGTCAGGCTGATTCGCTTCTTCACGAGATCGACTTCGAGGACCGTGACCATCACCTTCTGATGGACTTTGACGACCTCGGCCGGGTCTTTTACGAAGCGGTCCGCCATCTGGCTGACGTGCACGAGGCCGTCCTGGTGGACGCCGATATCGACAAAGGCCCCGAAGGCGGTCACGTTCGTGACGATCCCGGGCAGCCTCATGCCGGGCTTGATGTCCTCCATCTTGTTGACGCCCTCGGCGAAGCTGAAGATCTCGAACTGCTGGCGGGGGTCGCGCCCGGGCTTGGCCAGCTCCTGCATGATGTCATTCAAGGTTGGCAGGCCGACCGTGTCGCTGACGTAGCTTTCCAGACGCACCTTCTTGCGGAGCGGCTCATTCGTCATCAGGTCCGCCACCGAGCAGCTTGCGTCCGCCGCCATCTTATCCACGACGTGATAGCTCTCCGGATGGACGGCGCTGGCATCGAGCGGGTTGGCGGCCTCGCGAATCCGCAGGAAGCCCGCCGCCTGCTCGAAGGCCTTGGCACCGAGGCGGGGGACCTGCGTCAGGTCGCGGCGTGATCTGAACGGACCGTTCTCATTTCGATAGGCGATGATGTTCTGCGCCAGTTGCGGGCCGAGCCCCGAGACATATTGCAGCAGTTGCTTACTGGCCGTATTGACCTCGACGCCGACATTGTTGACGCAACTGACGACCACGTCGTCGAGGCTGTGTCGCAACAGCGGCTGGTCCACATCGTGCTGGTACTGGCCGACCCCGATGGACTTCGGATCGATCTTGACCAGTTCCGCCAACGGGTCCATGAGCCTTCGCCCGATGGAGACGGCGCCGCGGACCGTCACATCCTGGTCGGGGAACTCCTCGCGGGCCACTTCCGACGCCGAGTAAATCGACGCACCGCTCTCGTTGACCATCACGACCGGGATAGTCCGCGAGAACTTGAGACCTTTAACGAACGCCTCGGTCTCGCGGCCGGCCGTGCCGTTGCCGATCGCGATCACCTCGATATCGAACTTCTCGCACAACTCGACCATCTTGGCCGCGTCAGCCGTGGCCAGCCGCTCGCTCTGGTGCGGAAAGACCACGTCGTGGTGTTTCAATTGGCCCTGGCGGTCGAGACACACGACCTTGCAGCCCGTGCGAAAGCCCGGGTCGATGGCCAGAATGTTCTTCTGGCCCAGCGGCGGGGTGAGCAGGAGCTGCCTCAGGTTCTCCGCAAACACCCGGATCGCCTCCTCGTCCGCCCGCAGCTTCGTCGCCGCGAGAATCTCCGTCTCCATCGACGGCGACAGGAGCCTCTTGTAGCTATCGGTCACCGCTTCCTGCACGAGCGTTGAACAAGCCGAGCGGCCCTTCACGAACAAGCCTTCGAGAATCAATACGGCTTTCTCGTCCGTCACGACCACTTGCAGCCGCAGGAAGCCCTCCTCCCGGCCTCGCCGCATCGCGAGAATCCTGTGCGACGGCGCCTTGGCGACCGGCTCCTCCCACTTGAAATAATCCTCATACTTGATGCCGTCGGTTTCCTTGCCAGGCACAACCTGCGAGCTGAGCTTGCCCTCGGTCTGGAATAACTCGCGCACGTTAGCTCTCGCCTGCTGGTCCTCATTCACCGACTCGGCGATGATGTCCTCTGCGCCGGCCAGAGCCTCCTCGACCGATGCGACGCCTTTTTCCGCGTCGACGAATCCGGCGGCCTGGGCTGCCGGGTCCACCGTCGGGTCCTGGGCAAAGATCAAATCCGCCAGCGGCTGGAGTCCTTTCTCGCGGGCGATAGTGGCGCGCGTCCGCCGCTTCGGCCGGTAGGGCAGGTAGACGTCTTCAAGCACCGCCATCGTCTCGGCCTGCAAGACTTTCTCCTTGAGCTCGTCCGTGAGCAGTCCCCGCTCTTCGAGCGATTTGATGACGGCGTCGCGGCGGTCGTCGAGTTCCTTAAGCTGGCCGAGCCTGTCGCGTATGGCGGTGACGGCCATTTCGTCCAGGGTTCCGGTCGCCTCCTTGCGATATCGCGCGATAAACGGTACTGTCGCGCCGCCTTCGAGCAGCTCGGCGGTCGCCTGGACCTGCGCGGGCCGCACCGATAGCTCCGACGCGATCTTGAGTACGTGTATCTGATTCAAGGATCCTTCCTTTCCTGATTTCAAAGCACGGATCTCAAATTGCGGTGCACTACGTTTTCATCCACAACCATCGATCCCCAATCGATGGTCCAGATGATAGCCGCACCGGCGGCGATTTTCAAGGCGTGGAATGTCGCGGCTGGAATATTGCGTCCCCGGCGGCCCGCCGCTATCATGGCGCCGAAGTAAGCACGGCAATCCGATCCCAAAACAGGAGGCCAAAATGATGTATCAGAATAGTGTCACACGACGAGCATTCCTCAAAGCCGCCGCAGCGTCCGTTGCCGTCCCCTACGTAATTACGTCCTCGGCGCTCGGGGGACAGGGCCGGGCCGCCGCCAGCGAGCGGCTGGTGCTGGGCGCCATCGGCGTCGGCGGGCAGTGCATGCGGCATATCACGGGCGGAATCTGGGTGCAGGGCGGCGGATACCTGAGCAAGCCCGGCGTGCAGGTCGTCGCCGTCGCCGATGTCAATCGGAACAACCTGAACAACGCCAAGAACGCCATCGACACGCGCTACGGCAACAAGGATTGTGCCGCGTACAAGGACTTTCACCAGTTGCTCGCGCGGAGCGACATCGACATCATCTTGTGCGGGACGGGCGACCGGTGGCACACGCCGGTATCCATTGCGGCGGCCAAGGCCGGCAAGGACATCTACTGCGAGAAGCCCATCTCGCTGACGGTCTACGAGGCCCGGGCCCTCGCCCGCGAGATCAAGCGCTACGGCCGGATCTTTCAGACGGGGACGCAGCAGCGAAGCTGGTACGAGTTCCGCTTCGCCTGCGAGCTGATCCGCAACGGGTACATCGGCGACGTGAAGCGGATCAAGGTCAACGTGGGCGGCCCGCCGGAGGAGTGCAACCTGCCGGCAGGGGGGCCGCCGCCCGAATGGCTGGATTACGACGCGTGGCTGGGCCAGGCACCGTGGCGGCCGTTCCATCCGGAGGTGCTCGGTTGGATGCGATGGAAGGACTACTCCGGCGGCGAGATGACCAACTGGGGCACGCACATGTTCGACATCGCCCAGTGGGGGATGGGCATGGACGAGTCCGGCCCGGTCGAGATCATCCCGCCGGACGGCAAGGACTTCAAGGTGCTCACCTATCGCTACGCCACCGGCACGATCATGACCCACGAGGCGATCAGCCAGCCGACGCCCGGCGTGCGATTCGAGGGCACCAAGGGCATGGTCGAAGTCACTCGCGAGGCGCTCATCACCGAGCCGGATTCACTTCGCCGCCAGAAGATCGGGCCCAACGAAATCCATCTCTATGAGAGCAAGGAGCACCCCGACAACTTCCTCGAGTGCGTCCGGACCCGTAAACGCCCGGCCAGCGACGCCGACGTGGGCTACCACTCGATTACCGTCTGCCACCTGGGCAACATCGCCTACTGGCTCAAGCGTCCGCTGCGGTGGGACCCGGCCAAAGAGCAGTTTGCCAATGACCCCGAGGCTGACCGCATGCTCTGGCGCGAGATGCGCGCCCCGTGGCAGATATGAGATTGATAGTCGATGAAGGATGATTGATGATTTGGGAGCGGATATGAGCACTCTGCGTGTTGCGTTGATCTTCGTTGTCGCGGTGGTCTGCTGTTCGGGCACGACGCTCGCCATGACGGTGGATGAGGCCCTCGGTCGGCTCAAGACCTACAAGTTTGGCCAGGAGAATGAGGCGATCAATACGATTCGTGACGCGGCGACCGGTTCGTTCAATGACCTTGCCGCGCGGCAGAAGCTGGCCGCGGGGCTGGCGGCCATCCTCGAATCGGATGCGACCAACGACGCCAAACATTTCGCCTGCCGTCAGCTCGCCCTGATCGGCACGAAGGAACAGGTCCCGGCGTTGGCCAAACTTCTTGCGGATCGGGAGTTGTCGCAGATGGCGAGGTATGCCCTGGCACGAATCCCCGGTGAAGCCGTGGATCGCGCGCTGGTCGATGCCTTGGACAAGACGAATGGAGCCAACAAGCTCGGCATCATCAACACGCTCGGAAACAGGCGCTGCAATGCGGCGGTTGAGCCTCTGACCAGGCTGCTCACGGCCGACCAGGGGGAGGTCGTATCCGAGGCGGCCAAGGCTCTGGGCCGAATCGGCACTCCCGCAGCGGCTCAAGCCCTGGAAGGGAAACTCAAGAGCGGCAACAGTGGGATCGTCGATGCCTACCTCGACTGCGCTGACGTACTGCGTGCTGCCGGCAATCGTGAGTTGGCAAGCGCTATGTACGGGCGAGTCCTTGACTCTGATCTGCCGGGGCACATTCGTGCGGCAGCTCTGCAGGGCTTCTCGCTGACGGCACCCGAGGGGGCGGCTGCGACTCGTATCATTGCGGCGTTGAAGAGCGATGATAAACAGTTGCGGGTGGGGGCGGCGGAAGCTGCCAAAGGAGTCCCCAGCGTGCAAGCGGGTGCCCTCTTGGCGCTGGCCTTACCTGACCTTCCATTGGACTCCCAAGTGTTGTTGATCCACGCAATGGCGAACCGTGGCGATGGCGGCGCAGGGCTGGCCGTGATGAGGGCCTGCAACAGTAAAGACGCCCGGGTGCGAACGGCCGGTCTGGAGGCTCTTGGGACGTCGGGCAAGATAGCGTCGCTCCCCATCCTCATCAAGGCCGCAGCGGAAACAGGAGGTGCACAGGCCGCTGCGCGGACAAGCCTCGTGAGGTTGCGGGCTGAAGGGGTCGATGAGGGCCTGACCGACAGATTGGGTGGTGCAGAGGCTCCGGAACAGGTCGAGATCATCATGGCGCTGACAGCTCGCGGCGTGAGAGAGGCGGCCCCAGCCGTGTTGAAGGCGGCCGGGAGCGAGAAACGGGAAGTCCGGGTGGTGGCCGTTGCCGGTCTGCGGGAGTTGGCAGAGGCAGAGCATGTCCCGGCGCTGGTGGACCTGCTAACGAACGCCGACGCGGGAGAGCGGGACGAGGTTCGTAAGATGCTTGTGGCTGTGGCTCACCGGTGCAAGGCGGAAGAGCAGACATCACAGGCGGTGGTGGCGAAGCTTGACGCGGGCGCGCAAAGCCGCAGCTTGCTGCTGGCGGCGTTGGGCGAGTTGGGCGATGATTCGGGCCTGCCGGCACTCCGCAAGGCGCTCAACGACAAGGATCAGGATGTACGGCGGGTGGCGATTGTCGCCCTGAGCGGCTGGCCTAATGCCCAGCCTTTGCCCGACCTGCTGCAGGTGGCGCAAAGCCGGGGGAATGCGACGCACCAGGTCCTTGCCCTGCGCGGGTACGTGGACCTTGTCGGACGCGCTGCCTCGATGGCGCCCGATGAGAAGCTGAAATGCTATGAGACGGCGCTAGGGCTGGCCTCGAACGTGGCGGAGAAAAGGAGAGTATTCGCGGCTTTGCCTCAGGTCAAGACGCTCGGCGCCCTGAAGCTTGCCGCCGCTCACATGGGCGATTCGGAGATCGGACAGGAGGCGGCGCTGGCGGCCGTGACAATCGCCAATGGAATTTACGTCACGGACGCGGGGCCGGTGAAGGAGGCCCTGCAGCGTGTCGTCGCCGCCGACGTGAGGAAAGAAATCAAGGACCAGGCGAGCAAGACCCTCAGCGAGATCGAGATGCGAAAGAGCTATCTGGTCGATTGGGAAGTCGCCGGGGCGTACATGGAGCAGGGCAAAAACTACTCGCAGTTGTTCGACACTCCTTTCGGGCCGGAAGTGAAGGACGCCGAGGTGGCATGGCGGAAGATGCCGATCTCCACGGAGGGACAGCATCTGGCGTATCTGGACCTGTTGAAGGAACTGAACGGCGGCGAGCAGCGGGTCGCCTATCTGCGGACGAAGATCGAATCGCCGGAGGCGAAGGCTGTGACGCTGGAAATCTTCAGCGACGATGGTGTGAAAGCGTGGCTCAACGGCAAAGTCGTCCATTCGAACAATATCGCCCGGCCGATCATGCCGGAGCCCGACCGCGTCAATGTCACGCTCGCCAAGGGCACGAATACCCTGATGCTCAAAGTCACGCAAAATAACCTGCCCTGGGGTGCCGTTGTCCGTGTGCGCGAAGGGAAGGCCGTTGAGGCCAAGCCTGTCGAGGCCAAGATTGCTGAAGCCAAGATCGGCGAAGGTTTCAAGCTGCATGTGATCAATGCCGACTCGCGATACGAGGCGGCGGGGATTCTCGATGTCAACCGCGATGGCAAGCTTGACATTCTCTGCGGCGGGTTCTGGTACCAGGCCCCGGACTGGAAAAAGCGCTTCGTGCGAGACATCAAAGAGGAGGGCAACTACTTCTATGACTTTGCCAACCTGCCGATGGATGTGGATGGCGATGGCTGGACCGACACCGTCGGGGCGGCCTGGCACAACAAGATGGTGTACTGGGTGCGCAATCCCGGCAAGACCGACGAGCCGTGGCCGGTGTTTGAGATCGACACGCCGGGGAATATGGAGACGGCCCTGGCGGTCGATATCAACGGCGATGGCCAGCTCGACCTCCTGCCGAACATCATGAGTGAAGCGGCCTGGTACGAGTTTCATCGTGACGCCTCGGCTCCGCAAAAAGTGCGATGGGAGAAGCATGCATTGCCGAAAGAGGCGGCCGGGCACGGCATCGGAGCCGGTGACGTGAATAAGGACGGGCGCTGCGATGTGATCGCGCCTCGCGGCTGGGTCGAGCAGACCGCCGGCGGGTGGCAATGGCATCCGGAGTTCGATCTTGGCAGCGCGAGCATTCCGGTGCTTGTGCACGACGTGGATGGCGACGGCGATTCGGACATCATTTATGGTTTTGGGCACGACTACGGCCTGTTCTGGCTCGAACAAGCAAAGAACGGCGATCAGCGGACGTGGGTCAAGCACCTGATCGACGACACGTGGTCCCAGCCGCACTTCATGCTCCTGGCCGACCTCGACAACGACGGCAAGGACGAGCTGCTCACGGGCAAACGCTACTACGCCCACAATGGTCACGATCCGGGCGAGGATGACGCTCGCTGTATCTACTATTACAAGTTCGACGGCTCCACAAAGAAGTGGACCCGGCACCTCGTCCATGAGGGCGGCACCGTAGGATTCGGCATCAATACGGCGGTGGCCGACATGGACGGGGACGGCGACCTCGATATCGTCGCCCCGGGCAAGAGCGGATTATATTTGATCGAGAACCTCGTCAAATGATTGATGATCGATTATGGATGATGGATGATTGATCGCGGTGAAGCCTGGGGGCCCATTCAATCATCAATAATCAATTATCCATAATCAATACGAACGGGAGATGCACAACATGCCTAAGCCGAAGATCGCGATGATCGGAGCGGGAAGCCTCATCTTCTGCAAGACGCTGACGATGGATATCCTGGCCACGCCGGCCCTGCAGGATAGCGAAATCTGCCTGATGAACCGGACGAAGCCCAAGCTCGACAAGATGAAGGCGTTCGTCAAGGAAGCGGTGGCGGAGAACAAGCTGCCGACGAAGGTGACGGCGACGCTGGACCGCCGCAAGGCCCTGGACGGCGCCGACTACGTCATCAACATGATTCAGATCGGCGGCGTCGAGGCATTCCGCATGGACTATGAGATCCCGCTGAAATACGGCGTCGATCAATGCATCGCGGACTCCATCGGCCCCGGCGGCGTCTTCCGGGCGCTCCGGACAATTCCGGTCCTGGCGGAGATGTCGCGAGACATGAACGAGCTGTGCCCCGAGGCGATTCTCCTCAATTATGCCAATCCGATGGGAGCGAACTGCTCGGCCCTGGGCCGGGTGGCGAACGTACAGTTCATCGGCCTCTGTCACGGCGTGCAGACGACGCTCGACCTGATCAGCCGGTACGTGGACGTGCCCAAGGACCAAGTCGATTACGTCTGCGCCGGCATCAACCACATGGCGTGGTTCCTCGGCATCCGGGACAAGCGAGACGGCCGCGACCTGTACCCGATCCTTCGCAAGAACATCGAGAAACCCGAGTACTACGTGAATGAGAAGGTCCGCGCCGAGGTCATGCGGCATTTCGGCTACTTTATGACCGAGAGCACGGGGCATCTGTCCGAGTACGTGCCGTGGTTCCGCAGCAGCCGCAGAGCCCTGGACCTGTACTGCGATCAGCCTGGCTTCGGCGGGGCCTCCGGCGCCTACTTCAACTACTGCAACATGCTCGCGGAAAAGTATAAGAAGGTGGACTACCTGGCGATGGAATCGAGGAAGATTCAGCGTCGCAGCGTCGAGTACTGCTCCTATATTCTCGAAGCCGCGGAGACCGGCCACACGTTCCGGCTCAACGGCAATGTCCGCAACGACGGTTACATCACCAACCTGCCGCAGGGCTGCTGTGTGGAAGTGCCGGTCTTCGTGGATTGCCGCGGGCTCCACCCGGTGCGGATCGGCAATCTGCCGCCGCAGTGCGCAGCTCTGAACCAGAGCAATGTCACAGTCCAGCAACTGGCGGTTGAAGCGGCCTTGACAGGCAATCCCGAGTATGCGATGCAGGCGATCGCGCTTGACCCGCTGACCTCCACCGTCTGTACGCTCAGAGAGGTGCGGGACATGACGCGCGAGATGATCGAGGCCCAGAAGCAGTGGCTGCCTGAATTCGAGGGCAAGCCCCTGCCCGCCAAGCCGACGGTGGAGATCCCCGACAAGGTGGTTCCGGTCGATGTCCCGCTCGATCCGGCCCTGGCCATCGCCAACCGTTTTCAGGAATTGGCGAGATAGCCGGCATTCAGGTTTGAGGACCCTTGTTCGTATCCACACGCGACGCCCCACTACCCCTGCGGGACTGAGGAGTTCCTGACCCTCTGCGCGATGGTGACCAGACCCTGCGCAATTTGGCGGATGCGCGTGAAAAAAGTTCAGGCTTTACCCGGCGAGATTGAAGCCGGGCGTCGGATCGGCCGAAAGCGAGTTAAAGAGCCGGATTGCGGACCGCTCGCGACAGCGGCGAACGTAATCGTGGCGCCATGGGTGGCTTTATCGGACAAAGGCCTTGACATCGCCGCTCCTGCAGAGGAGAATAAGCAAAACGCTCAAAAGTGGCTAAGTAAAAATCTGCATTTGCATGAGTAAGTCAACTTTGTTTCTGTTCATTGCTGCCGGTGCACTCGTCTGCCCGTCGTCCAGTTGCCGTGCGTCTGAACAGAAATCGTCAGCACCGGCAGTCCTGCAAACCGCCAACAACTCTATCGATCCGGCGACCCTCAAGTCTCTACTGGGAGACTCCGCGGAAATCACCGAGACCGACCACTTTGCCATTGTACATGAGGGAGCCGCAAAGTACGTGCCTGGGACGAGCAGGACCCTGGAGCGTGCATATCAGCGGTTCTACGACGCGTTTTCCCGAGCCGGATTCGAGGTGGCTCCGTCGCACAGCCGTCTCGTTTGGATCTGTTTTCCGCAGCAGAGCGGATTCAACAAGTACGCTATGGAGGCGGAGGGAACCGACCTGTCGTGGCTGGACAGCTACTACTCGACTCTGACCAATCGCGTGGCCATCGTCGAGCCAAGCCCCAGGCTGCTGGAGAGAGGCGAGACTGAAGCATCGCTCGCACTTAGCACTCCGGTCGCGTTGGCGGCTCGGGAAGGGGTCCTGCCGCTGTCGACCTCCGGTCCGCCGCTCGATACCGCCAGGCTGACCCACGAGCTGGCTCATCAACTGGCGTTCAACAGCGGCCTCCAGAAACGCGGCGTCATGTATCCATTCTGGGTTTCCGAGGGTCTGGCCACGAACTTCGAGTTTGAATCGCTGTCGGGCAGCGGGTTTGAGCAGTGCAGTACGGCTCGCCGCGCCTGCTTGATCAAAATGCGAGATGCGGGGGAGCTGGTTCCGCTGCGGCAGTTCATCGTGCAAACGAAAGTGCCCGCCGACACGGCTCGAAGCAGACGACATTACGCTCAGGCGTGGGCGTTCTTCCAGTTCATGCTCACGCAGCACGGCGAAGACCTGAGGGGTTACCTGCACCACATTGCGGTTCTGCCGCCGGGCCAGCGCATGACCACGGTCCTGCTCCATGAGTTCACAGACGCCTTCGGGTCGCCTGAGGAGATTGAGGACTCGTGGAACGCCTTTCTCGATCGTCAGGCGCAGCAGGCTCTGGCCCCTGCCGATTCGGCTTCGGCATCACCGACCGCTCGGAAGTGAGCGGTAAAGCAGGCGGAAGTCCTGCAAGACTCTCTGCTTTTCTCCTATCGTCCTGAGCATTCAGCGTACGAACAATTGGCCTCTTTCCTATGGTCCATCGTCGGCCACTACGGCTAATCTGAAGTATTGGATCGGGGAGCCGTCAAACAGCTTGGGTGGGAATCAGCGGCCACGGGTCGTTGGCTCAGGCTGAGATTCGTGCTCTGTTCTTTGGGGGATAGCAACATGTATAAGAACGGGTATTTCATTAAGGGACTGTTGGCCGTAAGTGTAATAGCGATGTTGTGCAGCTTTGCGTGGGCGGAAGAGCAATCCGGACAAAGCGATCCGAATAAGCCCGCTCAACAGGGTCAGACAACCATGCCGCAGGTGACGCCGTCCACCCGGACTCCGACCAGTGAGGAAATGACGCTTGTGAGGACCAATCAGGTGATCGGAAAGGACGTGAAAGACGCCCAGGGCGAGAAACTGGGTGTGATTCACGACATTGTCCTGACCCCTGACTATCAGAAGGCCTCGTATGCGGCGCTGTCCTACGGCGGTGTCTTTGGCATCGGCAGCAAACTCTACGCGATTCCCTGGCAGGCTTTGCATGTGGGACCCAAAGGCGAAATCACCATGTCCGCCACGAAGGCGCAGTTCCAGGAAGCGACCAGTTTTTCCAGCGACAATTGGCCGAGCCGTGGCGACTCGCGATGGCTGAGCACAAGCGCCGGCACTGCAGGCTCGGCGGCGACAAGCTCGACAACGAGAGGTCGGACCGCCACCGGCGAAGCCGAGACAACGAGGCCATCTGCGGCTGCCGCTGGAGGAATGGCGACAACGAATCAGGAAATCCAGATGCGGCGCGTGACACACCTGACGGGCATGGACGTAGAGAATTCTCAGAATGAGGATCTCGGTGACATCGACGAATTTGCCATCAATACCCCCAGCGGGCAGGTCGAGTACGACATCATTGCATTCGGCGGTACCGCAGGGATGGGCGAGAAGTATACGGCAGTGCCTGCCAACGCTGTTCGGCTCGAGCCACAGACCCACGTGGCCCTGCTCAACACGACCAGACAGACGCTGGAGTCCGTCGCCTTCAGTCACAGTGAGTTCCCCAACCTGAGCAGTCCGGAGTACATGCAGCGTCTTAGCAAGCTCTTCCCAGCAACGACGGCCGGGAGTGCTCTGGGGTACGTTCCGCCACAATCGGCGCAGGAGCAGAGCAACGCCAACGATAGGGCGTGGGGAGCGAGCGCGCGGCACGCCATGAGCTGGAATCCCAGCAATGTCAAGACGATCACGGGGACGGTCGAGAGCGTGGGCAGCTTCAGGCCCGAAGCCGCGCCGGCCGGAGCCACCGGGGGACTGCGGCTGCGAGTGAAGACCACCGACGGGAAGCTCGTGACCGTCTTTGCCGGGCCGGTCTCGTATGCGGAGCAGAAGAACTTCTTTGTCATGCCGGGCGATCAGATCAGTATCACCGGTTCGGAAGCCACGATCAGGTCTCGAACCATAGTCCTGGCATCCGAGTTGAAGAAGGGCGCTCAAATCCTGGAACTGCGGGATAAGAGCGGAAAACCGCTGTGGTCCATGCAGGCCCAGGCGGGCCAAACAGGCACATATGGCCAGACTGGTACCTCCGGTCAGCAGACGCGACGCAGCACCACGCGTATGCAGTAATCACGACCATGACAGACTAACACGAGAATGTCTCATGCACCGCAGCCCTCGGGCATGACGCCGGGGGCTGCGGCTTGTTGTTGACCTGTCGCAGCACCTCATAAACCGAATTTTGACTGGAGCGCCACCGGCTCGGAGCGCACTCGCCGTACAGGGCCGCCTTTCGTACTCTCGCGTAGAAACGCGGCCACCCAATCCCACCATCCACACTCCTACCGCCCAAACCACTCGAACCTCGACGCGTATAATTAGCGTGGAGTTGCCCACTTTCCAAAAGCTGTCGATTGCAGAGCCGCGCGCAATGTGCAGTCTATCCATTTTTCGCTCGCGCAGGTTTGGGCCCAGGAAATTGAAGATGTGCGGTTGTTTCGTGCGATAAGCTACTGTAGAATCATGGCTTTCGACAATGGACTGAGATCAGAGAACAGGATGGTCAGAGAAACTGAGGTTAGCGGCCACGCCGGAATGCCCAGATTCACATGTGTGTGCCCGGACTGAGAATCTGGGAAAGATGGCTGCCTGGCAAGGATGGCACCTGCCCCTTTTGTGCCCTACAGAGTGCAGAGAGGTTACCTGATGGATAAATATGTCTGCATACACGGCCACTTCTATCAGCCGCCGCGAGAGAATCCATGGCTTGAGTACGTCGAGATGCAGGATTCGGCGTATCCATATCACGATTGGAACGCACGAATCACCGAAGAGTGCTACCGGCAGAATGCCGCATCACGAATCCTCGGCCGTGACCGCAGGATCATCGATATCGTGAACAATTACGAGAGTATCAGCTTCGACATCGGTCCGACTCTCGTGTACTGGCTCGAATCGCACGCCCCGGATGTCTACGAGAAAATCCTGGAGGCCGACAAGAAGAGCCGGGAGCGGTTCTCTGGGCACGGCTGCGCAATGGCCCAGGCATACAACCATATCGTCATGCCTCTGGCGAACGCGCGGGATAAGCACACGCAGGCAATCTGGGGGATCGAAGACTTCAAACAGCGGTTTCAGCGGGATCCGGAGGGCATGTGGCTGCCGGAAACCGCGGCCGATCTGGCCACGCTGGAGGTCCTGGTCGATCACGGCATCAAGTTCACGATTCTGGCGCCTCGCCAGGCCAAGCGCACCCGCAAAATCGGCGCGGCACGCCGCTGGAAGGACGTGAGCGAGAGCGATGTGGATACGAGCGTGCCGTACGTGTGCACGCTGCCTTCCGGCAGGCAGATCATACTATTCTTTTACAGCGGGGCTCCTTCCCATGATATCGCCTATGGCGGGCTTCTGCACAGCGGCGAGAACCTGGCGCGGCGGATCATGGAGTCGTTCCCGCCGGACGATGGCCAGACGCACCTGGCCCACGTGGCTACAGATGGCGAGTCGTTCGGACACCATCACCATCACGGCGATATGGCGCTGGCGTACTGTCTGCATTACATCGAAGCGAACAAACTCGCGAAGATCACCAATTACGGCGAATTCCTCGAGAAGTTTCCGCCCGAGTACGAGGCGGAAATCTGGGAGGGCAGCTCATGGAGCTGCGCCCACGGGGTCGAGCGATGGCGGGGCAACTGCGGCTGTGCCGCCGACCTGTCACGCTCGGGCCGGCAGCAGTGGCGCGCGCCGCTGCGGCAGGCCATGGACTGGTTGCGCGACAAGATCGCCGAGGTCTATGAGGCGCGAATGTCCAAGTATTGCCCAGACCCCTGGAAGATTCGCAACGAGTACATCGCTGTGATCAACGACCGCTCGCTGTCGAACGTGCAGAATTTCATCACCCAGGCGACCGGAAGGGAACTGGGCCCGGAGGATAAGGTCACATTCCTGAAGCTGCTGGAGATGCAGCGGAACGGCCTGCTCATGTACACCAGTTGCGGGTGGTTCTTCGACAATCTCTCCGGCATCGAGGCGGTGCAGATCCTGATGTACGCGGCGCGTGCGATGCAATTGGGCCACGAGATTCAGAACTGGAACCTGGAGCCCGAGTACAAGGGTATCCTCCAGAACGCCCCCTCTGATATGCGGCCCTTCATCAACGGGCGGGAGATCTACGAGGCGTACGTCGAGCCCGCGCGCGTCGATCTGCACCGTGTCGGCGCGCACTTTGCATTGAGCTCCGTGTTTGAAGAGTCCGCCAAGGAGAAGACGGACATCTACTGCTACTCGGCGACGACGGAGGATTTCGAGCGCGTCGAGGCGGGCGTGCAGATTCTCACGACAAGCCGCACGAAGATTCGTTCGACGATCACGCTCGAGGAGTATTCCGTCGATTCGGCGGTGCTCTATCTGGGCGATCACCACCTGTTTGCGGCCGTCCAGGGACGGGTGAGCGATGAGCAGTTCAAACGCAATCGTCAGGAGCTGAGCAAGGCCTTCAGAAAAGGCGACAGCAACGAGGTGATGCGGCTGATGAACACCGCATTTGACGGCAAGAACTACTCGCTGACCCACCTGTTCAAGGATCAGCAGCGCCAGATTCTCAACGATCTGCTCGAAAGCACGTGGGAGGAGATCGAAAGCTCCTTCCGTCACATTTATGAGCACAATTACGCGATCATGCAGATGATCCGCAACATGAATATGCCTCTGCCGAAGGCCCTTTCTGCGCCGGCCGAGTTCATCCTCAACCAGGACATCTGTGCGGCGATCCAGGCGGATGAGATCGATCTCCACCGGCTCAGAGACCTGGCCGACGAGGCGGAACGGCTGTCGTTGAGCCTGGACAAGGAGCGATTGAGCTTCGAAGGCAGCCGGAAGATCGACAACCTGACCACCCGGTGGCAGGACTCCCCGGAGAATCTGGACCTGCTCTGGTCCATCGAGAAAGCGCTGGAGATTCTCCGCATGCTTACGCCGGATATGGACCTGCAGCACGCACAGAACGTGTTCTTTACGGTCGCCCGGCGGAAGTACAACGAGATGAGACGAAGAGCGGAAGCCGCCGACGAGAAGGCGGCCCGGTGGGTCGAGCATTTCGGCCACCTCGCACAGCGGCTCGGATTGGCGATTCCATAAGACATTTACTATTTATGATTTACGATTTACGATTGGCTGCCGCGGGGCGAGAGGAATGGTTGGTACTTGGCCGCAGATCGCAAATCGTAAATCAGAAATCGGAAATCTAAAATGCTCAGACGACGATCCAGCGGCATTCTGATGCACGTGACATCCTTGGCTTCCGGCTACGGGGTCGGGGATCTCGGCCCGGCGGCCTACAAGTTCGCGGATTTCCTCAAGGCGGCGGGCCAGAACTACTGGCAGCTCCTGCCGCTGAATCATACGACTGCGGAAACCGGGTACTCCCCGTACAAGTGCCTCTCGGCATTTGCCGGCAACCCTCTGTTGATCAGCCCGGACCTGCTGTATCAGGATGGGCTCTTGCGCAAGTCTGAGATCGCCGGCGCGCCGGTCTTTGCCGTCGATACGGCGGATTACCGCGCGGCAGCCTCCTACAAGGCCAAGCTGTTCGACGCCGCCTTTGGGCGTTTCCAGCATGACGCGGGGTCGGCTGACTACGAAAGTTTCGTTCGGGAGCATCGGGACTGGCTGGAGCCGTATGCCGATTTCGTCGCCCTGCGACGCCACTTCAGGATGAAACAGTGGTGCGACTGGCCGGCGGCCTTCCGTGATTTCGGATTTCGGATCTCGGATTTCGGATTGGAGGAGGCACGGGCCTCAAATCCGCAATCCGCAATCATCAATCCACAATTGAAGGGCTGGGTCGCGCGCGAGAGGTTTCTCCAGTATGTCTTCTATCGGCAATACCTTCGCCTCAAGCAATATTGCAGTGAGTGCGGCATCCAGGTGATGGGGGACATCCCCATTTATGTCGCCTATGACAGCGCCGATGTCTGGTCGCATCCCGATCTGTTCAAATTGACACGGGCCGGGAAGCCTCGCTTCGTCGGGGGCGTGCCGCCCGACTATTTCAGCAAGACGGGCCAGCTTTGGGGCAATCCGGTCTACGACTGGCAGCGACTGGAGGAGACGAACTTCGAGTGGTGGGTCCGGCGGATGAAGCACAACCTGCTCCTGTTCGATTTTGTCCGGATCGATCATTTTCGCGGCTTCATCGCCTACTGGGAGGTGCCCGGCAGCCATACGACGGCGGCGCGCGGCAAGTGGGCGCCGGTCCCGCACGCGAAATTCTTCCGCGAGCTGTTCCGGCAGATTCCGTTTGCCGCCATCTTCGCCGAGGACCTCGGCTCGATTACCGCCGACGTTCGCGAGGTTGTGGCCCGCTATGATCTGCCTCGCATGAGCGTGCTCCAGTTCGCCTTCAACGGCGACCCGGTGTGCAACCCGCATATGCCGCACAATCATGTCGAGAATTCAATCGTCTACACCGGCACGCACGACAACGACACGACCCGGGGCTGGTTCGAGAACGAGATGACGGGCCAGCGGAGGAAGAATCTGTTCGCATACCTCGGCTGCAAGGTGTCCGCCGGAGAGATTTCCTGGGAATTGATGCGCGTGGCGATGCGCTCCGTGGCGAGGATCGCCATAATCCCGATGCAGGATGTGCTGGGCCTGGGGTCGCAGGCACGGATGAACACGCCGGCGGGAAAAGGCCCTAATTGGCTGTGGCGGATGCGTCCGGGCCAGACGACAGCGCGATTGGCCGACAAGCTTAGGAAGCTGACCGAGACCTACGGCCGAGCGTAGTCCGCATCGCGGATTGACGCGTGCATCGCACATCCCCGTAGGGTGCGGTCGGAATACGGTGGCAGCGCATAGCCGTGTGCCGACTGCCCCTCTTTCGTCCCTTACGGGACTCGTTTTATCCTTGGCCCCGGTTTGCCCAGCGATAAATCGCTGGGCTAGTCTCTGTCGTCCTCCGGACTTGGGCTGGTGCCCCAATGCTCTTGTGTCGGCCCCACCCGCCCCGCAGGGGCGAGCGACCATAGCCCACCGTTTCAACGGTGGGTACCGATAGCTCCTCCAACAATGTTGCAAAACATCCGG
>Ga0315282_10006113_pt1 | contig 20240 bp, 19 predicted proteins | sample YL17G07_20_MG_FD_203693 | JGI IMG/M metagenome (GOLD analysis project Ga0315282, IMG submission 203693) | Sediment microbial communities from Yellowstone Lake, YNP, Wyoming, USA - YL17G07_20 | ecosystem: Environmental > Aquatic > Freshwater > Lake > Sediment | place: USA: Wyoming | collected... | reverse complement strand
CAATTCTGCATTGGAGATAAAAAGATTATGCTTAGAGAGAATAAGGCAGGAACTGCCTGAATACAAGCATTTGGAGATGGAAGCTCTACCAATAAGGCAACTTCTATCAGTGAAGAATGAAGCCCCTAGCGAAAGCTAGGGGTAGTTCACATTTTAAATGATATTAAATTCATCTTCGTAGTAAGAAGACTCCTTCCTCGCCTTTAGGCAGGCTGTTGTGGTAGAAGCAGGAACTACATTTGGCAATACCTGATTTCCATTAGTTTTTGCCATTGGAAGCCCCTTCCTCAAGGGAGGGGAGGATGTCACAGCCATAAAGCTTACACCAAAAGAAATTTTTTAAGAACATTATAAAAGGATATTTAATTCGTAATTTTTTGATTCTTGTAACATCTTTTTCAGTATATACGAATTAAAATAATTTTTGGTAAGCGAAATCCTAAATCTATGTGTTTTAGTTGCTATTTGTCCACAATATATTAAAAATATTGGACAATGTCCAATAATATTTAAAAATATTGGATAAAATATGGACATGGCAGTTATCTTAGCTGGAAAAAGTATATAAATAATGAATGTTTGTTAGACACTATGGTAGAAATTACGAATGTTAATATAAGGTTAAATAAAGAAAAGATATTGAGAAGATTAGGCTATAATGAAAAAAATAAATTAGATAAAAGAGTGGAATCAATAATAGATAAACAAATCCAAGAAGGATATTCGCTTATTGATCCTTATGTTGTGTATAAAGATTTGGGGATAGAGTATGTGAAGGAGGATGAAATAAGGTTAAAAAATGCTTTTTTCATAAAGTGTAAAGCTTTAGCAAACATATTGAAAAAAGCAGATAAAGCAACATTAATTGCAGTCACAATCGGAGAGGGGCTTGAAAAGCCAAGCGGGGATTTAACCGCAGATAGTATAAGGGATGCTATAGGCTCTGAAGCTGTAGAAGAATTAGCTATTGCTGTTAACGAGCTTATAACAAAGAGGGCGAAGTCAGCGGGGTATAAAACATTATTTAGGTTTGGCGTTGGTTATGGTGGCTGGGATATAAAAGACCAGAAAAAGATATTAGAACTGTTAAAACCAAAAGATATTGAATTAGGAACTAGGTATATTATGCATCCCAGAAAATCCATAACAGCCTTGATTGGTTGGGAAAAGGAATAATAGTTTTGATAAATATTCTTAAATGAATAATATTATCAAAAAAATTTAAAAGCAGACTGTATTAAGACATATTGGGTGGTTAAATTTAATAAAGAAGAGTTTTTGAATAAACTAAGGGAAAGAATCTATATCTTAGATGGTGCTATGGGTACTGAGCTACAGAAAAGGGGTTTTGTTAAAGGGTGCCCTGAAAACTTAAACATTGAGAACTCTCAGGTGATTAAGGATATCCACAAAAGCTATGCAGATGCTGGTTCTGATATTATAATTACAAATACCTTTGGAGCAAGTAAACTAAAATTAAGCAATTATGGATTGGCAAATAAAGTAAAAGAAATCAATGAAGCTGGAGTAAGGATAGCCAGAGAAGCATGTCCTGGTTGTATAGTAGCTGGAGATATAGGGCCTTTGGGAAGATATCTAGAACCATTGGATGAGATTACATTTGACGAGGCTTATGATATCTTCAAAGAACAGGTTGAGAGTTTAAAAAAAGCAGATGTACTCATAATAGAAACTATGTCAGATATTAAAATGTTAAAAGCTGCCTTAATTGCTGCAAAGGATAATTTTCAGGGAGCTATAATTGTGTCCGGAACTTTTGAGGAGCTTAGGACTACAACTGGAACAGATGTCAAAACATTTACAGTCATAGCTGATTCCCTGGGCGCAGATGTTATTGGCGCAAATTGCTCTGCTGGGCCTGATGGATTATATGAGGTTGCCAAAATTATCTGTAAACATACAAACAAGGCTGTGGTTATACAGCCAAATGCTGGCTTACCACTATTAGAAGAAGGGAGAACTGTTTTTAAGGAAAAACCTGAAAAATTGGGAAGATTTGCAGAAAAGGCTGCCCTATTAGGAGTTAATATCATCGGAGGGTGCTGCGGAACTGGTCCAGAACATATTGCTGAAATAACCAAGGTAAAGAACAAAAAGATTGTAAAACGAGAGATAAGATTGGATACAATGTTGTGCTCTAGAACGAAAACAGTCGATATAACAGGAAAAACTGTTATTGTTGGTGAAAGAATTAATCCAACAAACAAAAAGGATTTACAGGAAGAGATTAGGCAGGGAAAAACAAATTTAATCAGGAAATATGCTTTAGAGCAAGTAAAAGAAGGAGCTACTTTATTAGATATTAATGCGGGTGTTGTAGGTGCTGATGAGGAAAAAGCACTAAAAAATGCCTTAGATGCTGTACAGAATGTGGTTGATGTTCCGTTGGTAATAGACAGCTCTAATATTTTAGCAATAGAAGCTGCTTTAAAACAGTCAGATGGTAAATGCCTGATTAACTCTGTGAATGGTACTGAAAAAAGTTTGCGGAGTGTTCTTCCTTTAGCTAAGAGGTATGGCGCTGCAATAATTGCCTTATGCCTGGATCATGAAGGAATCCCAAAGACTGCAGAAAAAAGATTAGATATTGCAAAAAGGATTATAAAAGAAGCAGAAAAAATTGGAATTAAAAAAGAAGACATTATTGTAGATTGTTTGGTTTTGACAATAGCAACTAATCCTGAAAATGAGAAGATAATATTAGAGGCTGTTAAGAAAGTAAAAAGATTAGGATACAAAACGATATTGGGGATAAGTAATATCTCTCATGGTTTACCTAACAGAAGCGAAATCAATTCAAAATTCTTAACCAAGGCTTCAAAGAGCGGATTGGATCTAGCTATAATAAATCCTTTAGACAATATTATGCAGGAAGATACAGAGATAAGGTTTTTAGAGGAAGAGGTTAAGATAAAAAAAGAAGATTATGATAATTTACCTATCGAAAAACAGCTGCATAATGCAGTTTTATATGGAGATAAGGACAATATTGTGGAAATTGTTGAAAGTGCCTTAAAAAAATTAAAGGCATTGGAAATAAATGACATTTTAGTTAAAGCTTTACAAGAAGTAGGCGTTAAATTCAACAAAAAGGAATATTTCTTGCCTCAAGTATTGCTTTCAGCATCTGCCATGAAGAATGCATTCAATAGATTGAGAAAAGAACTTAAGAAAGAAGGCAAAAAAGAAGAAGGAATCATTTTGTTTGCAACTGTTGAGAATGACATCCACGATATTGGAAAGAACATTGTAATCGCATTATTGGAGAGCAATAATTTTAAGGTGGTTGATTTAGGCAAGAATGTTTCAACAAAGAGTATTATAGATAAAACAAAAAAGATTAAACCAGATGTTATTGCCTTATCTGCACTGATGACTACAACTATCGGAGAAATGGAAGCTGTTGTTAGGGAATTAAGAGAAAGAAATATAAACATTCCAGTACTTATAGGGGGAGCAGTAGTTACTATTGATTATGCAAATCATATAAAGGCGCATTTTGGTAAAGATGCTATTGAGGCTGTGGGAGAGGTTAAGAGGATTATTAATGGAAAAAATAACTGAGATATTAAAGAAGAAGGATTTTACTTTGTCAGTTGAACTAGTTCCGCCAAGAAATGGGGAGCTTATTGAGCCACTGTATGAAAATCTAAAAAAATTAAAGGGCAAGGTGGATTTTGTTAGTGTTACAAAGGGTGCTGGAGGCAGCTTGAGAGGAGGAACTTTACCAATTTCTTATTTTACCAAAGCAAAGTTTGGTATTCAGACAATTGCTCATTTTGTTTGCAGGGAAAGAACAAGGCAGGAGATTGAGAATGAGTTAATTGATCTTGATTATTTTAACATTAAGAATATCTTAGCTTTAAGAGGAGACCCCCCTGCTGGCTCAAAAGAGGCCTGGGATGGTGACTATAAATATGCCTACCTTCTTGCAGAACAGATAAGGAATTTGAATAAAGGGATTTATCTTCCTAGGATAAATGTAGATACAGATTTTAGAAAAGGAAAAAAAACTGATTTTTGCATAATTGTGGCGGGACACCCAGAAAATCCCATTGAAGAAGAGATTGAGCATATCAAAGCAAAGGTTGATGCTGGGGCAGAAGCCATTATTACCCAAATGGTATTTTCATTTGAAGACTACAAGAATTATGTTGAGAAACTAAAGATGAATGAGATTAATTTACCAATAATTCCAGGTATAAGGCCGATCATAAGCTACAAACAAGCTGAATCTGTAGAGGAATTCTTTAAGGTTCCAGTAGCAGAAGAACTAAAAAAAGGACTTAAAACTAAAAGTGATGAAGAAGCCAAAAAATTCGGGATTAAATATTTTAGTGAATTTATTAAAAAGTTAAAAGAATATCGAGCACCAGGCGCGCATTTATTTTTGTTGAATGATGTATGGATTTTTGAGGAATTGGTGAAGAATATTTAATTTGTTTTTCTGCTATAGGTAGTAAAAAACTAAAATTTGATACATTTTTATACATAAATATTTTTAGGATCTTACTGTTTAGAATTGATTATGGATTAGAAATCAAAACACATTAACCCTTATAATTCTGGATTTATAATTCAAAGATAGTGTCTAATAATTATTAGATAGTAGTAAATACAGAAAAGTTTATATTAGTTATGTATTTTCTTTTCGCATATGTCATTCAAAGAACTTACTTTAGAGGATGTAAGCTTTATTCAAAGTAAATTATCGGATAATCTGGTGTTCAAAGAAGGGGGAATATTTTCAATAGATCAAAAAGACTGTTTTCTGTTGTGGATTCAAGGATATGATACATCAATATCCTGTGTAATGAAATTTTTCCCTCCAATTGATTTACAAGAGTATAGGGGGAGCATATTAGTATCTGGAAATAAATATGTTAATATTCAGGACTGTTCTTATCCCTTAGAAACCTTAGAAGAAGGTGTTGGTGCTAGAAATGTGGTATTGTCTAAGGACAAACCTTTGGAGGTTTTAGTTAATGTTCATTCAAGTCTTTTAGATGATCCTCCAGTCCAGGCAGAATTGTATTATGTTTCTTGCGATTTCTTGAGTAATAACTTGTCTACTGGACCTATGAATATCCAAAAAAAATATGAAACAACCGATACTGAAATCCAATTGTTAAAGGAATTAAGGATGGATCCATTTTGCGGATTTTCTTTCCAAAGAATGTTGAATATTTTAGAATGGATGAGGTCTAATATAAAATATGATTTAAGTTCTTTTAAGGATGCTTTATTGATTCCAATAAAAGAATTTATAGAGTTGAGGAGAGGTAGATGTTTGATGTATGCCGATTTATTTGCTCATATGGTATACTTAATAGGCGGAATAAGTAGAGTTAGAAGCGGGCCTACATATAATCTCATTGTAGACAATTCTAGGATTGCTAGTGCATCAAGTATTGATTATGCTTCGCATAGATGGACTGAGGTTTACTATGAAAATAGATGGCATGTTGTAGATCCAACCATTTACTCCACTTCTCCCGATTATAACAAAACAAGAGCTATAGATAGACTGAAGAAAATTTATGGACATGAGATAAAAGAACCCCATGTTATATTGTTAGATCTTCCTGAGAGAAAGGGGGATAAATATTTTAGAACAGACTCTTTTGATAGAGAAGGTAAAACAGTTTTTATCGATATTCCGGTTGACTTGAGAGTTAAAGCCGATTCAAGATTATTATTTAATAGTGTTAAGAATATTGAGTAGAACTTTGAAAGTAATTTTCATCTTTAACTAATAAATTTGTTGCTGAATAAAAAAGCTCTATTTCTTTATTATCCTCCAATAAGTTATAAACGAAAACTTAACTTTAATCTTATTTTTCACATCCATTCCCTCATGATCTTCTTTATTAATTATTTCCCACTGACTAAAATCAATCTCTGGATAGAATGTGTCTCCTTCATAATCATGATAGATTCTTGTTAATTCAAAAATATCCGCCACTTTCATACCCAGCTTGTAAATGGTTGCTCCACCCATTATGAATGCTTTTTCTGCCTTTTTTTTCTTAACGTAGTCAATTGCTTTATTGAAATCATGAAAGATTAAAGCGCCATCTCTTTTGTAATCTTCAATTAGTGTGCAGACAATATTTTCCCTACCAGGCAATGGGCGGGAATTATCTGGCAGGGAATCATAGGTTTTATCACCCATGATACATGGATAGCCCATTGTTTTTTCCTTGAAATGCAGATAATCCTCTTTAATATGCCATGGAATCTCATTATTTTTTCCTATTATGCCATTTTGGGCAATTGCAACAATTACAATTATTTTTGTCATACTGCTATCTCAAATTTTATTCTTGGATGATGTTGATAATTCTCAACTTCTGAGTCTGTGTACTTCCAATCAAAGATTGTAGTGAATTTTTTTGTATTAATGGCTGGAAGTTTTTTTGGCTCTCTATTCAGCTGCTCTTTTAGCCCATCAACATGGTTTGTGTAAATATGTGTATCTCCTAAGAAACCAACCAGTTTTCCTTCTTTCAAACCTGTTTCTTTTGCTAATAAGTGCAAAAGCAAGCCATAAGAAGCTATGTTAAAGGGCAAACCTAAAGCGACATCAACACTTCTTTGGTTCCACATAAGGTTTAGTCTTCCATTTAATACAGTTACCTGCCAGCCATAATGGCAGAAGGGTGGAATTACTTTATCAATATCCATCGGATTCCATGCGAGAACTAACATCTGCCTATCATCTGGGTTTGTTTTAAGCAGATGAACAACTCTTTTTAATTGATCAACACCTTGGCCAGTATAATCTGTTTTGTAATCTTTGTATTCAGCTCCAAAATGACGCCATTGCCAACCATAAATTGGGCCTAGATCCCTTTCTTCCAGCATTTTTTTCTTAGTTTCTTTATCGTGAGCGTAAGGAACTAATTTTGGACTGCACCATTCATCCCAGATATGGTTATCACGCTCCTGAAGCCACTTTTTATCAGATATTCCGCGAATAAAGAACTCTAATTCTGAAGCAACTAATCTTAAAGGCATAAATTTTGTTGTTAACAGAGGGAAACCTTCTGGCATGTTATGTTCAAACATAGCTCCGGCTATTGTGATGGTATCTACTCCAGTTCTGTTATGTTTTGCTATACCTTCATCTAAAATTCGCTTAACAATATTTAAGTAAGTCCTCATTTTCCCCCAATATCATAGAAATATGAATTGTTTAAATATCTTTCTCATATAAAAGCCTTAAATAATTCCTCTTTAGAAAAGCCTTTTTCTTTTATCAAACACATTGGGTCAATTATCTGGTTTTGAACCTCAATTATAGCGCCTGGATAAATCTTCTTGATTTTTTTTATCATTTTTTCCCTTGCTTTTGCATTTAATTTTTCTCTTATCCCTGGAGCAATCATGTAATCACTAAAATATATTGTAACACCACCTTTAATCCTTAAATTAAAAATTTTTTTTAATAATCCAAAAAAAGAGTAATTCGTAAAATTTTTTCCATATATTTTTCTTTCACAATAGGAGCCGCTTATTGGAGAAAAAACGAGGTCCAGAACAGAAAAACTGTTAGATAGCTTTTTGATTATTTCTATAGAAGGCAATTGAAAAAATTCGTTTCTCATGCCTGTTTTATAGGTATTAGCAAGCAGAATATCTGAAAACCCAGTACCCAGCATTGAAATATCGTGAGAAAAATTTACGAAATTTGCCTTTCCTTCTAATCTTTTTATATCCTTAACAACAAGATTAGGATCTCTAATGATTAATCCTTGTCTTTTATAGATATTAGGGTAGATATTGCAGTTACCATCACAACATTCACATTTATACAAACAGCCTTTTGCAATCAATAACCAATGGTTAAACCTTTCAATATATTGCTTATTCTCTTCCAAGAAACTTATGTCTACATAATCGTACTTATTGATATTGATGATTTCTTTGCAGGCAGTTTTACCTTTCTTATAGATTAGACCAGGGATGGTTTGAAATTCTTTGTTCCCTTTAATAATAAGGCCTACTAATAATGCGCAAGATTCCTCACTATCTCCTTTAAGAATAAAGTCTATAGAATCATAGCGAATCAACTGCTCCGAAAAAATAGATGCGCTCATCCCTCCTATAATAATTTTAGAATTTGGCTTAATTTTTTTGCAAAGGTTGGCAACTTTCAATCCATCTTTTATGTGTAAATACCAGTGTATATCTATTAAGAATATATTAACATCTATAGATCCCAAATATTTCTCTAATAAGAAATGAGGCCCATAGATCAGATGCTTTAGTGCTAAATTAATTCCCTTAACTTTAGATCCATTTGTTTTAAGATTATTCACAATGCCTATAACGCCCATTGGAATAAAGGGGAAATAGGTTTTTTCATCAAGAAAGACGTCAAAATTAGGTTTTTTTCCCAAAGGGTGTATATAAAGCACATCAAATTTATCCATTGATATAGCAAATGTTTAAATATATTTAATCTTTTCTTGTTTCCATGATAATTGGTTTAACAGGAAACATGGGATGCGGCAAGGGAGAGATAGTCAAATACCTAAAAACCAAGGGATTTGAACACTATGTTTATTCTGATATTTTAAGGGATATTGCAAAGAAAAAGAATATTGAAGCTAATAGGGAGAATTTGCAAAAACTAGGTTATGAAATCAAAAAAGATAGCAGGAATTTGGGAATTCTTTCAAGAATGTTGTTAGCAAAAATAACAAGTGACAAGGCTGTTGTTGATGGCATCCGTAATCCAGATGAGATCAGGGAATTGAGAAAGGGTGCGGAAGTCCATATTATAGGAGTCACAGCTCCACAGAAGGTAAGATTTGGGAGATTGAGTAAAAGAGGAAGGGAAGGGGATCCAAAAACCTTTGATGAATTTAAGAGATTAGACAATTTGGAAAATAGGGGAAAAACAAAAGGGCAAGAGATCAATAAATGTCTAAAAATGGCAGATTTTACTATTGTTAATGATTCTTCAGTAAATGATTTAAATAAGAAAATAGATGATATATTGAGTTCACTTCAAAAATAGGCTTTCTGCGCTCTTTCTTTCATCATAGAATTCTTTAAGTTCCTCAAATACCTTGGCTTTTTGATTGTCAGGAAGAGTGCTGTATATATTATGCAATTTTAGATATACTGCCTTTGCTTGATCAAAATTAAGTTTCATCAAAGCTTCCCTTCCTTCAAACAACTTTTGCTGGAAAGCCTGCAGGTCTGAAGAAACAGTTGGTTTTGGAGCTGCCTTTAAGGGTTCAAACTGTGGCGGTAATTTCTGAGGTAACTGTTGTTTCTCTATTTTGTGTTCTTTAAACCTAATGTCTCTTTTTGGGATTTCCTTTTGAGAAGGCGCTAACTTTTGCTTTACAAACATAGGTTGTTTAAATCCTGGCTGTCTTCCAGGAAGTTTCTTCACTGATTGGATAGCCTCTTCAATCTCTTCTTCTGCAGGCTGAGGCAATTCTTCCACTCTCTTTCTAAAGAGCTTCTGTTGTTTCTTCTCTTCCTTTTGTTTCGATTTTAGCTGTTTTTGTTCTTGTTTTTGTTTGAGAATTCTTTCCTGTTCAAGCTGTTTTTGCTTAATGAGCTCTTCTTTTTGCTGCTTCTTTTCTTCTATTCGTTTTTGCTTTTCAAGTTTCGTTTGTCTCTTTTGCTCTGCAAGTTCCTGCTCTTCTATTAATGGAGGCTCTGGCGGTTCTGGAAGCTCAAATTTAAGCGGTTTTATCTCCTTATCTAAATCTTCTTCCTCACTTTTAGTTTCCTTTGGCTCTGTAAGTTCCTCTGTTTCATCAGGCTTAGATTCTTCCAGTTCTTCTGGCTTTGGCAAAGATTCTTCCGTTTCCTCTGCTAAATCCTCGGGTTCTGGCAATTCTTCCAGCTTCTTTTCTGCAGCTGGCATAACTTCTTTTGGCTTTCTTTTTTGTTCTTTTTCATGTATCTTTTGCTGTTTTTGCTTTTGTTTTTCATCCAAAATTCTTTGCTTTTCAAGTTGTTTTTGCTTAATTAGATTTTCCTTATCCAATTGGATTTGTTTTTTCCTATCCTCTTTTGCCTTAATCTTAAGTTCTTTTTGTTTTCTTTTTTCTTTTCTTTTTTTGTCTTTTTCCCTTTGCTTTTTTAATTTTCTAGCCTCTTTTTCGTTTGCTTTCTGTTGTTTTAGTTTTAATTTTTGCTCTATTTTTTGAAGTTTATCTAATTTCTTTTGCCTTCTTTTATCTTCTTTGAGCGCTTTTTTATCTAAAATTCCGACAGGAGCGGCTTTTAGCGGAGCAAGTGGCGGAAGTGGAAGATCTGATTCTAATTTTTTAAGCTTTTTAATTTTTAATAGTTCCTTAGGTTCAGGTAACTCTCCAGTTACCTTTTTCTTTTTTTTCTTATCTTGAAGAGATTCTTTTTGTTTTCTCTTTTCATCTAGGATTTTCTGTTCGTGCAGCTCAATTTGCCTGAGCTCCATTAATTTTACCATTTTCTTTTCTTCTTTAGCTCTTCTTTTTTGCTCTTTCTGTTCCTCTTTTTCCTTTAATTTACGCTCTCTTTCCTCTTCTCTTTGTTTTACCCATTCCAATCTCTTAAGCTCATGTTCCTCCCTTAATTTTTCATGAGTTCTCCTCTCTTTCATCACTTCCTTTTCCCTTTGAAGCCTTAACTCCTCAAGTTCCTGCACTCTTCTTAATTTTGCATCTCTAATCCTGTCTTTCTCTTCCTGAGGCAGGTAGAATCCCGTGTGATAAAGCACTTTTAATCCTGCTTTTTTAGCACCTTCTTTCAATTGATTCTTTCTTATATTATCAGTTGGAGGCTGAGGGGGTTCTGGAAGTTCCTTAGATTCTAATTCTTTTAGATCAACATGGTGCTCTAATTCTTTTCTTCTTTCATCCATCAATTGAATTCTTCTTTGGTTTTCTCTTTCCAATTGTTTCTGTCTTATTGCATCTAATTTTTTCTGTTTTTTTAACTCCTTTTGCCTTTGTTTTTCTCTTTCAATCTGATTTTTTAGCCTTACAATATGATTCAATCTAGCCAGGATATCTTGCCTTAAAGAGCTCCTATCCTTATATTTTAGGTAAATAGTATTTAATTTGGCAATATCTTTAACCAAGGTTGTTTTTCCACGTGTAATAAAAGACTCGTAGGAATTGATTTTCTCCTCTACCTCTTTTAGAGATTTATCGTACTCCTTTGTTTGTTTCAAATCAGCATAAATTGATTCTATTTTCTTTTTAGAAAACGTTAGAAGTCTCTTGTCTTTTTTTGTCAAAATATCCTTGTGTTTTACTATTTTATAGACATCATCAGTGGTTTTTGTGGCCAAATATTTTATTTCTTTCTTAAATTGCCTATTCTTTCTTTTTATTTCGTATATTAAGGCAATGTTTTCCTCTTTCTTTTTTCTCTCAAGCATCTCTTCAAGGGTTTCCTTCTTTATTTGCTCATATTGCCTTTTTAATCTTAGTTTTCTTAGCTTTTCTTCTAACTTTTTCTTAGCTTCGGTCTCAGAAATTTTGTCCAACAAGGCAAACTCCTCTTCCTGAGTAGTTTTCAATGTTAATGATTCCTTTTCAACCTGAACTTCTATCTTAGAAAGATTTCCTTTTTTTGTTTTTACTTCAGATGGTTTTGAATATGATGGCGGCATCAAACTAGCCTTTTTTTGAGCAATATCCAAAGCCTTTTTCCCCTCTATTTCCCTCTGCTCCATCAATTTTTGCCTTAAAAGATCCTCTTTCCCAACTTGATTTTCTTTTAGCCGGTTCGCCTTTTGTTTGGATAAAAACTCCTCTAGCTTCCATTTTTCCAGTTCTTCTTTCCTATATCGCATCAGCTGCTCCCTTCTTTTTTGCTCTTTTTCATCCAATTCCTTCTGTTTGAGAAGCTTGTTCTTTAATTTCTTATCTTCTATTCTTTTTTGCTTTTCAAGCTCTTTTTGCTTTTTACCCTCTAACTTTTGCTGTATTCGTAGTTCCCTTGCTTTCTTTTTCTCTTCTATTCTTCTTTGTTTTTCCAACAGCTTTTGCTTTTTCTTTAACTCTAATTGATTATCAAATGCAGGAGGAGGGGCTGGAATTTCAATACCTTTGATTTCCTGAGATTTAGCTTCTTTTTTTAATAGTCCCTTATCCGCTTTTTTATCTTCAGACTCAAAGAACGGAGGAGGTTCTATTTGTGATAGGTCTGGAGTACTTTTTTGGGATTTTTTGGATATTTTCCCAAAAAGTTCCTTTTTTTCTGTTTCTTTCAAAGCATGCTTAAGCTCTTTTTGCCTGTGAAGCATCAATTCTTCTCTTCTTTTTTCCTCTTCTTGTCTTATTTTTAGCTTTTTTTGCTCCTCTTTTTCTTTCAGAAACTTTTCTTTTTCAAGCTGTTTTTGCCGTTTAGCTTCCAAATTTTGCTGAATTCTTAGTTCCTTTGCTTTTTTCTTTTCTTCTTTTCTTTTTTGTTTTAAGAGCTCTTTTTGCTTTTTGGCTTCTAATTTGTTCTTTATCTTCAATTCTTTTGCTTTCTTTTTCTCTTCTATTCTTTTTTGTTTTTCAAGCTGTTTTTGGTCTTCGAATAATGGTGATGGAACAGGAATTTTAGCTGGTTTTGGCTCTTTTGGGAAACCTTTTTTATCATCAGGCAACTCTAGAGGTAGGGGAATTTCCAGTTTAGCAGGTTTAGCTATTTTTGATTCTTTTTTTGACTCCAATATTTTTAATACCTCTTCCTCTTCTTTTTTATGAAGTGCATCTAACTCTTTCTGATGCTCAAGCTCTTTTTGCCTTTGCAGAATTAGCTGTTCTTTTTTCTTTTGTTCCTGCTCTTTGGCTTGATGCTCTTTTTGCATTTGTTCTTCTTGCTGCTTCTGCTTTTTGGCCTCCAATTTTTGTTTTATTTTTAGCTCCTTAAGCCTATTTTTTTCCTGCAACTTTCTTTCTTTCTCTAATTGTTCCTGCCTTATTCTTTCCTTTTTTTCTTTTAGTTTCTGTTCTTTTTCCAATTCTTTTTGCCTATGTTGCATCAGTTTTTCTCTTCTTTTCTCTTCTTTTTGCTTCTGCTTTTCTTTTAGGATCCTTTCTTTTTCGAGCTGTTTCTGCCTTTTAGCTTCCAGTTTTTGCTGCTTTTTTAGCTCCTTTGCTTTCCTTTTTTCTTCTGTAATCCTTTGTTTTTCAAGCTGATTTTGCTCAATTTCTTTAGATATTACAGGAGGAGTGGGGACTTTAGATGATTTGGGCTCTTTTGCAACCTGCTCGTCAACAGAAAAATCAAAGGGTGGAGGAATCTCAAGATCAGATTTTATTTTTTTTGTGGGTTTTTTATCCAGAATGTTTAATATCTCTTCTTGCTCTTTTTTATGAAGCGCTTCTAATGCTTTCTGATGCTCAAGCTCCTTTTGCCTTTGCAGAATTAGCTGTTCTTTTTTCTTTTGTTCTAGTTCTTTAGCTTTGAGTTCTTTTTGTCTTTCTACCTGTTTTTCTTTTTCTGCCAGTTCTTTCTCTTTTCTAATGAGTTCCAGTTCTCTAGCCTTGAGTTCCTGTTCTTTTTTCTTATTTAACTCCTTTTGCTTTAATTCCTCTAATCGTTTTTGCGCTTCTAATTCCTTCTGTCTCTTTTTTTCCTGCAGCTCTTTTTCTTTTTTCAATTGTTCCTGTCTTATCAGCTCTTGTTTTTCTTTTATTTTCTGCTGCCTTTCTAATTCTTTTTTCCTGTGAAGCATTAGTTCTTCTCTTTTTTTTTGCTCTTTTTGTTTTATTTTGAACTGTTTTAGCTCCTCTTTTTGTTTGAGAAGTCTCTCCTGCTCAAGCCTTTTTTGCCTGATAAGCTCTTCATTTTGCTTTTTATTTTCTTCTATTCGCTTTTGCTTTAAAAGCTCTTTTTGCTTTTTTGCTTCTAACTTCTGCTGATTTTTTAGTTCCTTTGCTTTTTTCTTTTCTTCTATTATTTTTTGCTTTTCAAGCCTTTTTTGCCCAATCTGTCTATTTTTAAACAGTAAAGGGGGAGTGGGTAATCTGGATGATTTAGGCTCTTTTTTCTCTTTTGGTGCTAACTCATCCACTGATAAATCTATAGGAGGGGGAATCCTAAGATCAGATCTTTTTTTTGCGGGTTTTTTTGTTTCTAATATCTTTAATATCTCTTCTTGCTCTTTTTTATGAAGCGCCGCTAATTCTTTCTGATGCTCAAGCTCTTTTTGCCTTTGCAGAAGTAGCTGTTCTTTTTTCTTTTGCTCGAGTTCTTTAGCTTTAAGCTCTTTTTGTTTTTGCTTTTCTTTAGCCGCAAGTTCTCTTTCTTTTGATTTTAGCTCTTCTTCTTTAGCTTTAAGTTTTTGTTTCCTTTGCTTTTCAAGCTCTTTTTGCTTTTTTGCTTCTAATTTCTGTTGTTTTTTGAACTCCTCTTGCTTCTTTTTTTCCTGCAACTGTCTTTCTTTCTCTAACTTTTTCTGTATAATCTGCTCTTGCTGTTGTTTTAGTTTTTCCTCTCTTTCCAATTCTTTTTGGCTATGCTGCAATATTTTTTCTTTTCTTTTCTTTTCTTTTTGCTTTTGCTTTTCTTTTAGAATTCTTTCTTTTTCCAACAGTTTTTGCCTTTTAGTCTCTAACCGATGCTGTGTTATTAGATCCTTTAACTTCTTCTTTTCTTCTATTTGGGTTTGATTGTCCTGCTTCTTTTCGCCTAGCTCTTTATTCTTAACTAAAAATGAAGGAATAATTGGAATTTTTTTCTTGTCATGCTCTTCAAGGGTATCTAATTTTGGAGGAGGTGGCAGCTCTAAATCTTCAAAAGAATTCTTTTTAGAGGGCAATGATAAGGATAAAATTAGTAAACTAAAGGTACTTTTACCTAAGATCCCTATCACCCCCTTTTTTCTTTAAAAATATAACTTCTTATATATAAATCTAACTTTTTTTAGCCTATTTTAAGTATTTTTTCCTTATTCCTGATACCTTTGATTATGTACACTCTTTTTTTTAATAGTTTTGAAAAAAACTTGATTATTTCAATATTAGCCTTATTATTCTCTGGTAGAGCACTAATAGCAACCTTGTAAGCTTGCCTATTTTCATCATAACCTATTACTTCGTTTTTATTAGAACCAGTTTTAACAATTATCTTGAATGGATTTTCTTTTATCTCCATTAGTTGTAGTCCCTCCATGTATGCTTGCATTTTGTACATTTGAGGAACTTGGTTGCAGGCTCATCAGCTGCTCTTGTCTGAACTTCCCAGAAATGGGCTTCGGTATTATCGCATTTAGGGCAAGTTGCCCTTGTTATAGGCATCGCAGAAGTTGATTCATCTGTTTCTATTACCTCAAGCTTGCGCTCATCTTTTGCGGATTTTTCTTTAATAATTGTTTCAGAGCCTTTGGATTTGAAACCACAAGAGCAAGTAAAAATTGTGCTATTATCAACTTTTTTTGGCAATAGTATTGAACCGCATTTAGGACAGAACATTTTACCTCATCAAACATTCAAAGAAGCTATCTTTTCCCTGGACACCGTATATGGCGCAGACAAAACCTATTTTGATGTAACCCAGGTAAGGTATCCTCCAAAGAGCTTTCCCAACTAATTGATCTTCTCTAATCTTTGTTTCATCAAGGCTCTGAGCCCTGATTGAATCCGCATTATTGTCGCCTTTTGTCTGAATATAGCAATATCCGTTTTCAATCCACTTATTAATACTCCTGTGAATTATCGGATCCGGTCTTGCACTTCTAAAAACAATAATCTCACCAATCCTCACGTCTTGACAGGTTTTTCCTTTAAGGACGAATATGTCTCCTTTATTGAAGCCATTCCTAAAAGGAAATCCTGTAAAATTTTCTTTTGTAATTCCATTTTCGAGATACCAGTTTTTGTTGAGTTCCCACCATTTATCAAAGCCTACATAGTTATGTTCCATACTTCTTGAAACCACAGCTACTACGGGGTGGGTTGTGTTTAGCAAAAAACCAAGACCGGGGTAAACAATGAATTTAATCAGAACAAATGCCAGGATTATGTTAACTAACCAGCTCCATATACTGTTGTCTTCCCAGATGAAATGCCATGTTTTTTTTATTATTTTTTTATACTCAACTTTTTTATCCATCTGAGAAGTTGATTAATAGATAGAATAAAAAGCTTTCTATTTAAGAAAGATCTTTTTAAATGAATTTGATTTTTAGATTAGGCAATTTTATGTTTATGGTCAAAAAATATATAAACAAATGTGCATCTGAAAGGAATATGAAAAAAAATATGCTGTATTTTCAGGATATCATATCACATCCAAATAAGAATCCACAGTATTTTCAGGGAGTTTTGCAATTAAGAAACCCTAATGAGGAGCTAATTAATTTCATCAGAAATCAGTTCAATAATAATTCACGGGCATGGATTGCCAAAGAGGAATCTCTTAAAACAGGTATTGATCTGTATATATCCTCAAACAAGTTTTTGCTTGCTTTGGGAAAAAAACTGAAAAAAAGTTTTAAAGGGGAATTGAAGGTTTCTGCAAGATTACACACAAAAAACAGACTTACAAGCAAAGATGTTTACAGGGTAACTGTCTTATTCAGATTGAGCTGACCTTTCTTTTTTATAGTCTTTAACTATCTTATATAATAATTCTTTTTTATTTTTTATCTTTTCAAACTCAGCTTTATCTGAAATTCCAAAATATTTGTTCTCCTCTATATTAAGGGTATGGGCATCAATGAATATAAAAGGGAGCTTTGATTCTATTTTTTTACTGATTGGCTTTTTATAGAGTATGATATTAACTTTTCCTTTTAATTCTTTTATTGTCTTTTCGCTTATTATGTCGGGATCCTGAACTAATAATACATCATTTTCTTTGATGTTAAGGAGGGCTTTATTTTTCTCATACTCATTTAATCCCAGATTGTCCAATTTCTTTAATAAAATGTTAGAATTAAGGTTTGAAAGAAAATATAACAAAGTAGTTATTTCATCCTGCATTGATTTGATCTCATCTTTTTTCCTTTTTACCTCATTGTCAAAAAACTTTATTCTCTTTTCCTTGAAATCCAGCAAGGACTCCATCTTTTTATCCAGCTGGGATTTGCTTATCCTGTTAAACATATATTCATAGTCTTTTTTGATTGCAGTCATCTGGTTTCTTAGCTTCTCATTTTGCTCTTTTAGCAGGGAAACATCTTTTTGCGAAGATTTGAACCTGTTGTATAAGGCCAAGAAATTTTTTTCTGTGAGCTTATTATCTTCAATGACTTCTTTGATAATTTTTGTTTCCTGGGTCTCTGGTTCTTCAATAATTTCAGCAGCATCTTTGATGTTTAGTTCTTTCCCTATTACAAACTCCATGAGCTGCTGCCTTATATTTTCTTTTTTGTAGTGATCTATGAAAATATTGATTTTGTTTAATAAGGGGTTTAGTTTTTTAAGGGCAAAAAAAGCAGATGCCAAAGCATCAATTTCATGCTGGTTTCTTGTATTGTATTTTTCTGTAATGGCTCTTTTTTCACATACTTTCAAATCATAGTTAGGGCTAATAAGCCTTGCCCCAAATTTAACAGCTATCTTTTCTACAAAGTCAGGATTATATTTTTTGTCACTTGCAATGATAAGAGGTTTTCCAACAGTGATAAGCTCAGAAATAAGCGAATTCAAATCAAGATACTTTTCTGAATGGATCTTTACAATGTTTCCATCAAGAGTTATTGCTGCATAACCTACGGTTGTGCCAGGATCTACGCCTATTATTAATAGCTGTTTTTCCCCCATAGGGTTTTATAGAATAAAGGTGTTTATTTAAAATTACCTAAAAAATTCTAGATTATAGTGTGGAATAACTTTTATGCTCTTTTCTAAAAATTTCTAATACAGCTTAATTACTCATTTATGAGTAGCATAAAATTTATAAGTAAGTACTCATTTCTAGTTTGCATGTATGAATATTTAGAATTACTATTGTATATAGTAAAAAAAGAGGGGCTTTTTGGAAACTTGAAAAGCTCTACATTAAAGATTTCAAAAGAGCTGGGAATTTCGCAGCAGACAATAAGCAGGAAGTTGAGGGATATGGAAGAAAAATGGCTTATCAAGCGATTGGCTTCACCTAATGGTTTAGAAATAAGGTTAGACAATAAAGGCAGGGAATTATTACAGGAAAATTATCAGGAACTAAGCAAGGTGTTTAAGGCAAAGAATACTACAATCTTAGGAACTGTAACAAAAGGGATTGGGGAAGGCGGTTATTATGTTTCACAAAAACAATATCAGCTGGAGTTTAGTGCCAAGCTCGGTTTTGAAGCATTTCCAGGAACTTTAAATTTGGTTGTTGATAAAGAAGAATTAGCTCAGTTTTTGGCTAATAAAGATGCTGTTGAGATTAAGGGATTTACAACAAATTCAAGAAGCTTTGGCTCATTAATATGTTATAGGATAGGAATTAACAATACAGAAGCTGCAATTGCGAAACCAGAAAGAGCAAGACATCCTGAGGATATTGTTGAAATTATTGCTCCGATTAATTTACGCGATTCATTAAAAATAAAGGATAATGATAATGTTAAGTTACGTTAAAAATGGGGGTGTAAATGTTTAATTTTATAGAAAAAACTATCGATAATAAAAGAAAATGATTTCGAAAAAAAGGGGGAATGGTGTCTGGTGGCTCTGTAGGTTTTTACTGAGGGTTCCCCACCCACTTGTGTTGCGTTAATTGAAAGAGCGCTAAGATGTTAGCTAGATTACGAAAAAATGTCATACAAAATTGGAGTTGCTGATAGTATGTTTGCAAGAGTTGCTATGTTTAGGATAGTAAAGAAAGCTCTTGAGGATAGCATGGAATCTGGAATCAAACTTGAAAGGTATACAGTTCCTGGTGTTAAAGATTTACCCGTTGCTTGTAAAAAACTTTTGGATAATGGTTGTGATATTTGCATCGCTTTAGGAATGCCCGGAGATAAGCCAATTGATAAAACATGCGCTCATGAGGCTTCGCAAGGGTTGATACAAACTCAGTTAATTACAAATAAGCATATAATTGAGGTTTTTGTTCATTTAGATGAAGGCGAAAATGAGAAAGATTTGCTTCAAATTGTTAAGAAAAGAACTTACGATCATACGATGAATGCGATTGCTCTTCTAAAAGGCAAAAATAGTTTAAGCAAACTTGCTGGCAAAGGTGTAAGGCAAGGAATGGAAAGTGTTGGTGGGATTGAATGAGGTTAAAGGATATATTGGAAGCTGAAATAAGTAGAGGAAAATACAAAAGAGAGAATGAAATAAAGATAATTGAGAGTGATCAAGATATAGATATGACAAGATACTGTACTGCCAGAAGGGATGATATTCTCTGCTATGTTTGTTTTGATGCTTCTTCAATCAGAAGAGATGCATCTAACAGACAAACAGTAGCTGATTATCTAGAAACAAGATTTCCAGGATTTGACTCGTCTGATTTTTATATTGATAATTTAATAGAACTTTGTGATAACCTTGGAATAGGTAAAATAGACCTGGTTGCAGACAAGTTACTATCGGATAAGAGGTTAGATGCCATAGTTTTATATGAAAAAAAAGGTCATTATTTTACGTCATATGATGGAGATGGTTATGATATAACAAGTTTTGTGGATGCTAATCTACTGAATATGATTGGAATAAGAGATGGAAAAAAGGGATGTTATAGGCTTTATATAATATTTATGGATGGAGGCAAAAATGGTAAATGAAAAACTTGGTTTTGTTGTATCGGATTACAACGCAGATATAACACACCTAATGAGCAAGATTGGAGAAGAGCATGCCCAATTTCTGGGGGCAAAGGTTAGTAGCCTTATAAGAGTGCCAGGGGCATTTGATATGCCATTGGCAGTAAGCAAATTGGTACAAAAAAAAGATATTGATGGAGTTGTCTGCCTTGGAGCAGTTATTGAAGGAGATACGGCGCATGACGAGATTGTTGCCAATAACGCAGCAAGAAAGATAGCTGATTTAAGCGTGGAATCAGGAAAACCAGTTGCGCTAGGAATCTCAGGCCCAGGAATGACAAGGGCGGATGGAGTTAAGAGAATTGAAGGTTATGCCAAAAGAAGCGTAGAAACTGCAGTGAAGATGATCAGAAGGTTGAAGTGATTTTATGTTAATCGTAAACAACCCCCAATCAGAGATTGGGGGATTTCCGTGCTTAGGCGCCAAAGCATAAGAGCGTTTGCTGACTCTGCATGTTTGCGCCATATTTCTGGTTTCTTATGTAATTGATTGTGTCCTGAA
>Ga0315282_10006112_pt1 | contig 20243 bp, 18 predicted proteins | sample YL17G07_20_MG_FD_203693 | JGI IMG/M metagenome (GOLD analysis project Ga0315282, IMG submission 203693) | Sediment microbial communities from Yellowstone Lake, YNP, Wyoming, USA - YL17G07_20 | ecosystem: Environmental > Aquatic > Freshwater > Lake > Sediment | place: USA: Wyoming | collected... | reverse complement strand
GGACCATTCTGCCTACATATCTTTCATAAACCGTGAAATCCCCGTATACTGCGGCGAAACAACAAAAATTATTTTGCAAGCATCAAGTGAAATGCGTAGAGCCGATTTAGAGTTCAACGTTGAAAATTTAACTTTTAAGCCTTTCAGAACAGGCGATAGCATCACTATAGACCATCTGAAAATTGAGCCAATTCACGTTGACCATTCTGTTCCAGGCGCCTACGGCTTCATTATCCACACCACTAATGGGGCTGTTGTCTATACTGGAGATTTTAGGGCTCACGGGGCGAAACCTGAAATGACATCTGATTTTGTTGAGAAAGCCAAAGAAGCGGAGCCTGTGGCTGTTGTTACTGAAGCTACGAACATGACTGGCGCATCTGTTTCTTCGGAAGTTGAGGTTGAAAATAAATTAAATAGCATTGTTGGGCAGGCAGATGGCATTGTGCTTGCTGATTTTGCCTATACAGATGTTGATAGACTGAATTCCTTTTATCGAATTGCCAAGAAGAATGGGCGGTGCCTTGCCGTATCACTTAAACAAGCCTATTTGCTGAACGCACTGCATAGAGATAAAGGCTTACGCCTTCCAGATTTAAACGATGAGAACATTTTGATTTTTCGAAAGTCGAAGAAAAAATATGACAAGTGGGAAAACCAAATAATGGAACAGTATCCAAGTAAGATTGTTGATGTGTTCGAAGTTTCGAAGAGGCAATGCAATGCCGTCCTAGCTATATCGTTTTATGATTTAGAGGAACTTGTCGAAATCCAGCCAAAGGCAGGCAGCTGCTTCGTTTTGTCTGCTTCTGAACCGTTTAATGAGGAGATGGAGATTGATTTTGAAAGGCTTGTCAATTGGCTTGGGCATTATGGGTTGCCGCAGTATCATGTGCATGTTTCAGGACACATCATGCCGTTGCAACTGAAAGCAATTCTTAAAGAAATAAATGCACCAAAAATCTTTCCGGTACATACGGAAAACGCAGAATTATTCGCCAAATTTATGCAAAACCTAAAAAGTCAGGTGATTCTGACCGAGAAAGGTAAAGGTTGCAACCTCTGAGAGCTTCAGCACCGTCTCTTATCTATTGTTAAGTCCTTTCTCGTAAACACCTTCGACTGCAACCGTCATTTCCTTGAAAACGCAACTATGCTTCATGTGCTTGGGCAAGACAAAACATTCATTAGCTTTTACGATTGTTTTTTCTCCATTTTCAAATTTAAACTCTATTTCTCCTTGAAGCACCAGCATGAAAACGTCTCTAGGGTTTTCGTGAAGGACTTGAGGACTTTTATCCTTAAGGGTTTTTCCTGCTGTAACATAAATTTTGAAGCCATTCGCATTTCCAATTTCTACGAATTCATCAGCATTTTCACTTTTAGCAATTTTATTTTCGGCTAATTTTTTAGCTTTCAAAATGGCTTTTTCAAGATTTACAATTTTCAACAATTATTTGCCCTCTTTTTCTTCCTTGCATGTCTTAGAATAAGAATATTATGGAAAAGTGTAGTGCTTGTTCCATTATTTTTCAGCAACGAAAGCTACACTGTACTGCACAATTCAGTTTTTCGAAAACTTTCTAAATGCATGGTTTATCCAGTTTTGCAGTTAATTATATTTAATTGGAACAACCTACTCTTAAAACACTATGATCTCCATAATCGGTGCGGGAAAAGTAGGAAGCGCTGCAGCATTCAACATCTTAAGATATAGAATCAGCGATGTTGTTCTCATAGACATTTTTGAAAATTTGGCAAAGGGCGAAGCACTTGACATGATGCAGACTGCGCCTGCAATAGAGTTTGACGGAAAAATCAGAGGAACAAGCGATTTCAGTGAAATGGAAGGCTCAGAAATCGTAATCGTAACTGCGGGCGAAGCGAGAAAACCTGGAATGACAAGAATTGACCTTGCGAACAAAAATGCAAGGATAGTTAAATCCTTAGTGAAGGAAGTTGTGAGGTACGCTCCTGAATGCAAGCTTATGCTTGTGACAAATCCAGTTGACATAATGACATACATAGCCTATAAAGAATCAGGCTTCGAAAGAAACCGTGTTTTTGGAATGGGCAACATCCTAGATGCTCTACGTTTCAGATCTCACATTGCACTGGAACTGAATGTTTCGAGAGAAGATGTCCGTGCCTTAGTCATAGGCGAACACGGTGATTCCATGGTTCCTCTTGTTGAATATGCTTCTGTGTCGGGAATACCCATAACATGTTTGCTTAGAAAAAAACAAATTGAGAAAATAGTTAACTTAACAATAACTTCCGGTTCTGACGTCATTAAACTGAAGGGATCAACAACTTATGCGCCAGCAGCAGTCATCGGAATTATGGCAGATGCCATTCTCAGAGGCAGAAACAGAGTAATGGGTGTTTCGACTTATCTACAGGGTGAATACGGATTTTCTGACGTTTCAATTGGTGTGCCAGTAATCCTCGGAAGGAATGGTGTTGAAAAGATTTTGGAGCTTGAATTGATGCCTGAAACCAAAAAACGCCTTGAAAAGTCTGTCTTAACTATAAAAGAGGCTATAAAGAAACTAAGTGAATAGCGTGTGCACTGTTTTCGTTGAGTATTAACGTTTGATATTTAGGGTGAATTATTAGGTTTTGTCGTGTGTGGGGATTCATAACGTATAAGTTAAAGTATCAACTCTTGATATTTACGATATAAAATGAAAGCCGACGCAAAGCTTGACCGCCGAATGCGAGTTCTCTTCCACACCTTAGGCTTAAGCTGTCTAGGCGGCGCCATATTTCTCCAAATCCTAGTTTTCACGGACATACTCCAACATGGATACTTCATGGCTGCGGAAAACAACCCAGCAATTTTAATATTTGAAATAGTTTTAACGTTTTTCGCCCTTATTTACTTCATATACATATATCAACGATTCATCCGCTCACTAAAATAGCCATTCTTTAAGCATTAAAATTCAAAAAACCTTTTTGAAAAACCGCTAAGCAGCAAAGGAAGTAATAGAAAGTATTAAATAAACTTTCCACAAAACTCAATCAAGTAGTTCTAGATGGTGAAAGTTATGATAAAACTGAGAACCGTAACCTCGATTTTCGTTATGCTGATTCTAGCAGTAACACTTGTTAAAAGCATCACAGCACAAACACCAGAGGAGATGGAAACATTTTTTTCAAGCAAATATGTAGGAATTTCAATTCAAGTCAACGCCACACGAGAAACCGTCCCTGGTGCAAACATAACGATTAAGCTATTGGTGAATTGCACATCCGATGACGTTTACGTAGATTATCTTAACCTTAGCGTTTACGGCTATAAACATGTAGGATATGCTCTCGAGAAGGCTACGCTACGTCCAATATGCGTAATAAAACAAACTTTCCTAGTTTACCATAATGCAAGTCAACACAACTACACCATACCCGTACCCAACGACGTTTGGGATTTAACCTATGCCGAACTACATTTAAAATACACTATTAGTGGTGAACTTAAGGAACGTGACGAGACTTTCTCAATAACTACCGTGAGGAACATCCTTTTGGAAGAACTTGAAGAAAAGCTTGAATGGTTAAATCAAACCTATCAAAAGCTAAACAACACTTACTGGCAGCTAAACAGCACCATTGAGCAACTTAATCAAACTTTTTGGGAGATGTTTCAAATGAACCTTACGGAAGAAAGCTTGGCTCGCTTGAACGAGACCTATTGGGGTCTTAAAGGAAGCTCAAATGAACTTGGTAACACAAGAACGGCAGTAGGCATCTTAGCGGTAACGACAGTTTTCTTCGTAGCCACAACGCTTTACCTTGTTATGCGAAAACCCAGAGAAAGTTGGTAGCGTTTCTTCCCTTTATTTTTCGTGCAGGTTTTGAGCTGCAATAAACGTTAAGCCTTTTTCAGTGAGGGCTTTGGCTGTTCTGTTTACCGCATCATGTTTATCCAAGTAATTGTTTAGAAGTTTTGGCATCAGTCCCTTTTCAATGATTTCCTTTTTGGGTATGAAGTAGTCTAGGATGTCAGAAGGGTGTTCTCGGGTTTTGTCAACTTCAGGGATTCCGCCTTCATGTTTGGCGCTTATATTTTTAACGTGGTCAGCGATATCTAGAAGTTCATTGAGGCGGTCATAGGGCTGCCTCACAATACTTTTTTGCGTTTCTACAATGTGGTGTTCAATGCGGACAATGTCCTCAAAGCCGAAGGCTTTTCTTATGTAGGCTGAAAGTTCAATTGTCTCGTTGTTGACGGAGTTTGAAAGGTTAAACCCTATAAGCGGGGTTGTGCCATCCTCTCGGCTGAAAAGTTTCGCCATCATCAAAGTCCAAAATATTGAATATGGATTATCGGTACCCAAAAACACCGAAATCTTGAATTCAATGTCAATTCCAAGCTTGTGCAGTAAATATCCTAGCAAGACGGTCCCCGAGTTTGTGTTTAAAACTTGCGGAAGACCATATTCGGTATAATAGTACAGAAACTCGTCAACCCACTTTAAAGCATACTCATTTGGTTCGCCTACACCTCCAAAATAGCCAGTTATAGTTTCTGGTCCTCCCAAATGAACGTTAATGGGTTTGCCGTCTGGTCCAGGCATTGTTCCTTTAGTGTCTAATGTTTGCACGTAAGAAGCGCCTATAATCTGCATTGCAGCTGCAAAGGCCAGAATGTCATCATCTTCAACCTGTTCTTTCATGTTGCGGACGCGAATATAGCGGGCTGGCATTAGGTCTTGTTGGGCAATCGCTCGTTTTGCTTCTTCTATGAGCCATGGGAAAAAGTTGAATGCGCTGATTTCAAGAGTTACTGAGAAGGATTCGTTAAATTTCATGGAATCAGCTTTTTTCCCTAAAACTTTCCTTCGATAATCTGGTATGCTAATGAAGGCTTCTTTGTCGCGTTGTTTAATGAGCCACTCAACGTCTTTCACGAAAGATGATTTCCTTTTCTCAAGACGCTTCATCAAATTTTCAAATTTACGGTTTTCCCTAGCCTTGCGATTGATCTCTTCAACACCGCCATGTTTCTCAACAATTCTGAGCAAGCCATTTACAAGGGAATTATCCTTTTTCAACAAAAAATCATTAATCGCTTTCAAATTGTCTTCGCTAATCTTCAATTTTTCTTTGATATCCTTCATGACAGTCCGCCTTGGTATTTGTGTGTATTCGGGTTTTTGGCAATTTAAGTATTTTCAATTTATTCCTTATACGTTTGAAGCCAAATTTGTGAGTGATGTCTATATTGATTTCATGGAAGAAAGGCGAAAACAAAATTCATAACTCTAGCGAATTGCACAAACTGTAGATTTTCGAGAGAACAAACTCTCTAAAGTGTCTAGACCCCCCCTTATATATAGATTGAACCCCAAACTGAAGCTAGCGTTCTTGTTCAATCAGTTCATGTATAACTATTCCGCAACTGTGCTTCGTGTTATCTATTTTGGGTTGCATGTTTACTTGTGAGTTTGGATCCTGTACACTTTAATCTATGAAATCCATGAACTTCTGGCGAATATTATTACGCTTCGATTGTAATGAAGATTTTATAGCACACGTGAAATTGTGCGGCTCTTAAGAGCTATCTTTTGCTCCTCAACTTGTTTTAGTGTCTTTTGTCTGTTCCTCTAGTTGTTTAGGTTTTCCGAACCGTGTGAACTTTTCTAGAACTGCTTTGACTGTGTCCATTACTCTAACAGCGTCTTGGGGGTATATTCTCGGATCCCTAGAAGTGTTCACAAGTTTCATCAACTCAAAAACGCTGAAAGTTATGTCCTCAACTACTCTAGGTATGTCCCTAGCGCCTGACGTTCTCCTGAATTCTTTCAGGAGCTCAACTACTGATGGACTCAGATCACCTACTGTTATTATGTTTTCTTTTTGCTCAGTGCTCTGTGGTTCCTGCTCTTTTCCACTCATGTTTTATCACTTTCCTTTTTTCTCTGTGTTGGTTTTTCTTTCTCTATCTGCTTTTGTGCTTCTTTGGCTGCTGTTACCCCCAATTTTTCAGCTATTGCTAATTTGACTGCTGTTTCAAGAGGCAATTTGTCTAAAAGAGATTTGACATCTATTCCGCGTTCAGCCATTTCGTAAAGCATTTGTCCTATGTCTGCGCCCACTTTCGCACTTACTGGGATTCCTAGTATACTACTTTCTCCACTTGTCACTAAGCTTATCTTAGCAACTTTCAGGCCTTCTGCCAATGCGGCAAATTGAGCTTTCTTGATGTCCACATCAGCCCTAATGGTCTCTAAAGACAACCCTGCATCAGTATATTCTTTCAATGCAAATGCCTTTTCCTTTGTTCCATCAGCTTCAGCAATAAGCTTTGCCTTGCTGACATCAGCTTCAGCAAGCCCTGTCTTCTTAGTGGCTTCAGCATCTCCATCCGCTTTTGTCTTTACAGCTTCAGAATCTCCTTTAGCTTGTTCGATTTTAGCTTGTGCTGCCACCTGTGCTGTTCCTACTTCGAGAACTCTCTGTGCCTCAACTTTCTGTCTGTTAGCGTCCATCTCTGCTTCAGCGATTTTCTGAGCTGCTTCCTGCTGTGACTCTCCCACTTTTTGGTCTTTCTGAATTTGACGTATCCTGTACAATTCTTCATTTTCTGCCCTTGCCATCTCTGTTTCTTTGTTAGCTAGTGACTCCACTATACTAGCACCTTTTTGATTGTCAGCCACTTGCTTTCTTGTTTCGGCATTTATTAGTGTAGCTTGCCTCTGTTCAAGGTCTTTAATGACAGTATAGCTTTCGATGTCCTTGAAGTGTATAACCTCTAAATCAACTAGCTGAACTCCCCAGTCCTTCAGAGGTTCATTAACTCTCTTTTTGACTTCCTGAGAGAACAGATCTCTGTGCCTCATGATTTCATATACTTCCATACTCATCGAAGCGTTCCTCGTTATTGCTTCTATTAGCTTTCCAACTTCTGCTTCCATTCTTGGAAAACCTGTTTTTCCTTCTTCTGCCTCAATTCTACCAAGTTTTTCAGCGGCTAGAAGTGGATCTATGACACTCAAGAAACATACGACATCGCCTGAAAACTTTGCCATGAGTTGGTCACGCAGTGGTATGCTATTAATTTCGATTCTTATGTTCTCTAATGGTATGATAAGTCTTTGTTGCAAAATAGGAATATGCCAATAAGCACTTTGAAACTTTTGGCCTTCTAGCACTCTAGAGCAGAATACTTTTTTGCCTTTGCCTCTAGACACAACAACATGTGCTTCATGCGGTGGAGCAACAGTGTAACTCAGCCTAACAAAGAGAACAGCAACGATAACAAGTAGAACAACAATGATTATTATCCAAAGTAATGTCGTACCTACGTCTTCAAACATTTTTTCTCACTCTCTGTTCTTGTAAGCTTATTCTGAATATAATTAAAACCACTTATAAATAAGCTATTCTAGACACACTCGCTAAGAAACTGCCCATTGCATGGGTTGACTGAAAAGCCTTCGTGAACAAAACTGCGTAAATGCAAAGACGGCGCATTTCCGGGAATAGTCCATCATTTCTTTAAGAAGAGGAGCTAAGTTCCTTGAGAATTGGGTTTGTTTACAATACTCTGTCATGTTATGCAAGAAGGTATATTGCGTTTACTGTCTTTTCGAGAATAGAGGAAAAAGTGAAAAGTCACTGGATTGTGATAGATTCTGTTAAGCGCGCGCTATCACGAATTGAAGTGTCAAAGCTCCAAACAGCTTTAGGTACAACGTTAACATTTTTTTATATTACTCAGCTTGATGTTTAAACCAAAAATTAGGGTCGTTTGTATTGATTCTGTCAACTGTGCGCGTGAGCCACCGCAAAAATACGCTATCCGCGACCCTTATCCTTGCGACCTACCCCCCTATTTTTTAGCGCGCGCTTGTGATAAAGAGCTAGGTTGAGTGTTTATGTGTTTCTGTACGTTCTGTTTTTGTTCTCGGTGATTAGAATCTCCTCCTTATAGATTGAATTCTGGTTGGAATTTGCGTTTGTTTTAGAAAGATGAAATTCGATTGACTTGATTTTTTCATGGTGCTGTTTTATCGTGCGGTTACCGTTTTCGTGGCTTGCATGAAAATCTTATTAATTGTGTTGTTTTTTATATGAGTGAGGTGTGAGTTTTGGTTTTAGGATTCTTTGAACTTTTTTGTGGCAGGTGGAAGGTTTTTGCTTTGTTCAATCTGTTGTTTTTTGGCTCTGTTTTAGCTGTTGTTTTTCTGGCTGAGTTTATGTTTCCGTCGCCTTTGTATGCCGACTGGTCTCCTAATGTTCCGAGGGTTTTTCTTGTAGGCAGCTGGCCCGTTATGGTTTTTGGCATTTTTCTGTTTAATCTTTGTGTGAGTGCTTTTGCTGTTGTCACTTTGCCTGGAATCGTGTTTTTTCCTTTATCTGCCTTTTTTCTTTTGTTTAGGGCTGTTTTGTGGGGTCTGCTGCTTTACGCTTTGCCAGTGTGGCCTTTTGTTGCCGCTTTGCCAACGGTTGTTCTTGAGGGTGAAGCATATGTTTTTGCTGCTGCGGTCGGAACGGTTGTTGGTGGCTCTTGGGTTAAGCCAAATTGGCTGTTCAAGAATGAAGGCTTGTCTAGGAATGATGCTTTTAGACGGGGGTTGAAAGAGGGTTTAAGCGGTTATGTTTTTGTGGCTGTTTTGCTGTTTTTGGCTGCTGTTGTGGAGACGGCTACGATAATGTTCTTGTAAACATAGCCTTAGAAAAGAGTTCTATATGAAGGTTCCACAAGTTTTATATTTTTAATAAGGCTTAAATAGAGAGTTGAAGCAATAGGTAATTTAGTCAGTGATCGAAACTTGAAGGTCTTAAATGGAAACAACTGGAAGGCTCTTTTATTATTATCCATAGTTGTTCCTGTTAGCTTATTGACAAGCTTTAAACTAACAGGCTTTCTGGGTGAACCAGCGACAATAAAAGAAACCATAACGCTAGAACCAGTCACATGGGAATATGAAAGACCAAATCAAACAGTACATTTAGATAATTTGCTTGAATCCTCGTACTCTAATAATAAAATCTTGGCAACAATGTATCTTTTGATAGGAGAATATGCTGAAGATGACTCAGCGTTAGTGTCAGACTTTATCACAATTAGGGTAAAAATGAACTTGACGGGTGCAGACTCTGATTTCTCTATCGAAAATGTCTACTTGATCTTTCGTGATATCTATAAAGGTTCTAGGCTGTTTTTTCAGCGCACCAACACGGATTTCCAATGCATAAATCTTTCCTTAGTTAAAATTGTGGATGGAATTAACGGAGAGAACAACTTAAAAGCCTCCATCAATTTAGCTGGCTTAAACCATCCGAACGATGTCTACCTTCAATGGAACACAATCTGGACACTACACAGCTTGAACACTCAGGACCACGAATTAAGTGCAACCTACGAAGTCACTTACTACAACGGAACAGCATACAACAAAATAGTCCAACCATTCCAAATACGCATTAAAGGATGATAGAGCCCATGAAAAGTCGAGCTGCAAGAAAACGCCTAGCATGCCTCATTTGTATTGGTATCTTAGTGCTGCCTTTCCTGGACGTTTTTCCAGTGTCAGCATCATCAACTAGCTGGTCTAAGCCACGACCTTCAAGCGACAAGGATTTCGACGAAACAATAGGAAACGTCTACGACGATGGCATAGCGTCCCTAAGTATGGGCGTTCTCATTGCTGAGTATATTGAAAATTCTTCAGCGTTGGGCGACTATGTCACTTTGCGCGTGAGCATTTCTGCTAATACTAGAAAGGGAATTTATTATGATTGGATGCAATACAGTTATAACTGGTACCAAGTTTCTAATCCGACAAATATCACGGGCGATAATACTGGTAATTGGCTTATTATACCGTGGGAGCTTGGTGGCCCATTCCTGTTTTACGGCGTTAAATACACTAGCATTTGGGTTTGCAGCAACGGGTTCATATGCCTCGACTCAGAATGTACAAATGCTACCCCCTCAAGCATCCCCAGCACTAATAAACCTAACACGATAATCGCGCCTTTCTGGAGAGATCTTGACCCATCCGCAGGCGGCTCAATCACCTATGGCCTCATCTACGGAACACCAAACCTATTTGTAATAAGCTGGAATAACGTCAGGAACAAGGCTAACGGTGTTCCCCAAACATTCCAACTAGTCATCCGGGGCAGAGTAGGCGGCTCCAACGAGTTCCAAAACGCCCTACTCTTCCAATACAAATCCATAACAAAAAACCAGACAACTACGGTGGGAGTCGAAGACCAAACAGGCAGCAGGGGCACATCCGTAGACCCCAACAGTTACGGCAACAACTACAGCCTTCTATTCCAATATTCAATAATGGGATGCCGACTGGAAAGCTTGAAAATAAGATTAACAAAAATCGAAACCTGTTCCACAATAATGCCTCAACTTACAAATACGGACATAGGAGGATACAATGTTGAACTGAATAATTCTGCAAATCCTTGTGGAGAAGTTTTTGGAGATGCTATTGGATTTGCAGCTGATTTGCTTCTGCTTGACGAAGTTGGAATAATTTTTGACACTTTGCTCATCATTCCAACATTGAGTAATTATTTCTCTAGTCAGCTTTCAAGACCTAACTTTCAATATGACTGGGCTAACACCAATGAAAATGAGGCTTTTGTGTCAGCTGCATGTGTCGAAGAAAGCAATCCTTTCGCTATGCCCTTCGACGCCACACTTGCCGACAATTTTATATGGAAATTAACAGATAACAATAATCGTAATCATCTCCTTACTGTCACAGCAGAATCAACATATAAGTCAATAGACAACCTAAGCACCCACACAATCTCCACTTCAGTAACCCTATACATGTACGCTGTTACCCCATCAACCCCTGAAGGATCCACCCACGGGTTCACGGGCTCCACATATAACTATTCCACAAGCATAACAGACCCAGAAGAAGACCCTGTTAGATACGAATTCAACTGGAGTGATGGCACAGAAGATACCATAACAGACTGGTATTTCTCTGGCGTAAATGTAACCGCCTCACATTCATGGGCTTCGCCAGGAACATACCAAGTTCGTGCACGAGCCCAAGACATTTATGAGTTATGGAGCGGAGTATGGGGCGGCTGGTCTCCACCCCTAAACGTAACCATAAACGCGCCGTCTGTTACTATCTCGCCTCCCTCGGCCTCCATATATCTTGGTTATTCACGAACGTTCACGGCAACCGTTTCTGATGATAAGCCTCCCTACTCCTACCAGTGGTACTTGAACGGTTCCGCGGTCTCGGGTGCAACGAGCGCTTCGTGGACCTTCACTCCATCCTCTATAGGTGATTACACCGTCTATGTAACAGTCACAGACAGTGTTGGGACGCATGTAACGTCTAACACCGCGCCGGTCAGGGTCGTTTACTATTGGCCACAAGGATGCGTTCTGGCTAACACGCGCATCCTCATGGCTAATGGCAAGACAAAGCCCGTGCAATCCGTAAAACCGGGCGACGCGATAACGGGCTACGACGTTCAAAGCGGCACGTTCGTGGTGGAGAACGTCACTTCCAACAATTGCACGGTAGTCAACGAGATTCTCTCGATAAACTATGGCCTGCTGTGTGTGACGCCGACAGACCAGCCAATCTACACCGACCACGGCTGGGTTGTGAACCCGCAGGATCTGGTGATCGAATGGCGAATCTACTATCCCGTGCACAACTCGTGGATCACTATTCAAAGCCTTAAAACGCTAAACGGATACTATCTAGTCTACGATTTGAGGGCAACAAACCCAGACACATTCATCGGCAACGGCATACTGCTCGACAGGAAGATACTCTGAGGAAAAGTTCAAAACCGTTCTTTTTTCTGTTGTTCGAAGCTTTTAGGCTCAGCAATTTTTTGAAGTTTGAGAGAACTCGAATTCTTATTTGTGGGCGTATCAGAGCCCTTCCCAGCGTTCTTTTCTTGAACAGAGCGCGCGCTTACGCTAGACAACAGGAATTGATAAGCACTGGAAAACCGAGTTCAAAAGGTAATCTCCACATTGCCTAGTTCTATGTGACTCATAATAAACGTGCGCTATGTCACTTTGATTCATCAAACAGTCTGTTGACAAACTTGCATCCTCGGTTTTCTGGAGGATTGTAAAAACACATTTTTCTGGGCTCTTCTTTTGAGAATCTCGGACAACCCCAGCACTGGCTGAACAAACGAACCTTATGCTTGTCCCTGTGCTCTCTGCACAATTCAACGTCCTTCTCAAGAGGAATATTGTTTGACATGGAACAGCATTTCTCGCCAGAAGTTTAAATCACCTTTGGTTCTGAAAAGGTAGGCAATTCAGGCGTGTCGGGTAAAGTTTTATCCAACCAACCACTTTTTTCATGAGTCAGATTAGTTTGGCACTTCCTGTTAGACTTGGAGTGTTTTCCGAATTTCTTCAAGGTTTCTTGTGGCGACAGGGTCTGTGGACAAGTACTCTTTCAGTTTTTCGCAAGGATATTCGTCGCAATGGGCACAGGTCTTGACTCTCTTTTCTTCGGCGCACGGTTTTATCTCGCAGAGTTTTCGGCAAAAACCAGAAATCACATCTGACTTGCATCCGTGACAGTCAGCGTCTTCTGGTTTGAATTTAATCTCGCTTTGGTCGGACCAGTGTTTGGCTATCTGTTTTTTCCATTCAATGTCTTTTGTTTGAGTCGCTTTGAAAGCTTTGCATTCGTTGCAGTCAAGTCCACAATAAGCAATCAGTTCAGACATTATTCCATTTGCCTTCTTGTTTGGCGATATCACGTTTTGAATGATTGTAGCCAGCCTGATAAACATTCTGCAGTCATATGATGATGACCCAACCTTTGATTTGGCTGCTCATCGGGGTTGGTTTGGGGGTAAAGTTTTATCCCACACACACTAAAAAGGGCATATGCATCAATCAATCAAACAATCAATCAAACAAACGATACACATACTATAGAAGGTAAAGGTTTAGAGAACAGGCAGCAGTAAGATGACCTCATTTTGACTCCTGTAGAACTCGATGTACCAGCGATTAGGATCGCGCCTGTACCCCCGCTCCATCGATTTGAAAGTTTCCCCGATTACCTCGACTCTACTGGCAAAGTTTTCGATCTTCTCTCTGGCGAATTTGCCACCAGGAATCGTCCACATAGGCAATCCAAGCGCTTTTGGTTCTTCCTCGTTGATGATAGCTACACATGCACGGTACACTTTGTCTTGATCATAATAAGCACCATACATCTTGCGTCCTTTAAGACTTGGAAGATTAGACTCCAGCTTAGACCAAGCTGTGCCGACTCCAGAAAGACCGCCTTTCGCTTCTACATACATCACTTTCACTGGTTCTAAAGTGACTTCGATCCTAGTCATTCAAACACCACTTTACTAATCACTTGATAATAGGATATATTAGTGCGCACTTGTTTCACCAACCATCCCATCGTCGAATGTTGGTTTGTGTAAAGTTTTATCCCAAACCCAAACCCAACGCGCGCGCTTTGACAAATTACCTAGCCAGAATACTAAAGTATTAAATTCATGGAAAGCTTCTAGGTTAACCTAGGAACAAAGAGAAATACCGAATAGGATTTATCTTCAATAGAAAACCATTTATAGATAGGTTTACGATACGTGGACGCGATTAGATATGTCTGAATCTGCTGAGTCTGCTGTGTATAGCATTGATGCGGAAGAACCCCATGTGAAGGGTACCAAATATCTACTTGTTTTCACTGACCGAAGACTCATCGCCGCGTTTGAGAGCGGTGGCTTGACACGTCTCGCCACGGCTGGGGTCGCTAGAACGGCTTATGATAACGCAAAGATACAGTATATGAAAGGAAAAACGTTCGACGAATTGTTGTCTGACACTAGAAGCTTCTGCATTCCATACAACGACATGCATAGCCTTGAATTTGAGGCAATATCAAAGAAAGTATTGCTATCAAAAATTAACTACCTCCTACTGAAAGTTAATAGGACTGCAGGACCACAACAGGAATTGATGATTGCCAGAACCAAGCCTGAGAAACTGGACGAGATCGAGAGATATCTTCGACCGGTATTGCGAGAAAAACTAATCGTGAGAAAGCAGGGGTTTCCTGAACCGCCACCCCCGCCCCCTTAATTAGAGCGCGCGCTAAACCAGTAGCTTAAAGTGTATACTCGATTTCGATACTATCTGTCTGTAGTATTACTATGGTACCTTCCTATTCCATTAATGTCCATAAGTGTATGCGGAATCAGGTATACATGTATCGGTCGTCCATCAACCGTCCGTTGGTCGTCCGTTGTGTGTGTGGGGTAAAGTTTTATCTAAACTGGCTATAATATGCCTTATGATACTATCAACAGCCCTCAAGTTTATGCTTACGTTTGGAATACTACGTGGTGATGAGTAATATCAGAAGCATGGACTAGAAAGAAACCTAAACGCATAGTGCATAATCAATGGCTTATACGTTTGATGATAATACTTTGTGCTGCACTACCAATACCTTTAGCTGGATTAGCCTTCGAGTTTGCCTTTATTATTCCCTATATGCCTTTGTATCTATTGATTGTATGGAGTATTGGTGCTATAATCTACCTTTCTTTATATGTTTATTCCATTATTAAAAAAGAATAATGTTTAAAGGTAAAGTTTTATCCAACCAACCAACCCAAAAACTCCGATTGCACAAACTACTAATGCAACTTGACCTGAAATAACGGCAAGGGTAAAAATCGTGAAGATGTCTTTAGTTGACAGGAACTTATTAAAAAGACTTGTCTGGATGTGGATTCTTTCTTTTTCAATATTCTTCCTAGCATGGGTTGCAGGTTATCTGGTTCTGCCTCAAGGACTGTTGAGGGGAAAACTGCCTGGCACAGGGCTTCTTGGAGAAGACATCGACGTGCTCTCTACTTTTCTGAGAATTTTCCTTTTCAATTTCATGATGGGTGGAATTGTTTTTTCTTTGTGCAACTTGTTTAAAGTAGGTGACGTTCCACTGGGATACGTGGCTATTTGGCTTGATATTCTTATCTTCGGATTGCTAAAAGGAACTAACTCGTTCATCTACCCTTATGAAACCATGTTAGCGTCTTTCATCGGATTTCTGAGGACTGGACTCTGGGAGTTTTCCGCCTATATCCTAATGACCTGCTCAACTGTCAACTTTGCTATCTACAGACAGGAATCATGGTTAAGTGGCAAAGTGACAAGAATAAAACAATGGAACAATGTGAAACTGAGCAAAGCAGAAAAAAGCACCTATCTCATTGGCGTAATAGTTCTTCTGCTTTCGGCTTTTCTTGAAGCTTTAGCAATTCTTGGCATGATTCCGTGATGACTTTATGGGGAAAAACGAAAAGTGTGTGCGGTGAAGTTATATCCAATCGACCAATCCGGAAAGGTGGCAGACGTCTTCCCAATTCGCCAAGGCCGACCGCTTGTGCCACATTCTAATACTATGCCTGTAAATTCAAAGCTTAAATGATATAAAATCTATGCTTAAGATAACAAGGTGAAAGATAGTTATGTTTAAACCTGAGGGAATCTTTCCAGCCCTAGTTACGCCTTTCTCTGACGACGGAAAAGTCGTTGACGAAGAAAGACTGCGTGTTCTGGTAAATCGTTGCATTGAGTTAGGTGTTCATGGAGTTGTTCCGTGCGGCACGACGGGCGAGTTTGTAAACTTGACAACAGAGGAGAAAAAACATGTCATAAAAACAGTTATTGACGAAGTCAACGGACGCGTTAAAGTAGTTGCTGGAACTGGAGCAAGCGGGACAAACGAAGCCGTGGAAATGACAAAATACGCAAAAGATGCTGGAGCAGACGCTGCCCTAATTGTTACGCCATTTTATTTGAAACCTGCAGATCGAGGAATCTACGAACATTATCAAACAATCGCCAGCGAAGTTGACTTGCCAATAATTCTCTACAACATTCCACAATGCACAGGTTTACCACTGCCTTGGCAGATGGTTGAGGATTTAGCTCAAATCCCAAACATTGTCGGCGTCAAAGACAGCAGCGGACAACTAAGTTTCATTCTAGCCGTGCTGGAAAAAGTGAGAGACAAAATCAACGTTCTATGCGGACACGACGAAGTTGTCGTAGCAGCATTAGCCGCTGGATGCTCAGGCGCTATACTGGCAAGTGCCAACGTCATACCCGACATTTGGGTTCAAATCTACAACCATGTGAAAAATGGCGAACTGCAAAAAGCCCGTGAACTGCAATATAAAGTGCAGAAAATAGCCAGAATAATAGCTGGAAGCGGAGCCGTAGGCACAAAAGAAGCCCTAAACATGATGAAGATCAAGGTTGGGCCCGTCAGAAAGCCACTGAGTGTTGGAGGGGAACTAACTTATGAGGCTAGAGAAGAACTGCGGCTCGATTTGGAAAAAATTGGTAAAATAACGCCTAAACCAATAACATTTGAAATTGCTGAAAAGCCTATAGAAGAGCGCTTCATGGCGATAAACGTAACACCAGAAACAATAAGAGACTTCAAACTCCGAGTAGGCGAGGCATTGGCTGGACAAGGCGCAGAAGTAGCCCACATAGACCTTCTTCTAGGCAAGAAAGACGGCCCGTTGGGTGAGGCCTTTGCAAAGGCTAAAGCGGCACCAACAGCTGGGCATGAACCGTTACTGGCTATTTTGGAGCCAAATCTATCTGTTAAGCCCGTAACGCTCATCGTTCCCACAGTTACAATTACAAGTATGCGGCAAGCCAGCATGGTTTATGGGCCCGCTCAAACAGCAGTGGCGAAAGCAGTCATAGATAGTGTTGCTGATGGGACAATTCCTAAGGAAGTTGCTGAAGACCTAATTATCATTGCGAACGTGTTTGTTCATCCAACCGCTGTTGACAGGCAACGGGTTTACATAAACAATTATAAGGCGATGCGCCATGCAATACGCAAGACGATAGAAGGCAGACCCACCATAGACGAGTTAATAGAAAATAAGGATAGGTCGAAACATCCTTTCAAATACACGCCTTAGGGATGGCTGTTGTCAAACCAAAAGATAATTGAAGGCGACTACATACTTCTTTACTTAAGCCAGCGGAAAACCTATTTGGTTAAGGTTGAGGCTGGCAAAAGCTTTCATACGCATAAGGGTTTCATAAAGTTTGATGATTTAATTGGAAAAGATTACGGCTCTTGCATTCCAAGCAGCTTAGGCGTTGAATTCATAGCGTTAAAGCCTCTTTTACGCGATTATGTAATGAAGTCTGTGCGGAAAACCCAGATAACCTATCCTAAAGACATAGCCCTAATAGTGATGTTCAGCGGAATAGGCCCCGGAAGCCGTGTTGTAGAAGCTGGAACCGGCACGGGAGCGCTAACAACAGCTTTAGCTCATTATGTTAAGCCAGACGGCAGAGTTTACAGTTATGAAATTAGAGAGGAATTCCTCAAGACAGCAGAGAAAAACCTGAAACGTGCGGACTTAATTGACTTCGTGGAACTGAAGAATAAGGATGTTACTGCTGGAATAGATGAAAACGACGTTGACGCGGTTATACTTGATTTGGCAACGCCGTGGCTTGTTGTCTCCCACGCTTATAATGCCCTAAAGCCTTGCAGAACAATAGTCTCCTTCAGCCCGACGATAGACCAGGTTGTCAAAACGGTTGAAGCATTGATGGAAAATGGCTTCGTTGATATGGAAACGGTTGAGTGTTTGATGCGTGGAATGCAAATTGAAAGGGGGAAAACACGACCTCAGACCCTGATGACTGCGCATACGGGTTATGTAACATTCGCCCGCAAGGCAAAAAAACCTAATAGTTGATCAGCTTTTTTCTTCCCTGATTTTGCTGTTAAGCGTTTCAATGAGTCTTGCTATTTTGTACACCACGTAAGCCAGCAGGATTGTTACTGCGATTTCGGCGAAGTCTGCTAACATTTTAACGAGTTCGCTTAAAGTCAATGTGTAGCCTCCCCTATCCGTTGAGGTCTAACTCGTTGATTTCGCTCAAGTCCAACAGAGAATTCATTTTGATTTTGCTTTCTGAAATGGTGTAAATAACTTCACCTATGAAAAGCGCTCGTGTGACATAGTTCGAAGCGTTGTGCACATTGCCGTTTTCGATGTGAGTTATGGTCCCTCTCAGCATGATTTTCTCTTCAAGCTCCAGCGATATTGTGAACACATATGCACCTTGCCATACAGCTTCTCCATAGGTATAAGGTGGAACTCCGTTTGGATATTGGCTTTCGTTTACTTTTGCTACTAATACGGGCAGGACTAGAAGGTTCTTTTCTCTGTCAAATAGGAACGCCTTGTGATCATTTAAGACTGGCGTGTCTGTTCCCCTGTCGCCTATTTCATATTTTGCCAGCTCTATCGGCGCAGTCACGTCTGTAACGTCGAATAGTGATATTTTTACTCCTTGGTACCAAGAGAAGTCTCCTTCTTCCGCTGCAACAGTTTCCTTGCCCACACCTATCACGTGACTTTCGTCGTAGAGATGCAAATAATCAGAATATCCCGTTATCTCCAGTTCACCAAGTATCTTCGGACTGTAGGGGTCTGAAAGATTAATCACGAAAAGGGGATCAACCTTCCTGAAAGTCACAAGATAAAATGTATCTCCCATGAAACGTGCTGAATGAATCTTTTCCCCCGGAGCAATGTCTTCCAACTTGCCAGCTATATCTAAGTCCATGTTTAGTATGTAGACATTATTTTGTAAGTGAAGTATCGGCGAGGGTTTTTCTGGAAAGCTTGTCATTTGGGATGTTGTTGCTATTCTGAAATAGCCCTCGTGCTCGTCCATGGAAAACTGATTTAATACATAGCCTGTAACTTCACCATCTGCGGCAATTGAGACTTCACCGTTTTCAATGTGGATTCGATGCAGAACTGTTTTGTCATAATCACCAATAGCCAAGTATATGTTCTCTAGTGAGACGTATATGCAGGTTGTCCATCCCGACAATATTGTTTCATCATTTGGCTTCTGCGTGTCTTCAAAAATATTTACAGTTACGATTGTGGTGAATATGTATCCGCTGTCAGTTATGTCGGAATAGTGAATGTCGGTGGCTGGGATAACCCTGCATCCATCTTCGGAATAAATTTTCGGGAGGGATACTTCACCTTCAATAAGCAACGCTGTTTTTCTAATGACAACGTACACGTAGTCGCCAATCATTCTAGAGCTAAAATATTGGCCGTCAACAGCGATTTCGCTTTTAATCGTTGGGTTAGCTCTATCCGATATATCATATATGTTAATGCAAGTTTTGGTTTCGCTCCATAAACCGCTTTCATAGAACACTACGAGCCTATCTGCATTTATGAACAGTTGCTCCAATGTTCCGTTCACTGTTATCCTTGACAGGACTGCTGCTTCTTCGGCAGGGTAAGCCTTTACAATAATCACTTTTTGGCCAGAGATTACGTATATGTATTCTCCGTCGGTCTTTACTACGTCTGCTTCGTCTACTCCTTCCACTTGGATGTTGGTTTTAGAATAGTCTAGGTCTTCCATAGTGTTAAGTGCTTGTGTTTGTAAACCAAAAGATTTTAGAGATGACGAATAAGGATAATAGGGATAGAACCTTTCGCGTTGCAGGAACTCTTTTAGTTCCTCGTATGACTTGAACCTATTTAGTGTAGCCGCACTGTATTCTACTTTGGTACATAACATTGCAATTGCGCTTACGCCAATGAGCAACGTTAAGATTACAACTTTTCCATTTTTCATTTAACTTCACCTTCACAGTCTGATTGTATAAAATGAGTTCGTGAGCCTTAATGCTATGTTTTAGAACATTATTGTACCAAAATTAGTACGCTTATAGTTTGGTCCTTCTATAATCGTGAAGAGGTGTTCTGCGCCTAAACAACACATATACAACTAATGCAATTGCAAAACAGACTCCGAGGACTTGAAGATTAGCAGTTGAATAAGCTGGTTTATCTAAACCATATGTTCCTTCAAGCTTTTTCATTCGTTCAGGAAGAGACTGCGCATATAGCGTTGCATCATAATGGTTTTCAGTTCTAAATTCTGCAAGCGTGATTAATGGAACTAGCGTTAGTAATAGCCCCAGAACAACGGCGACCCCGGAGTAGAGCAGAATTTTCTTCAATGTGTCCGTCTCCATGAAAAGTAAAAGAGGCTGTGGCTTTTAAGTCTACATTTTAGAACAGGATGGGCGAAATCTCCCGCACCCCCTTTTTTCTGACGACCCTATAAGATTCTTCCTTGGAAAAACTGTTGTTGTTAAGCTTGACGACAACTTCGCCGTAACAGGCCG
>Ga0315282_10006111_pt1 | contig 20244 bp, 14 predicted proteins | sample YL17G07_20_MG_FD_203693 | JGI IMG/M metagenome (GOLD analysis project Ga0315282, IMG submission 203693) | Sediment microbial communities from Yellowstone Lake, YNP, Wyoming, USA - YL17G07_20 | ecosystem: Environmental > Aquatic > Freshwater > Lake > Sediment | place: USA: Wyoming | collected... | reverse complement strand
CAGCCTCCTGGGCGACACCGGGCGGCGCCGCCGGCTGGGCCGCCAGCGCCGCGCCGGTCCCGAGCGCCATCACCAGCGCGATCGGCGCCAGCCACACCACCAGCCTCCGGAGAAACGGACCGCAGGAGCGTAACCACGTGACCGGACGGGCAAACGGAAATCTCATGGCGTGTCACCCCCTCGGAATTCGGTAAACGAGTTTCAGCATCCGTCGTTGGCGCGCGTGGGCGGACGCGCCCCATCAGTCGGCGATCCCGGCCTGCGTCACGGCGAAACCGTAGTTGCCGGCCAGGAACTGCTCCACATACCACTTCATCACGTCGTGGCCCGTCATATACATGTCGAGCTGGCTGGCGCACGCCATGAGCCGACCCAGGATATCGAGCCTCGCTTCAGTGTCTTCGGCGGGCGCTTTCTTGAACCAGGCATTGACAACATCGCCCCGCCGATCGACCTGGAAGCCGTAATGAGCGAGACACGCCTCGAGGAAACAGCCGCGCAGGTTTCTTCGCCAGCGCGTGGCCCCGCCGCCCGCGAACCGGAACGAGATGTAGTTCTCGCCGGGAACATCCGACACGCAGGCGTCCACGAGGGTGAAGTGATACGCGAGGCGCGAGTTCAGATTCATGTACTCCCGCGTAATGAGCAGATAGCTCTTCTCCCCGAGGGCGCGCCTGGCGCTGTGCGATGCAGAGAAGCTTGCTGCCATCACCGACGCGAGCCCGCTGAAGCTGGCGGGCATCTCTCGATTCCAGTTGACCCCCGGATGCATGACGCCTCTCCACAGCGCCAGGAAAGGGCGGCAGAGAATCTCGGACGGGAGGACGTCGGGTGCACCCGGACGGCTGAGGGCGAGCCCGCCTCCCAGATCCAGGACGTGCAGGTTGACCGGTGCGGGTGTGAGGAGCTTGCTCGAATGGTGTGCGCCGCGCCTGAGCGCGGCGTCGTTGAGCGCGAACATCTCCTCGATCGCCTTCTCGTGGCAGAACCGCAGCACGTCGTGCGCCGACCGGCACCCGGAGGGCCGGAACCTGAACGCCGACGGATCGACCAGCGTGAGCGCCAGGAGCCTCCGGCCGAGCGGGCCCCTGCCTCGGTCCACGTAGCGTTCGGCGATCACCGCCCGGCCGGCCGCTGGCGGCCAGAGGTTGCCGGCATAGACCTTCGCCTTTCCGGCGTCCAGGCTGACCAGGTCTCCGGGGCTCAGCCGCGTGAAGGCGCCCGTCATCTCGAAGACCGAAGGAACCTTGAACTCCCGCAGCAGCGCCGCCGCGTGGCCGGTCACGTTACCCCACTCCGAGACTAGGCCGGCGATGCGCGGGAATACCGTCACGATTTCCGGGGAGGCCCGGCGGACGAACATGATCGCCCCTTGCGGCGTCTCGTTCAGACGCCTCGGTTCCTCGACGAGAAAGGTCGGCCCCGAGATCCTGCCCGGATAGACCGTCCGACCGCCGCTCAGCAGCGGTTCGCCCCGCACCTTCGCTCGCGCCGGCGCCGTCGTCTTCGGCGCAACGGCCAGGGGGCGAGCCTGCAGGATCCAGATCTGGTCCTCGTCGTCGAGCGCCCACTCCACGTCCTGGGGAGCCTTGAAGTGCTGCTCGATCTGCAGAGCCCACCGAGCGAGTCGCGCGACCTCGTCGTCGTCGAGGCTCGGCCTCTCGGCCCGGCGCGGCTCAACCGGTCGGCGCACGAGGCCGCCGCCGGGTCGAGGCACCACCTCTTCGCTTTTCGGGACGATCCGGCGCTCGAGAATGCGGTGAGGGGACCGGCGCGACACGATGAACAGGTCGGCGGGGACCTGTCCGCTGGCCACGTCGAGGCCGAGACCCCAAACGGCGCTGATCCAGAGGGCGCCGGTCTTCGGATTCCGTGGATCCCGCGTGTAGAGGACGCCGGCCGCCCGGGCTCTCACGGTCGCCAGCACGAGCACGGCCATCGGAGTGTCGACCTCCGCCAGCCCGCTCGACAAGCGGTACGACAACGCTCGCTCGCTGAAGCGGCTCGCCACGACCTGGCGGTACGCGTCCACAATCTGCGAGGCCGGCACGTTGATCTGGCTGGAGAACTGCCCGGCGAACGTCCACGCTCCTCCCTCGCCCACCGCGCTCGACCGCACGGCCAGACCCCCCGCCGGCGTCTCCAGCGTGACGGCCCGCTCGGTGAGGCCTACCTCCACGGACCGGGGAAGCGGGAAGCTGAGAACCATCTCCGTCAGGTCGAGCGAGATCTTCCTCAGGCCGTCGAGATCGGCGAGGTCCGCGTTTCGCACGGCATCGCGAATCCGTCGCCAATGCGGAATGGCGCAGAACTGCCGGTACGCCTCCGTCGTCAGAACGTAGCCGTCCGGCACCGGCAAGCCGAGCCGGTTCCGGATTTCGCCGAGCGCCGCCGCCTTGCCACCGACCTCCACCGCGGCACCCGCGCCGATGTCCGACAGCCGCGCGGCAAGCCTCGGCGTCAGCAGCTCCTGCTGGGCCGCCAGGAACCTCTCGACGTCCCGCCACTGCTCCTGCACGGCCGCGACCAGGGTCCGCTGGGGTCGTTCCGTCAGCCTTCCCAGGGCGGCGACCATGGCGGCGACCTTCTGGAACACGGCGGCCACACGGCTGCCGAATACGTCCAGGCGCGGCGGGGCATACAGCAGGTCCTCCTGTATGCCGGCGAGCAGCTCGAGCCCTTCGTTGTTGAGCGCGATCGCCTGCCGGCAGCTCTCGTACTTGAGCCGGAGCCTGGCGTCCGGTGGAAGGCCGGCGTCGCTACGATCCGGCGTCCGCCATTTGATCCGCATGGTGATGTCCGTTGGATCGCTCGGCGGTGACCAGCAGCGTGCCGGCGCCGTGAGCCTCGGCCCTGGCGCTGCAAAAGCCAAGATCGGAGAGGGTCTGGGTCAGCCGGCTCATGGTCCACGCCCGGCACCCGCGTCCAACGACACGGCGCCCGAGCGTGCCGAGGACGGTTTCCCGCGGGGGAAGTGCGCCGCGGGGCAAGAAGCCGTCATGCAGCACCAGGAGCCCATTCTCGGCAAGCGAGCCGATGCAAGCCTCGAGAATCCGTTCGATGTCGTTCCGACACGATGCCAGAAGGCCCGAGACCAGGACGGTTCCGTAGCGGCCGTTGTGCAGCGCGGCGGTCTCGAGCGGTCGGACGAGGTGATCGGGCACCGCGAAGGGATTGGCGGCGCGGACACGCAGGTCGGGCCAGCGGAGCATCACGGCTTCGCAGTACGCCTTACCGCCCCAGCCCAGGATGAGCACGGGGCCACGTTCGGCGAGGTCCAGCTTCTCGACCACCGAGGGCGCCGCAAAACGAGCGAGCGCCTCGCAGCGGTCGCGATAGAGCACGTCGTCGCCGTCGGCGAGCTGTGCCGGGGCGTGGCGGCCGTGACGCACGTAGTCGGCCAGCTGCGTCCATGACGTGGACACCGCCGCCTGGTGCAGGAGGGCTGCGTCGAGCCGGTGGCACGATCCGCTGATCAGATACCGCGACGCGATCTCCAGGTTTCTGTAGCCGTCACGGGTGTGCTCCAACAGGCCGAGCGCCACCAGCGCTTCGAGCATCTCGTCCAACGCGTCGGCGTCCACGCCGAGGCTGCCAGCCAGCACGTCCGCCGTTCGAGCCTGCTCGAGGTGGTCGAAGATCGACAGCTCCAGCGCGAACCCGAGGACCTGCGTTCCGACGCCAGCCGTCGCCAGCCGGATCAACTGGTCCGGGGCGGGAGACGGGTCGAATCGCGAGCTGGAATCGGGAACGCGTCGCAGGTCGCGTTGCGAGTCCTTCAGCCGCTCGCGCAGCCGCACGACGTCGCCCACCACCAGCGTTGCGGGCGGCTTGATCCCCGCACGCCTCACCTCGGACGCGATCGTGGCCAGCGTGCCGGTCACCACCTGCTCGTCGTGCCAGAACGCCATCTGGATCATCGCCGCCGGCGTCTCCGGGCTCCGGCCGTGCCCGATCAGGCGCGCGGCGATGGTCGCGACGTTGTGGACTGCCATCAGGAACACGAGGGTCGGCATCCGGCTCAGCGCGTCCCAATCGAGCCCGCTCTGATCGTCCCTGGCTTCGTGGCCCGTGACGACGGCGAAACACGATGCGGCATCACGATGCGTGACGGCGATGCCGGCACTGAGCGGCGCTGCGAGCGCGGAGGAGACGCCGGGAATCACCTCGAACGGAATCCCGTTCCCGGCGAGGAACTCGGCCTCTTCGCCGCCGCGGCCGAAGACGAACGGGTCTCCCCCTTTGAGCCGGACGACCGTCTTGCCCTCGCGCGCCTTTCGGAGCAGGACGTCGTCGATCTCCTCCTGACGTGACTCGTGCCGGCCCACCGACTTCCCCATGAAGATCCGCTCGGCCGACGGCCTCGCCAGCGTGAGCACTTCCTCCTGGATCAGCCGGTCGTAGACCACCACGTCGCACGTCTTGAGAAGAGATGCCGCCTTCAGCGTCAGGAGGTCCGGATGACCGGGACCAGCGCCCACGAGATAGACTTTTCCGGGTTTCATCTGGAATGTCTTTCGGACCGACCAGGATTCTGGCGGCCAGCGTGGCCGGCCGCGGCCGCCGCGCGCGGCATGCCCGATCGGAGTCCGACTGAGGCCGCGCCACCGCGAACTCAGCCACGCAAGGACCGCGAGACGGGCCGCCCTCGGCGCGAGACTGCAGGCCACCAGACTGCCGTGACGCGCGCACCGGTTGACGGGACCGATGCAGGTTAGAGCGTAAGGCGGCGCCCGTCTGAGTGTCAAGAAATCCTGTCGAATCAGGTATTTACGACAATGCCGACAGGTTCGATAGAGCATGTCGACAACTCCCCGGCGTGCTATGCTGTTGGCGCGGCCCCAGGCCGGACGACCAGGCTCGGGCAAGCCACGGCGCGCTCCCGTCTCGGCTCCTCTTCCGGGGTCACGTTCCCTGATCAGAGCGGTCATCATGCAGGAAGACTGGACCCCCACCCAGGTGTGGATCGCGGACCAGGTGGAACGGTTCGTCCACCGCCGGCTGTCGCAGCCTCCCGCGATCTTCCGGGACACGTCCAACTTCATGGGGATTGATCGCGACGATGTCGTCGATCTCGACGGAGAGCTGTACCTGGTCACGTGCACGGAACAGGAGCGCCGATTCGGGTTGGAGGGCGAGCCGAAGTTCTGGGTGAAGCGGGCGCTTGCGCTGACAACCGGGCGTATGCACATCGTCAAGCTGGTGTTCAAGGAGGTCTTCTACGCGCAGATCCGGACGCAGCAGATCAAGTGCGTGCGGAGCGCCGAGAAGGAAGGCCGGGTCCTCGATCTCACGCGCGGCGATCCGCGGTTCATGCAGGGCCACATCGCCCCCGACAGTGCCGGCAACCTGGTCCGCGTCATCGAGTTCATTCACGGCGTCGATCTGCTGAGCCGGCTGGCCTCGCTGAACGCCCCGCACGAGGAGTACTTCCACACCCGGTTTCCGGAATTCCTCGCCCGGACGATCGCCTGCTTCGAGGGCATCCAGCTCCTCCACGACGCCGGGCTCTGCCATGGCGACATCCGGAACGATCACATCCTCATCGAGCACGAGACGGGCGGGTTCAAGTGGATCGACTTCGATCTGATGCAGGACAGCCGTGATTTCGACGTCTGGGCGCTTGGCAACATTCTGCACTGCGTGGTGGCCAAGGGATTCGCCACCTTTCGTGAGGTGCTCCGGGATCGGCCCGAGCTCCTCGGCCAGTTACACCCCGAGGATGCGTCCGTCTTCTTTCCGAACCGCGTGATGAACCTGCGGAAGATCTATCCCTACCTGCCGGCGAAGTTGAACGATGTCCTCGTCCGCTTCTCGGTCGGGAAGCAGCCAGGGTACGAGACCGTTCGCCAGATCGTGGACGATCTGAACGACTGCCTGGCCGGCTTCGGTCGGCCGGTCGCCCTCGAGAAGGCCGAGGTGGCAACCGGGGAACAGGGTCAGAACCGACGATGAGGATGAGAGACCTCGCGGGAGCGCTGGCCGGGCGACGGCCGCGGCTGCCCGATCTTGACACACGCATCTCCTGCTTCCGTGAAGTGCTGCACGCCAACAACGCGGCGCTCGGGTATCTCGCGCAGGTTCAACGGGCGCTCGCGGACAACGCGCCTCTATCGGCCGTGGAGGTGCGGCGGCTCGTCGCCGGCGTCACGACGCAGACCTATCGGATGATCGTCAATCTCAACCGGATGACGGCGGGCCGCTTCCGCGAGATCGTCTCGAGATTCGAACAGATCAAGGCGTCCCTGGCACGGAGCATCCAGGTTCCCGCCGACGCCAGCGGGGTCGGGTACGTGGTGTCGCTCGACAGGCTGGATGCCTCGTTGGCCGAGATCGTCGGGCAGAAGACCGCGTTCCTCGGTGAAGCCCGGCGCGTGCTCGGCGGGCATGTGCCGGGCGGGCTGGGCACGTCGGTCGAGGCCTACCGCGCCTTCATGAGCACGGATGCCCTGCGGGAGCGCGTTGCCGGTGTGCTCGAGGAGGTGGTTCCCGGTGACGTCGCCGCCTGCTTCGAAGCATCAGCGCGGGCGACCCAGCTGATCGAGAGTGCCCCGATGCCGCCCGACGTGGCAGAGGCCATCGAGCGCGCGGTCGCCGCGCTTCCCGGCGGTCCCGGACGCCGCTTCGCGGTGCGGTCAAGCGCCCTGATGGAAGGCGGTTTCGAGATGTCGTTTGCGGGGCAGTATCGCTCCCTCTTGAACGTGCCAGCCGAGGCGGTCGTCGAGGCGTTCAAGCGCGTGGTGGCGAGCAAGTACTCGCCGGAAGCACTGACCTATCGCATGGCGAGGGGCTTCGACGACGACGAGGTGGCCATGTGCTGCTGCGTCATCGAGATGGTCGATGCCGTGTCGGCCGGAGTGCTGTACAGCGCGTGCCGGGCGGGCGGCGAGGTGCTCACGCTGATTCAGGCCGTTCGCGGTTTGGGCCAGTCGGCCGTCGATGGCTCGGCCGAGCCGGATTCGTACTGGGTCGACTGCCGAACGGACAGGGTCGTGGAACGGCGGGCTGGGAGCCAGGAATGGCAGATCGTCAGTGCGGCGCCTGAAGGCACGGTCCGGCTCCGTGTCCCGCCCACGGACGCCGGACAGCTGATTCTCGATGATGCCCGGGTGCTGGAAATCGCCGGGCTCGCGTCGACGCTCGGTCCGCTGCTGCCGATGCCGGTCGACGTCGAGTGGGCAATCGGCCCGGACGGCCGGGTGTTCGTCCTTCAGCTCCGGCCGCAACCGGTCTACATCGAGCGGCCGGCGAAGCCGATCGACCGGCGGGCTGACGGCTACCCGGTGCTGCTCGCCGGCGGCTCCCCGGCCTCGTCCGGGTCGGCGGCAGGCCCGGTGTGCAGGGTGGAGCGCGGGCTCGACATCCTTCGCTGCCCGGCGGGCGCGGTACTGGTCACGCACGAAGCCAGCCCCCGCCTCGCGGTGCTGCTTCCCCGCGTGGCCGCCGTCGTCGGGGACATGGGGGAGGTGACGGGGCATCTCGCAACGGTCGCGCGGGAGCTGAAGGTTCCAGCCCTGCTTGCCACCCGCACCGCGACCGCGCGTCTCGTCGACGGCATGCTCGTGACGGTCGACGCCGACGCGGCTGTCGTGTATGAGGGGCGTGTGGACGCGCTGCTCGGCGACCGGCCTGCCCGCTCCAGCGTGCGGCCGGTCGATCCGAACCGCAGCCTGCTGGCCTCGGTGGCCGATCGCATCACGCCGTTGACGTTGCGGGACCGGCTCGCCAGCGGCTACTCGCCGCGCGCGTGCCGGACACTGCACGACATCATCCGCTTCTGCCATCAGGCGACGATCGAGGCGATGTTCGACCTGGGCGACCGCGCGCTGAAGAGAGGCGAGCGCCTGCGACGCCTGGTAACGGAGGTGCCGATCGATTGCCGACTGATGGACCTCGGCGGAGGTCTGGAACCCGGAGCGGACCAGGAGGAGGTGTCCATCGAGGACATCGCGTGCCGCCCGATGCGCGCGCTGTGGGCGGGCATGACCGACCGCCGGCTGCGCTGGAACAGCGAGCGGCCCGTGTCGTTTCTCGGGTTCGTGTCGGCGATGGTGAACTACAACTTCGATCAGGACGCCAGGATGCGCAATATGGGGGAGCCGTCCTACGCGTTCATCACGCGCGACTACCTGAACCTGAACTCGCGGATCGGCTTCCACTTCTCGACCGTCGACGCGCGGGTCGGCGAGGTCGTCGAATCGAACTACGTGTCGTTCCGCTTCGTCGGTGGATCGACCGGTATCGACCAGCGCAGTCGCCGGGCCTCGCTCATCCACCGGCTGCTCTCGGCGCGTGGCTTCGAGACCGACTGCCGCGCCGACCTGCTCAACGCGCGGCTCCGTCACAAACCGCCACAGGAGATGGATGATGCGCTGTTCCTGGTCGGTCTGATGATGGGCTACGTGAACCATCTGGACATGGCCCTGGTGTCGGACGAGGTGATGACCGAGTACGAGCAGGCGTTCCTGGCCGGCGACTACGGCTTCTCGGGCGGGACGAACGATGCGTGAAGAGCCAAGCCCTTACCGGCGCCTGCGCTCGCTGATGTTCCTGGTGCTGACCGCCTTCGGTCTGCTTCCGCTGGTGGCCATGTTGCTCGGGGGCCTTGCCGCGGAGCGCCGGGCGGCCGGGACGCGCGCGCGCAGCGTGCTCGAGGCCATGGTGAAGAACCGCAAGGCGACCGTGGACCTCTTCCTCGAACAGAAGATGCGGCAGCTCGAGCTCGTGGCGGTGTCCGTGCCGGTCTCCCAGCTGGCGCGGACGCCGGTCCTGGAGTCGACCCGCCACGAGATGCAACGCGAGGGCGGCGCGATCGTGGACCTCGGTCTCATCGCCGCCGACGGCCGGCATCTGGCGTACGTCGGCCCTTATGATCTGCTGGACAAGAACTACACCGGCCAGCCGTGGTTCGAGCAGGTGATGGTGCGAGGTCGCTACCAGAGCGACGTGTTCCTGGGGTTCCGGCAGTTTCCCCACGTGATCATGGCCGTCAAGAAGCGGGAGGAGGGCCGGGACTACTTCCTGCGAGCGACCCTCGACACCGATCAGTTGAGCGCGCTCGTGCGCGAGGGAGGGCTGGAGTCGGGGGCGGACGTGTTCGTGTTGAACCGGGCCGGCGAGTATCAGACGCGCTACGCCGACCAGCACCGGCTGATGGAAAAAGCGGACCTTCCACCGCCACCGCCTCACTCAGGCGTACGGATCACGGAGGTTTCGCGCGGCGCTCGCCGGGAACTCGTCGCCACCGCGTGGTTGACAGGCGACACCTGGGTGCTCGTCGCCCGGCAGCCCGTTCCCGGGCTGGCGGCCGTCGGCTGGGGATCGCCGGTCGTGTGGATCGCGCTCGTCGGATTGGTGCTGGTGCCGTCGCTGGCGTACCTCATCGCACGGCACGGCCTGCATCAGATTCGGAGCCTGGAGGAAGAGCGGGCGAAACTCTATGAATCGGTCGCCCAGTCGGAGAAGCTGGCCGCGATCGGGCGGCTCGCAGCCACGACCGCGCACGAGATCAACAATCCGCTGGCGATCATCGCCGCCCAGGTCGGCGTGCTGCAGGACACGATCCGCGACACGGAGTTCCTGTCTCAGTACCCGCAATTGCAGGACCGCCTGACGAAAATCGCGGGGCAAGTGGAGCGGGGCAAGATTGTGACGCATCGCCTCCTCGGGTTTTCGCGCCGGATAGGCCCGCTCGTGGAACCCGTCGACGTCGTCGCGGCCCTCGACGAGACCTTGTCCTTCGTCGAGAAGGAGGCGGATGCAGCCAGGATCAGGTTCGTGCGCGACTACGCGCCGGACATCCCGCTGGTCCGCAGCAATCTCGGCCAGATGCAGCAGGTCTTTCTCAACGTCGTCAACAACGCCATCGATGCCGTCGGCCACGATGGCGAGGTCAGGCTGGGAATCCGGTGCGCGCGAGGAGGCGTGGAGGTGGTGGCGGCGGACAGCGGACCCGGCATCGCCGAGGCGGATCTGGAGCGGGTGTTCGAACCGTTCTACTCGACCAAGGGCGGCCAGTCGAGGCATTGCGGTCTCGGGCTCGCCATCTGCCGGGAGATCATGCGGTCGCTGGGCGGCCGCATAAGCGCCGCGAGCATCCCCGGCGGTGGGGCGGCCTTCACGATGTGGTTCCCGATGCAGCAGGAATCCCGGTAGGCGACGATGGCGGGCGGAGGTGGGTCATGGCTGAATTGCGACTCCTCCTGGTCGACGACGAAGCGGAATTCCTCGAGCCGACGGCGGCGCGTCTCTCGCGGCGCGGGATCGCCTGCTCGACGGTGGGAAGCGGTGAGGACGCGTTGCGGGCGCTCCGCACGGCTCCCTTCGACTGCGCGGTGGTGGACGTGAGAATGCCGGGAATGGACGGGCTCGAGCTCTTGCGGCTGATCCGCCGCGACTATCCGGCCGTGCCGGTGATCCTGCTGACGGGGCACGCGTCGATCGACCTCGGCGTCCGCGGAATGGATCTCGGCGCCTTCGAGTACCTGCTCAAGCCGGTGGATCTGGACGAGCTGTTGGATACGGTGCGCCGAGCGGCAACCGAGGCCTCGGGTCGTGTGCCCCCAACGTGAGGGCCATGACGGTCGGCCTCGTTATTCCCTGGCCCTTCGCGGGCGCGCGGGAAACGGCAGGGTGACATCCCAGGACTTCACGCGTGCGGCCCCGCGAACTGAGAGGGGGGCGGCATGGGACCCCCCCCGGGAGGGCGTCGCACCGACTGCAGCCACGGCTCGGCCGACGTCAGCCAGGCTCCGGCCGTCCAGGATGGAGACCATCGCATCACGCACCTCCTTCATGACGAGGCGGATGCCGCACGTCCTCTCGTCCTGGCATTCGTCGCATTTGACGTACGCCGTCTGGCTCACGCAAGGAATCAGGGCGATCGGGCCGTCGAGGGTTCGGATCACCTCGCCGATGCTGATCTCCGATGCAGGCCGGGCGAGCATGTACCCGCCGCCCTTGCCCTTCTTGCTTTGAAGGAGACCGTGGTGCTTCAGCTCGAGCAGAATCTGCTCGAGGAACTTTTTCGGAATCGTCTCTGCGTCCGCCAGGGTCGCCACGAGCATGGGCCCGGCGCCCTGCTCGGTTGCCAGTCGGAGCATCGCCTTGAGGCCGTACTTGGCCTTGCGGGAGATCATCACGCATAGATTAGTTGCTTGATAGAGTAATCGTCAAGGACCCCGCCCCCCCGCCTCTGCTCTGCGGCGTGTCACACAGAGGCGAGCGGCGACGACATCGAACGCGCGGCGTCGGTCATCCGCGAGGTCGTGGGGGCAAGGCCCTGGACGATCCTCACCGCTCATCCGGCCTGACGGCCCGCTGGTTCCCGTTCAGGTACCGGTCGAACCAGTAGAGGATCCAGTCCATCAGCTCGATCTGGTGCTTCGGCTCCCGTCGCAGGCTGTGCGGCTCGCGCGGGAAGATCACCAGCTCGGACGTGACGCCGAAGTGCTTCAGCGCGCGGAACCACTCCTCGCCCTGCGAGAGCGGCACGCGCTGGTCCGATTCCCCGTGCAGCACGAGCACCGGCGTCTTCACGCTCGCCGCATACCGGATGGGTGAGTACTTCCAGTAGGTGTCGAAGCTGTGGAAGAGGTCCCCGCCGAAATCCTTCGAGTGGCCGTAGAAGCCGTCACGCAGTCCCTCGACGCTGACGAAATCCGAGATGCCGGAGAGCGTGACGCCCGCCCTGAAGCGATCGGTGTGGCTCACGATCCAGTTCGTCATGAAGCCGCCGTAGCTCTGCCCGGTCACGCCGAGCCGATTGCGGTCGATCCACGGGTTCCTCGCCAGCACCACGTCGACGCCGCTCATGATGTCCTCGTAGGCCTTGCCGCCCCATTCGTTGGCGACGCCGCGCTGGAACTTCTCGCCATAGCCGGAGGACCCTCGCGGGTTGGTGAAGAACACCGCGTAACCGGCCCCGGCGAGGATCTGGAAGTCCGGCTGGAAGCTCACGCCGTACATGCCGTTCGGACCGCCGTGGATCGTGAGCACCATTGGAGAGGTCTGGTCGGCCTGCCACCCGCGCGGCTTTACCAGGAACCCGTCCACGGTCCAGCCATCGGGGCTCTTCCAGCTGAGGCGCTCCACCGGCGGCAGCTCCAGCTCCTTGAGGAGCGCGTCGTTGAAATGCGTCAGCTGGCGCTCGCCCTGGCCTGACGGGTCGGCCGCGAACACCTCGTCCGGATGGGTCGCATCGCTGGCGACGTACACCATCAGCCCGGCCTTCTCGTCGATCTCCGCCTGTCGCACGGCGCGCGGCCCCGTCGTGACCGGCGTCACCTTCTGCGTCTCGAGGTCCACTCGGTACAGGTGGCTCTCGCCTTTCACGCCGGCTGCCGCCACGAGCGCCTTGCCGCCCGGTGCCCAGTCCACATCGGTCGGGAAGGTGAAGTCGCCGGCCACGACAACCGACTGGCCGCCGATGGAAGGCGATACGCGCAGCTTCGGGATCGCCTGCTCGTCGGCCGCGGCGATGTACGCGATGCGCGTCCCGTCCGGCGACCAGCGCGGGCTCGCGATGCGGAACTCGACGTCGGAGACCCTCCTCGGGAGCCCGCCAGAGGCGGCAACCGTCAGCACGTCCATGTTCCCTTCGACGTCCACCGCGATCCGCTGCGAGACGAACGCGATCATCGTGCCGTCGGGCGACCAGACGGGCCTGCTGGCGTGGCGGTCGTCGGTGGTCGTGATCTGTCTGGCGTTGCCCGTCCTGGCATCCACGACCCAGAGCTGCGCCCGCCTGTCGTCCGCGTAGCCGAACCCGTCGGCCTTGTACCACGAATGCAGATAGTGCCTGACGTCGCTGCGCTCCCTCTTCTCACCCTGGTCCGCGCCTCGCAGCGTGCGACTGATACACGCGATCTCGGTGCCGTCTCTAGACCACGAGAAGCTCTCCACCCCTTCCTTCAGGTTCGTCACCCGTCTCGCCTCGCCACCGCCCTCGAGCGGCAGCACGTAGACCTGCGCCCTCGGCGTCAGCGCTGTCGCGGACGCGTCAGGCTCCGGACGCGCGGAAATGAACGCCAGCTCGCGGCCGTCGGGGCGCCACTCGGGGCTGCGCGAGCTCTGGACGGTCGTGAGCTGCCAGGGTGCACGCGAGCCGTCGGCCGGCACCATCCAGATGCTGGAGTTCTGTCGGTTCTGTTTCTGGTCGGCCACCGTCACGACGAAGGCCACCAGCTTGCCGTCGGGCGACAGGTGCGGGTTGCTGACCGCCTGGAGACGGAAGAAGTCGGCGGACGTCATGCCGCGCCGCTGCGCCGGCGGCTGGCCGGCAAAGACCAGGACCGACGAGACCAGCAGCGTGATGAACACCAACGGGAATGTCTGGCGCTTCATGTCCTCCCCCTGGATGGTGCGGGGGTGTTATACACCATTCGGGCTTCAGGCTTCGGGCTTGGCGCTTCGGGCTTCAGGCATCAGCGTTGCCGAAGCCAGTAGCCTGAGGCCAGAGGCCTGACAGGCTTCAGACTCCAGCATGCCGAAGCCTGCGGGTTCCGCACGGCCGGAGCCTGACGTCTGAAGCCCGAGGTCTGAATCGACTAGAATCACCGCGACGCGCAGGAGGCTTCGATGACACACGATCGCCGGGCGTTTCTGGGTGTGGCGGGGGCGGCAGCCGTTGCGGCAGGCCTTCGGGTGGCCGCCGGTGCCGCCTCGCCGGCCATCATCAAGCCGTCCCGGTTGCGGACGGGCGACACGATCGGCCTGATCGATCCGGCCAGCGCGACCTTCGAGAAGGTCGACATCGAGATCGTCACCGAGTCGCTCGCCGCGCTCGGCTTCACGGTCAAGCCCGGCGTGCACCTGCTGGACCGGCACGGCTACCTGGCCGGCGCGGACAAGGACCGGGCCGCCGACGTCAACGTGCTGTTCGCCGATCCGTCGGTCAAGGCCATCCACGCCGTGCGGGGCGGCTGGGGCTGCGCGCGCCTGATCCCCTACCTCGATTACGACGTCATCCGGCGCAACCCGAAGATCCTCCTCGGCTACAGCGACCTGACCGCGCTGCTCCTCGCCATCCACGCGAAGACCGGCCTGGTCACCTTCCACGGCCCGGTCGGCGTGTCGAAGTGGAACAGCTTCAACGTCGATCACATGAGGCGGGTGCTGTTCGACGGCGAGGCGGCCACGCTCGAGAACGTGAAGGAGGTCGGAGACAACCTGACACAGGTCGAGAACCGCATCCGCACGATCACCCCCGGCACGGCCCGCGGCCGCCTGGTCGGTGGCAACCTGACGGTGATGACCACGATCATCGGGTCGGGCTACTTGCCCGACTGGGACGGCGCCATCCTCTTCACCGAGGACGTGAACGAGCAGATCTACAGGATCGACCGCATGCTCACCCAGCTCAAGCTCGCCGGCATCATCGGGCGCATCCGCGGGTTCGTCTTCGGCAACTGCACCAAGTGCGACCCCGGCGAAGGGTACGGCTCGCTGACGCTCGAAGAGGTGCTCGACGAGCACATCAAGCCGCTCGGCGTCCCGGCCTGGTCGGGGGCCATGATCGGCCACATCGACCGCCAGTTCACCGTGCCCGAGGGGATCGAAGTCGAGATCGACGCGGGCAAGGGCACGATCAGGATGCTGGAGCCGGCCGTCGTGTAGCCGCTTGGCCGAGTGCAAGCGCAGAGTGCGCAGAGGTCGCCGAGAGCCGCAAGGCGCGATCCCTCTGTGCGCCAGCCCTCGGCGCCGACTAAGGGTGCGCGCGCGGCGTGCTGAGGAAGACCGCCCCGCCGATGAGCTGGATGCCGACATCGACGGCCGCCATGTAGAAGCTGCCGACGGCGGTCAGGAGGCTCGCGAGGACCGCGACGAGCACGAGCAGCCGGCTGCTCCACAGCAGGTGCTCCAGCCCTCGCCCGGCACGCGACCGCCGCTCCTGGTCCGTCGGCACGAAGGTCATCTCTGCCATTGTCCGTGAAAGCCGTCGGCCCGGGCAAGCCACCGGCCCGCTGCCACCGTCCACCGGCCACTGTCCACTGGCCCCTGCTTACTGCCTGCCGCCTACTATCTCAATCCCCTCGATCACGTCGCCTTCGAGGACGCGGTCGACGACCTCCATCCCGGCGGTGACCATGGCGAACACCGTGTAGTCGTGGTCGAGACGCGGGTTGTCGACCAGGTTGATGAAGATCTGCGCGTCGCCCGTGTCGCGTCCGCGCGTCGAGATTCCCACCGTCCCGCGCAGGTGCGAGCGAAGCCCGAGCTCGTCGCGCATGTAGGGACCGTCGCCCATGAACTCGTTGGCGCCGGGGCTGCCGCCCTGGATGACGAAGTTGGGGACGCTGCGGTGGAAGGTGAGGCCGTTGTAGTAGCCCTGGCGCGCGAGCCGGACCACCCGCGCCACTGTCACCGGCGCGTCCCCGGTCAGCAGCCGCATCTCGAAGCGCCCGCCGCCGCGCATGGTCACGCGGGCCGTCGTGCCGGTGAGGGCTGCGATCTCGGCGGCCACCGGCGTCGCACCCCTCCGGGGACGGGTCGTGACCGGCGTGTGCGACCGCCCGGTCCAGCGAGTGAGGATGTCGGCGGCAAGCTGCGCCACGCGGGGATCGAAGTCAGCGAGGTACGGCTGGAGCCGGGGAACGGTCTCTGGGGATCCCAGCTCGCCTATCCGTTCGAGGATCGCGACCCTCGGGTCGCGTGACGTGTCACGGTGCTCGGCGGTCAGCCCCGCGAGGGCGGCCAGAAGCGCCGGCAGCGCCTCTCCGCCGTTCGCGGTGCCTTCGAGCGCCCGGGCGGCGCTGCGGAGGAGCTGATAGTCACCGCGCGCGAGCTGCGCGATGTAGACGGCGTCGGCGTCGTGGCGCGCCACCTCGGCGAGACCAGACACCGCGGCCTCGCGCACGTTGTCGTTCGCGTCCTCGGCGAGCCGCTCGAGCCGCGCGGCCGCGCCGAGAACCGCCGCCGCGCGGGCCGCATACATGCGCACCTGCCAGGTGGGAGCGCCGCCAAAACGCAGGAGCCGTGCCGTCGCGCGCTCGGGCGCGACCTTCGCGAGCGACACGAGGGCGTGGGCCGGACGGTGCCAGGTCGCAGGCCACGGGCCAGGGACCAGGGGCCCGGCGGTGATTGCGTCGAGCGTGTCGGCCACCCGATCGCCCGCCGGGCAGCCGTCCCCGAGCGCATCGATGGCGAGCAGCGCGACGTGCGCGTCCGGGTCGTCGAGCGCGTGGACGATCGGCGCGCAGCCGGCGCTTCTCAGCCACCGGCTGTACGCCCGGAGCGCCTCGTACCGCACCATGGCCGCCTTGTCGTCGAGGCCGAATGTGATGAGCGCGGCGAGAGAGGCGTCGAACGGGTCGGTTGCGGCGATGGCGGCAATTGCCAGCCGGCGGACCTGCGCATCGGGATCCCTTGCCGCGGCGCGAAGCGTCTCCGCGCCGGCAGCGTGGCCGGCGGTGAGCGCGGCGAGCGCAAGGCGGCGGATGCGGACCGCGGCGTCAGCGTAGTCGTCCGAGGGGGTTCCGCCTGGCGCGGTCACGGGCTGAGTGACGAGCTGGCGCAGGCGCTCGGCCGCGGGCGGCGAAAGCGTGAAGGTCCTGGCGTTGATGCGAGCGAGCGCTTCGAAGCCCTTTGCAGCGCCGAGCAACGCCGGGAGCGGGGCGGCGTCGCCGCCGCTCGGTGGCGCCGCGCTCGCAGTCACGTCTGCGCGGGCCGTCACCGTCGAGCGGCGCATCGGGGCGGGCCCCCGCCGGGAGGCGTCGAGAAGCGCCCTCTCGACCTCGCGCAACTCCTCGGCGTGCCCGTGCTGCAGATGGCCGAGGGTCTCGCAGATGACACCCCGCACGGCAGGATCCCGTTCAAGCGGCAGGCGCTCGAGCAGCCGCCGTCGCACTTCGGTGGCCGCCTCGGTGCTCGACGCAACTGCCTGTCCCAGGGCGTTGACCGCCTCGGCGCGGACGCCCGGGAGCGGGGCGGCGAGAAGGCGGCTGATCTCCGCCACCAGCGATGCCCGCTCCAGCCGTCCAAGCGCCCGGACGGAAAACCGCTGCAGCTCGGGGTTTCTGCTGCGCGTCCCCTGCACGAGGACGCCGACCTCCGCGTCGGTGGGCGCCCGAGCATCCTCAGCGGCCAAGAGGCGCTGTTGCTCGGCGGTAGACCGGGCGCCTGCCTGCCGGGCGGCGTCCAGCGCAACCAGCGCGCCCAGGATCAGGGCTGTCGCAACGAGAAGCAAACGATGCGCTGTGGCCATGGGGATCCCATCGGGAACGCTCTGCTCGGCGCCAATCCTGCCCGGCCATGGCGGTGGTGTCAAACGTGGGGAGATCAACAGGGGACAGGGGCCAGGGACAGGAGGCGTGGGCCACACCTCAGACGCGGCGCGACACAGGCGCAGGCCGCTGAACCAGGCACCCCACGGCACCCAAGCCTGCAGCGCATCCACCTCCTCGGCTCCTGAGCCGCCAAACAGCACGTCGAAGTCGGACACCGCAGAGGGCGCGAGAGATCGGGGACTGGTGAGGGAACCGTCCCCGGCGCTCTCTGCGTCCTCCGCGGTGACTGGGGGCGACCCGCCGGCTACTCGTACCGCAGCGCCTCGATCGGGTCGAGACGCGCCGCGGTGCGGGCCGGGTAGAACCCGAAGAACACACCCGTCGCCGCAGCAAACCCGAACGCCAGGCCGACCGCCTGTGGCGACACCACCGCCGGCCACTGCAGGAAGTGCTTGATGCCGCCGGAGACCGCGAACCCGAGGCCGATGCCGATCAGGCCGCCGAGCATGCTGATGACGACGGCTTCCACCAGGAACTGCAGCAACACGTCGCGGCCGCGCGCCCCGATCGCCAGCCGGATCCCGATCTCGCGCGTCCGCTCGGTCACCGACACGAGCATGATGTTCATGATGCCGATGCCGCCGACGATCAGCGAGACGCCGGCGATGCTGGCGAGCAGCGCCGTCATCGTCTGCGTGGCAGCCGTGCGGACCGCCGCGATGTCCTCCAGCGTGCGGACCATGAAGTCGTCCGGCTCGCCGGGCTGGATCTTGTGCCGCACCTGCAGCAGCGCGGTGATGTGATTTGACACCTGCTGGATCAGGTTGGCGGAGGTCGCCGACACCAGCACGTTGTTGATGTTCGACCCTGCGTGGTCTCTCTGGCGCGGTGACGCTACGCGCTCTCCGCGAGCGCGGCGAGCTCCTCGACCTCGCGCTTCGCCCACCGGCGCCTCTGGTTCGCGTGGTCCACCACGATCACTGTGTCGCGGAACCCGATGATGCGCGTCCCGTACTGCGCGATGTCCTGCTCGTGCGTGATGAGCAGGACGGTGATCCCCTTCTCCTCGTTCAGGCACTGGAAGATGTCCATCACCTCGACGCTTGTCTTCGTGTCGAGATTGCCGGTCGGCTCGTCGGCGAGCACCAGGGACGGGTTGTTGACGAGCGCCCGCGCGATCGCCACGCGCTGCTGCTGGCCGCCCGATCTCCACCTCCAGGCTCACGCCCCTGAGCGCCCGCACCTCGACCTCGCCGACGACGTAGGTCTTCACCAGATCCTGAACGGAGATGGCGGCCATCACGGACTCCAAACTGAAGGAGAGAAGAAGGAAAGGAGGGAAGGGAAGCGGTCTGCCCTCCTCCCCTCCTGCTCTCCTGCTCTCCTGCTCTCCTGCTGTTACCGCCCCACGTTCCGGGCCGGCATGCCCGGACGCTGCGGCCCCATCAGGGGCGATGCACTGCGGGTCGTCTGCGCCACACTGGCGCCCGTCAAGGCGGACGTGACAACCTTCGTGCCGTCATCGAGCTTGCCGGCGACCAGCTCCGTGTCTTGACCGTCGGAGATCCCCAGACGGACATCGACCGGCTTCAGCTGGTTGCCCTCGAAGACCCAGACGCGGCCCGGGGTGGCGGACGCCGCGGTGCCGCCGAACAGCATGCCGAGCTGGGCCTGGTGCGACGGACGATCGGCGCCCACCCCGGGCCGGCTGCCGCTGCTCGATCCGGGCACACCACTCCCAGGCGACCAGGCCTGGCTGGCATTCGCCGGGCGCGCGCCCGCGCCTCCGGCGACCCGGTGCGCCCCGGCTGGCACCGGCTCGTGGAGCGCCGCGAACAGGTCGTCGGTCGGCTTGAAGTGGAGCGCCGCGGCAGCCACGCGCAGCACGTTGGTGCGCCGCGCGATCTCGACGCTCACGTTCGCCGTCATCCCGGGCTTCAGCTTCAGGTCGGGATTCGGAACCGTGATGATGGTCGAATAGGTGACCACGTTCTGGACGGTCGCCGGCTGCAGGCGCACCTGCGAGACGGTCCCCGTGAACTGCTCCGCCGGATACGCGTCGACCCGAAACCGAGCCGTCTCGCCCGGCTTGATCTGCCCGATGTCGGCCTCGTCGATGCTCGCGTTCACCTGCATCTTCGTCAGGTCGTCGGCGATGACGAACAGCGTCGGCGACTGGAAGCTGGCCGCCACCGTCTGCCCGACGTCGACGTTGCGCGACACGACGATGCCGTTGATCGGCGCGGCGATGACGGTGTGCTCGAGGTCGACCTGGTTCTGGTTCAGCGTGGCCTGCGCCTGCACCACCTGCGACTGGTTCGCCTGGAGCTGAGCCTGGGCCGCGCGCAGCGCCACCTCGGCCGCGTCGAGGTCGCTCTGCGGGATCAGGTTCTTCGCCGCGAGCGCCTTGGCCCGGTCGAGCTTCGTCTTCGCGTCGTCGACGGCCACCTTCGCGGCCTCGACATCGGACCTGGCCTTCAGCAGATTCGCCCGTGCCTGCTCGATCTCGGTCTGAATGAGCGACGGATCGAGGCGCGCAATCACCTCGCCCTTGTGAACGATCGAGTTGAAATCGGCGCCGAGCTCCTTCACGGTGCCCGACACCTGCGTGCCGACCTGCACGGTCGTCACCGCCTCGAGCGTTCCGGTCGCGGCCACTGTCTGGACGACGTCGCCGCGGGTCACCGGGGCGGTGGCAAACTGCACGTCCTGCCCGCCACCCCGCAGCCGGTGATAGGCACCTGCCGACACGGCGACCACGCCGACCAGCGCTGCCGTGATGAAGAGTCTTCGCATGGTTCCCTGCCCTCTAACCGAGTACACGACTGGGCTGTGTTCGCGAGGTGACAGAAGTGTGAAGACACTGTGAAGAACGGGGGTTGAGGCGCGATGGCAGCACGGCAGCCCGGTCGGAACCACGGGAAGGACCGAGGCGCGGGCTGGTTCGCCGCTTGGCGAGGGCGCGATCGGGCTCGGAATGTCAGGATCGGGAGGTTTGGACGTGAGGGACGAGGAGTTT
>Ga0315282_10006110_pt1 | contig 20248 bp, 18 predicted proteins | sample YL17G07_20_MG_FD_203693 | JGI IMG/M metagenome (GOLD analysis project Ga0315282, IMG submission 203693) | Sediment microbial communities from Yellowstone Lake, YNP, Wyoming, USA - YL17G07_20 | ecosystem: Environmental > Aquatic > Freshwater > Lake > Sediment | place: USA: Wyoming | collected... | reverse complement strand
TCATCAGTTACAACGGCGGGCTCACCGTCCACAGTGGCCTCCTCAGTGTGGTTCTGCACGACTAGTAGTGTTCCCGCCTAGGCGATTGCAGAACGCGAAAACAGCCCCTGCACAGCTCAGTCGCGGATTGTGCCCGAGAAACGCCCCTCCCTGATGGTGGACGCGGCCACGGCCTGGCAATCGGAAATCGGCAACCCGATTTTCCCGAGGGGGCCCTCACAAATCCTCTTCATAATTCTCGTTTCCTAATTCATAATTCTCCTGACGGGTAGTGGGTCAATTTGATGTAGAGGCGGCTTTACGCCGCCATTTGGCGAGATAAACTCGCCGCTACGATTTCGCCGCGAGATAAACTCGGCACTACGATTTCGTAGCGAGGTAAACTCGCCGCTACAGCGTCAAATTGACTCGCTCCCCCCTGACGGCTGCAACGGACAACGGACCACGGACAACGGGCCGCAGGCTACAGACTTCCTTATGAAAAAGAAAGCTTCCGCCAAGAAGCGCTCGAAGCAGTTCGTGCTCATCACCGGGCTGAGCGGTTCCGGGAAGGGTTCCGTCCTCAAGGCCTTCGAGGATCTTGGCTATCACTGTGTGGACAATCTTCCCTTCGACCTGATTCTGAAGTTTGCCGAGATGTGCCAGCAGCCGGGCAGCCGCATTGACCGCGCTGCGGCGGTGGTAGACATCCGAGGGGGCGAGGCGTTGAGCCAGCTCCCTACGCATTATCGCGACCTCGCGCGCAACAAGCTTTTGCGGCCTTCGCTGGTCTTCCTGGAAGCTTCGGACAAGGCGCTGATCCGGCGCTTCGAGGAGACGCGCCGCCCGCATCCCCTGGGACGCGACTTGCCGGTGCGCGAGGGCATCCGCCTGGAGCGGATGTTGCTGAAGCCTATGCGCCAGCTTGCCAGCGTGGTGATTGATACGACGCGACTCAATGTTCATGAACTGCGCGATCTGATTCAAACCCGCTTCGGCGGCATGGCGGCGCGCCGCTCAATGCTGATTTCAACGGTCTCGTTCGGCTACCGCTTCGGCGTCCCGCCGGATGCCGACCTGGTGTTCGACGTGCGCTTTCTCCCCAATCCCAACTTTGTTCCCCGGTTGAAGAACAAGACCGGGCGCGACGTGGGCGTGCGCCGCTTCATGGACTCCTTTCCGCAAACGCACGAATTCATGAGCCGGCTGATGAACCTGCTCCTCTACTTGCTGCCGCAGTTTGTCCGGGAGGGAAAGAGTTATCTCACCATTGCCATCGGCTGCACGGGCGGCCGGCATCGCTCCGTCTTCTTGACAGAAGAGGTGGCCAACGCGCTGGTGCACGAAGGCTACAAGACCAAGGTTTCGCACCGGGATATTGGAAGATAGGTTTCAGGTGACAGGTGACAGGTGACAGTAGAGGCCGACACTCACGGGTGGCGCATACATTGCCTTTTATGTATGCGCACCAGCATCCGCAAAAATGCGCATACATAGAAACCAATGTATGCGCCACCCGTGGGGCTAGGGTTTTGCCTGAATCCCGAATGAGCGCAAGTGGCAGGACGAAAAGGCGAGGTCAAGCTTTTCCCGTGCCCCGTATCCCGTGTCCCGTATCCCGGACTTGGAGGTTCCCGTGAAGAACGTATTGGCAGTAGACATCGGCGGCACGCATTTTCGCACCGGCCTGTTTGACGAGGAGGGGCGGCGCCTCCTGATATTGGAGGGTGACACCGACCGTGAGGCCGGGCGCGATTGGATGCTCAGCCAAGTCGCCGCGCGCTGCCGTGAGCTGATGGCCCAGACGGACGCACCCGTCAAGGCTTGTGGCCTCAGCTTCGGGGGACCGGTGGATTTCCGCAGCCAGAGCGTGACCTCCGTTCACGCTTCGGGATGGAAGGGCTTCGAGCTGGGAAAATGGATGGAGCAAACCCTGGGCATCCCCTGCCGGCTCGATAACGATGCCAACGCCGGCGCGCTGGGTGAATACCACTATGGGGCCGGACGTGGCGCGAAGTTGATGGTGTATATCACCATCAGTACGGGCATCGGCAGCGGCATCGTTTACGAGGGCAAGCTCCTGCGGGGCAAAGATTACATGGCGGGCGAAATCGGCCACATTCCGGTGTCGGACTCCGGCGCGCGCTGCTCCTGCGGCGGCCGAGGGTGCTTGGAATCCTTCAGCTCCGGCGGCGCCATTGAGACTCGCGTGCGGGAATGGGTGGAGCGCCGCCCGGAGCACGTCGCGCGCATGGTGGAGCTCAGCGGCGGCCCGGAAATCACCGCCAGAGGTCTGATGCAGGCGGCGGCAGAAGGCGATGTGCCCGCCACCCACATCCTCCGCGAGACCACTCGCTGGCTGGCCCGCGGCCTGCTGATGGTCATCCGCATCCTAAATCCCGACCTCATCGTTCTGGGCGGAGGAGTGGCGCAGTCAGGGGTTCTGCTCCTCGACACCCTACACAGCTTTCTCGACGAACTCGCTTCGCCGACCATCACCTACTCCACGGAGATCGTTACGGCGGCATTGGGGAATTACTCGCCCCTCTACGGGGCGGCGGCCATGGCCCTTGACAACCTTTAAATACGGCTTATAGTTACTAATTAGCACTTAAATCCCTTGGGAGAAAATTTCCCTCTAATCCAAAGCAAACAAAAGGGATAACTTCAAAGAAGCCTTGTCATTGCGCGCCGCTTGTTGCTATTTTCTTGACGAACGCCCCCTCCGCTAACTAACATTCTGATTTTTTAGGGGATTAAGGGTACTTCCGCCTTGGGGGCGGCAGACGGAATGAGTCAAGTTCAACGCCTGCTCGGTTTCATACGGCCTTATAGCTTCCGCTTGTTTCTGGCGGTTTGCTTGATGGTCGTCGTCGGGGCCTCCGAGGGGGTCACCGCACTTCTTATCAAGCCGATTTTCGATATCGTCCTCGCGCCCAACGCACAGACCTCAAGGATTGTGCTGTTTCAAGAAACCTCCTATTTCCATCACACGATTTACCTTCAGGACATACTTCCCCACTGGATCCACAATGTTTGGACCGTTGTGGCGATCACCATTATCGGCGTGGCGCTCGCCAAAGGGATTGCGGAATTCCTCGCCACCTATTTCATCAACTTTATTGGCCACTCCGTGGTGCGCGACCTGCGCAATCTTCTGTATTCCAAGCTTATCGAGCAATCCATCACTTTCTTCCACAAGAACCCCACCGGCCGCCTGATGTCAGCGATCACCAGCGACATCGAACGCATTCAGTTTGCCGTTTCGCAAACTGCGGCGGATATGCTGAAACAAATGTTCACCTTGGTGTGTTTGTTGTTGGTGCTGTTTTATTATGATTGGACGCTGGCGCTCATCTCCATGATCCTGATTCCGCTGGTGGTTTTCCCCTCGGCGAAGCTCGGAAGGTACATTCGCGCTTCCAGCCGCAGCAGCCAGGATAAGATGGCGGATCTGAACAATGTCCTTCAAGAGACCTTTGCGGGCATCCGCATCGTTAAGGCCTTCGCCATGGAATCGTTTGAAATAGAAAAATTTAAGACCGCTACACGCCGTCTGTTGCGGGTCAGTCTGCGTTGGGTGCGGGCCCAGGCCGTATCATCGCCGCTCATGGAAGTTCTTGGCGCCATCACCATTGCTGGCCTATTGTTTCGCGAACGCCAGTTAATCCTGCACCATACGCAAACCACCGGGGGCTTTATCGGCTTCCTTTTTACGCTGCTGAAATCCTACGAGCCGGTGAAGCGGCTAACGGGCGTCAGCAACTCGTACCAGCAGGCGCTGGGCGCCTCCGAACAGGTCTTCCATTACCTGGACTCCGAACCGGAAATGGTGGACAAACCCGGGGCCGTTAGTCTGCCTCCCTTCCAGCATGAGATTGCCTTCGAACAGGTGGAGTTCGACTACGAGGATGGGATCCCCCTGTTGCGCGACATCAACCTGTATATCGGCAAAGGCGAGGTGGTGGCGCTGGTGGGCTCCAGCGGGGCCGGTAAGACCACCCTGGCCAGCCTGATTCCGCGCTTCTTCGACGTTACCCAGGGGCGCATCACCCTGGACGGCCACGACGTTCGCGACGTCAAACTCCAATCTCTCCGCGCCCAGATCGGCATCGTTACCCAGGAGACGATCCTTTTTAATGACACGGTTTACAACAACATCTGTTATGGCAGCCGCTTGCCGACGGAGGCGCAAGTGCGGGAAGCCGCGCGCGTGGCATTGGCGGAGGATTTCATTCTAGAAATGCCGCAGGGCTACGCGACCATCATCGGCGAGCGCGGCCAGCGCTTGTCCGGCGGGCAGCGCCAACGCATCGCCATCGCCCGGGCTTTGCTGAAGAATCCGCCCATTCTGATTCTGGACGAGGCAACTTCCGAACTCGACACGGAATCCGAGTTGCTTGTACAACGCGCCCTGGCCAACCTGATGGCGGGCCGCACCGTGGTGGTGATCGCCCATCGGCTCTCCACCGTGCGCCGCGCGGAGCGCATCGTGGTCATCGACCGCGGCACCATTTGTGAAATCGGAACCCATGAGGATTTGGTCAGTCGCGGAGGTATTTACCAACGCCTGCACGATTTGCAGTTCGTCGATGTGGAGCCGTAGGGGAAGAGAAGCTGTCAGCTGTCAGCTATCAGCCAAAACCTGTCAGCTTTGGGTTGCAACTCGCTGATGCGAAAGCGTAGCAAGTATTGTAAGAAATGCTTGGAAGAAGGCATGAACGTGGCTTGGAGTAGGAAATAGCTGAAAGCCGAGAGCTGAAAGCTGAGAGCTAAACATGATCCGCAGCATGACAGGTTACAGCCGGGTGGAAGCCGAAGAGGCGGGATTCGCTCTCACCGTGAGCATCCGCGGCACCAACCATCGTTTTCTCGATCCCCAGTTGCGTCTGCCTTCCAGCCTCGAAGCGTTGGAACCCGTCGTGCGCCGTCTGCTCAAGGAGCATGTTTCGCGCGGCCATGTGGAAATCACCGTGGGATTTACCGGCGCAGGGGCCACCGAACTCGAAATCGACCGTAAGCTCCTGGCGGCGTACCTGAAAGGGTACCAAACGCTGAAGCAGGAATTCGGCGCCGCGGCGGAGCCTGATTTGATGGCCTTGCTGCGCGTCCCCGGCCTGGTCGTAACCGGTAACGGCGAGATGGCGCCGGAAGAGTTCGAGCTCATCCGCCAGATGTTGGAGCGTGCGGTCGCGCAAGCACTGGCGAAGTTAAATGAAATGCGCGTCCGCGAAGGCGAGTCCCTGGAACGCGACTTGCTGGCGCGGTTCGCGCGCCTGGAAACGCTGCGCGCGAGCGTCTCCCAACTTGCGGTGAAGGCGCCGCAATACTACAAACAGCGGCTGGAAGGCCGCATTCGCGATCTTGCCGGCAGTATGGAAATGGACAACGCACGCATGGCGCAGGAGGTGGCGTACCTCGCTTCGCGCTCCGACATTACGGAGGAGTTGACGCGCTTCCAAAGTCACCTGGACCAGATTCGCCATCTCTTGAAGGAAAGTTCGGAAGTGGGCAAGAAGCTCGATTTTCTGCTTCAGGAGATGAATCGCGAGGCCAACACTCTGCTCTCCAAGACGACGGACGTCCCGGAAGTGGGGTTGGAAATTACCCGGCAGGCAATCGAGATGAAGACCGAAATCGAAAAACTACGCGAGCAAGCGCAAAACATCGAGTGAAAACAACAGTGACGAGTGACAAGTGACGAGCAAGCAAGAACGTGCCAGAGGAAGCCGGATTTGTTTGCTTGTCACTCGTCACTCGTCACTCGTCACTATTTCTAACGTGGCAAAGAATCACAAAACTCCGTCGGCGCGGGGTAGCATCATCGTGATTTCGGCCCCCTCGGGCGCGGGGAAATCGACCCTGATCAAGCGCCTGATGGCCGCTTCGCCGGGCCTGTGCTTCTCGATCTCTTACACGACGCGCGCACCGCGGGCGACCGAGGAGGACGGCCGGGATTACTACTTCGTGTCACGCATGATCTTTGAACGCATGGTGAGCCGGGGCGAGTTTGCGGAATGGGCTGATGTTTACGGGCACCTGTACGGCACGGCGCACAAGCAATTGCAAGCCGCTCAGGAAGCGGGCCAGGACATCCTGCTCGATATCGATGTGCAGGGACATCAGCAGGTGCGCCAGCGGCTTCCGGAAGCGGTCAGCGTGTTCATCCTTCCACCGTCCTTTCAGGAATTGTCGCGCCGCCTTCGCGACCGCCATTCCGACGCGCCGGAAGAGATTGAACGCCGGCTGCAAACGGCCCGCGAGGAAATTGCCCATTGGGCGGAGTACGATTATTTGGTGGTGAACGATCACCTGAAGGATGCCACCCAGGCGCTGCGGGCGATTGTTCGAGCGGCGCGTTTCCGCCGCCCCAGCCAGAGGGGGCGGGTGGAGAAAATTATTGGGACGTTCGGAGGATAATGTCGTATGGAAATACCGCAAAACCTGGATAGCAAATTCCGTTTCATCCTGGTCGCTGCCAGGCGTGCAAGGCAACTGCAGGGGGGGGCCAGACCCCTGATTCAGACTCCCACGAAGAGATCGACGCGGGTGGCACAGCAGGAGGTCGGTGCGGGACTGGTGCCGATCGAAGTCGCGTCTCAGACGAGCACCGAGAAGAACCAGAAGAAGAAAACGACTAAGTAGGAGGGTCAGGAGTCAGCAGCCAGAAGTCAGAAGTTGGTAGGCGGCATTCGTTACACGGCAAAAAGTTCACAGGAACAAGATGCCGAATCCTCACCACTGCCTCACGTATGCCCTCTTCTGACTCCTGGCTCCTGACTCCTGACTTCTAGCGAAGGACACCATGCGAATTGCTCTAGGCATCTCCGGAGGAATTGCTGCTTATAAGGCGGCGGAGTTGCTGCGGCTACTCCAGGAAAAGGGCCTGGACGTGCAGGTGGTGATGACGCGCAGCGCGCGTGAATTCATCACTCCCCTCACCTTTGCCGCGCTCTCCGGGCACAAGGTCATCACCGAGATGTTCGGCGAGGCGCAGGGCTCCTCGAACGTGGAGAGCGCCATCGAGCACATTGCGGTGGCGCAATCGATAGACGCCTTCGTGATCGCTCCCGCCACGGCCAACGTACTGGCCAGGGTCGCGCACGGCATTGCTGACGATTTCCTGACCACCCTCTGCTTGGCCACCAAAGCGCCGCTGATTGTCGCTCCTTCCATGAACGTCAACATGTGGGAGCACACGGCCACCCAGCAAAACCTGGAAACCCTGCGCCGCCGTGGCGTGCGCGTGGTGAATCCCGAGGAAGGTTACCTTGCTTGCGGCATGACTGGCGCCGGCCGTTTGGCTTCACCGGAGTGCATCGCGCGAGCCGTATTCGAAACCCTCGGCCTCCGCGAGGATCTGGCAGGCGAAGTGGTTCTGGTGACGGCGGGCCCGACGGAAGAACCTCTCGATGCGGTTCGCTATATCAGCAATCGCTCGAGCGGGAAAATGGGTTACGCCCTTGCCGAGGCCAGCCGCCGCCGCGGCGCGCGGGTTCTGCTGGTCAGCGGACCAACGCACGTGAAACCGCCCGCCGCCCACACCTTCGAACGGGTTCGGACCGCCGCGGAAATGGCGGATGCGGTGTTTCGCCATGCCGAGGCCGCCACCGTGGTACTGATGGCCGCCGCCGTCGCGGATTTCCGCCCTGCCACCGCGCACCCCGGAAAAATCAAGAAGCAGCAAGGCGCCCCCGTCGCTAAGCTTGAACCCACGGCGGATATCCTCGCTGAAATTTCGCGCCGCAAGCGGAAGGGGCAGATCATCGTCGGTTTTGCCGCCGAGACCGAGCATTTGGTTCGAAACGCTGCGGCCAAGCTCCGCGACAAGCGCCTGGACCTTCTCGTGGCGAATGACGTCAGCCAGGAGGCCGCGGGCTTCGATGTGGACACCAACATCGTTACCCTGCTCTTTCCCGACGGGCGAAAGATGGCGCTCGAGAAAATGAGCAAACTCGACGTGGCAAACCGCGTGCTCGACGAAGTCGTGGAGATTCGCAAGCATTGAAGCAGTGACAAGTGACGCGTGACGAGTGGCGAGTGGCGAGTGACAAGTCACGAGTCCACGGTGATTTGGATTTACAACCCTCGCCCCCTTGGGGGAGAGGGTGGCCCGCCACCGGCGTTTTCATCAGCCGGGGGGGCCCGGTGAGGGGGTCTATACCGTAGCGTTGCATTCAAACTTCACCCAGTGCATTCATGTTAGTGCTGACCCCCTCACCCACCGCCTTGCGGTCCCCCCTCTCCCCCAAGGGGGCGAGGGAAGAAGAATTCTTAGTTTTGGCGCTGTATTCGGGTGAGGGGTCTCTTAGGAACGAAAGGCTGACCATTAAATATGGATGACCCAACACGCAAAGAATTGACGGCTTGGCTCGAGTTCTACCAGGAACTCGGTATTGAGGGTTTTTATCGCCGCAAACCGGCCCCGATGGGGACGACGCCAAGTCTGGAGGCGGCCCGGCCTGCGCAGCCGGCGGCAGCGCCTCCACCGAAACCAGTTCCGTCACCCGTGCCGACCCGCGCGGCCACCGCTCCTGCGCCTCCCAAGCCCGCTGCGCCCCCAGCTCCGCTGCCGGTCGTCATTCGACCGCCGGCGCCTTCCTTCAGCCTGTTTGAGGCAGCGCCCGCGCCGCGTTCCGGCCCTGAAACGCTGGAGCAAGTTCGCCAGGATCTCGGTGATTGCCGCCGCTGCAAGCTGGCGCCCACTCGCAAGACCATTGTGTTTGGCGAAGGGAATCCTCACGCTGAGCTGGTGTTCATTGGTGAGGGGCCGGGCGCCGACGAAGACGAACAGGGTCTCCCCTTTGTGGGCCGGGCCGGCAAACTCCTGAACCGCATGATGCAAACCGTGGGCCTGAAGCGCGAAGACGTTTACATCTGCAACGTCGTCAAGTGCCGCCCGCCGGAAAATCGCACGCCGGAGAAGGATGAAGTGGATGCCTGCTCGCCCTTCCTCTATCGCCAGATTGAGGCCATCAAGCCCCGCCTGATTTGCTGCCTGGGCGCTCCCGCCGTCCGCACCGTGCTGGGCATCAAGGAAGGCATTACCAAAATACGGGGCCATTTCTATGACTTCGGCTCCATGAAGGCGCTCGCCACTGTCCACCCCGCTTACGTTCTCCGTAATCCCCGCGAAGAGAAAATCCTGCGCGAGGACTTTGAGAAGATCCGTGACTTCCTGAAGGGTGCGTAGGACACTACCCACCTGCCTTGCTTATTGTCCTCAGCTTGCGTAATCTGTGAAATCTGAGTCATCCGCGGATAATTCACACATGGCTTTTCACGAAGCGCTTCTGCATCCGGCCATTCCGGTGACGCTGTTTGAGGTGGTTCCCCCCGCCGCAGCGAAGCCCGAGGCTCTGGAATCCTCCTTGCACGAACTCCAACAGTTGCGCGGGCGCGTGGATGCCATCAACATTCCGGAAATCCACGACGAGGACCGCCCCGGCGAGCGCACCAGCAAATTCATCGAGCGGGTCGAACCCCGCCTCCTCGGCTCGCGCATCAAGCGCGAACTGGGGATTGATGCGGTCATCAATCGCGTCACCGTTCACGACCCTGAGCCGGAGCGCTGGTTCCGCGAAACCCTTGGGGCGTGGGACATCCCCAATTGGGTTCTCGTCGGGGGCGAGTCGGCGGAGATACGTTATCCCGGCCCCAACCCCGGCGAAGCAGCCCGGCTGGTAAAATCCCTGGGTCTGCCTGCCACACTCGGTGGAATCACGATTCCCAGCCGGGTGAACGAGCCGGAACGCATTCGTAAGAAGCATGCTCAGGGCGTGGAATTTTTCACTTCGCAGGTGATGTTTGACTCGAACGATCTGGTGTGGCTGATCCAGCGGCTCAATGGCGTCGAGGCGCGCATCTTTATCAGCTTTGCCCCCGTCAGCCACCGTCGTGATTTGGAATTTCTCCGCTGGCTGGGCGTGGACATCCCGCGCGACCTTGACCGCTTTCTGCTGGGGTCCGAGCACGGTGAGGCCGCGCCCGCTGCGACATGCCTGGAGCGTTCGATCAACTTGGCCCAGCGCATTTTGATGGACGTGTTTGATAATCTCCCCCCCGATCCACCTCCCATCGGCTTGAATATCGAGCACATCAACCGCAGGAACTTTGCTCCTGCCCTCGCCATGCTCGAGCGGCTGGGGAATCTTTACGCCAGCCTGGTGGCAAAAAAGCAGTGATGAGTGAAGAGTGATGAGTGACGAGCAAAAGGCAGCAAAGGATGTCAAGGCGAAGCCAAGGAGCTTTAAGGATCTCCTGGTATGGCAGAAGGGTATGGCGTTAGCCAAGGTAATCTATGAGATTACGCGACCCTTTCCCCATGAGGAGAAATTCGGACTTGTATCCCAGATGCGTCGAGCAGCGGTGTCGATCCCATCGAATATTGCCGAAGGGCAAGCACGACACACGACGAAGGAGTTCATTCAATTTATATCCCATGCAGAGGGCTCGGTGGCGGAACTGGAGACGCAATTGATGTTGGCGGTTGATTTGGGTTACTGTGTCCCGCGCCAAGTGGACGAGGCGTTTCGGCTTATTTCGGATTTGCGAAACATGTTGAATGCCCTACGGAGAACGCTAAGCCGGAACGACGGATGAGAAATCCCGCCCGCACCGCTCGCTTGTCACTTTCCACTCGCCACTTGTCACTCATCACTCGTCACTTGTCACTGTTCTTAGCGTAGAATGCCGTTGTGGACCGCAAACCCTCCGCAACCAAATCCCCTCCTCGGCCCCGGCACGCGAATCTGGTGGACATCGCCGTGATGGCGGCGATTCGCAATACCCTCACTTACCGGGTTCCCGATTCCTTCACCGTTCAGCCCGGCCAGCGCGTGCAAGTTCCGCTCGCCACGCGCAAAGCTACGGGGATCGTGCTGCGCGCGGGCAGTTCCCTTCCTCCCGGCATTGCAGCCCGCCCCATACTGCGCCTGCTGGATACTGAACCGGTTCTCACCCCGGAGTTGCTGGAGTTGGGACTTTGGATTGCCGACTATTACGTCGCGCCCATCGGCGAAGTGTTTCGGGCCATGCTGCCTCTGCGCTCAGCCACGCGCCGCGCCCGCTCAGTCCGCCTGAGCGCGTTGGGGCAGCAAAGGCTCCAGGAAATCAATCAGGTCAAGCAGGAACCGGCCGGCCCCGAGGGCGACCTCCTCAACTACCTCGCCACGCGCGGCAGCGCCTCGGTGCAAGTGCTCCGGCAAAAATTCTCTGAAGCATTCTTGCAGGCGCTGAAAGAAAAATGGCTCGTCGTTGATGAAGTCGAGCGCGAGCGTACCCAACGGCAGGTTTATGCTGTGCGCCTCGCGGGCCCCCTGCCGGAAAAACCGCTGCGCCTCTCGCCGGTGGCCAAAAGAATTCTGGAAGCGCTGGAAGCGGAAGGGGCGGCGGGAGACCATCGCGAACTTCTCCATACCGCTCGCGCGGATCTTGCCGCCCTCAAGAAGCTGAGTGCCTCCGGGCTGATCGAACTTGACCCCGCGAAGAAATCTTCCCTACCCGGCGGCACCTGGGCGGAAGCGGGCGCGCCCCTTGTCCTGACGCCCGCGCAGAGCGCGGTGCTCGACGACCTCGCGAAGCAACTGGAGTCCGGGCAATTCCAGACCGTGCTCCTCCATGGGATCACTGGCAGCGGGAAGACGGAAATCTATCTCCGGCTGATTGCCCGCTGCCTTGAGATCGGCCGCACCGCTCTGATGCTGGTGCCCGAGATCGCCCTCACCCCGTCCGCGCAGGCGCAGTTCAGAGCCCGGTTCGGCTCCAAGGTGGCGCTTCTGCATAGCGCCTTATCCGAAAACGCGCGGCACGAGGAATGGTGGCGAATTCGCCGCGGCGAAGCCCAAGTGGTGCTGGGAACACGCTCGGCGATTTTCGCTCCCCTCGCGAACCTGGGAGTGGTGATTATCGATGAGGAACACGATACGAGTTACAAACAGGAGGAGACGCCGCGCTATCACGGGCGCGACGTCGCGGTGGTGCGCGCGCGGCTGGCGGCAGCGCTCGCCGTGCTGGGCTCTGCCACCCCTTCGCTCGAGTCCTACTGGAATGCGGGCGAGGGGAAATACCGGCTGGCAGCGCTTCCCGAGCGCGTGGAAGGAAGGAAGCTTGCCGACGTGGAAATCGTCGACATGCGCCAGGAATTTCGCGAAACCCACACGCAGGCGCCCGTCTCCCGCCGCCTGCGCCAGGAGATCGAGACTCAGCTCGCCAACCGGCAGCAAACCATGATCCTCTTGAACCGGCGGGGTTATTCATGGTTCCTGTTGTGCCGCAGTTGCGGCCAGACGCAGCGCTGCGTGAATTGTTCGATTTCACTGACCTATCATCGCCGCGAGCATCGCTTAATTTGTCATTACTGCGGTTATTCCGCGCCCGTGCCCGCGCGCTGCCCGAATTGCGATAGCCAGCACCTTTACTACGTGGGCGAGGGAACGGAAAAGGTGGAAAAAAAGTTTACGGAGCTCTTTCCGGGCGCCCGCGTGGCGCGCCTGGACCGCGACGTGGCGCGCCGCCAGGGCCAGTTCCAACACATCCTGGACGAGTTCCGGCGGGGCAAGATCGATCTTCTGGTGGGCACTCAACTGATCGCCAAAGGCCACGACTTTCCCGGGGTGACGCTGGTGGGGGTGGTCTCCGCAGATATCGGCCTGGGGCTGCCGGATTTTCGTGCCGCGGAACGGACCTTTCAGTTGCTCACCCAGGCTGCGGGGCGCGCGGGGCGTGGCGAAAGTCCCGGACGCGTCCTGGTTCAAACATTCTTTCCCGACCATTACGCTATTCGCATGGCGGCGGAACAAAACTACGAAGCGTTCTTCCATAAGGAAATGCGTTTTCGCCGCATGATGCATTACCCGCCGGTGACCGCTCTTGCTAACGTCATCGCCCAAGGCGCCAAGCTCGAACAAGCCGCGCAGGTAGCGAAGCACGTGGGCAATTTCCTGATCCCGCTGGAGAAAAACACCGAGGGGGTGAAGATCCTGGGCCCCACGCCCGCGCCTCTGGCAAAACTGGAGGGGCGCTTCCGTATCCAGTTTCTGATTAAGTGCACTTCTCGAGCCCGTCTCAGCACCATCCTGCGGCGCCTTGCTGACTACACCGACCAGCAAGGCGTCCCCCAGCGCTCGCTGATGATCGACATGGACCCTGCAAATATCATGTAGGAGTCAGGAGACAGGAGTCGGAATAGAGCAGTCTTGCTCCTGTCTCCTGACTTCTGACTCCTGACTTCTTATTGCGATTTGAATGGCGTGGGAAGAAACGTGAGGACGAGAATGAGCGCCGCAACGAGGGCGAGAATCTTTCTTTTCCGTCCGAGAGGTTCTACCGGCTCGATGACCTTGGGGTGGCGGAGGCCCAGGAAAAACAGGATCACAGCCCAGGCGATCCAACCGTACCAGCAAAAGTATCCCAGCGGCAGAAGGACCAGGAAAAACCCTCGCGTGATGTTCCGGCATTTATCGCCCAGAACCGCATAAAGGATGTGGCCACCATCGAGTTGCCCCACGGGGAGCAGGTTTAAGGCCGTGGCGAAGAGCCCCACCCAAGCGGCGCAGCCCACAGGATGAAGAATAATTTCCGCCGGATTGATTCCGTGCCGGAACAGCCTGGTAAGCAGAATCACGGCCAGAGGATTACCCAGTGAGATCGAATCCGGCGAGGCCGCCGGCATGGTGCCTTTGGTAAGAAAAATTGCCAGGATTAGGGCAGGGATGGCGAGGACAAAGCCTGCGAGCGGTCCCGAGATCCCTACGTCAAAAAGCTCGCGGCGATTCACCATGGGAGACTTGATGCGAATGAAGGCGCCTAACGTTCCAATCAGCGTCGGAGCGGGAATGAAGTAAGGGTAAGTGGCATGAATTCCGTAGTGACGGCACGTAAAGTAATGGCCGAGCTCGTGAGCCAGCAAAATACTGAGCAAAGTGAAGCAAAACGGGACACCCGAAATCAGGAACTCTGGGTGGCGCCACAATTCGCGGAAGTACGCCAGCGAAACGTCCCAATCAAACACCGGAATATTGTGCGCGTAGTTGAACGCGATGTGCGTGCCCACGACCAAAGTCGTCAAGGCCGTAAGCAGGAAAAGCGCCAGGTGAAACGGAAGGGAGTTGTACCAACGCTGGCGGGACCTCGGCGGCCAGAGGACAGGGACCCACCCTGGAGTGGACCACGGTATCTCGCTGACCTGTGGCTGGCCGCTACGCCCGAATTGGGATTCATCGCCCATACGCAAGTGGGGAAGAATCCTATTCTCGCCCGCTCCTGGCCGCCTGTAAATAGGTTAGGAGAGAGATTGCAGTTCCTTGCCGGGCTTAAAGCGCACAGCTTTGCCGGGGGGGATGCTGACTTCCGCCCCGGTTCGGGGGTTCCGCCCGATACCGGTCTTCCGAGGTTTCACATTGAAAACACCGAAGCCACGCAATTCGATGCGGTCGCCCTGCGTCAAGGCTTTCTTCATGGATTCAAATACGGTCTCTACGGCCATTTCAGCTTTTGTCTTGGTAATGCTTGTGCGATTGACGACCTCATTGATGATGTCCAGCTTTATCACGCAAACCTCCTGAAAATACAGGCTTTAATCCTAAGAAGAGAGAGAGGCATTGTCAAGAATTTTCTCCTCGACTATCATTTTCCTCTTTTTCCTTGCAGAATGGGAACGATTCCGCGGGTTCGATGCCACGGCCACGAGCCCGCAGTTTACGCGAGGTGAGACTCAATGCCGGTCAAAAACGATCGCTGGATTCGTAAGATGGCCACGGAGCACGAAATGATCCGCCCCTTCGCGGAGAAGCAGGTTCGGGAAGGTGTGATTTCCTACGGGCTCTCGTCTTACGGATACGATTTGCGCGTCGCCGATGAATTCAAGATCTTCACTAATGTCAACTCGACGATTGTCGACCCGAAACAGTTTGACGCGCGGTCTTTCGTCGAATTCCGGGGGCCGACATGCATCGTCCCGCCCAATTCCTTTGCCCTCGCCCGCTCGGTGGAATACTTTAAGATCCCGCGCAACGTACTAACCATATGCCTGGGTAAATCGACTTATGCCCGCTGCGGTATTATTGTAAATGTGACGCCGCTCGAGCCGGAATGGGAGGGCTTTGTCACGCTCGAAATCTCCAATACCACTCCCCTGCCCGCCCGCGTCTATTCCAACGAAGGCCTTTGCCAGATCATTTTTCTCGAATCGGATGAGCTGTGCGAAACCTCTTACAAGGACAAGAAGGGCAAGTACCAAGCCCAACAAGGAATCGTGCTGCCCAAGGTCTAGCAAGAGTCCGTGGCTAGTGCTTAGTAGTGAGTGGCTAGCCACTAACCACTAGCAACTGGTCACTGTCTTTATGAATCGGTTCGCTGGGATGTTGCTGGGCGTCTGTATGCTGATGATGCCTGCTGGCATGGTGGGCAACGGCCAAACCGGAAACTCTCCAACTCCCCCACCGCAGGCCGCTCGGCCGGCTCCTCCCCCAACACAGGTCCCGACTGCTTCGCCCCCGCCGGCCACAACCTACCAGCTCACGCCGGAGCAGCGCGCCAAGGCCATTGCCTATTCACGTTCACTTTATATCCTCTATTTCCTTGGGACGCTGCTTTCGATAGGCATTTACCTTGTCCTCTGGCGCGCCCGCATCGCCGTGAACTTCCGCGAATGGGCGAGCAAGGTTTCGCGGCACCACTACGTCCAGTGTTTGATTTTCGTACCGTTGTTTGTGGCGGCGGCAACGCTGCTGAATTTTCCCCTCGATTATTACTCCGGCTTTGTTCTTGAGCATCGCTTCGGTCTCTCGACGCAAGGCTTCGCATCCTGGCTCAGTGATTGGGGAAAGAGTGTGGCCATCGTCGCGGCGATGGGCGTTATTGTGGCCTGGGTTTTCTATGCGGTCGTCCGCCGCCGCCCGCGCCGCTGGTGGTTCTATTTCTGGTTGACGTCGATTCCCCTCGTCTTGACTTATATCCTCATTGAGCCCTACGTCATCGAGCCCCTGTTCTACAAGTTCACCCCTCTCCAGAAAACCCAGCCCGCGCTGGTCGAGCGGATTGAAGCCATGCTAGAACACGCCGACCTTTCGATACCGCCAGCGCGCATTTTTGAGATGGACGCGAGTTCCCGGACCAAGGCGATCGACGCCTATGTCTCCGGCCTGGGCTCGAGCAAGCGCATCGTGGTGTGGGACACAACTCTCAAGACGATGGGGCCGAATGAGCTGTTGCTGGTTCTCGGACACGAAACCGGCCACTACGCCCTTTATCACATTCCCAAGGAATTCGCTCTCGACGAAGCCGTGGCCTTGCTCTTCTTCTTTTTGGGATTCTTCGCCGTAAATTGGCTGGTGGAGAGGGCCGGCCCGCGCGCCGGCGTGGAGGGGATAGGAGATTTGGCATCACTTCCCCTCGTCCTCGTCGTCCTCACTCTGCTGGTGTTCCTGTCAGCCCCCATTGTGAACGGCATCTCGCGCTACTTTGAACATCAAGCTGACCAGTTCGGCCTGGAAGTGGCTTACGGCATCGTTCCGGATCCCAACGCTGCCGAGGTCCATTCCCTGCAAATCATGGGGGAAGAAGATTTAGCTGACCCTGATCCCAATCCCTTCATCAAGTTCTGGCTTTACACCCACCCGCCACTCGACGACCGCATCCGCTTCGCGGCCACTTATAAGCCATGGGCGGAAGGGAAGCCCCTGGAACTGCTGCCTCACCGGCAATGAAACATTACCGCACGACTACGGGGCAGCAACTCCGCAATACTCTGCTAACGGTGATATTCCGGCGTTTGAATCGTGAAGGCGGACAAGGTGTTTGAAAAGGATGACCGGCGGGGGCGGATGAGCGACGGGCGGCGCGACCCGACCCTACCGCAGGCTTACTGGCGCTACGCGACCGCGCGCTCCCCAAGCGCACCCGCAAGATTCATGCAGTGGTTTCAACAGGTCCTCATCGCGGTAGTGGGTCAATTTGATGTTGTAGCGGCGAGTTTACCTCGCCATATGGCGGCGTAAAGCCGCCTCTACTTCAAATTGACCCACTACGCGGAGAATCGTCCGCCTATCGCATTCGCCCTTGGTTCTGGGTAGGTTTCGTGTTCATTCAAAGTTCAACAACAGTTCACCCCCAGTGCATTGACGCCGCAATAGGCCTAAAGGAAAATGGCTGCGTAAGGAAAGTAAAGAAATATTGAGGAGCGTGAAATGAATATGAGTATCAGAAAGCATCTCGGAACATCGATTCTGTCGGCAGCGCTGCTTCTGGCCTGTGGCATTCCCGCCCTGGCTCAGAACACGCAGACGGTGACCTTTCACCATGATTTCGTTGTCAACGGGGCAACTGTCCCGGCAGGGAAGTGTCTTGTACGGTGGGAAACCCACAGCCCTGAGGCAACCGTAGAATTCGTGCAACACCACAAAGTTGTTCTCTCCACAGAAGGCAGAGTCGAGGAGCGTTCCAAGGCCTACGACCGCGATGCGGTTGTTTACAACACCGCTGCGGACGGGACGATGTCCCTCGTTGAGATTCGCTCCGCTTACTCGAACAAGGTCCTCGTTTTGAATCAACCACAACCCACATTGAAAGCGGCCGCTGAGAAATTAAACTAACCGGGCGGGCGGGCCGCTTCCACGGCCCGCCGACCGCTTAGGGAAAAGGCTCTTGCCCAATCCCCAGCCAGTCAGTCGCTCCCCGCGCATCCACCGCTGAGCCGCTATGGTGGCGGCTCGTTCCGGCGCACATCGACGAGGCTCTCCCCACTGGCGCCGAGGCCCATCCCAATCCCTTCGAGCCCCATGCTCTCGACAGGAAGGGAATATCCAAGCGCAAAAGTCCCGCGCTAGGTCTTCCTGTCGGCAGGAAATTAGGCGCCGCAGCTCAACAGTCCTTCCAACCGGCAGGAATTCGGAAGAACTCTCCCTAGACGATGGTATGGTTAATGGTAGGATATCGTGCGGAGAACTGTGTCGTGCTTGCAGAAAATAAACAACATCCCCCATGCAGATTGAAGATGACCGTAAATTGCGTAAAAGGCGGGAGATAACAACAATCGCCAGTCACCTTTATACATTTACCGGCCAAGGAGCACGCCCATGAGAAATACGCCTTTGCGGGTTATAGGAATTGCCATGGCACTATTGTTTCTGGCACCGGTGGCGAGGGCGCAAAGTCAAGCCCCGAAAGTCCGTGCCGCGGAGGACGGCCTGGCACTCACCCCGCCCATGGGGTGGTACCCGTGGAATGAATTCGGCCAGGAGCCCCAGAACGAAAAGCTGATCAAGGAGATCGTCGAGGCGCTGATCAGCAGCGGGCTGAAAGATGCGGGTTACGTTTATGTGGGTCCCGACGAGGGAATCTGCTTTTCTCGCGGTGCGGACGGCAAGCTCACCTCCAACCTGGCGCGCTATCCCAGCGGCCTGCGCGGCCTCGGCGACTATATCCACCAGCCGGGGCTGAAGTACGCACTGTATACGGACGCCGGCGCCCGCACCTGTAGCAAGGCTATGCCCGGCACCGAGGACCACGAGTTTGAAGACATGGCCGCTTTCGCCGCGTGGCGCACGGATTACCTGAAGATCGACTGGTGCAATACCCAGGGACTCGCGCATCTCTCCCTCCAAGTCCGTAATGTGGGCCGGGACGACCTGGATGTTGCCCAGGCCTACGCCAAGCTCCGCGACGCCCAGTTGGCGGCCGGACGGCCCATCGTCTTCAGCCTCTGTTCATGGGGCGTCGGCGAGCCATGGAAATGGGCCGCTTCCGTGGGGCATCTCTGGAGGACCACGGGCGATATCTGCTCTCCGGGAAAGGCCAGTTGGAGCAAAGCGATGAAGAACACCGCCGCCAACGAAAAACTTTATGCGGCGGCTGGTCCCGGCCACTGGAACGACCCTGACTTGCTCATCAATGGAATGGATGGGCTGAGCGAGACCCAAAACCGCAGCTTCTTCAGTCTCTGGTGCATGATGGCGGCGCCCCTCATGGCCTCAAACGATCTGCGGAAAATGACGGCGTCTACGATTCAGACTCTGACCAATCGGGAAGCGATCGGAATCGACCAGGATCCCTTGGGCATTCAAGGGCACATTGTGCGGAGAGAGGGCCAAGCGGAAATCTGGGCGGGCAAGCGCCTTTTTGACGGCAGCCAAGCCGTGCTCGTCTACAATGCAGGAACCGCGCCGGCGGAGGTACACGTGACCTGGTCGGATATCGGGAGCACGGAATCTGCGGCGCTCTATGTGCGCAATCTGTGGACGCATCGAACCACGGGGCGGCACCGCGGCGGCCTTACCGTCACCGTGCCTCCGAGCGACGTGGCCCTGCTGCGCATCTCCAAATCGCGCGCCTTTCCTCTGCCGCCGGTCATCGTGGCGGATTCGTATTGGCTGTCTTTCCGCGCCCCAGGCCCCGGAGCGCAAAAGCTCACCGGAACGATTACGGTCAAGACCACAGGCAGTGATGAACTGCCGCTTTGGAAAGTGCGACCCGGGCTCCCCTCCTGGTTGTCCGTCGCCGTGACGAAACACGGCAAGAGCCAGACGCTCTCCAACACGGTCTCCACAGCGGGACTCGCGAAGGGCCTCTATCACGCCGTGGTGCGGGCCGACAACATCGAACCGGTTTCAGGCTTGCCCATGTCCGCACTCTACTATGATGTTGACCTGGAGGTGAGCGGCGCCGCCGGAGGCCACGCGGACAGGTAGCGCGGCGGGGCCGCAAAAGCGAGTCAAAACCCATCGCACCAAAGTCAAAAGCGAAAACGCCCAACGAGGACGACCTGTACGGTAAGGCGACTTGTACGACCCAGTGGCGGAGAAACTGAGTACCTTCCGCTTGGCCGAGGACAGGTCAGCGTGTTTCTCCATTTCAACCTCGCCCCCCAACTTTTGGACTGGGACACCCTATGTCACCAGTTTCGCATCTTTCAAGCACTCAGCGACTTTCTCCCTGAACGGTCGCGCGAGCATCCCGGTTGATTTTTCGTGTTTGTTGCGCATGAAGAGTTGCCGGATTATCTCCGTCTGCTCGAGAACCTTTTTTCCATCTTTGTCCGTCAGCCAGAAGTGAATCTTCGCGTTTTCACGTCCCGCCACCGAACCCATGGCAATTACCAGCCGTTCCGCGGTGTTGCCTTTGTGCCACTCCAGGATTTCGCCGTCGAGAGTATAGACATGGGTCTGATTGGGGGGAGCGTCACTAACTACGTCGAATTGGTCCCCATCTTTAGCTTTGATTTCCTCGATCGCTTGGGTTTGCAAGTCCTTCATGTCGTAAGGGAAGTCCACAC
>Ga0315282_10006109_pt1 | contig 20249 bp, 13 predicted proteins | sample YL17G07_20_MG_FD_203693 | JGI IMG/M metagenome (GOLD analysis project Ga0315282, IMG submission 203693) | Sediment microbial communities from Yellowstone Lake, YNP, Wyoming, USA - YL17G07_20 | ecosystem: Environmental > Aquatic > Freshwater > Lake > Sediment | place: USA: Wyoming | collected... | reverse complement strand
GGGAGATGCTCATCTGCACTTTTACGGAGAAAGCAGCCTTTGAGTTGCGAGACCGCATATCCGCAGCTGCCAAAAAAATCAACTACCCAGGCGACCTTTCGGACCTCCTCGTTGGTACCATTCATAGTATTTGTAACGATTTCTTGATGACTTATAGACATCTCACTCCTCTTGGCAACAATTATGAAGTCCTTGATGAGCTTACCCAACTCCTTTTCCTCTATGACAATTTTGACGAAATTATCGGTCCCGAGGTAGATGGAAAGTATCTTAATAGATGGACAACGCGATGGACTGCTATCGAAGGCACGCGCAACTATTTCGATAAGATAACGGAAGAGTTAGTCGATCCTGACGAACTCTTAAAGGCACCTGATCCTTTCATCCAGGCCATCGGCACTGCCTATCTCGCGTATGAGAATTCCTTGTGGGAAAAGAATTGCATCGATTTTGCTCATCAACAAAAGGTCTGCTACCAACTCCTTCAAAATCAAAGAGCAGGTGAAGGCATCAAAGGAAAGATCAAGTATGTAATGGTGGACGAATATCAGGATACCAACTATATTCAGGAACAACTTCTGCTTTTTTTAGCCCGTCCACAAAATAACATCTGTGTGGTCGGGGATGAGGATCAAAGTATTTATAGGTTTCGTGGCGCAACGGTACGAAACATCCTCGAATTCCCAAGAAATTATCCTGATTGCAAGACTCATAAATTGACCATTAACTACCGTTCTCATGAAAAAATCATACAAGCCTATAACAAATTCATGACAAGTCATAATTGGAGTAACCCTGGGTCCGATTTCCAGTTCCGATATCCAAAAGAGATCACCGCAGACCCCGAGGGTAAATTTCCAGAATATCCCGCAGTCTTCTCTATCTGGGGTGAATCCAAGAACGACGAGGGGGCCCGAGTGGCAGAGCTCGTCCATTTCCTGAAAGAGAATCGCATTATTGAAGACTACAGTCAAGTGGCCTTGTTCTTACACAGTGTGCGGATGGAACACAGCGGACACTATCTTCAATCCTTGCAAGGCAAAGGAATTCCTGCTTTTTGCCCACGTGCTCGGGGCTATTTTGAGAATGAAGAAATCGAATATATGGTGGCCTGCTTTGCTGTGATGTTAGGATACTACGGAAGGTTAAGAGGTGAAATTTCAGGAAGGAGTCTCCAGGAATTAGCAACCTATGTGGACGAATGTATTAAAGCGCTGGGCCAGAATTGTCCGTATCCCCATCCTCTGGCAGATTGTCTTCAGAAATTTACCATAGAGATTTCAAAACTTAGCCCAGGGGATACGCTTGACAGGCGTTTGAGCGATTACTTTTACCAATTTATCGCCCATGAGCCTTTCTGCACATTTATCAAGAACGAAAACAGGGCGCGCAATCTAGCGATTTTTTCACAGCTTTTAAGCATCTTTCAAAATTATTATCATTACACAGTTATCACAGCAAGAAATCGTGAGCCTCTTAAATTCCATTTTTTCCATAGCTTCCTCCGACTTCTTTATGAAGGGGGAATCAATGAATACGAAGACCCCGACCAACCTTTTCCAAAGGGCCATGTTCAGGTAATGACCATTCATCAAGCTAAGGGGTTAGAATTTCCAGTTGTGGTCGTAGGTTCTCTTGCGGTTCAACTTTCTTCACCCAAGGATATTGATAGAACACTTGGCCGTTTCTATTCTCGCGGTCAGTTCGAACCGGAAGATCGTGTTACCGGTTTTGATCGGATGCGCTTACATTATGTGGCTTTTTCACGGCCTGAAAAAGTCCTCGTTTTGACAACAACAGACCAGCCAAAACCCCACTTTAATCCAATATGGCAGGGACTTCCCCAATGGCCTTATGTTCAACAAGATCTCCTTAAGTCTCTATTCTTTCGCTTGCGTAGCAGGATGGTTCTAAAGAAGACTTTCAGTTTTACCAGCGATTTGAAAGTCTATGAAACCTGCCCGAGACAATATCAGTTCTTCCGATATCTTGAATACACTCCTTCAAGATCTGCAGAATTCTTCTTCGGAGCCTTAGTCCACCAAACGATTGAAGATATACACCGATGGGCAATGGACGGGAAAGCAGATACTCTTGGGGAGTATCAAATTCATGACCTATTCCATCTCAATTACCAAAATCTTCTTAAAAGGGGACTGAGGCCAATAGGTCCAAAACAACGGGAAGAAGCTCTCCTCCAGGTGATGAACTACTTCAAACAAAACCGATCAGAATTCGCTCGAATCATAGAAACTGAAGTAGATGTATCTGTTGAAAAAAATAATTATATTCTCATAGGAAAAGTTGATCTCTTAATGGGAGGAGATGGAAAGCTCGAACTTTTGGATTTCAAATCTCAACCGCGACCCGCCGAATATGACGATCGCATATTTTCCTATTACCGACAACTTTGCACCTATGCCCATATTCTTGAAACAAGAGATGGAAAACTCCCTGAAAGGCTCATGGTATATTGGACAGCCGAATCTAAAAAGGAAGATGCTCTTATGATTTTTCCTTATGAGCGTAACGTTGTTGATGAAGCCGGAGCGCATTTTGATAAGGTGGTTGGGTGTATCCTCAATAAAGAATTCAAGTTAGATAAGCTTCCTGACAGAAATGTGTGCAAAGAGTGTGACTTAAGGACTTATTGCACAAGGCAGGGAGACCTCCAATGAAGGAACAACATTTATCACTCGATCAAACCGCAGATACCTACCTTCCGAGGGGAGTAGACCATTTAGGTTTTATTGAGGCAAAGCTAAGAGATTTACGTGGGTTTAGCACATTAGCACACGAGGTTATACAAAATGCTGACGATGCGCCCGAAGCAACATCTATTTTCTTCGATATTCAGGACGATGCCTTTATTGTGGATAATAATGGCGTTTTTACAGATTGCGGCCAAGTCGGGAACCCAGTTTGCTTGTGGAAAGACGATCCGCAAAAAGGTCATCTATGTGACTTCCATCGCTTTCGCGCTGTGGCAAGTGCAGATAAACGAATGGAAGAAGGAACTACTGGCGCATTTGGAATTGGGTTTATTGCTGTTTACCAAATTACAGACAATCCAGAATTGATCTCCAGAGGTCGTCATTGGATTCTACATGATGAGAATTCCGAAGACAAACGAATTCAAGTTTGCGGAGGTTGTAAGAAATGTAAAGCTACCAATCTTCCCAAAACACGCTTCATTCTACCCTGGGCAGCTGACCCCCACAGTCATATGCGCCATGTACTTCGTGCAGAAGCAGTCTCTAAGGATGATCAAGCTCATCTTATTAATGAACTTAAATTGAAGCTCCCTGTAGCAATGATCTTCCTAAAAAAAATTGATCGAATTGAGATCAAACAAAACGGGGAGATTTATAAATACTTTGAGAGGATTAAAGAAGGGGAACAGATTCTTATAAGTGACGGGAAAAAAGAAAATGATCAAATCTGGAATATAATAGAGGGGGATTTCGAGCCATCAGCAAAAGCTTTAAGAGAAAAAAATCCTGGAAAAATAGAAAAGAAACGCTCCCATGTTGTCAAGCTTGCACTTCCAGACAAACCAGTTCGGAATGGTTTATTTTGTGTATCTTTGCCGACAGAACACGAAACGGACCTCCCTTTTCACATAAACGCCGATTTTTATCCTTCTTCAGACAGGAAGAAGATCATTTTTGAAACAGACTATCAATCCCAATGGAATTACGCCGCCATTGAGGGTGCTGCAAAAGCGTTAGCAAAATCACTTGAAATACTTCCTCAACTTTTAGACCATAAATCTCTTTGGGAGACTTTGACCTCCATTTATAAGGTTTGGCAAGAAGCTAAAGCTGAGAGGCTACACACTGTATTTAGGTATTTCTGGGAAAAAATGCTTCCTGGTCTAAGAAGTTCTCCTATTATCTATACAGAACAGAAAGAATGGGTCAAACCTCACGAAGCACTCCTGCTGGAAAAAGAGGAAGAAGAGGAAGCTTTACCTGTTTTTAGTTCGATCGGTTTAAAGATCGTACACAGAGAAATTAGACCTTACATGTTTCCATTTCCAAGGCGGGAGATGGGAATAGAACAGCTTGACTTGGAACACCTCATTAACGCATTTAAAGATACCGGCCTTACAGAGAGGAAGCAGATATCCTCACTTCCCAAAATTCTCCAAGATGGAAAAGGACGTAGAGTTTTATACGAAGAAATTGTTCGTTTGTTAAATCGCCAGCGATCATCTGAGAAAAAACGTGAACTTCAAAAAGCTCTCTCTTATTGTGCTATAGCCCTCGGCAGAGATGGGGCGCTGTGGCCATGTAATAAAATATACCGGGCTGACGAAAAAACCATATCATTGTTCAATCAAATTGATTCAAACATTCCCTTCCTTGATTATATGGGGGAGGATACCGAAGAGATCGTGCGTCTCTGCCCGGAATTTACCGCCGCGGTAGCCATTGATTTACTGAAAACAATTATCCAAACGCATACCTCAATCGGCCTTTTAAATCAAAACATTTTAAAAGAACTTTTGGATTGGTTAGAACAAAAGCGTGAAGAGATTTTGAACGATGATGAGGTCAGAAAGAAATTAACTGAATTGCCTATATTTCCAGGTCCGGAAGGTGGATTCTATCCGCTTGTTCAATTGGCTCTCCCAGGCGACTTCGAAGACCCCATCGGTATTACAGAGATTGTTGATTTGAAAAGGGTTGCCGGTAAGCGTGAATTTCTTCAAGGATTGGGTGCTAAACCTCTTTCTTTCGAAGTGTACGTAAGAGAGCATATCCCACGAGGGTTCACTGATTTCGATTTACCAAATGAGAAGAAGCGAGCAACTGTTCAATTATTAGGAAAGGAACTGGGTAAAATCGCTGAAAATAAGGAAATACAGAAAGTTCTTAGTGGTTTACCTTTAATCGAGTGTGAAGACCATATCTTCCGAGCATCAGTTAGGGTTTATTTCCCATCGGAGATCGTAAAAGAGATCCTCGGCGAGGATGTACATTATACGATTCCCTCCCCGGACCATAGTGAGGCTATCGATAAATTGTATGAGCTGATTGGGGTTTCAAGATCCCCCAGAGCCTCCGATATTGTTGATCGTGCCCGTTCTCTTACCAAGTTGCCTCCACCAGGAGATTTATTGGAAAGAATTATTCGCGCGATTCGATACATAGGGGAGATATGGCAAAAGGAAGAAGCAATAAGAGAAGGTTTAGAACCATTGAAGAATTTGGCATGGTTGCCCGCCAAAGGAAAACCAGAAAGATGGTTCTCACCTAAGGAACTGTATGCTTCTTATAGGGAATATCTGTTTGAATCGCAGGCAATCTTTTTAGGAGTTCCACGTGATATACAAAATAACATCCCAGATTTACTAAATTGGTTAGGGATGAAGACCGAACCCGAACCATCCCTCGTCGTAAAGCATTTGCTTTGTTGTTCCGAAACAAATACTCCTGTTAACAGAGAAGTTTATACTTATCTTAATAATAAGGCAGAAGATCGTTCTATAAATCAGTTGAAGAACAAAGCCTGCCTCCTACTACCTAACAATCAATATGTAAGTGCTGAAAAAGTTTTCTGGGGAGAGCAGCCATTTAGTCGTTTCAGATACAGACTTTCCTCAGAAATGAGGAAATATAACGACTTTCTGGAGAAGCTAGGCGTAAAAGAGAATCCTGAGCCCAAGGATGCGTGGGACGTACTTTTAGAAATTGCTAATAAATATGGGAGCTTCAATCAAACTCTGGATGACGAAGCCAATGCTGTTTGCATTGAATGTTGGAGAATGTTGAACAGTGGTTTAGAGAATGGGAGAATAAGTGAAACTGAAATCCAGGCTCTTGCTGAAAAAAAAGTAATCCCGGATGTACGAAAGATACTTAACTATCCTCGTCAGGTTTTTTTTGAGGATAGAGCGGGAATTGCTTCCAAATTCGGGGACTTTCTGAAAAATAATGTGATTGTTCGCCCTCAAGGTGCCTGGAGGGCAATGTCTGTTGCTGGAGTCCGCATTTTAAGTACAGCCACTGACGTAAGGATGATTGAGTGCACCGATCCGGTTGAAAACGGATTAGTGAGGGAGAGAATACAAAGTAGAAAGGTTCAGTTGGCAAGAGTTCTGGAGCCACTCAAAGATAGTATCATTCTTGAGAAGGCTTTATCGTTGCTGGAGAGGTTGAAAAGCTTAGAAGTCAAAGAATTGAGAATTCAATTCTTACTACACGCATTTGGCAGAGAACTTGAGAGCTTCCCTGAAGCTGTTCCTGCTCTTTATCACAGAGATGAGGATAGACTCTATTTTGTCCAGAGAAACGGTCATCTTCCCTGGACTTCAATCTCAAGGGAGCTTGCTTTAGCGATTTCACCCGAGATCGATCCTGGGCAAGTTGCGTCAGGCTTTAAAGAAGTTCTTTCTGCTGGAAGCGATGATGATGCAAAGATTATTTTGGATGAGTTAGGTTTCGCGCCGCTTGAAGCCAAGATAGAAAAAATAACCGCCGGTGGGGGGTCGGTGGAAGATTTCGGTGGCCAGGTTAAACCCGGCGAAGAAGTAAGAACAGTGGAAGAGGCTATTAGTCGCATTCTCGGAGGAGTTGAGGTTGTGCCTGCCGGGGAGGTAGAACCATCAGGGGGAGAAGAGGGGAAACTTTCACCTGCCAAAAGACCAGCGCTCGAAGGTGAGCGTAAAGGAGAAAAAGACGCAGTTTCAAGAAAAAGGAAAGGCAGATTAAGAACGTATGTCTATCCTGAGGGCAGTGTTTACGAGGGTGAGCCACAAACAGGAATCATAGATGAATATTCTGCTGTGGATAAGGCAGGTATAGATCGTGTTGTTGAATTTGAAAAGAATAAGGGGCGGTCCCCTATTGTAATGCCGCCGAGGCATCCAGGTTACGATATAGAGTCCAGAGACGAGAATGGAAACACAATCAGATATATTGAAGTGAAATCGTTGTCTGGAGATTGGGGCATGACCGGTGCAGCTCTATCAAAGCCTCAATTTAGAAAAGCTCAAGAAGATGGAGATCAATATTGGCTTTATATCGTGGAGCGAGCACAACAAGACAATTATGAGATTCATCCAATTCAGAACCCCGCTCAGCGAGTCGATCAATTCATTTACGATGATGGCTGGAAGAATCTGGCTGAAAATGAGGCTGGATTGAATTATCAGGTAGAAAAAAATATCGAGTCAATATCAGAGCCTAAAGAATAGTAATTTAGGAGCAAAACATGGAAAAAATAGAAATTACCAAAACTGAGTTGGTGTGGCCGGGGAAATATAATGAGGATGGAACCCGAAAAGAGGTGGAGCGGGTAAATCTTCCTTTTCAAGTAATAGAGACCATCAATGAAACCCGGGCCACCCGTGAAGCCGCCAAAAAACCAAAACAACCTTCACTTTTTGATATATGGCAGGCCAAAGAAGGCGATACCTTTGAAGAAGGCTGGGAAAATAAACTCATCTGGGGCGACAATCTTCTGGTGATGTCCTCTCTCCTCGAAAAATTCGCTGGAAAGATTGACCTTATTTATATCGATCCACCATTTGCAACAGGAGCAGATTTTTCTTTCATGACCCAGATCGGAGAAAGCGACTTAGAAATTTCTAAAGAGCAGTCAATAGTTGAGGAAAAGGCGTATCGTGATACTTGGGGGAAAGGATTAGACTCTTACCTTAAAATGCTCTTCGACCGTTTGCTATTTATGAAAGAATTATTAGCAGAAGATGGTGCTATCTATGTTCATCTTGATTGGCATGTAGGGCATTCCGTAAAGATTATTATAGATGAGATATTTGGAGGGGATAATTTTATAAGCGAAATTGTTTGGAAAAGAACAGGTGCCAGATCGACTTCGAAATTTATCAATCCGATTCATGATAACATCTATTTCTATTCCAAAAATAATTCCGTTTTAAAATGGAATGGATATTTTACAGAATTTTCTGAAGATTATAAAAAGCGTTACTATAGGCATAAAGATGAAGATGGAAGGTTGTATCAAGACACTTCTTTAATTGCACCAGGTGAGGGATACCTTTATGAGTGGAAAGGTATTACTAAACGATGGAGGTACAAAGCTGAAAAGATGAAAGAATTAGAAGATCAAGGCAGACTTATTTACACAAAAGAGGGTGCCCCTCGGTATAAGAGGTTCCTTGATGAAATGCCAGGCGTAGCACCTCAAGATGTTTGGACGGATATCCCTCCGGTAAATTCACAAGCAAAAGAAGATACTGGTTTTGATACACAAAAGCCTGAGGGTCTTTTGGAACGAATAATCAAAGCCTCCTCTAATGAGGGCAACCTCATTGCGGATTTTTTCTGTGGTTCAGGTACTACTTTAGCAGTTGCCGAGAAACTCGGGCGTCGGTGGATTGGTTGTGATCTATCTCGCTGGGCAATTCATGTTACCCGGAAACGTCTCCTTGGCATTGAAAATTGTAAGCCATTTGAGGTGTTAAATCTCGGTAAATATGAAAGGAAATACTGGCAGGGGGTTACATTTGGCGATAAAAAGAAGACCGATCAGCAACTTGCTATATACCAATATCTTGCCTTCATCTTGAAATTGTATGGGGCAGAGCCAATTTCAGGAATGCAACACTTACACGGCAAAAAGGGCAAAGCAGTGGTGCACGTGGGTGCAGTGGATGCGCCAGTAACTATCGATGAGATTAACGCCTGCTTAGATGAGTGTGTGGCCATTCAGCAAAAGGAGCTTCACATGCTCGGTTGGGAATGGGAAATGGGGCTATATGACCTGATGACAGATGCAGGCAAAGGCCGGGGTGTTAAACTTGTCCTCCTCAATATTCCTCGGGAAGTAATGGAACAACAGGCTGTGGACAAAGGCGACATTAAATTCTTCGAATTGGCCTATCTTGAAGTGGATATTAAACATGAAAAGGGAGGAATGGCCATAGTAGCACTCAAAGACTTCGTCATCCCAAATACTGAACTTATTCATGAAGAAATTCGTGCAAAAATCAAAAAATGGTCTGATTACATTGATTACTGGGCCGTGGATTGGAATTTCCAGAATGACACCTTCATGAATGGCTGGGTGACTTATCGAACGCGAAAAGATCGAACCCTTGCTCTTAAAACCGATCCTCACACTTATGAGAAGGCTGGCAAGTATACAATAATGGTTAAGGTTGTTGACATTTTTGGTAACGACACTTCCCAGGCCTTTGAAGTGGAGGTGAAATAGCCATGGCAAAAGCTGTAATCTCTTATGATAAAGACCTTCCTGAAGTTCCAGATCGGCAGGCCCATCTCAAACCAGATTGCCACCTGATTAAAAAAACTGCCGAAGAGTATGAAATCGTTGAAGGACGCCGTCCTAGTAAAATGTTGTTGGTGAACCGTTTACGGGAGGCAGTTGATAAATGGCGTGATGATGGCTACCCAGGAGCATCTTCTGTAACCCAGCGGCTTTTTCAATTCTGGTTTGAGGAAGACCACATTCTGAATGGGAGTACTTTTAAATATTACTTCGGCCAGCGTGAAGCAGTTGAAACTTTAGTTTACCTAATAGAAATTGAAAAGATCCGTGATTCGAAAGCCCTCATCGATTCATTTGCCGAAGCTTTCAAGAAAGACATGTTTACATACAGCGTTGAGCATCAAACCACAATGGACGGAGGTCGTCAGATCAGGCGTTATTTCCCTGAATTGGATAGCGACGGTCTCCAGGATTTACCTCCAGAGAATCTGCGTCGCGATGCTTTTAAAATGGCCACCGGTTCAGGTAAGACTTATGTAATGGCAATGGTCATGGTCTGGTCATATTTCCACCGAAAAATGGTTAAAGGTTCTGATCTCTCAACCAATTTTCTTATCGTTGCTCCCAATGTAATTGTTTACCAGCGGCTTGAGAAAGATTTTGCCAGTAACAAAATCTTTTATGCCCTACCAATCATTCCGCCTGAGTGGCAATGGAATCTGAAAGTGATCCTCCGTGGTGAAAGCACTGAACCAGACCCAAGCGGGAATCTTTTTCTCACAAATATTCAGCAAATTTATGAATCAAGGGATGAGGATTGGACGCCAGCCAATGCCGTGGATGCCATTCTTGGTCGAAAACCAGTTAAAGACTTGGCCTCTCACGAGAGATCCATGCTTGAAAGGATTAAGAGTTTAAAGGACCTCGTCGTTATTAATGATGAAGCCCACCATGTCCACGATGAGGAATTGGTTTGGTATAAGACCCTGATGTCAATACACGAAAATATCCCCAAGGGTTTAGTATTATGGTTGGACTTCTCAGCAACTCCCAAGGACCAGAATGGTACATATTATCCTTGGATCATCTGTGATTATCCTCTTGCCCAGGCAGTTGAAGACAGGATTGTAAAGGCCCCCTTAATTGTCCACCAAGTGAAACGTTCTGATCCTGAAAAAGTAACCAAAGATAATGTCAGCGATGTGTATGGAGAGTGGCTTCTTGCGGCTCTGGAGCGGTGGAAGGAGCATTATAAAACCTATAAAGCTTTAGGACCAAAACCGGTCTTGTTCATTATGGCTGAAAAAAATGCCTTTGCAGATGAGATAGGTAAATGGTTAGCGGATAAAACGAATAAAACAGGTTTAAAAGAGAATGAGGTTTTGGTAATCCACACAGACTCGGAAGGAGAAATTACAAAAGCGGATGTAGAAAAAGCGCGTGAAGTAGCACGTGACATTGATCTGCCCACCAATAAAACAAAAGTCATTGTCAGCGTGATGATGTTAAGAGAAGGATGGGATGTCAAAAACGTTTCGGTGGTTTTGGGTTTACGTCCATTCACCTCGAAGGCGAAGATTTTACCTGAGCAAGCAGTAGGCAGGGGACTGCGATTGATGGAAAATATCAGTCCTGACCGGACGCAGACATTAGAGGTCTTGGGGACAAAAGCGTTTGAGGATTTCGTAAGGCAGTTAGAAATGGAAGGAGTAGGGATCAAGACCGTTACAAAACCACCTGCTCCACCCATCAAAATTGAACCTGTCCAAGAAAAAATAAAATTCGATATTGCAATCCCGTTAACCCGGCCTGTTTATCTTCATGATTATAAAAAGCTGTCATTAATTGATCCGTTGGGTCTTGACCCAATTTATGATCGTGATGAATTAGAGGAAGAATTTAGGATTTCATTGAGGATGGAGTTTGCTACCACCGAAACCGAAGTCCATCGAGCGGTCATTATTCCGGGCACACCACCACTCAGTCAAGAAATTCTCTCTTCAATAACCAATAAAGTCATTGCCGAGGCAAAATTATCAAATGTTTTTGCAGAACTGTACCCAATTGGTAGAACGTATGTGTCAGAACGATGTTTTGGGAAGAAGATAGACTTAGAAAACGAAGACATAAGAAACCATCTTAGAGCGCCGATGCTCCAGCAGGGAATTGCCAAGTATCTTGCCAGAAAAATAAGTGAACTCACCTCGGAGAAGAGGGAGATCGAATTTGAAGAGGAGGAATTTAAACTTTCAGACACCCAACCATTTGTCTGGCGGAGACGCCATTTGCAGTGTGAACATACAATCTTCAATTATGTGGCCACTTACAATGACTTTGAATCAGAATTTGGTAAATTCTTGGACAGGTGTCCTGATGTTCTGCGGTTTTCAGCCTTAGCAGAACACTTTACCCGGTTTAGAGTCGATTATCTAAGTCCGTCAGGCGCCATTAAGTTTTACTACCCAGATTTTGTGGCGGTCCAGAAAGAGAGAAATGGGAAGAGAATTAACTGGATTATTGAGACAAAAGGTCAAGTTTATGAAGCCGTCGCCTACAAAGAGGTGAGCATTCTGGATTGGTGTAAAAAGGTGTCCGCCCAAACTGGCGATAAATGGAATTACATTAGAGTCGATCAAAAAGTTTTCGGCGACGGGAAATTCAAGAAATTTTCAGACTTAATCGATCTTATTTCAGGGAAATCTGAGAGTCCGTTATTTAAAGGATAAAATCAATTTGGCTTCATCTGTTCTTTTTGGCGATACAGATTTTTTTTACAGAGAGTTTCGAAGTTAAACGGTCGGTGTAATTTATGGATATTATCGATTTGATCGTCAACATTGCAAGGATTTACAAAGAAAGCATCGGTATAGCACCAGCTAAGACAAAATTGCTTAAATTGGCATATCTTGCTGAAATTTACTATAAAAGGTTGACGGGAAAAAGACTAACAGATCAGAATATCACCACCGCCATCTTTTCCCATCAGGCGTGAAAGGGTTTGTCAGGTCAAATTCCGGCTCCTCATCGTCATACCTGCGGTGGGTTGGCCGTACCTCCTCATGAATCCATAATAACGACAGTACGACGCCATAGCTCCTGAACGCCAAGGAATGCTCAAATATTTCAGCCTCTCCATCGATATCGCCGGCAAGCCAGGCATAGGCGGGCGCTTTTTGTGGCCGGTCAGGTAAATCCATTCCGTCAAAGAAATCAAAAGCGTATGTGTTTTGGCTTAGCTTCTCTCCAACCTTTACGTGGAAGTCGAAACTCGTGGATTTCTTGTACCACCTGATAATGCCGTCCCTGGATATGACCACAGCGCAGGGTTCCAAAGAGAGTTGCACATATCGCAAAGCTGTCGCTGTGATGGTTGTGGTGAATTTCCCGGCAAGGTCCCTTACCACTTCCATATTTGGCTGCCCGCGCTTGAAATGCTGAATAAAGATGTCTTTAGGCATAAGGATACTGGCTGCGAATTCATTTGCCTCAATTTCTTGCGCCTTATTCTCATTCCAGACATACATATCTTCTTCGGTACAAAGAATCAGTTGAGAGACATCATGAAGCTCAAAATGCCCAAGCTCATGGGCTATGGCGAACCTCTTTCGCCCTTCTTCAGGAATGCCACTGTTGACAGTGATTATGCCGAGGCCTCCTTTTCTTATGAGCCGGGCTTCTGAGCCATCCAGATGCCTTTCTCTCACAAAAGCCCCGCGCTCCATGGCAATTTCCATAACCTGGATTTCAGCAGGCTCTCGTATTTTCAGATTCCTTATGATCTCTTCTGCTCTTGTTGAGGGGGGCTGAAACGCGGTCATTCAATCCTCTTCCTTGCCCAGTTCTTCCAAAAGATTAAGATGTTCCAGATCCTCAATCAAGCTTTCCAGGTCCTTTTCCGAGAGGGACTCCTTTTTCCGAAAATATGATTCGGCATAAGAAAGGGCACCTTGCCCATAGCTGCCTTTGAGGATTTCCTCAATCTTTGTCATCAAATCTTGGGTCACCTTAACCGGTCGCTTGGATTCCAGGATCCTCTCGATTTCCTCCCGTCTTTCTCTTGCCCTTCTCTGCCAGGAAAGCCGACGTTCTGCCAAACCTTTTCCTACTATTCCCGCGACCCTCTTTTCCAGCTGAGCGAAATCAATTCCTTCTTCTCGAAGCTCAGCCAATAATTCCTCCTGGGTGAGGTCATCCGGTTCGCTCATAAAATCAGAGAAACATTCTGTGAAGCTCTTTCGCTTTTCTCTTTCTTCCATGTCATCCTCCCTATTGAGGACTCACTCTTAGTTTCGCTGCATTACGAAGAAGCTTTCTCTTGAGATTGTAGATCTTCGAGACATCCCAACCGGTCTGGGCAGCGATTATTTCAGGCTTATCCATCCCTTCCTCAAAGCACAGTAGAAGCATCTCAAGGTCCTCGTCTCCTTTCACCATGGCGTACAGTTCGCCTTTCAACCTTTCCTCAAGGTCTTCCTTTTCGCGGGCGATCAGTTGCTCTTCCGGCGTTAGTGATGAAGGGTCTGGAATTGTATCATATCCTTCTTCCCCCTCACCGGGTTCGGACATCCGGCCCGTGGCTTGATGCTCCATAGATGAAGCCAAATGCTCCATGTCGCTTTTGACCACCCATTGGAGGTGTGTGAGCAGATTGGGGTATTTATCAGGGTCCCAATCCCTTGTTCCAGACAACACTTTCTCGATTGCCTCGCAAGCGATATCCTCAGGGGTCTTTCCTCCCAGGAGTTGGTCAGATTTCCCTGATTTCCAGGAGTATACTCTCGCTCTCTGGAGGGCGTAATTGGTGAGTTTCAAAATGATGTCTTTCCAGTTGGCGTTCTCGAGGAGATGAAGAACCCTATCCTTTTCCATCAGGGCCCTCCTGGGATATTAGACCGGGCCTAAGAGAAATTTGCCACTTTTTTTGGCAAATTCCCAAAATCGCCGGATTTATATACTAAAGGGTCAAATCACCCGCAAGGAGAAACGTATGCAAAGGAACCCGCAAGAATCCAAAGAACATCAAGACCTTATTAACATGATGGCCCGCCACTTCGCCAGCCAGACCTATCGAAACATCCGGGCCGACATCCCCGGAATGGTGACTCCAGAGGTCATCCGTGGGACAAAACAGAACCACATTCCGGACCTCACCGCAGACAAGAATGGCACCGGGATCATTCTCGAAGCCGAGACAGCCAGCACCATTTCTGGTGAACATACCGCCAGCCAGTGGTCTCTTTTCTCAGACGCGGCCAAGAAGGCAGGCGGTGAATTCCATGTCGTTGTTCCCAAAGGGTATAGAAGTTCTGCAGAGCGAAGACTGGCCGACCTTGGCCTTAAGGCCGACAATATTTGGACCCCGACGTAACTGTTTATCACTTTTGCACAAACAGCGGGAATCGTCAATCTCTAAGGAGGTAAATATGGCTAGAAAAACACACCATGTAGTGCCAAGTCCAGATGGTGGATGGGACATAAAAAGAGGAGGGGCAGAACGAGCCTCTGGTCATTTTGACAGAAAGACAGACGCCATCGATAAAGGAAGGGAGATAAGCCGCAACCAAAACACAGAGCTTATAATCCACAACAGTGACGGCAAGATTTCCAGGACTGACAACCATGGGCACGATCCGTGTCCACCAAAGGACAAGAAATGATTTTCAGAAATAGTGATTTCATCATGCTTCCTTGGAACGCGCCCTTGATTTTGGAAGCAGTGGTTTGACAAGTTATGCCAAGTCGCTATAATGTTTGGTAAATTGATGAGCAAACCATTTCTTTGCTTTCCTTCTGCAGGGCAGGAGTCTTCCTGTAGCAGGCATTCTTTGCTGAAAGACCCGGAGGGTCCTAAGATATGTGGTCAGATAACGAGACAACCATAGATTATCTTGGCTTCAATGTGCACGCTGATCTCATTTATGAGATAGTGAGCGATCCTTGCCTGCTGCCAATCACGATAGGCGTGTTTGCTGACTGGGGCGGCGGCAAGTCCAGCATTCTTCGGATGTTACAGGAAAGGTTCAGCAAGGAAGAATCAGAAGGCCTGTACTGCCTATATGTCAATGGATGGTTGTTCGAAGGTTACGACGACGCAAAGTCCGCGCTCATAGGTTCGGTTCTTCGCCAGCTTGCCGAGCACCCGACATTGGGTGAACGAATTAAGAAAAAAATCCTGCCCTTTTTGAAATCGGTTGAATACATGCGATACATCCGACTGGCCATGAAGGGAGGCGTGGCGGCGACGGCACTCTCGGCGTTAGGTGTCGAGCCAATGGCTGCAATGGCTTTCCTGGAAGCCATTTTGCCCGAGGGAGGGACTGCCAAGGAAGAACATCAAGAAGATATAGTGAGCATTCGAAACTTCCGCGATAAGTTTGAGGACCTGCTCAAAGAATCCAAGGTCAAATCACTTGTCATTCTGGTCGATGACCTGGACCGATGTTCTCCACAACGGATAATTGAGAATCTTGAGGCGATAAAGCTCTTCTTAAACGTCAAACATACGGCATTCGTCATCGGAGCCGACCGCCGGTTGGTATCCCATGCCATCAGGATCCATTATAGGGGGCTTGCCAGCGGTGCTGACGTGAAGATCGAGTACGAGGACCAAATCGTCAATGACTACCTTGAGAAACTGATACATGTGCCATTCACGCTCCCCCGCCTGTCGGTCCCAGAGGTTGAGACCTATATGACCATGCTTTTCTCCCGTCACCACTTTGACGATCCCAGGTTCACCAAATGCCTGGGAGCGTTGAGCAAGCACATAGGACAGGACAGATATACTCCTTTCTCGGCTCGCCAGGTAAAGGAATGCCTGGGGGAGCTATTTGAAAAAAACGAGGAACTTGAGGAAAGCCTCTCGTTCTGCCGGACCGCTGCGCCGCTCATCGGAGACGGACTTAAGGGAAATCCCCGACAGATTAAGCGATTTCTCAACACGTACGTAGTCCGCAAGAAGCTGGCCAAGGTCGCCAAGCTGACGGATATTCGCACAGACGTCTTGGTCAAGCTGATGGTTTTAGAGTATGGATGCGATCCTGAGTACCGCAATCTTTATGACTTTGTCCGTTCGCAAAACGGAATTGCCAGGGAGATTCGCGAACTGGAAGACGCCTGCCGCGTCCTTGAAGGCGGGAAACCAGACCCGATAAAATTAGACTCTCTCAAGTGGGGCAGCAAGGCTCCTTTCCTGCATCGCTGGGCGCAGATGAATCCATCTCTCGCCGGCATGGACCTTAGGGATTATGTCTGGCTTTCCCGGGACCGGATGGAAAGCACATTGGCAGGCATCCAGTTGGTGGCTCCTTATCTGAAGAAGATAATCACTGATCTGCTTTCTGAGCAAAACATTGAGCGGGAGGAAGCGGCAAAATCAGCCAAATCATTGGATGAAAATGATGTCACTATCCTCCTAAGCGAGCTGAAGCGGCTTCTTTCTGCGAACCCAGGGGATGCGCGATATTATGCTGCTTTTGACCTCTTGATCCGTGGGCAAATAGAGCCCGCTGAGCGTTCTCTGGCCGAAGCCCTTCGGTCGCTTGATGCACATGAGGCCAATCCCGGCTCCGGCTACACATTGGCCAAGCTCGTCAAGGACAGATCCGACTTAGATAAAGCCTTGAAGGAAACCATCACTGAGCTCAGCACTGCAAATACCAAGATAGGAAAAACCATCAAATCAGCTTTGGAAGGGCCAAGGAAGTCGAGGTAACTTTTCATGGGAACTTCATCAGGATATAGCCTTGCGAGCGGTCCCAAATGGCGTGAAGCAAAGACCAAAGCCACAAAGGCCGCAAGCTCAGGGACCAAATCCAATATAAGCTCAGCCCTTCGCGCACATATCCAGGCCTACAGCGGCGGTTCCAGGGCAGGCGCACGAGGTGTTGGAGGTGGCGGATTTCGGACCGCAAGGCAGGCCGCAGGAGGGCTGGTCGGTTTTATCCGTGATGTCCAGGACGTCGGCCTTGACCGAGCCCTTGAAAAGCGCGACCTTGGTCATTTGAAGGGCCGACCAGTAAGGGAGGTAATCGACGGCCTCGTCGCGACCCTGACAGACGGGGCTGACTATATAGAGGATGTGGATGCCCGGACTGCCGCTGCAATGCTCCTTGATGAAATCCTGGCTGATGCGTCTACGCCTGAGGAGTTGGAGAAAAAGCTGCAGGAGTTCTCAGACGACAAGTCGCTCTGTGACTTAATCAGCAGATTCTTCCGTCATTTCCTGCTTGAGCACTTCATCCGGAACTACTGGAAACATCTGCAGGGCAAATATTCCAACGGCGAGATAAAGAAGTTCAGGGATGAATTAAGAGAGCATCTTTTCCTTGGTTTGAAATTCGAGATTGACCACAGGGGAATAGGAAATATTGACTGGAGCAGCGAGGAAGGAAGAAACCTTATTGCCAGGGTCGAGCAGCGGACCTATGAGGTTTATGCATAGTGACACCCATTGATATCGAAGTCAAATTGGGACGTGGTAATGTCGATTGTTTTGCCAAGACCACCATAATCGCGCATGGCAAGAAGGATTACTCGTGCGAGGCCAGGGTCGAGTACAAGCCGTTTCTCTATAGGCTCGGGCGACCGAAGGACCATGAGATAGACTTGCTGTTCTTCGGAAGCGTCGTCTATTCAATCGACAAGCTGGTGCCACGCTCAGAAAGCGATGACAATTGGCAGCGGTCGCTCAATATGAAATTGCCAGTTGCTGACGCTGTTTTGTGGGGCCGGGCATCTCAAATTCTGAAGAATGCGCTCAGGTTTCTGACAGGCGACAATTGGGAATTTGAATTTGTCCCCAGGACAAAGCGCCTGTGGTATCCGCTCAGCCCCACACCTTCGACGCTGCCACCCTTCCCTAAAACCGGAATCTCGTGCGTAAGCCTCTTCTCCGGAGGGCTTGACTCCTTGGTAGGGGTCATTGATACGCTTGAGGAACAGAATGGAAAGGTTTTGTGCGTGTCACATCATGACTCGAGCGGTGCCCTTTCTGACCAAAATCGTTTGCTTGGGGCTTTGAAAAATAAATATCCTGGGCGATTGCATCCAATACAAGCCTATGTTGGCACCAGGGGAGGAAACAATGAAACCTCACTCCGCTCCCGGTCAGTTGTTTTCCTGACGCTTGGCACATACTGCGCATCCCGCCGTGGGCTTGATGAATTGCTTGTGCCGGAAAATGGGATGATTGCACTAAATCCGCCATTGACTCCTTCCCGTCGTGGCTCATGTAGCACCCGGACAGCCCACCCCTATTTTCTGTCCGCTTTTCAGAAAGCTCTTGGCAAGCTCGGATTCAATATCTCTTTTCAGAACCCTTATCAGTTCAAGACCAAGGGAGAGATAGCAGAAGGCTGCAAGAATCTCACTTTTCTTACGAAGGTGACCTTGGAATCGGTTTCCTGCGGGAAACGAGGGCGTCGTATGCAGTGGCTTAGGCGGACGAAAAATGTCCATGCCTGCGGTATGTGCATCCCTTGCCTGTATCGGCGAGCCGCACTCCATCGCATCAACTTAGACACAGAGGTTTACGGCCGTGATGTGCTGACGGGAGAGCTCAAACTAGGCAGCGGCCTGGAACACACGCATGATTTTAGGGATCTCCTTTCTTTCCTTGGAGAATCAAACGATGTGGCCTCTGTAAGACGGCTGCTTGTTGCAGGGGGCATGAACGACTTTAAACATCTTTCAGATTATGCAGAGATGGTGCTTCGTGCCAAAAGCGAACTCCTAACCTGGATGCATGACAAGGCTCCAGCTCATCTGCTCAGGTCATGGGGGCTATCCTGATGCTGCTGGACGCCCATTGCCATGTCGACCATTACGACAACCCAAAAGAGGTCTTGGAAGAGTCAGCAAAGCGGGGCATCTTCCTAATTGCAGTTACCAATCTTCCAAGCCATTTTAGACAAGGCCTACGTCATGTGCGTTCTTTTGGTAATGTCCGCTTGGCACTTGGCCTTCATCCGTTGATGGCGGATAAGCATTCATCTGAAATGCAGCTCTTTGAAAGATATCTTTCAGAGACGAAATACATCGGTGAAGTCGGGCTTGATTCATCGCGAGATGGCCGAAAGAACTTTTCTGTTCAGAAGAACTCTTTTGAGGCTGTTCTAAGAAGCGGTGGTGGAAGCAAGTTTTTCAGCCTGCACGCTCGCATGGCTGAGCAGCAGGTCTTGGACATGCTTCTTGGTGCCAACGTAAGGGGCGCTGCCTTTCACTGGTATTCCGGCCCCACCAAGGTCCTCGATAAGGTGGTGGAGGCCGGATATTATTTCTCTGTGAATCCCCACATGTGTGTTACCAAGAACGGACAAAGTATCATTTCTAGGATTCCATTGGGTAAGCTCCTGACTGAAACAGACGGCCCTTTTGCAGGAGAGAATCGTAAACCGTATTACCCTTGGGACGTGGAAAAGGTCATACATTATGTCTCACAGATTCACTCGATGCCTGCTGAGGCAGTCCGGGGACAAATCTGGGAGAACTTTAGAGGGCTGACTCATGCGACCGACAGTGAAAATGGTGGCAATCTTGAGTATGGTCCCATTTAATCATCTGATTTGATATCTTTTGTGATTTAGCAAGAGAGGTTAGAAGAGTAGCTAATGAGTACCTAAAGAATAGGCACCTCGCCAAGGTTCAGAGTTATTACGGTTCACTCCTCGAAAGAGCCCGAAGAGGAGAGTCAGTTCCTGGTGGATTGACAGTGGGTAAACTTTCAGACATTGAGTTTGAACTGGAGGAGTTTTCAGGTAAGCTCGATAAGCTGATAGCGATGCCATACGAACCTTTGATTGAAGATGGAGTGCGCGTAAACATTGCTCCATTACAGAAGCTTGATTTATTAGCATCACCGGTTTTAGCTGCTAAGGATGTTGATCGTGCCATTGCTGATCGCAACCGCTGGCGCGAAGACGATAAAGAACAAACTACCATTTGGAAGCTGAGCTGAGTAGGTTTCCAGATTTCATTATAATGGATAGTTTCAGCAATTGCTGAAATAGGGTTTTTTAATGAAACTT